>Ga0315282_10012785_pt1 | contig 12786 bp, 13 predicted proteins | sample YL17G07_20_MG_FD_203693 | JGI IMG/M metagenome (GOLD analysis project Ga0315282, IMG submission 203693) | Sediment microbial communities from Yellowstone Lake, YNP, Wyoming, USA - YL17G07_20 | ecosystem: Environmental > Aquatic > Freshwater > Lake > Sediment | place: USA: Wyoming | collected... | reverse complement strand
TCAAATAGCGTTCCACGGCTCTCCTAGCTTCCGACATGGGGACAACACGCAGATTCACTAGCTTCGCGATTCCAGCCTTCATCGTGTACTCGGTCACAGCGAGCCTCACAAGCTCCGCAGTACTCTTTGCGGCGCCCGCCCGAACGAAGCGTACCACACGCTTATACTCGTCCTCTGTAACAACGGCCGAGAGTCTTGGCAAGTGGATCAATGGAACAATGTACCACTCGCGACTATATACCTTCCGCAACGAGCTGGTACGCCAGCCGGCCTCGGATAAAGTTCCGAGAGTTCAAGCTCCATATCTTCGAGTGAGAGTGTCAGGTGCGACGCTAGATATCACGACTGCATCTACGTGAAGGTTTTCATCGTTCGGGGTGGAAGGCTCTCTGATCATGCGAACTTCATGGCACTTTCAAGAATTCAAAGTACACGGCAAGATTCTGATATTCTGTCCTAGTGACACTCGAGAGACACTTGGGCAGCCACCTCGAACCATTGTGGTTGAGCACGACTATTGCTACCTTTGATGAGCTCACCGAGCTCATGAGCGCCCTGTGCTAGGTCCCCTGTGAGATTATCACATCTTGCGTGTACTGATTAGTGACTTCCTCGCTTGGCCCGAAGGCTTTCATCTCGCCGTTTGCGAGATAGAGCGTCTTCTCACAGAAAGCCCTGACAAGATCCATGCTATGCGAAACAAGCACTATCGACTTCTTCATTCTCTTGAATGCGTGAAACTTGTCGAGGCATTTGTTTTGAAACTCCGCGTCGCCCACTGCTAATGCCTCGTCCACAAGGAAAATGTCTGCTTCCGTTTGGATCGCGATGGAGAAGGCCAATCGGACTTGCATTCCGGACGACAGATTCTTGAGTTTCGCATCCTGAAATCTCGTGAGACCCGCGAAATCCAGAATCGAATCCGTACGTTTTCTCATTTCAGAGCGCGGCAGTCCCATAATGACGCCATAGATCAGGGCGTTCTCTTTGACTGTGAGGTCGCCGTGGAATCCTATTCCCAACTCGAGGACCGCTGCGGTTGATCCGTTCGTCTCAATCATGCCTTTGTCGGGCGTCATTATCCGGGCGATGAGTTTGAGAAGCGTGCTCTTGCCACTTCCGTTCGGACCGACTATGCCAAGAGATTCACCGTGCTCGAGTCGGAAGCTGACTTGCTTGAGCGCCCAGAATTCCTCGTAGCTGTATCGTTTGCCTTCGAGAATCGAGAGTGCGCCAGCGATGCTATCGAGGACCGTTGCACGTCGCTCATGGGGGATCTTGAAGTGTTTCCAGACATCTTGGACGTTCATTACGGTGGACATGTCTAGAGTTCCTCCGCGAACCTTTTCTCGAGACGCCCGAAGATGAGGAAGCCAATCAGCAGGAGAATTACGACGCTTGAGACTATCACACCTATGTCGAACGTAGGCGGCGGCTGGTGCAGGAGGAAGATGCTCCTTGTGGATTGGATCAGACTCGTGACCGGGTTTAGAGAGTACACAAACCGGAATCTCTCAGGAATTAGGTTTGCGTCGTAGACTATCGGCGATAGGAAGAAACCAAGTTGCAGGGCTATGTCCCATAGCTGGTAGAAATCTCGGTACTTCAAGTTGAGCGATGACAGGCACAGGGAGAGCCCAAAGACGAGGAGAAACTCTAGGATCAGGATTGGAACTAGAAAGAGCGCGTAGACAGTCAGATTGACGCCTAGCGCCGCCAGTAGAGGAACCAGCACGAGGAACTCTAAAGCGGCACCCGTGAAGTTTGCGATGTTGTTGGATAGGACGATCATGTAGCGGGGGATGTACACTTTGCTGACGAGGGACGGGTTTCCAATTATGCTAAAGAGACTCTGACCTGTGCCAACGGAAAAGAACCTCCAGACCATAAGGCCGATCAGGACCCATGCGGCGAAGTTTGGGATGTTAACCCGCATGAGAAGCGAGAAGACCAGCGTCAAGATGACCATGTAGGCGAGCGGATTCAGGAGCGACCACAGAAACCCGAGAACAGAATTCCTGTACCGGACCTTGAAATCCTTCTGAGCCAAGACGACAACCACATCCAAGTAGTGACGTGCATCGTTCAGCATCGGTACTCGCCTCAAATGCAACGCGAGCGTATCGTAGCTCTCATGTGGCAGACGCCACAGTTCGGCAGGGGTGTGGTCTCGAATACTTCACCGTCTCCCAGTCGCAAGGTAGGGAGTGAGAATCTAACGCGAGCGAAAGGACCATGGCCTCCTTCACGGGAACCTGGGCGAGGAGTATCCTAGATCCCGGATGCGCCTTTCGAGTTCGGTAATAGACCTCCTTTCCATTCCGCCCGTGAGCGACGATGCTAGCATCGACCAAGGCGACGTACTCCCCCTCATATTTGTCCACGAGCCTTCGAAGCGATCGCATGAAGAAGCTGTATGAGTCTATGCGCCTGCCCATGAACTCGTAGCCCCGCCTCAGTACTATAGACTCTGATAATAAGTCTGATACCCTCAATAGCGACCAGAGGAAGCCCAAGACAGAGTTCCTACAGCGGAGCTTAAAGTCCTGAGCGAGAACCCCTATCACGTCCAAGTAATAGCGAAGTGTGTTGGGCAATCCTACTCATGCTTCCAGACTGCTGACCATAGCAAGGCGAGCGCAAGCTCCTGTCTTTAGACATGGAGTAAGCGAGCCCTCAGTAGTTTTAAAGGAGTACATTCAGAGGCAGAGTAAGAGATGAACCGCAGCAACCTCTTCAGTCTCGCGCCGACACGGGAACAGCACCACATTCTCGAAGAGTTGGCTGCGAACTGCGCGAAGCTGTGGAATGAAATCAACTACTTGCATTGTCAGCAATACGAGAACTACTTGCGACTAGACTGGAACCTGCAAGCCTACAAGAAGTATGCCCCGCTCGTTGGCTCCGCTACGGCACAACAGATCGTTCGAAAGAACAACGAGGCATGGCGTAGCTTCCTAAAGTTGAGGCGTATGGAGAAGAACGGTGAGCTTCCATCCACAGTCAGGCGGGTGAAGCCGCCAGGCTACTGGAAACGCGACGGACGATACATGCTGCGAATACTGTTCCGCTGCGACAGTTACCAGATACGAGAAGACCGCGTGGATCTGCCGCGTCATCTCTCCATACCATTCAAGGGCAAACCAAAATGGACTGGCAAGCAGGGACGCTTAGAGGTTGCATGGGATACGTTGTCGAAGAAGTGGCGTGTCTTTCAAGCCATGAATGTGAAGCCGATCATCACCCCGTTAGGGTCTAAGACATGCTACATCGACCTAGGCGTGCGGAACCTCGCAACCGTCTGGCTCCCAGAATGGCGTCAACCAGTCGCATACCAGTCCGGCCGCTTGCTGGCGGATTGGTGGTACTGGACCAATCGCATAGCCCGACACCAGCAACGACTCGCTGCCGTGAATGGAAGCAAGAAGTCGAAGCAGCTCGCAAGACTGTACAGGACCAGAAGGAACCGTTTCCGACATGCGGTAGCCACATTTGCTCGCCAACTCGTCAAAGACCTCTACGCGAGAGGCATGTCAAGCATCGTTATCGGTGAACTCACAGGCATCAGAAACGGCAACTCGCATAGTAGGCAGGGAAACGCGATGGTCCACAACTATTGGAGCCACAAGTATGTCGCAGACAGACTCAGATGGACGGCAGAGGAATACGGCATGAAAGTTCGGACAGTCTCGGAAGCGTACACGAGCCAGACATGCCCACGGTGCGGTTCAAGGCATTCAGAACGAATACTGCGTGGTTTCCAATGCTTAGACTGCGGATTGGAGGCGCATAGAGACGCGGTTGGCGTCTTGAATATGGCTGCTCGCTGCGGCGAGCATGCTGTCAGGCCGATGGTTTAGCCTATGCTTCTACACTGGGATGGATGCGGGTGGAACCGCAACAACGGAATGCCCACCCTAGAGAGGATCAGAGTGGAAGCATGAATCTCCCGACTTCAAGTCGCGGAGAGAGTCAAAGGCTCACACTTTCATTCCAAGGATGAGACTCGTGTACTTGGAGATCGATTCGCTCCATCTGAAGCTTCCACTGGCGAACTTCTCTCCGCTCGCGCCCATTCGCTCCCTGAGATCGGCGTCTGCGATCAAGCGCCCGAGGAAAGACTCGAACTGCTGAAATGTATCGGCGAGGAATCCCGTTTCCTCGTGTCGAATGATCTCTAGGTGCCCCCCAACTCGGTAGGCAACAACCGGGCGCCCGAAATAGCTCGCCTCCAGTGCCGGCAGGTCAAATCCTTCCCATTTTGTGGCCGTCACGAACACATCGCAGCTAGCGTAGAGTGAAGGTATGAACTCCGGCTGAACATTTGTCAATACGAGCGCGCCGCCCTTCTCTAGACGAGCCTGCTCCTTTGGGCTACATGCCGTCGCGATCACTAGCTTAAGGTCTTGAGCACGTTCTTTCAAGTGACAGTAGCAGTTCAGCAAGTCATCGGTATTCTTGTATGGGCTAGTGTCCGTGGATCTACCTAAGTACAGAAGAATCGGTTCCTCTATCCCGTAGAGGTCCCTTAGATTGGTCAGGAATAGCCGTGGATAGTGATCGATACCTGGATGGATTACGACGGCTTTCTCCTGTAACTCGCGCGAGAGCTGATGCCGAAGGAAGTTGCTCACGCACACTATTCTGGTTGCTCTCCGACAATAGACGCCGTACTGCATGGACCGAATGTACTCGAACTCTCCACGCTTCGTTCGTGGGACGCCCCAGCTCGGCACCACCCCGTGGTCAACGGCCACCCACGGCTTTCCGCTTTCGTAGGCAACGCGAAAATACGGAAAGCTTTCAGCTATCAGAATGTCCCTATCGGCCACGGCCGGACCGGCGACCGATAAGACTGCTTCCTCGTATTCTTGGCGAGAGTCTGCCCTTGCATCAAGACGAACTATTTCGTACGTCTCGTCTGAGTACGTTCCGTCGAACATGTTGCAGTAGACTTTGACGTCGAAGCCTCTCCTCGTGAGTCCTTCAGCCGTCTTGTGCACTACGAGATCTACGCCGTAACCCATTATCATCCTCTCTGTGAGTATGCCCACCTTCGTGGCTGACATCAGATCCGCCTCAGTACGCCGGCGCGAGCGAGGAGATCGAGCAAGATCGTGAACGTGGTCACAAGACGCGGATCGAGATGGTCAGGCGATTCTGGAGATTCTCTTGCGTGATGCAGTAGGTCTGCGAGGGACCTGCCATGGCTGCCCAGCAGGAGCCGATAGATGAAAGGTTCAACGATTAGGGAGCCATCGTTCGTCAGGATGCGGATTTCACCGTTGGCCCTGCACGCAAGCACATTCCCAAGCACGTATTTTCCTGGCGTTCCTGCCTGCCGTGTCTCAAGTCTAGGCAGGTGCAACCGATCTCGCATCAAGGCTAGGAACAGAAAGAAGGCGTATTTGTCAAATTCCCGAGTCGGGTCGTTCTCGGCAACTGAGCGAAATACTTCAACTAGGATGTCAAGCGTAAGTCTCGGCGAGTAAGTCTGCGGGTCGAACGACTGGCCGGAGATCTGAACTATTTTTGCAGAACTGAGGCCCCAGATCGAGGGGTCCGGAGACACTCGACGGCGGTTTATGGCCACGTTTTGAAAGAGTAACGAAGGCGCCGCCAAGATTGATTCGAAGACAATCCTCAAATGGGCCCATAGCCTCCCCGCACTTCGCACGCGGGCTGAGTGATAGACCTCCAAGATGTGTCTTGCGATCTTCTTCGCGGCTCTGATCAAGTTCCCTCGGTAGAAGTTCTTGATCATGGTCCTGATGTAGTTCCTGTGAATTAGGGTGTACTTTCGGTCATAGGAGAGAAGCTTCATCGCTGACGCCGAGTGTCTGTGGTACACGACAGCCTTCGGCGCGCTATGGAACTTGAAACCGAGCAGATTTGCGCGGTAGCACCAGTCCACATCCTCGTAGTAGGCATAGAAGCTTTCATCCAATCGCCCAATCGCGTGAAAGGCCTCTTTTCGGATGAAGGCAGCGGCGAAGCACAAGCCGAAGACCCTCGTCGGAGAGTCAAACTGGCCTAGGTCGGGTTGCCCGATTCCAATGTTGAACGCGGCTCCATCCGGGTTTATGCCCGTGCCGACGGCGTCAAGAAAGACCCTTCCAAGTCTATCGAAGATTATCTTCGGCGCTACGCCAATGATCCTTTCATCCTCTGCCAAGAGGAGGCTCATCGAAGTTACCAATTGCTCTATGCAGTCGGTACGGAGTTCCGTGTCATTGTTTAGGATGAACAAGTACTCGCCAGACGATTGAGCGATCCCGATATTGACAGGCTTTGCGAATCCCAGATTGGTCTGGTTTCGCTTTATCTTCGCTTCCGGGAACGCTTTCGCGACGAACTCTGCGGAACCGTCAGTAGATCCGTTGTCTACAATCACCACCTCAATTCTACTGTACGACTGCTTGAAGATGGAACGGAGGCATCTCTTTAGGAGCTCCAGGCCATTGTGACTAGGGATCACAACAGTGACCAACGGCCCCTTCTCAGCACTGTTGCTATCGCGCATGAGTAGGTGACCTCCCGCGCGAACCTTCAGCCAACTGCCTGCCAAACAATCGTTCCGCGGCGCACGAAAATCTAAAGGTGCGGCTAGATTTGATGCGAGTCAGCTCGTCACGAAGCTCCTCTACTGCGTCTTGCTTGATTCTGTTGGTCCTTTCAAGCTCCTCGATCACCCTCTGCTTCTCGAGACCCTGCCTTTCAAGCTCCTCGATCACCCTCTGCTTCTCGAGACCCTGCCTTTCAAGCTCCTCGATCACCCTCTGCTTCTCGAGACCCTGCCTTTCAAGCTCCTCGATCACCCTCTGCTTCTCGAAGAGCTCCTCATCCCGTGCTCGATTCCACTGAGCGAGCTCAACCGCGTGTGCGAGGAGCTGACTCATTTGAAGCTTCACCGACTCATCCGAATGATATCGAGTCCTCCCGAGGGCGCCGCAAGCAGCGAAAACTTTGCGTTTCTGAAGTGATCGGTTCTTGCTTGCAAGGAAGAGCTGTCTGTACGCGGGTTCTCTGTTATCGGTAGGGTAGAAGTAAGTGTTGTATAGCTTGTTCAGCATGGGGCTGAGGCCGTTTGCATCTGGCAAAGTGAGAAGGTAATGGTTCGCGATCATCATCGGCAACCAATTGAAGATGTAGCCGTTCGGTACCTCCACGTAGGACTTGCTCTCAGCCTCAACTAGTTGTCGGGTTTTCTTCAAGTTGGGCAAACCGTGCTGCAGATGCTCCGCCAGAAAGCGATGTTTCTCCCCAGAGATCCGTCTAACGAGTTCGTAAACGAAGCGATCAGCAACCCGAGCTTCCTCGCTGTCAAAGGGCCCACCGAGGACCACGTACTCACGGCTGACCCTGAACATCTCCCTGACAGCCAACCCTCGTTTGTCTTCGGGCAAATGCTCCAGCACATCTAGGCTCAGGACAATATCTAATGCACCCGATCTTACGGGGAGGGCGTCGGCGCTTGCAACGATTGAAGCTGTCGCCTTCACAGGCACCAAATCCACAACTAGACAGTTGTGCCCCGGCAGAAAGATAGGCGCCATTCCCGGATGACCCCCAACATCGAGGACGCTCAACGAAGACGCCTTTGTGGCAGCGCGGAGCAACTGCGCCGCTAGTTCATACCTTTGGAACACGTCGAACCAGAGCTCGTACTTGGTTTTCAGTCACTGAGCCCCCCATTTCACATCAAATCTTCAACTGCGGCATCTCTCCAGGAATGCGATGAGTCCCCGAGCTGAGGCAGCGGTCCAGCCGGAGGCCGCTAGGCCACCCACGCCCGAAGATGATGTCGGCCAACCGGGAGAGTCGGGGATGTTGTCGCCCTTGCCGAATTTGGAAAGGCTGGTACATGACCGCTAGTATCTTGCCCTCCAAAGCCAATCTTCTCAGTTGAATTCGTCGGCGTTCCCGGAGCGTATCTTTCAGGTTGGTGATGTTCCATGCTACAGCCCGGGCGAGGCATATGGCCTTTGTTGGATCGGTTAGCGAGAACCACATTAGCATCGCGCAGAGGTGCGCCAAGACCGACCTCAAAGCCCACCCGAGTGTTGACCTGTCGCAGTTCTTGATTATCATCCTCAACAGATTCCTCCTAGTCCAAAGTAGCTTCAACCTGTCCATATTGCTGGGCGGAAGGGAGCCAGAGAAGTGATGCAGAACCCTAGCCTTCGGCACATAGCACACGCGGTAGCCCAGGAGTCGGAGTCTCCAGCAAAGGTCTACATCCTCTGAGTACGCAAAGAAACGGCTGTCAAATCCGCCGACGCTCAAGTATAGATCCCTCCTGATGAGGGCCGCGCCCCCGCACACGCTGAATGGCTCTACCGGCGGTTCATCGTACTGCCCTTCGTCCTTCTCTCCGAAGCCCGCGTCGGCAAATCCTCTCCAGAACCTAATCCCTGTTCCCCCGATGGAATTTATGGTATCGGGCTCGCTCATGAACAGGATCTTGCACGAGGCTGCCGCGATCCCACGGTCAGCCTCAAGTGCCTCGACAAGATCATCCACGAGTCGTGGGGACACTATCTCAGTATCGTTGTTTAGGAGCAGCACATAATCGGCTTTCACATTCCTTATCGCGACGTTGTATCCTTCGGCATATCCGAGGTTTTCGGGATAGGCCGTAACCGATACCATTGGGAAAGCGGACCTGACGTAGTCCACAGACCCGTCGCTGCTCCCATTATCGATCAGGTGAATATCGAGGTTGGGGTACTCCAGCTTCAACAGGCTGGACAAACATCTCTCCAGCCATACTCTTCCGTTGAAATTGAGGACCATGACCGCGACTTTCGGCACGAAACCCATTTGCGTTCTCAACTCGCTTGTGATGAGGAATGCTTCGCGCCCGAAGAACTCTGCCTGCGCCTAGGTGGCGTTTGCGGACTCAACGATCGGGTGCTGGTGGGATCCGCCTCGGTACGACCGGCTAGGGTCGCAACTGGACTAGTCAACGAGGTACCCCAGCGAGATGAGCGTCAAGAGTATTATGAGCGTCTGGAGAATGCTGAGGCCGCACGTGGCCAAGAGCTTCGCTGCCTCGTTTTGAGCCCGTGTACGCATCCATTCTTGTATGAGGAGCGAAGAGCCCAGTATTAGAAACCATCCCGCTGAGTTCCTGGCGGGAAACCGAAGCACAGGGTTATTGATGATCCATGTCCATCCTAGCCAAGCGCTCGGAGCGAGCCTCTCAACCGCGGCGTCGAGGATCGTGCCCGCAGTAGCCAGGAGCGCGTTCCAGGGAATCCTGCGACCGAATTGGTTCCTGAGGATCTTCCTGAGTGCTCGCATGATGTGGAGGATTGAACCCCAGGTAAGGGCGGCAGCCAGCGGCACATTGCCCAGCCAAAGAAGATAGGGGCCGTCATATTGAAGGTAGCCCGCCGCTACGACGATGTTGTCCACGATCGTTGCTGTTATTCCCACTGGGAGATATGTCTGCATCGTCTGAATCAGCCCAGTTGAGCGGTACGAGTGGATGAGTGTGAGGGCGTTTAATGAAAACATCAGAAGCTCTATCGCCATCAAGTGTGGTCGCCTGCGTCTCTGAGGCCGCGAGTGATTTCGGTGAGATGCTTAGTGCTTGGTGCCGGTCGCCAGAGGTCCTTGAAGTCTCTTCTTATCACCCTTACGTCCCAGAAGGCAAGAGCCCAAGCCGCGACCCTCGCAAGTGCTAGGCCGATGAAGTAGAAGCACTCTGATAGGCTCCTGCAGTATCGGAATCCCCACAGTAGACCTTCCTGGGCTTCCTGGAGGACACCCCTGTCGTGAACGCCAAATCTCTGCTGAACTTGGTAGGCACCAGCCATGGTCCGCCTCTTCTGGAGAAAGAAATCGCTGAGGTTCTCCGGAAACTTGACGAAGACCGTTGACTCGGGAACGTATGCCACTTGGTACCCGCTCAGGCGCACCATCATGCCGATGGTGGCATCGTCGGCGAGCGAATCTTCTGGAATACCACGGACGATTCCCTTTCTTATCGCAGATAGATAGCCGCTCAGGTGATAGAGGACTCCTAAGCGCGCATGCCTCTCTCGGCGCCTGTTCGCTGCGTCGAATAGAAAGTTCGCCCAGAACCCGAAAACGTGCGCTCTGTCGTTGGCCGCCAGAACTCTTGCCGTCGCTGCGCCGACCTCCGGGTCATCGAAAGCCTTCACGAGTCTCGAGATGCTTGATCGGCCAAGGTATACGTCGCCGTCCGTCAGGACGATCACGTCACCTCGAGCTCGCGCGAGAATCTGATTTATCGCCCACGGCTTTCCTCTCCTCGCCCCTTCTTCAACGACCACGAAATCCGGCAAGTCTGACTGGTAGCGCTTGGCGATATCCACAGTGGAATCTGAACCTCCGGCGACGACGATTACCTCGAAGCTGAGATCTTTCCTCTGCGACAGGACATGGTCCAGGGCCCGCCCTATGGTCTCCTGCTCATCAAAGGAGGCTATCCCCACTGTGACTTGGAGTCGGCGGTTGATGCCAGGCCACCCTCTCAGCGCTGCACAGCGAAAGCGAGATTAATGCATTTCCACCAGAAAAGGGTTGAGCGCGCGCACCTTGGCCGAAGCGTCGGGACCAAGCATAGCCGTCGTCTTGCCCGCATACAACGAATCAAGGACGATAGGGGTCATCGTGAGGAAGCTGAGACAGCGTTCCCTCCATGTGATAGTTGTTGACGACGGGAGCGATGATCAGACATCGAGCCTGGCAGAGGCCGCGGGCGCGCATGTGATCAGACTGAATAGGAACGGAGGCCTGGGCCAAGCATCTAGGGTAGGTCTGGGAGAAGCCCTTCGGCTGGGTTTCCAGATAGTGGCCACGATGGATGCGGACGGCCAACACCTCACAGAGGAGCTAGAGCCTCTTGTTAGGTCGGTGGCTGAGGGCTCGGATGCGGCGTTTGGTTGTCGAGCGCACAACCTACAGTTAATGCCCTTCTGGAGGCGGCTGCTCAACGCTGGAACCAGGATCATCATACGAGTAGTCGCGGGCCGTGCCTTGCGTGACCCACTGTGTGGTTTCCGAGCCTTCTCAAGCAGAGCCCTTCGCAGACTTGAGCTCCGCGGCAATGGACATGAGCTCGTTCCAGGGGTTGCGATAAACGCGGTACTCCTCGGGATGAACCTTCGAGAGATCCCTGTGACATGTGTCTACGATCCTAAACCCACGCACTACCGCCTCTCAGACTTCCTCAGGGCCCTTCGATTGTACGCCTACTTCTTCGTCGGGAGAGTCTTGAACCGCTACCACGCTAATCCGAAGCTCTCCGAATGAGCGTACAGCCTACAGCTGCCAAAAATGCAGGGAGCGCGGTCAGGTCTGCGATGACACCCTAGCAGGGGCGACGGCGCATTTTCGCGTGAGAATCGCCGAGAAACGGATTCGCGCGCGGACCGTCGCCAATGCGACCCCAACGGCAGCAGTGGCGTTGGCAAGTATCATCGCGGCCGGAAGGCGCATCCCGCCTCCGCTGATGCTAGTCATCGTGGTCGTCGTGCCGCTGACGGTGAAGGATACAGGATCCGACCAGATTGCTGGGTGACCAGCCACATTGTCGAAAGCAGCTATCTTCACCGAATGAGCCCCATACGATAGACCGGACAGCGTGTACGTTCTCACGTCTGGACCAACCCAGATCACGAACTGATTGTCCAAGAAGATGTGGAAACTACTCCAGGTAGCTCCGGTGGCGGACCAAGTCAAGGTGAGAGACGTGGAAGTAAGAACCTGACCGCTAGTTGGGCTTGTGATGGTAGTTCCGATCCGAATGGTTACTATTCCTGCAGTCATCCGCTCACTCAGAGTGGGCATACCTATGGCTGGTACGCGACCGCCTCAAAATCAGGCTACAACCTTGGGACCTCACCAACCTGGACCTTCACCTACCAGCCGTCTCCTGTAAGCGCGCCCAGTTTACATCTATTTCCTCCCCAAATCAGCGGGCTCACGGTGACGGTTGACGGCGTTGCTCTCCCGCGTACTACCGGCACTTCGATCACTAGGATCAACTGGATATGGGGAGATGGAACTTCTGAGGATGCGTGGTTCCCTGCTACCCACACCTACACTCAATCGCGAACGTACACGATCAGCGTTACCGCCTACCAGAGTGATGGCCTGTCGACAACAAAGAACTTGCACGTCTTCCATGGATGTCCCCAGGAGGAGAGATGGTGTCCTTTGCTTGGAAGTAAGAAGAGACGATGTGGTCTTGGGCGCAATAGGGATAGAAACTGTTGAACTTCTCCGCCCATCTCCTGATTTCTTGTAGAACTTCGTGCGTTAGGACTCCCTCACAAGATTCTTGCCCGAGCAAAGATAAGTCCTCACACACTCAAATATCGTTCCCCCGTGGGTGAAGTCAGAGACAGAGAACACGCTCTGATAGAGAAAAGAGCGAGACGAAAAAGTAGAAAACATAACGGGAACAGGGTGTATACAAAACAATCACACTCAACAATAATGGCCCCCGACTGTCTTGGCTCCAGGACCCTAAGACTCGGCCTCCCCAGGCTATCTTCATAATTTCGTCTATTGATCCCCTGAAAAGTCTATGACTGTCGAAGAGCTACGAGTTTGTCTGGCTTGAGGCTATGATGTTATTAGAACCTTATCGGAAACTCAGCAATGAAGAAAACTACCACCGCAACTATAGCAACTAACATAAGTTCTTAATCTTGTTCTCGCATCCCGTATGTATGAACTCGGAGACTCTGGAAGAGGCCTACAGGCAGGAGAAGGATCCGAAGGTAAGGGAGAGACTGCTCATGGTGA
>Ga0315282_10012784_pt1 | contig 12786 bp, 19 predicted proteins | sample YL17G07_20_MG_FD_203693 | JGI IMG/M metagenome (GOLD analysis project Ga0315282, IMG submission 203693) | Sediment microbial communities from Yellowstone Lake, YNP, Wyoming, USA - YL17G07_20 | ecosystem: Environmental > Aquatic > Freshwater > Lake > Sediment | place: USA: Wyoming | collected... | reverse complement strand
GCTAGAAGCTGATGGAAACTTTGCTGACAAGCGTTGTTGACGCCTAAATTTGCGGAACCCATTTCCGCAAAGTAAACTTGAAGTTAAATTTGCGAACATGATGTTCGCAAACTGGATGGAAACTTAGTTTTATTACCCGAGTGATATTTTCGCAGTCGGCTACTATTCCGCGGGGAATGAAACTTGACGCGCGTCAAGTTTCTCCGTTATTTCCCGGGAAATAATGTTGCGTCTGAAGATTCAAGAAATCACCACGCGCGTGGTAAAATCACAGCAACACTTTCTCTAGCTGAAAGGCAAGGCGAAGATTTTAAGAGAACAAGAGAGAAAGATTAGGGTGAATCATTCTTGTGCTAAAACCGGTGTTGCCGTTATAACTTCCGCTTCTAACGCTTGTTTTCTGCAAATGAGGTTAACCGAGTCTTGTGTGAAGTTCAGCAGCCTCTGGCCTTCAGTCGTCAGCCTATACACTTTTCTGGGTCTTTCGTTGCTCATGTCCCATTCACTCATCACGTATCCCTTCTTCTCAAGGCCGTTCAAAAGCGGGTAAATGGTGCTTGGCCCAAAATACACGCCGAATTCCTTGCGGATCCTGGTGATTATCTGATAGCCGTGCATCGGTCTTGTCTTCAAGAACTGCAACACTATTAGGTCTAGCAACCCCTTCATCAGCTTAGTTTGCACCTTACCCCCGAATTCTTTCAACCCTGTCACTTCCTTACTTCTTAACAGCCCACGTTCAAGAGGCAAGTCAGAGCATAACTGAGGCTCATCCTTCACTAGATCACTCTCCCCGATCTCTCCTCTTCCAAGTTCCTGGTTGAGGTTCAACAAGCACAAATTTGTTTCCTCTACAATACGGACACTTCAAATGTCCTGCGTAGACCTTGCCATTGATTCGGGGCGGAAAGAAGATTAAGAGCTCCGAAGTTTCCTTGAAGTGATGCCCACAATCATGGCACACTATTTCGATAGTTTGTTCATCTTTAACCATAACTTTCAACTCTCACAGGGTTTGTTTGGGCAGCATTTCATCTGCAATTTTGTTTAATTCTCTCAATATTTTTCTTTTCGCTAACTGCAACTTATAACATGTTTTACACATGGTGGCCCTGTTACGTGTGATAACTAAACGCCTTCTCTTTCCGCATTTTACACACCTATATTTCTCTTCTGTCAATCTCATGACTTTCAACTCAAAAAAAGAGGATTTAATAGGGATTCTGGAACCGGTGACATGCCAGCCGGATCAACGGAGAGAACGTGCAGTTTAGGCTTCGAGTACGTCGCCGTCGCCTTGACTGTTTTTCCCTGGAACACCGCGTTGAAGAAGACTCTCTGAACAGTCGCCGGTACTGAGGAGACGATGTTGCGACAGTTTATCGGGTACCAATGGCCGTTGCCAGGGTTCCACTCGAAGAGGTTGTTATGTGCCGTTCTCAAATGGGATTTCCGAATCAACATGGCTGTTCACTTGAAGTATGTTTTGAGCTGCTTGTATAACTGGGGGTCGTCGTTGAGCATGGCGATGACTATTTCGAAGCGTATTTCCCTGAGTTCTTTCTCTTTCATTCCAGTTAGGCGTCTTGCAGTAATCTTACCCATTTCTGTCGCCTACGTAAGATAATAGTAATAGCAATATTTAAATATATCGTTTCAGTAAGAAATAGGATAGAAAGGGGTTAGAAAATGGTTAAACGTATCATGGTAACATTAGACAATGCACAATACGAAATTCTCCAGAGCCTAAAGGGCTTCGGATCCAAGGACGCGGAAATAATCCGAAACATAGTCATAGCCTATTTGAGCGAAAAATCCTATCTAAAGAAAGCTTCTGAGACTTGACTTGTTCAGGGGCAAAACTGGCGTGGAAAACTACGCCTTCCTCGAGAAAGACGCAATTGAAGGCGACTTTTCAACAACTGTTCTATAATATTCATTTATGATATATCGCATAACCTCTGTATTGTTTTTTAGGCCCAAATGCTCTTTTATTCGTAGAAAACGCTCAAGTGTTTCCTCGCTAATCTTAACATACACTCTCACTTTCATTCCTTCTCTTCTTTCTCCTTTTTCATGAGTTGAAGCAGAGCATATTCAATAGCGTGAGAGCGATTCCTAAATCTACCGCTTTCTATCTCCTTTTGAATCCACTCTTCTATGTCTTCGCGGATCGTTGCGAAAATTCTTTTTCTAGGCATAGCAGCTTCATTCATACAATGTCCCTAGCATGTGTTTAACCATTATGCAACCATATAAAACTTTAGAAAGCTATAAATAATTCTATGCAACTTTATACAACATGAAGCAACATGATACCATACTTAAACTCCAAGGTCCTGAAAAGAAGCGTCTTCAAAGAGGTTGAGAGGTTACTCAAAGAGAAGGGCTATTCTCCAGAACAGATTAGGCGGATTTTGAGGTGGTATGAATGAAAAAGGCAGTTATAATCGTCAAGCTGGTTCCTGAAAGCAACGATGTAAGCGACAGCCAGATTGTGAAGGAGATAATTGCTGAGGCTAAGATTCCCTGGGCTGCAAAAATAGAGAAAGTAACTGTGAGTGGAAATGTTTAAAAAGTTTAAGCCAGAGTTAACTACTCTGGAGGCGTGTCACCGCCCAGCCCTAAGTGAAGGGCAGAAAGAGAACAAAAAAAGAAAAAGGAAGGAGAGAAAATGAAAAGTTTGAAAGTTGTCGTTTCAGTTTTGGCGATAGCTCTTTTAATGGTGTCAACAATCGCTTACTTCCTCAACTTGCCTCTGTCTGGATATATACTATGGTTTGCTGTGCCATTGTGCATAATAGCTGTGTATCTAAGCCTCAAACCTAAAAAGAACGCAAAAATAACGCCTATTCTCATGCTTATGCTCGCAATGTTCTCTTTTGGAAGTGTTCCTAAAGCCTTTGCAAACATTTATCAACGCTATGGTAATGTGGGCTGGATTTACCCTGATGGAGAGGCTTGGGCAATGGTTGATACTGGTGCTGACCAGCTTTGCTTCAAATGGAGTTTTTCACAATATATAATCTTGCCTTACATTGGAGTTTGGTTTCCAATAGGTTACGTCGAAATTTATGACAGCCACGGCACTATCTACTTCAGAGACGGCAAATCAGAGACAATCCCTACATCTGAAGAACTTTGGCTTAGCTATTCTGGCGAAAACGTTTGGATAACATTTAAAATTCAAGCCTGTTACATTTTAGCGTCTCCAGTTCCAGCTTTCCTCACTCCAGAGATTAGCCTAACATTCTATATTGGCGATCCACCATCAGACGGAGGAGGTGGTTGTCCTTACGTCTATACATGGGCTGGTCAGCAGTATGTTATGGATAATAATCTTTTGCCTGCTTCAGAGATGAGTAATGGAGTCGATGTTGAAGACCGCTACATGCTTGAGCAACCGCTGTTTCCATCCCATCAAGGCACGGCGTTCTCTCTGTACTCCTTGCAAATCCGCGAGTTTGAGCATGAACACGACTTCATAGATCAAGTGAAAGTTGTAGCCTTGGATCATGCATCAGATGTGAAGATAGCCGTAACTCCGAAAGGGGAGATTTTAACCTATAGACAGCCACTCGCGCCACTATCGTGCATTGACAATGACGGAACCAGCAGACTAAATGAAGTTGTTTCCATGGATGGAAACGTTTCAGACACGACAACATACTTTGAAGGATATCCAGGCGATTATCTCATTCTCAACTTCGGAAAGGTTGACGCTGAGAATGCAAAACTGATTCTGAGAGACGACATGAAATGCATGGAGGTATGTATAGAAGTTCAAGTTCCAAGTCAAACTGGCGATTGGCAAACAGTCGAAGTGCTTAACCCAAGAAACTACTGGGCAATCGAAGCAGTTGACCTCTCAGAATATGTTGTTGAAGACGAAGACTTATTGGTTAGACTTTACTGGACCTCGCCCCACCGCCTCGACTACGTGGGATTAGACACAACACCTCAAGACATCTTTGAACTTCACTACGCCACGTTAATCTCGGCTATTCACTCATCCGAAGGCAACGTGAGACGGAGACTACTAGAAAACGACCAAACCTACGCTGAACTCACACCCGGACAACAAATACAACTAACATTCCAGTTGCCTAACAACCGAAACGAAGAAAGAACATTCATACTCTACACAGAAGGACACTACAGCACTATCGCACCCTAGAATCGCCAATATAACTTCCCCTCTTTTTCTATTGTTTAAAGTCTTAAGAGGATGTGAGAAATGATGAGTCAAGAAGTGAAAAAAGACCATAAAAAGTTAATCGCAGGTGTCATTGTCGTTGCAGTGGTAGTAATTGTTTTGTTCATCCCGATGATACCCGTGGAAGTAGCTTATAGTGAAACAGAACCGTACAATCGCTTAGCCAAATATGAAGTTGTTTCAGCAACTCTAACACAAGAGTTTGAGTTATTTGGAAGAGGAGTCTACCACAGGTCAACGGTTGTTATCAAAAACATAGATTCCTATGGCGGAACATTCACAGTAAAGCATGACGTTTACGATGTTAATGGGCTATATGGAACTAAAACCACAAGTGGATACATTGGAGCAGGGAACACTCAAACCTTCATAGCCGAGTTTGACACGTCACTCGGTCAAGACGTAAGAGCTGAATACTCTGTTTCAGAGCCGACAGTTATCGACCAAAGAGTAGTCACCAAACACAAGACGGTTCACAAATCAATCATCGAAATACTAATCTACGGTTAAACCTTTCCCCCTTTTTTTGTTTGAAGCTTTTAGGCGTTAAGAGGAGGGAGTAAATATGGAAATTGAAATCCGCATAATCCCTGAGAACGAAACAGAAATAGAGCTTTTAAAGAAGCTGGATGCAACACTTCGAAACGCTAGAGTAACCGTGAAAGTGGGGCGATGACAAACTAATAGATTCAGGTTTGGAACTCACGTTTAGAAGTATACGGAATTCGAATGGAATTTGAAGTAACGCCCTGGTCTTGCGTCTTAAGAAATGTCACTGCTATTATAACACCTTCTTTTTGAAATGTAAGAGCAGGCCAGCTTCAGCGAGGCATAACACGGCGACTGCGGCTACATGTGGAAACTCTGGAATCACGGTGATGCTGAACGACACAGTGGCTTCGCCATCTGCCTGCAGGCTCGGAGTCTTGAACCAGTAGGGTGGACTGGTTATCAAGTGTATGCCTTCAAGCTTGAGTTCCACGGTTAGCGACGCGTTCCAGTTGTAAGCAAAGTTATGAGCGGAAACCACGATCTCATCGCCTAACTCCGCGTCAACAGGTATGACAGTGACGTTTTCTATGGCTCCGTCTGTCTTCCATGTGAGTGGCGGCGTAAAGGCTATTGCTGGGCCTGTTAGAGCCACGTCTGCTGAGACTGAAGCGTTAACGTATAAGGTTGGTTTAACCGTGACGACTATGACGATTGTGCCTATGGGAACGGGTACTGGTATAGGGTAGCTTATGTTCCATTCGCCTAGAGGAGTTGTCACTGGAATTGAAGTTGTGTTCTGAAACTCTGTGTATCCAGTTATGGGTATGATTCCCTTCGCGGTGACATTGATGTGGCCTGAAACTGTGATGTTTACTTCGCCTTCGTATTCCGGAGTGGAGAGTTTAAAGTGAACCTGGTCTGTGCTTGAAGGGTCTACGGTTCCGTTGTCGTAGGCTTCAATGTCAACTGGAAAAGTCACTATGGTCGTAGTCGTTAAATTCCAGTTAACGAGATATCCTTCTGTTTCTCTGCTGTCACTCCACGAAGTTGCTTCAACATGAGAAAACGTGATTCGGGTTGTGTCTGCCGCGAAAGCTGAAGCTGTGAACAGCAATATGATGAGTGCCGCTGGGAGAACCTTTACGGTTTTCACTTATTCACCCCCCGTTCTATATCTTATACGTGGCTTATGTGTATCTCATAAACGATTTAAGTCTTTTTGCATCTCATGAGTAACTCACAAGTGAGACATTTGGCGAAGCGCTCTGCAACGTGGAAAACCGTTCAGTTGCCTGAGGATCTCCTCAACAAGGTAGATGGAATTGTGAAGATTAGAGAGTTGGGGTACGCTTCTAGAGGCGAGTTTGTCAGGGAAGCTGTGCGTTTAAGGGTTGAACAGGTAGAGGAGAAATTGAAGAAGTAGGTAGGGGCTTCTATAACAAAATTCTATTGGCTTGATGTTATTGCACGTGTAATAACGTAGAGGATACTCGTAGTAAAATCTTCTAGAAGAATGTTCTAGCTTAACGTTAACATCTCTCTAAGAATGGGTTCCGTCGATTATGACGCGTCATAAATTCGGTTTCGTCCATTGCGACCGGTTGCAATTTCCAAGCGCTCATAAATTCTTCTACATTTGAAGTTGGCTAAATGTTAACATCTCTGAGAAACTTTCACTGCAAACGTTCGCACTCAAATTATCTGCTCTTGGGAAAGGCATAACATAAGGGTTCGTGGGTTCAAATCCTACCCCTGAAAATCTTTAAGGACATGGCTAAACGCTAACTAGGCAAGCCATGCAACTCTCAACGTGTCTACTGTTCCGTCTTAGCCTCTTAAGCTTGAGCCTTCGAAGCTGTTTCTCCAAGCTAGGCATTATATTTCAGCTTCTCTTTCTAATAAAGCACCGTATTTAGTGAATCCTAACAACTCTTCTGCGATAACTGGCAGAATTACTTGTTTGACATAAAACTCTAGATATTTAGCGTTGTCACGTCTAATTTGTTCGTTTCCATCATATAAAGTCTCATTTGACATTCTTCTAACGTTCAAAGGAAATGCTGTTCCATCTGTAAATTCAACCGTTACTTGTTTAAATTTGGCGTAGAGTTCATCAACCTTACGTTTAAAAGCTTCTTGTCGATCTTTGCTTTCACGGATTTTTTCCAGTTCTTTCAAGTGTTCTTGGCGGTAATCTCTGAGAAAACTCAAAATTTCTTGCTGCGGTGTTTTGAGCAAGGCTAATCTAGTTAGGTAAAATTCACAGCCTTCTTTTATTTGAGGCGAATTCAACAGCTCTTCAGGCGATTCTGTCCGTTCGCTAACATTGTTGTAAAGCCGATTGCCTAAGAAACCTAAAAGACGTTCCTTAGGCCATTCTGTTGACGGCTTTCCTTGCTTCATACGTTCTAGATCCTCTTCTTGTCTCTTCTCCCAAGCGGGAGCAGAGGCTTCTTCTTCTTTTAGTAGCTGTTTTCTCCGCTCAACTTCATAGGAACTCGCGTTTTCTTCTTCGCTTAACGACAACTGTCGTTTAGGATCCCTTTTCCGTAGCTTATATTCCCATGGCAGGTATCTTTGGATTGTTCTTATGCTGCAACCTAGAAACGCGGCGTATGGAGCTGCGCCCTTCCATCCTGTTACTTTCGCAAGCTCCGTTAACTCACGCTCCCTATCAAAATGAGGCCGCCTTTGCCAGTTTGCGTGAAGCCTAATCATGGCTTTTTTCCGTTCAGAGTCAATGTCTTTAACTGTTTCTTTTCGCCAATTCGGATTCGCTTTCAATCTATGCTGTCCGTCTAAAACGTTGCCTTCCTCATCCACTAAAACAGGGTATAATTGCCCTACTAACTTTTCACTTTCACGTAAACCAATGACTGTCTCGTTTTCCTTGAGTTTTCTTTGACGGCAGATATATTCGAATCCTTTTTGTTTTTCACTCATTTTACGTCATCTTCGTTAGAGTTAACTTCCCCGGAGTTGGTGAGTCCACACTTAGAGCTACTCTGACAACTGGCTGGTGTAGGGGCTCTGTCTCTGACTACGGGGATGCCTCTCCAATCCTTCATCAAGGAGTCGAACAGCCCATCCTCTTCTTCGACCGTATCGTACCAGCCTAGCTTTTCAGCCAGTCTCTGCGCGATGAGGTGCTGGCACACGAGGGCTTTGCCGTCCATAATTGCGAAGTAAAAATCATCACAGCTACAGTAGGCGACCTTTTCGTAAATGAGGTACTCACGTTGCCTTCCAACCACGATCCAAAGGATCCTGCCGCTAGGTCGGAAGACGTACTTTTTAACTCCCCCCTCTAGGGCGATCTCTAGGGCTTTAGAGTATCTGGGTCCAAAGAGTTTGAAGAGGAGTGGGTGTGCCGGGTTGTGGGTGGCCAGCTCCCCGTCGAGTTTGCTTAGGGCGCGGAGCACATCCTGATAGTCGACCATCACTCTCACCTCTGTCGCTTGATGTTAGAGGATCCACAGTTTGGACAGGCAAGGTGGCTAGCGCCTTCGATGTCGGTTTTGACGGCTGTGGGAAACCGACTGTAGCAGTCGAGGCATTGATAATTTAGTGAGGGCTGTTTCTTGATCTCCCTGCCTTCTGGGTCTCTGTGGATTCGCTTTAAGCCATGTCGGTGGGGTTCGTCCCCTCCCCCTTGGTAGAAGGGATGATAATCTGCTCCGCAATAAGGACATTCATACGTGATGTCACGGCTTACTACTGGACGCGATGGCTCTCCCTTTGGCTTGATGATGGCGTCAACCTCTTGCTTCCACATGCGAACCGTCGGAGGGCGACCTTGTATAGAGGCTTCCACGAATTTTTCTGTAAGACGCTCTTGTTCATCAGGCTTGCCTTTCAATCGTAGTAGCTCTAGGCCATGCCGCACTCCAAAGTTTTTCCCCGTCTCACCGGTGAGAATCTGTTTCACTTCCTCAGGTAATTCTTCGGAAAGTTGTAAGTAATGGTGAATTGTTTTTTCAGAAGGTGGTTTCCTTCCGGTTTGTTCTTCAATTCCCGTTGCTATCGCTTTAATGATAGCTTTATCCGAGTTTCCTGGCATCTCATTCCGATAATATTCGGCTAGCTCTCTGTAGGCTTCCGCCCGCTCTATCGCTGTTAAATCTAACCTGTGTAGGTTCTCGGCAAGCTGGGCAAAACGTTCGTCGTCCCATGATTTGAAAGCGTGGATTCTGCAGCGTACAGTTGGCAACCCAGCTAACTTCGCCGCTTCATAGCGGTGAAGACCAATGACGCCTTCATACAAACCGTCAGAATTGGGAGGTTTCACTACAATCTCTTGAAGTTGCCCATGAATCCTCAAACTCTTACCAAGATTTCGAACATGGTCTACATTGACTGGTCGAATCGGGTGGGTCCATCGAATCTTGTTAAGTGGGATTTCTTCGACCTCGTCACCCAATTTGACGCCTCTTCCAAGCCTCCTTCATTGGGAGGTTTCGATCGAGCGTGCGCGTCCGAGGAATATCTTCCTCAGGTGCGAACAGGTAACCCTCTATTTCACGGTCATCCTTTGGGTCGTGGGGAAGCTGGCCAGTATCACCGTTGTGCTTCCAAACCAACTTCATCACTTCAATTGCGATTTCGGGGGTGCTGGTCAGAAACACGTTTTTGGCTAATACCAATCCTTTTTCGATGGGCTGAAACTCCATGAACTTGTTGACATCATGGTAGAAAGCCTCTAGATTTCGCTTGGGAACCCAATATTCGACATTTATTATCAATGTCGGTCCTCCACCTCGTTGTTGTTAGGATCATTGACTTTGCGGAGTTCAACGATCGCAGCTTTAATCTCATTCAAAACGTCAATGTGTGTTTTCAGGTTCTGTGCGAGGTACAACCCAGCCATTGCTTGTAGCTTCGCAGCCTCCTTTAAGCCTTCAATGTCTTCTATCTTGAAGTCGGTTCTGATTAGCCCCTCATAAAACTCACATATTTTCCGCAGATCATCTTTAGAAAACGTTTTGTGCACAGTTTCTAGTTCCGGCACCTTCTTCGACTGGTCTATGGCAAGTCTGTCGCTTCTATACGTTAAGTTGACGTTCTCCTTCATGCTTGTTTTAAGAAACTCGACAGTGAGAGGATCAAACATGTGAGCATACTGCTGGTTGTAGATTACAGTTATGGGACCTAAAACAAGGCCGTGATATTCCTTCTGCAGAAAATCTTGGACCTCCAAAACCAACCGATACGCCGCATCAAAACAAGCATCCGCACTAGCACCATAGACCTCTTGAGGAATAAACTGTACACTTCTTGGGTTAAAGATGACAGTACAACCCCACAGCTCCTTCTTATAACCCACACGATTCTTCGGATAAAACTCACCCCAACCACCACCCCTCAACGTCTCCTCCAAACCCCTAGGCTTCCGCAAAATCTCGCACACAAAACCAAAACCGTGACCACGAACAACCATTTCCACTCCCTTAGCACCCTTGGTCAGAAAAATGGAAATAGCTAGCTTAGCCATCTCAGTGAGCTCAAAGGGTCTGGAGTTGTAGATTTTCTTCTGTGATATTAGCCCCAATTTCTCTAATTTCTTTGTATGTCGGCTTATTGTAGCTTTAGGAACGTTTTTCCCCTTTCTTTTCCTTAATTTCTCACTTAATTGCTTGTTTGTATTAGACCCCATTGTTATGGCAATCAGGATCTCAAAGTCAAGCCTTGAAAAACTAGACCAATATTTCCATTTTGTGTTCCATGTCATTTTGCCACCCTCTTATATCGATTTGTCTTGCGATTCCATTTTGAGGGATCCCCAAGCCGGCTTTGAGCCCTTTCACCTCAACAGCCAAACCTTCACTCATGGCTTGGCGCAAGCTGTTCCTCGCTCTTCTAGCTCAGCTCGATGCTCCAAGTCTTCTCTCACAACATCTAATGACCTCAACGCGTCCTTTGCCCTCACGTCTTTGGGATAGATGTAGCCCCCTTGAGCGTTTGGGATCAAGATGTACTCGTTGCCCCATTGATCGCGTAGAAGTTTGGGGAAGTATATCTGACCTTGTCGGTTTGCCTTAAGTTCAATTTTCATCTGTGTATTCCCTCACCATTTTTCACGCAAATTTTAAGTAGGCTAACATAGTAGTTCAAAATAATGAACTTTAAAATCACAAGTTTTTGGAAAACTGAAAAAAATAGACCTTTAGCCCTTTTCTTGATGCTTTTCAATTGCTATTTGGAGTTGGCCGAGGAACTTGACCGGATAATGGAACGGACTTCATTTTTAACTGAAATGAAATGGCTAGACGAGAATAGTTTAGGGAAGCGTGAAAGGCTAATGTTGGCATCTGTGAGAGTTGCAAACGCCATTAAAGCCCTAAACCTTGCCCTTGGTCGCCCGCCAACAGTGGCCGAAGTGGCTGAAGCCTCAGGGGAACCCGTAGAAAGGGTTGCGCGTTTCCTAAGGGGGGATCATAAGCACGTAGGCCCGGAAATGCTACCTTTCGGGGTTTCCCTTGAGAATTGCGATAGGCGTGAATTTGATGTTTGGCGTGATAAGGTGAGAAAAAATGCCAAGATGATCCCGAAAAGGCCAGGCAGGCATGCCATAGGAATGGCAAAGGTTCCTGGGAGACCGAGCAAGATAGTTAAGCTATCCGAAAGACTTCTCAGCCTAGAAAAATTGTGGCTGGAGCTAAGCGAGTCTGAAAGGGACAGGCTTGAAGCTTACCTCAGATCGAAACCAATGGTGGACGTTGTCAGGGAGTTCCATATCAAATCTCTTTCCCTGTCATGGATCCTTCTAAACAGGGGAGAGCTAGTCAAAAAGGGTGTGGAAAATCTTCTCAAATATATAGGACAGAATGTTATGCAAATAGCCGAAAGGAACACCTCCTCACGTTTAACTCCGGAACTGAGATGGTACTATTCTTTTGACTGGATGCTACAGGGTCTGGAGGCTTGGAGGCAATGTCCAGAAAAACTCCGGAACTTAAAATTAGACGAAATAATCAACCATTTGAAAGAGATGCCAGACGACGAGTTTGCTTCACGTTTTATAATAGGGCCCTTCAAACAAAGTGAAAAAGCTGAACTCGATGAGAAAAATTAATCCCTAGATGCGCCTAGACGTTTTGATAATATAGGCATCCAACCGCACCTTTTCTTAATAGGGCTCCGAACGCGCGTACTAGGCTTTGCCAGGCTCCAGACAGCAAACTGTCTGCGCACGCGAATTTGAGGCTTTGCCATGCCGAGTCAGCTTGTTTGTCCACGCTGCAATTCATGTATAGTCATTATTTATCTCGACGTACCCAAGGAAAAAAGCGTTACTGGTGTACGAAATGCAAAAAGGAGATTCCCCAGGAAAGGCTGAAGAGGTCGTTCATGTTCGGCTCGGTAGCTTAGGTTTGTCTTCGGTTTCGAAACTCAATCGCATACCCCCCGAGGTTAACCATTTCAAAACATCGTTGTGATTTTCCATCATATTCTGCACGAAGACCTTCTGACAATCGGGGAACCTGCGTATGACTGGCATGAGTTCTCGGAATAATGTGCGGAATTGCTTGAAAGCGTCGTACGTTTCGTTAAAACGGTTGATACTAACCTTCTTTTCCCATTCCAACTTCTCAACATGTTCCAGCAAGGACGCCTTATCACTGCTTCGCTTCAACTCTTCCCATCCGCGCTGGATCTCTAGGCGTTCGCCATCTAGCTGGATTTGTTCTTTGCGAAGCTTTTTCCGTTCCTTTTTAACCTGCTTCAAAACGTCTTTGGCTACTAACAGGTCTGGAATGTCGGCCATGATGTCGTACTTGTAGAACAAGATCACGGGTATGACTTCGTTCAACGCCTCTAGGATTGCAGTGTTGACTTCAACGCTGACTTCATCGGTGGTGCCAAGCACTAGAGTTTTCAATTCCTCAGCGAACCGTTGAGCGTTTTCCACGATAGTATCGTGTGCTGCCTCCGCGTCCTCTCTGGCCTCCTCGATCTTCTCGAAGGCAGACATCTGCGCTGGTTCATCGTTTACACTTTTAACGACTGGTGGCGTCTGTTCGTTCTGAACATGCTTCCGCACGGATTTCTTAGAGCGTTTCCTAGTGGCCTTCCTAGAG
>Ga0315282_10012783_pt1 | contig 12786 bp, 11 predicted proteins | sample YL17G07_20_MG_FD_203693 | JGI IMG/M metagenome (GOLD analysis project Ga0315282, IMG submission 203693) | Sediment microbial communities from Yellowstone Lake, YNP, Wyoming, USA - YL17G07_20 | ecosystem: Environmental > Aquatic > Freshwater > Lake > Sediment | place: USA: Wyoming | collected... | reverse complement strand
GTTCACTATAAAGCTCTGTTTCTGCTCTTCCCAGTGTGTGGCAGAGCAGGAGGGTGGACTCAATAGCGGCGTCATCAAACCCTGCTGCCTCCAGCGTTTGCCTGGTTACCAGGAGGGCTTCTCTTGAAGTCATAATAGGGCTGTTTCCAGCTGGTTAAGTTGCTCCCTAGTGGACAGGGTTTCGATGAGCTCGTCAAGCTTGCCGTCCAGGACCTGGCTCAGGTTGTGAAAGGTGGTGTTGATGCGGTGGTCAGTAACCCGTTCCTGGGGGAAGTTGTAGGTGCGAATCTTCTCGGCTCGCATGCCCGTGCCTACCTGTGTCCGGCGCTCTTTCTCGATTGTCTGCGATTGTTTCTGCTGTTCCTGGGCGAGTAGCCTGGCGCGGAGCACCGCCATAGCCTTCATCTTGTTTCTCAGCTGGGAGCGCTCGTCCTGGCAGGTTGCGGTTATCCCTGTGGGCAGGTGGGTGATGCGGACTGCGGTGGTTACCTTGTTTACATTTTGTCCTCCCGCGCCACCGCTGCGAAACAAGTCCATCTTGAGGTCGTCGGGGTTGATATTCAGCTCAATTTCCTTTGCTTCAGGGAGAACCGCCACCGTGGCTGTGGAGGTGTGAATTCGTCCTGAAGATTCGGTGACGGGCACCCGCTGCACCCGGTGCACTCCACTCTCATATTTAAGCTTGCTGAAGGCGCCTTTCCCGTTGATTTCAAAAATTACCTCCTTGAAGCCGCCAATCTCGCTCTGGCTGCAGTCAATAAGGCTTACCTGCCATCCTTTAGCCTGGGCATAGCGGCTATACATCCGGAACAGGTCGGTGGCAAAAAGGCTTGCTTCATCCCCTCCCGCCCCCGCTCTTATTTCCATGATGACATCCCGGTTCTCGTTAGGGTCTTTGGGCAGCAGGGAAAGCCGGAGTTTGTCCCGGAGCTCGTTGAGGCGCTGCTCCAGCTCCTCCCGCTCCTTGCGGGCTAAGTCAGCCATTTCCGGCTCGACATCGCCCTTGAGCAGAGCTTCAAGGTCGCTCAGCTCCTGAGAGGTCGCCTTATATTGCCGGTATTGGGCGACAACCTCCTCCAGGCTGGCTCTCTCCTTGGCGAGCTCCTGAAGCCGCCGCAGGTCAAGAGCCACCTCTGGCTGAGCAATCATCCGCCCCAGCTCCTCGTAGCGCTTCTCCAGTAGTTCTAATCTATCAAACATCGCCTTTTTTCTCTTCAAATCTATTATAATATAGCTTATGAGCGCTGTTCAAACTCCTTCTCTCAGTGGGGGGAAGAGCCGGCTGGGAGCGTCGCGGTGAAAGCCTCCCCGGAGTGTTACCATTGCCTGGAAAGGCTGGTCCGCCAGGCTGCCGGGCTGGCTACGGAGGATGAGCACCTGAGGCAAAAGGCGGTGAAGGAGGCCAGGGGCGTTCTCGACCGCGATTTCTCCCCGGAGCAGGTGTCCATTGTGGTCGCCACCCGAATCCATCAGGTAATACGGGAGGTAACCGGCAACCCCGACCCCTATCGGGCAATGAAGGGAAATGAGCTGGCAATTAGCCGCGAATTATTCCCCCGGATGAGGCTGCGATGTAAAGATGCCCTTGTCGATTATATCCGGCTTGCCGCCGCAGCCAATGCCATTGATTTTTTCCGAAGCCCCGAGGTCATTGCTGAAGATATGAACCGGGCGGTGGACTTTGCCCGAGATGATTCTGAGGAGCTTGAAGCGAGGTTGAAGGGCGCAGCTAAAGTCCTGTATCTCGCCGACAATACCGGCGAGATCTACTTTGACCTGCCGCTGGTCAAAAAGCTGAGGCAGCAGGTTGAAGTTAAATATGCAGTCAAGCCTTCGCCGGTGCAGGATGATGCCACCATAGAGGATATTAGAAACGCCGGTCTGGAGGGCGAGTTTGGAGCGGTGATAACCACGGGAGTAGCCTCACCGGGGGTAATTCTTGACTCCGCCTCAGCTCAATTCCGGCGGGAATTTAGCTCGGCAGACCTTATCATCGCCAAGGGTATGGGGCATTATGAGTCCTTGAGTGAGCTTCCTCCTGAGGGGAAGGTCTTTTATTGTCTTATGGCGAAATGTAACCCCGTGGCAAGCTCGCTGGGAGTGCCCCGGAACAGCTATGTTGCTATGCTGAGGTAAAAGGCGGGTCAGGACTTCTCTTTCGCCAGCTCTTCTAACACTGAACGATAGCTGTGGTAGGTCTGGGAATCGTAAAGGACAAAGCTTATTTCTCTCAGGGAGGTGGTCTTTTCCTTGAGGAATGAAATCACGGCTCTTAGCGCTACCTTTGCTGCCTCGTCCACGGGATAGCCATACGCCCCGGTGCCGATAGAGGGGAAGGAGATGCTGGTCAGGTTATTGGCGGCGGCTATTTTGAGGGATTCCCGGTAGGCGCTCGCCAGGATTTCCGGCTCTCCCTTTTTGCCGCCAGTCCAAATAGGTCCCACCGTGTGTATCACATACTTTGCCTTGAGGTTTCCTCCCGTGGTAATCACCGCCTTGCCTCGGGGCAGCTTGCCCTGCCTAGCGACGATTTGGCGGCATTCCTTGGCAATATCCCCTCCCCCGACTTGGTGTATCGCCCCATCCACTCCGCCGCCTCCCGCCAGTGCGGGGTCAGCGGCATTGATTATGGCGTCGGTATCCTGTCGGGTAATATCGCCCAGCGCCAGAGATATTCTCGCCTTACCGATGAACATTAGGTTTGCTTACCTCCCCCGGGTTACTGAACTACTATTATAAATAAATCTTGTCATTTAAGCCAGTGCCTCGTATTTATTCATCTGTAAGAGGACAACTAGTTTAAAAATGTAGTTGCCCAATTTATTGGGTGACCATGCCTGATGAATCAGGCAACTACTTGTTTATCCGGTGAGCTGACGGATTTAATCTTTAATATGGGTTTCCCTCTACCTTGATGGGAGAGGGTTAGGGTGAGGGTGAAGGGTGGTTAGGGAGCGGTCTTGCTGAGATTAACTTTTGCTGGTAACATTGCTGGTTGGGTCGTGCTAGGCGGGGAGCTAGCGGTGCCCTGAACCCGAAATCCGCTATAGCGGGGCGGAATTCTCGCTTGAGGTTTCAAGGTGCCGGGTTGCTTTGCGCCACGCGGCGTTAATGTTTGGGTTCTATACGGCAGAGAACTACGAACCCCGTCAGGTCCGGAAGGAAGCAGCGGTAAGTAGCCCTCTCTGGGTGATATAGAAGCACCTGGACGGAGCTGGCGGGCAGAAGCGCCCTGTGCTGTAGATGTCGAGGGCGGGTGCACGACCCAGAATAGTGTTTGGAGGCGTTTTATATTGCTTCAACAGCGGAGACACCGGGCGAAGACGAGGTTAGGGCAGCATTTCCTGGTCAATGAGAGCGTCGTGGAGCATATCCTCTCCGCTGCCGAGCTTGAGCCGGAGGACGTTATCGTTGAGGTAGGTCCGGGGCGGGGTGTATTGACCCGGAAGCTGGCGGAGCGGACCGCCCGGGTCATTGCCGTGGAGCTCGATGCCGGGCTGGTCAGGATATTGAAGCGGGAGCTAGCCTCCTTCCCCAATGTCAGTATCGTTCATGCCGATATACTTGATGTTGCCCCGGAGGAGCTTCTTACCGGCATTGGCGCCCCAGGCTATAAGGTGGTGGCTAATCTTCCTTATTATATTACTTCGCCGATACTGCGGCATTTCCTCCAGGCTGAGCTAAAACCCTCGCTGCTGGTAGTAATGGTCCAGAAGGAGGTCGGCGAAGCCATCGCTGCTGCTCCCGGTAAGATGTCTCCGCTCAGCGTTGGCGTCCAGTTCTACAGCAAACCGACCGTGGTAACCTATGTGCCCGCCAGGGACTTTCGCCCTGTGCCCAAGGTGGACTCTGTTGTCCTGCGGCTTGATGTTTACTCTAAGCCGCCCGTTGATATATCCGACGAGGTCGGGTTCTGGGACATAGTCCACTGCGGGTTTAGCTCGCCGCGAAAGCAGCTCCGCAACTCCCTGGCTCACAGCCTGTCAATACCGCCCCCCCAGGCATCCCTGCTGCTCGAAGGAGTTGAAATAGACCCCCGGAGGCGGGCGGAGACCCTCACCCTGGAGGAATGGCGAAGGGTAGGGGAGGCTTTCGCTCCATTCAGGACATAATTATGCTGACTGTTTATGCGCCGGCGAAAGTAAACCTCGTTCTTGAAGTCCTGGGGAGTTATGACGATGGTTACCACCAGATAAAGAGCGTCGTCCAGACGATAGACTGGTGTGATGTCCTTAGCTTTGAGCCTGACCGCGAGTTGTCTTTTGAATGCAGCGAACCTCGCCTGGAAGAGGATAACCAGGTAATGAAAGCCGCCAGGCTGTTCCAGCAGGCTACCGGCTGCCCTGAAGGGGTGAAAATCAAGCTGAACAGCAACATACCCTGGGGGGTGGGGCTGGGTGGAGGCAGTAGCGATGCCGCCGCCACCCTCATGGCGCTCAATGCCCTCTGGGAGACGAATTTCTCTCCCGCCCAGCTGGCTCAGCTCGCTGCGGAGGTAAGCTCCGATGCCCCCTTGTTTATTTATGGCGGCACAGTCCTGGTTGAGGGGAGGGGGGAGAAGGTTACACCTCTGCCGCCTTTGCCCCAGAGCTACTTTGTCCTCCATGTGCCGCCGCTACCCCGACTGCCGGATAAAACCGGCAGGCTTTATCACCAGTTGAATGCCCGCCATTTTACCTCGGGGAAATTCACCCACGCTGCTCTGCAAGCCCTGAATGAAGGAAGGATGATTGGTTTAGCGGCGATGTTCAACGTTTTTGAGTTGGTGGCTTTTGATGCCTTTCCCCGGCTTGATGAATACTGGAACATATTTGAAAAGATGTCGGGCTCGACCGTTCACCTTGCTGGCTCGGGTCCCTGCCTCTTTGTCCTCCTCCCGGAGGAGCAAAAAGCCCGAGAGATATGTATTTCAATGCACCGGCGAGGACTGCAATGTTATGTGGCTGCCTCGCTCCCCAGAGGCGAATAAATGGCGGGAATACAGAGAAGGTGGCTCAGGGTAACGCTTTACAGCGTGGGCATTGTCGGACTCAGCATCGGTCTTTCTTACCTGCTGGGGGTTTTGCCGACGGCAAAACTGGGAGAGTTTGCCCCTGCCGCTTATGCCCTTGTTTTTGGCGTTACCTTCCTGGGTAACGCCAGCGTCATAGTCCCGGTATATTTCCATATCTCGCTGATGATGGCGGCAGCCGAGCTGTGGAATCCTCTCCTGGTCGCTCTGGTAGCCAGCGTTGCCGGCACCCTGGGTGAAATAAGCGGCTACTACGCCGGTTACCTGGGGAAGAAGATAGCGGCTGTTGCGGATATACCGTGGTATAACCGCTTTGCCGGCTGGGTCAACCGCTACGGGTTGGTGGCAATCTTCCTTTTTTCGCTCCAGCCTATCTTGCCAGTTGATATCGCCGGTATTACCGCCGGGGCAGCAAAGCTGCCGCTGTGGAAATTCCTGTTGCCCTGCTGGCTGGGCAGATTCCCCAAGTATATTATGTTTTGTTATTTCGGTCTGGGGATTCTCGGCTCTCTACCCCTGCCTTAGCTTGAGGGCGAGCTTTTCCTCGTCGTCTCTGGTGTTGACCTCGCCGTCCAGCTTTGCCTGGTGCAGCAGGCGGAGGATTCTCCCCAGCTCCGCTCCTTCGGGGATGCCCAGCTTCTGAAGCTCTTCCCCGTTGAGGCAGGGCTTTATGTAGCGCAGCCGGGACAGGAAAAGCTCAAGGTGCTGGCGGATGGCGGCGTTATCTCCGGCGATGGCGTTAGCCTTAACGGCAAGGGGGTGATATTCCTGGAGAAACAGGTAAATACTGCTGGGCTTCAGGCGAGGCTTATCCAGCCGGGGAAGGCGCAGCTTGAGCCGGATAGCGTCCTCCACCGTTTTAGCCAGCCTTGATGGCATATTGAGCCGTCTTACAAGCTGGCTGACTTCCTCTTCATCAAGCGGATAGGCGAGGAGACAGAAATAGAGCGTGGGGAGCTCGCCGGGTTTGCTTGAGCGGCGTGCGGTAGCGAGCTTGTCCGCCAGCCAGCCATTGCCTTTGAGGGAGGGGCTGAGCCTCGGTAATGCTCCCAGCCCTCCGAGCCGGCGGAGAGGGCCTTCGGGCTCTTCCTCCCTGAAAATTAGCTCCAGCTCGTGCCTTATCCGGTCGCCGCTTATAGCGTCCAGCAGGGGGATAGCCTGCTTAAGCAGCCGGGAGGTCTCCCTCTCAAGCTCAAAGCCGAGTCGCTGCTCATAACGTATCGCCCGCAGGATTCTGGTGGCGTCGTCGCTAAAGCTCCCGGAGTGTAAAATTCGGATAAGGCGCAAGTCCAGGTCGTCCTTGCCGTGATAGGGGTCAAGCAGCTCGCCGTAGTCTTTTGCGGCGAGCGATATTGCCATAGCGTTGATGGAGAAGTCGCGGCGGCGGAGGTCTTTTTCAATGCTGCCGGGCATAACTGCGGGCAGGGCGCCGGGGTGGGCGTAAGTCTCGCTTCGGGCGGTGGCAAGGTCTATTCCGAATTTACCGCTCTTGATTTTAGCCGTCCTGAAACGAGGATGAACCACCAGCTTTGCCCCGGTGATTCGGGCTATCCGGCCAGCTAGCTCGGGGGCATCGCCTTCAGTTACTAAATCAAGGTCAAAATTGGGATAGCCCCGGAGCAAGTCCCGCACTATGCCTCCAACGAGGTAGAGGCTCTGTCCTGACTTCCCGGCTTCCCCGGCAATATCCTGAAGCAGCTCAAGGATGGCGCGAGGTAGATAGCGCTCGATTTGCGAAGCTAAATTCATTTGCTGAAGCTCAGCTCTTCACCCTTAACGCCGATGGTTATGGTATCTCCTTCCTTGAAGTCGCCCTGTAATAGCTTTGTTGACAGGGGGTTTTCCACATAGTGTTGGATAGCCCGGCGCAGGGGACGAGCCCCGTATTCGGGATTATAGCCTTTCTGTATCAGCCATGATTTAGCTTTGCTGCTCACCTTTAGAGCGATGTTATGCTCGGCAAGGCGGTGTTCCACATCGGTAATCAACAGGTCAACGATTTTTGCCAGGTGTCCTGCGGTCAGGGCGTGGAAGATGATGATATCATCCAGCCGGTTAAGCAGCTCGGGGCGAAAGGTACTCTTCAGTGCCGCCTCAATGCTCTCCCTTAGCTGCTGCTCCATGTCTTTATCCTGGTGGAGAAATCCCGTTCCCTGGCGGTGAAACTCCTCAGTCCCGAGGTTGCTGGTCATAATAACCACGGTATTTTTGAAATCCACGGTCCGGCCGTGCCCATCGGTGAGCCTGCCATCCTCCAGTATTTGTAACAGGATGTTGAAGACATCGGGATGTGCCTTTTCCACCTCGTCAAGTAAAATGACCCGGTAAGGACGGCGGCGCACCGCTTCGGTCAGCTGCCCCCCTTCTTCATAGCCGATATATCCCGGCGGGGCTCCGATGAGCCGTGATACCGTGTGCTTTTCCATATACTCCGACATATCCAGCCTTACCATGGCGTTCTCGTCATCAAACAGGAACTCCGCTAAAGCCCGGGCAAGCTCGGTCTTGCCCACGCCGGTAGGTCCGAGGAAGATAAAGCTGCCGGTAGGGCGCTTGGGGTCTTTGAGACCGGTCCTGCCCCGTCTTATTGCCTCGCAGACGGCAGTTACGGCTTCATCCTGGTCTATCAGCCTCTGGTGAATCCTCTCCTCCATGTGGACTAGTTTCTCGCTCTCGCCCTCAAGCATCCTGGCGACGGGAATGCCGGTCCACTGGGAGATAAGCTGGGCGATGTCCTCTTCGCCGACCGTGGCGTTGGTGTCTATTTCCTGGAGCCATTTTGTCTTGGCTTCGTTATACCGCGGCTCCAGCCGCAGCCTCTCCGCCCTCAGCTCGGCTGCCTTCTGGTAGTCTCCCCGCTGGGAAGCAGCCTGCTCTTCATCAAGCAGGCGCTTCACTTTCTGCTCCAGCTCGTTGACTTCGGGAGGGGCGCTCTCCCGGTTGATGCGCAGCCTGCTGGCAGCCTCGTCAATGAGGTCAATGGCTTTATCGGGGAGAAACCTGTCGGTGATATAGCGCTGGCTGAGCTTTGCTGCTGCGGTCAGGGCGGCATCATCAATTTTAATCTTGTGGTGGGCTTCATATCGCGGCTTCAGACCTTTGAGTATCTCTATGGTGGCATCAACGCTTGGCTCGCTGATGAAGACTGGCTGAAAACGCCGCTCCAGGGCTTTATCTTTTTCAATGCGCTCCCGGTATTCATTAAGCGTGGTGGCTCCGATGCATTGGAGCTCGCCGCGAGCCAGCGCTGGCTTGAGCATATTGCCGGCATCGATGGCTCCTTCAGCGCCTCCCGCGCCTACCACGGTATGGAGCTCGTCAATGAATAAAATTATCTCCCCTTTTGCCTGGCGGATTTCATCCAGAACCGCCTTCAGCCTCTCCTCAAACTCGCCCCGGAACTTGCTCCCCGCCACCAGCGCCCCTAAGTCCAGGGCGATTACCCTTTTCCCTTTAAGGGAATTGGGGACATCGTCGGCGGCAATCCTCTGGGCGAGACCTTCGGCAATGGCGGTCTTGCCCACGCCGGCATCGCCGATGATTACCGGGTTATTCTTGGTCCGCCGGGAGAGTATCTGCATTACCCTTTTGATTTCCTCTCCTCTTCCAATCACGGGGTCGAGCTTGCCGTGGCGGGCTAATTCGGTGAGGTCATGCCCGTATTTTGATATGGAGCGGTATTTGCTCTCGGCATGGCGGTCGGTGACCCGGTGGGGACCGCGAATGTGGTGTAGCGCCTGGTATATTTTCTCCTGGGTGACGTTGAACTCGGTCAGGATTTTGCCGGCATCGCCTTTTCCCTCGCCGGCGATGGCGATGAACAGGTGTTCGCTGCTGACGAACTCGTCCTTAAGTCTATCCGCCTCGCGGGCGGCGTCCTCCATAATTTGCTGAATGCGGGGGGTAACGTAAAGCTGCGCCCCTCCGTAACCTATCTGGGGATAGCTTTTTAAGGCTTTGTCCACCTCGCTTTTCACCGCTTCCCCGTCCACGCCTAGCTCGCGCAGTATCTCCCCGGTTATCCCCCCTTCCTGTTCCAGCAGAGCGAGCAAGATATGTTCCACATCCCACTGGCTGTGCTGGTAGCGGCGGACAATTTCCTGTGATGCCGCCAGAGCCTCCTGGGCTTGCTCGGTAAATCTCTCCGGCCTCATTTACTGTCTCCTCTCTCTGTGTTAAAATTAATAGTCTAATTATAGCCAAGGGTGGTGCTTTTAGCAAAAGCAAAAGGAGGTGATGTAAATGGCACTGAGGAAATGGGAGCCCTTCTCTGATTTAATGAGCTTGCGGCAGGCGATGGACCGGCTGCTTGAGGACAGCGTTGTCCGCCCATCGCGTTTCTTCGCTGCCCTCGGCGAGACAGCAGCCCCGGCGGTGGATGTCTACCACACTCCCACTGAGGTGGTGGTAAAGGCAGCCCTGCCCGGCATCAAGCCGGAAGAGGTCAATATTGACATCGCTGGCGATACCCTGACCATCAGCGGGGAGGTCAAGGCGGAGCGCGAAGTCAAGCAGCAGGATTATTTATATCAGGAGAGACGCTATGGCTCTTTTGCCCGCAGCATAACCCTTCCCGGCGGGCTCCAGGTGGACAAGATTGATGCCACGATGGATGACGGCGTCCTGACCCTCGTCATTCCCAAGAGCGAGAAGGTTAAACCGAAGGTAATCAGGGTCAAGCCCAAGGCGACTGAGAAAAAGAAGGCGACCCGGAAGAAGAAGTAGGCTAGCTCCACAAGCCCTGCTGCTGGAGCAGCTCCATGAGTTGCCGGACGATGTAAGCGGTGGCTCCCCAGACGACACGTCCCTGATACTCGTAAAAGTAAGCCGGTAAAGGCTGCCCGTTGGCAGTTTGGTGTTCCTGGTCAAAATTCCCTGCGTCTTTTGCTGCCCATAGAGGGGCAGCCTGGTGCCCCTGCCCGAAATACCTTTCGTCCTTCAATGCGGATAGGGGAATGGAGAAAACCTGCTCCACTTCCTGGGGATTTATTTTAAACGAGTAAGGATGGGGGATTAAAGCTACAAAAGGGGTGATGCGGCAGCCGCTGGTGATGGTTGCGGCGTCGTCCAGCTCTCCGTAAAGCTCAATATCCTCCCTGGCCAGACCTATCTCCTCTTCAGCTTCCCTTAAAGCAGCATCAACAAGGCTGGCATCGCCTTCCTGGCGGACTCCCCCGGGGAAGCAGGCCTGCCCCTGGTGTAAGCCCAGCCCTCTGTTCCTCTGGGTAAATAAAAGGTGGTATTCTCCCCGGGCATAAAATAAGGGGACAAGCACCGCCGCGGGAATCAGCTCATCGTTATCAATCCTTTTCTTGTTATACTGGCTGAGGATTTCCTTTATTTTCGGTTTCACCACCCTGTGATTATATCACAGATGAAAATTTGCCAAATTCTTAGCTAAAGAGCTATACTAAAAGGTTGGACTCTTATGGCGATGAAGCGTGATTATTACGAGGTGCTGGGAGTGCCCCGAAATGCCACTGAGGAAGAGATTAAGAGGGCATTTCGCCGCTTAGCTTTTCAATATCACCCCGACCATAATAAAGACCCCGAGGCGGAGGAAAGATTTAAGGAGATAAACGAGGCTTACCAGGTCCTTTCCGACGGGGAAAAGAGGGCTAATTACGACCGCTATGGTCAGGCTGAGGGAGTGTTGGGATTTCCCGATTTTGGTTTTGGCGGACTGGGGGACATTTTTGAATCGTTCTTTGGTTTTGGCGGCAGCCCCTTCGGGACTGCTGCGGCTCAGCGAGCTCCCCAAAAGGGAAACAGTCTGAGGGCTCGCCTTACCCTTTCCTTTGAGGAAGCGGTCTTCGGCTGTAGCCGGAAGATTGAGCTGGAGCGCATTGAGCCCTGTCCCTTATGCCATGGTCTCGGCAGCAAGCCGGGGACAAACCCCCAGACCTGCCCCGAATGCCAGGGAACAGGACATGTGAGGAAAGTCCGCCAGAGCCTCTTCGGGCATTTTACCCATATTACCGCCTGTCCCCGCTGCTCCGGCAGTGGAACGGTGATAACTGACCCTTGCTCTCGCTGCCGGGGAAAAGGTCAGGTGAAGGTGAACAAGAAATTAGCGGTTGATATTCCTGCCGGCGTGGATGACGGCTATGCCATGGTCATAGCTGGCGAAGGCGATGTCGGCTTATACGGAGGAAGGGCTGGAGACCTCTATATCAGCCTCACGGTGAAGCCGAGCAAGCTATTCCGCAGGGAAGGAAGCGACATCATTTATGAGTTGCCCCTGAACTTTGCCCAGGCTGCCCTGGGCACTGAGGTAGAGGTGCCTTCCCTGGACGGCGGGATAAAGCTGGACATACCATCAGGCACTCAGAGCGGTAAGGCTTTCCACCTCAAGGGAAAGGGGATACCCCGCACCAATGGTCGCGGCAGGGGAGAGGAGATTGTCATAGTTCGCGTGGTTACCCCGGAGCGCCTTGACCAAAAACAGCGGCGCCTTTTCCAGGAGCTGGCTAAAATATTGCCCCGAGCCAAGCCCTCCGAAGAAGTTTAGGCATAAATATCCTCCGGCTATTGACTACCCCCTGCCAAAATGTTAATATTTCTACTAAAATCATCTTGAAATGTCTAAAATGGCAGCCAAAAAAGGAAAAATTGAACGCTGGATGGGCGCGCTTAAGGCGGTAGCCGAGATTCTGGAACAATCTCGGGAGCCAGGTGAGGCTGTCGCCGTGGCCTTGGATGAAATCGCTAAGGTTGACGGGGTCGACTGTTGCTGGCTCGGCGTGGTTGATGAGGAAAACAACCGGCTTATTCCTGGAGGTCAGCGGGGCTTTACCCCGGAGATGATTAAGCAAATGAAGTCCCTGAAGTTATCTCCGGGTGTGGTTGGGAAGGTGGTTCAATCAAAAAAGCCTGTATCCCTCGCTGATATAGCTGCTGACCCTGATTTTGAACTGACCTCATTTGTTAACGCCGGGTTACATTCCTTCCTTGCTTATCCCGTGATGCCCGAGCAAACGGTAATCGCGGTTCTCGGGGTATGCTCCCGGCGCAAAGGGGAATTCAGCCAGGAGCTGGCAGACTGGTTTACCAGTATATATAACGTGTATGTATTAGCCTGGCAGAGGAATATGTTGCTAGTTGAGGAGAGGCGGGGTAAAGAGGAATTGACCCTGGTCAATAAGCTCAGCCGCATCATTACCTCCCGCCCCGACATAAGAGAGGTTTACCAGGGTTTTGTGGAGGAGCTGGGCAAGTATATGGATGTCGACTGGACAACGCTTGTCTACCGTGAGGGAGACCAGCTTCGCTTCACCGCCGTATTCACCAGGGTTGGAACGGCATGGCGGGAAGGCGATGCGGTGCCCCTGGCGGGCACGGGCGCCGAGTGGGTAATCAAACACAAAAAGTCCCTGGTGGAAGCTGACCTCTCCCGGAAAAGGAAGTTCTGGACTGGTGAACATCATTTGCAGCGGGGACTGAGGTCTATCGTTTATCTCCCCCTGATGGCTAAAAATAAGGTCTTTGCCGCTCTTATCGTGGCTTCACGGCGCCCCAATGCCTATGGCGAGCGGGAGCTTTCCCTGCTGTATCATATTGCCGTCCAGATTGCCCTGCCGGTGGAGAACGCCCGGCTGTATCAGCTTCAGAGCGAGTTAGCTGTGGCACTGGAAAGGGAAGCCGAGGAGAAAGCCCGTTTCATTGATATTCTCGCTCACGAATTGAGGATACCGATGACGCCAGCGCTGTCCTCGGCAAAGATGCTGGTCGCCGAGTTATTGCCGAGGGGGACGGAAATTGATATACAGCTGGCT
>Ga0315282_10012782_pt1 | contig 12787 bp, 12 predicted proteins | sample YL17G07_20_MG_FD_203693 | JGI IMG/M metagenome (GOLD analysis project Ga0315282, IMG submission 203693) | Sediment microbial communities from Yellowstone Lake, YNP, Wyoming, USA - YL17G07_20 | ecosystem: Environmental > Aquatic > Freshwater > Lake > Sediment | place: USA: Wyoming | collected... | reverse complement strand
CAGACTGCGGGCATGCCGCCAGGCGCTGCCTACGGCAGCCGCAAGTATTTGTGAATCTGGAGGTTAAGGCGAACGGACAGGGCGTCGGCCACGATCCACTCGGCCAGCGTCCGGCCCTCCAGGGAGGGATGGCCGGGGCTGAAAAGGACCGCCACCCGCTCTGCCAGGTCATAGCGGGCCGCGACCTGCTTGGCCCAATCATAGTCTTCCCGCCCGGTCAGGACGAACTTGACCTCATCGTGCGGCTGGAGACGGTCGAGGTTCGTCCAGCACATCCGGCTCGCCATGCCGGAGCCGGGGGTCTTTACGTCCACGATGCGCACGGGGCGGGCGTCAAGGCCGTCGATCGGGTGCGCGCCGGATGTCTCGATGAGCACCGTGCGGCCGCGCCTCAGCAGCGCCGCCGCGAGGGCATTGACGTCCCAGATCTGGAGCATCGGCTCGCCGCCGGTGATTTCAACGCAGGGCAGGGCGGGCGAGGGGAGGGCGGCAAGGACCTCCGCGACCGTCATGTCGCGCCCGGCGCCGGGGTCGCGGGCCTCCGGCGTATCGCAATACGAGCATTCGAGGTCGCACCCGGCCAGGCGCACGAAATCCATGGCGAGGCCCGCCCGCGTGGATTCACCCTGGATGCTGCGGAAGATGTCGAAGACGCGCATGATTACATCCGCTCGGCCGTCTCGATGCCGAGGAGGCCCAGGCCCCGGGCGATGACGCGGGCCGTCAGGTCGCAAAGTTTCAGACGATTCCTGCGGACCGGCTCCGGGCTCTGGATGACCGGGCAGGCGTCGTAGAACGCCGTGAACGCCTGGGCCAGGTCGTAAAGGTATGCCGCCAGGACGTTGGGCCGGTAGTCCTCGAGCGTGCGGTCGATCGTCTCGGGCAGCCGCAGGATCATCTTCGCCAGGGCGAGTTCCGTCGGCGACTCCACGGAAATCGGCGCGGGATCGTGCCTGTGCTCCTCGGCCTCGTGGCCGCCTTTGCGGAAAATGCTCCGCACACGGGCGTACGCGTACTGCATGTACGGGGCGGTGTTGCCGTCGAGCGAGAGCATCTTGTCCCACGAGAAGACGTAGTCGCTCGTGCGGCTCTGCGAAAGGTCGGCGTACTTGACGGCCCCGATGCCGACCTTGTGGGCGATGTCTCGCCTCTGCTCCTCGGAGAGGGCCTCGGCGCGGCCGGCGGCTACGTCGTCGGCGTTCTTCTGGCTCACCAGATCGTAGGCCCGTTTCTCGGCCTCGTCGAGGAGGTCCATGAGTTTGACTGTGCCGCCCTCGCGGGTCTTGAAGGGCCGGCCGTCGGGCCCCATCATCGTGCCGAATGCCACGTGCACGAGGGCCACATCAGGCGGGGAGAAACCCGCTTGCCGCGCGCACGCAAATAGCATCTGGAAATGCAGCGACTGGCGGGCGTCGACCACGTAGAGGATGCGGTTGGCGTGAAGTTCCCCCACGCGGTAGCGGATGGCGGCCAGGTCGGTCGTGGCGTAAAGGTAGCCTTCATCGGATTTCTGGACGATGAGGGGCAGGGGGCTGCCGTCCTTGGCGACGAATCCGTCGAGGAAGACGCACTGGGCGCCCTCGGATTCCGTCAGGAGATGCCTGGCCCGGAGTTCCTCAACAACCTTGGGCAGTTCAGCGTTGTAGGCACTCTCGCCGCGAATGTCCGCGTCGGCGAGGCCCGCACCCAAACGTTTGTAGACTTGCTCGCTGTGACGGAGAGACACTTCGCGGAAGCGGCGCCACATATCCAGCGACGCGGGGTCGCCGCCCTGGAGCAACACGACTTCCTCACGGCTTGCGCCGGCAAAGCCTTGGTCCCCGTCAAAACGGGTCTTGGCCTTGCGGTAGAAATCCTCGAGGTCGCTGAGTTCAGCATCTGCTTTGAAACCCTGCGGATCCTCCATCAAGAGTTGTTTGAGATAGGCCAGGAGCATCCCAAACTGCGTCCCCCAATCACCGACGTGGTTTTGCCGGACCACCTTGTGGCCGATGAAGTCAAGCATCCGCACCAGGGCGTCGCCGATGATCGTCGAGCGCAGGTGCCCGACGTGCATCTCCTTCGCCAGGTTCGGCGCGGAGTAATCGACCACGACGGTCTCGGGTTTCTCGGCGCGAGGCACGCCCAGGCGGTCATCGGGATTCCGGGGATCCACCGGATTGACCTCGCCAATCTGCTGCGCAACCCAGTCGGGCCGGAGGCGCAGGTTGATGAACCCCGGGCCGGCGATCTCTGGTTTCTCGGCAAGGTCCGATACGTCGAGCCGGGCGACCACCGCCGCGGCCACCTCGCGGGGTTTTTGCTTGAGGCGCTTGGCCAGGGCCATCGCCCCGTTGGCCTGGTAATCGCCGAACCGCGGGTCCTGGGCGGGCACGACGATAGCGGGCGAATCGGCGGCCTCGGGGAACGCCGCACGCATGGCGTGGGCCACACGCTGGTCGAGAAGGCGCTGGACGCTGGGCATCAGGCGTCTCCGGCAGGCGTGCCCTCTTCGGGGCGAGGCCGCCAGCCGCGCTGCCAGTCGACGCGCGGGGCGTCGCCCCAGAGGAGTTCGAGGTCGTAGTACTTGCGGGATTCATCGGTGAAGACGTGGACCACCACGTCGACGTAGTCGATGAGGACCCAGCGGCTGGCCTCGACGCCTTCGCCGACGCGGATGCCCTCGACGCCGAACGGCTTCTGGCCGGCGGCCCGGCCGGCCTCCACGGCCCGATCGGCCGCGCTGTGCATCTGGCGCGCCGAGGTGCCGGTGGCCAGGACGAAGAAGTCCGTGACGGGCGACAGGCCCCGCACGTCGAGCACGGCAACCTCGCGGCAACGGTTCTCGGCGCAGACCCTTGCCATCGCGATGGCGAGCCGCCGCGCCGGGTTAGAGGTTCTCTTGGGCACTATCGAACATTCTTAAGCATTCCGGCCCCGCCAGACAAGCCTAATCTTGCTTTGTCGTCTGTAGGGTGGATGACGATTGTGGCCCGGACGCCCTCGTCTGGGCAGATCGGGCATCCTGCACAGCCAGGGCGGCTGTGCCACAAGAGGAAGTCACCCTCACCCGGCCTCGGCGCCCTCTCCCATCAAGACAAGGGAGAGGGGCAGCATGGAAGGACGCCTTGACGTTGCGGGCAGGCGCGGCTATAAAATAGGCATGCCTGCGAAAAAGGAAGACAAGAAAGCGCTCCTCTTGGGCCTCGGCTTGGACAATGAAGACGGGCACCTGCGCCTCACGCGCGGCGAGAACTTCCGACTCGTCGGCGGCAGCGAGGAGACCCACGGCGTCATGCAGGAAAAGGCCGTCAAGTTCAACGAGAAACTGAAGGAGCGCGGCCGGCGCCTCGAAGACGTGTCAAAGGACGAGTTCCGCGAAATCGCCCGCGAAATCGGGTTGTCCGATAAGAACCTGCTGTAATTGAGACTGTAGCATCATCGCCGGTAGCGTTGCTGGAGTCCCCTGTAATTCGGGCTTCGTCTGCATCCTGACCGCAGCCTTGAGGCGAAAAGCCTTTCGGTTATCCCCCCGGTGTGGTAGACTTGCCGCTCTGTGCGAATGCTCAACTTCCGGTTAAGGGGAGCCCGGTGCAGCCACTCAAGATGCAGCCGGTATTCAAGGAGCGGGTCTGGGGCGGTCGGCGCCTGGCGGACCTTCTGGGCAAGTCCCTGCCTCCCGACCAGCGGATCGGCGAGTCGTGGGAACTGGCCGACCATCCGCATGGCCGCAGCCTGGTGGCCGACGGGCCGATGGCCGGGAAGACCCTGCGGTGGATTCTCGAGCGGCACGGGGCGGCCGTCCTGGGCAGCGATGAATTCGCGCGCGGCGGGGCGGCGAGGTTCAGCCTCCTGGTTAAGTTCCTCGATGCATCCGACCGCCTGAGTGTCCAGGTCCACCCCGACGATTCCTATGCGGCAGTCCATCATGCGGGCGAGAGCGGAAAGACCGAGTGCTGGACCGTGCTTCATGCCGAGCCCGGCGCGTGGTTGATCCAGGGCGTCAAGCCAGGGGTGACGCGCCCGCAGTTTGCGGCGGCGCTGAAGGCCGGGCAGGTCGAGGAACTGCTGGCGGTCCGGCCCGTCAAGGCGGGGGACTTCATCTGGGTTCCGGCCGGCCTGGTGCACGGAATCGGTCCCGGCGTGGTGGTGGCCGAAGTGCAGGAGAACTCGGACCTCACGTACCGCGTGTACGACTGGAACCGTGCGGGGCCCGACGGCAAGCCCCGCGAACTCCAGGTCCGCGAGGCCCTCGAGACCATCCGTTTCGGCGGCGACATGACGCCGCAGGGCGGACGCGGAAAGACGGCCGATGAGACCGGCCTGGTGATCGAGCACCTGGTTGGTTGCCACGCGTTCAGCCTGACCCGCATCCAGATCGACCGCCGGCCGTGGGCGGCCGACATGGATGGGGGCTGGGTGGCGGTGGTCGTGCTTTCCGGCGCCGCCCGCCTGACCACGCGCGAAGGGGCGATGGCCATCCGCGCCGGCGATACGGTCCTGGTGCCCGCGGACCTCCAGGAATACGCCCTTGAGATGCCGCAGAAACTGACCGTCCTCGTGGCCGCGCCACCCGGCAAGGCACCGACACAGTGAACGTTTAGACCTGCAAGGCCACTTGGCGCGGCGGGTCTCCGGATCGGGCGCCTTGCCGCCGGCCACCGTGCAAGCGGCGCGATCTAGCGTTGCAGAGTCAGCCGTCGCCGGCACGCTGAAAGTGGGTGCCAATATGGCCCTTGAACGCCTGCAAAAACTGTTGGCCCGGGCCGGATTCGGCTCGCGGCGGTCCTGCGAGGAACTGATTACCGCCGGCCGCGTCACGGTCGGCGGCCACACCGTCACCGAACTCGGCGCCAAGGCCGACCTGGGGACGCAGGACGTGCGCCTGGATGGGCAGCGCATCCGGCCTCAGCGCGTGGAATATTGGATCCTCAACAAGCCCAAGGATGTGGTGTGCACCAACCTCGACCCCGCGGGGCGGCCGCGACCCATCGACCTGATGACAGGGACCCGGGCCCGGCTGTTTCCCGTCGGCCGGCTCGACGCCGATTCCAGGGGCCTCCTGCTGATGACGAACGACGGCGAGTTTGCCAATCGCCTGGCGCATCCGCGTTACGAGGTGCCCAAGACGTACGTGGCTACGGTTGCGGGCGAACTGACGAGGGATGACATCGGGCGACTGATCCGCGGCGTGTGGCTGGCCGAGGGGCGAACGAGGCGGGCCGAAGTGCGCCTGCTGAAACGCGGGCACGCGCGGTCCATCGTCGAGGTGACCCTCCGCGAAGGCCGCAACCGCCAAATCCGCCGCGTGCTGGCCAAACTCGGGCACAACGTCCGCGAACTGGTGCGGAGCCGCGTCGGGCGGATCAGCCTGCGCGGCCTCCGGGTCGGCGGGTCTCGACGCCTGACCCAGGAAGAGGTAGAATACCTGCGGAAGTTGCCGGATGAGCCGCCGCGCGCGATCGTCAAAGGTGCACGTGAAGGCCGGCGCGAGGGCAGGCGTGAGGATCGGCGCAGGGGCCGGCCCGAGGGTCCGCGGCGTCGCCGGGAGGGCCGTCCGGAGCGGCCTCCGCGGGCCAGCGGGGGCGATCGGCAGAAACGGAGTTCGTGGAAGCATGACTCAGGTGGAGTTGGCCAGGCAGGGCAAGGTGACCGACGCCATGCGGACCGTCGCGGAGGCGGAAGGCGTGGCCCCCGAGGTGGTCTGCCGCGACGTGGCGGACGGCCGCATCATCATCCCGGTCAATAAGAACCGCCGCGCGACGCGGATCGTAGGCGTCGGCCGGGGACTTCGCGTGAAGGTGAACGCGAACATCGGCACGAGCCCCGATTACGCCGACCTGGCGATCGAGTTGGCGAAGTTGGCGGCCGCACAGCAGGCCGGTGCGGACACCGTCATGGACCTCTCGACGGGCGGCGATATTCCGGCCATCCGACGCGTGCTCATGGATGCATGCCAGGTCCCCGTCGGGACGGTGCCGATTTACGAGGCGGCCGCGGCCGCCGCCCGGGCCCAAGGCGACATCGCCCGGATGACCGCCGACGACATCCTGGGCAGTGTTCGCCGGCATGCCGATGACGGCGTGGACTTCGTGACGGTCCACAGCGGGGTCTCGCGGCGGATCGCCGAGTCGGAGGCCGTGCGGCGACGGGTGTGCGGCATCGTCAGCCGCGGCGGCATGTTCCTGGCCCGCTGGATGCACCGCCACGGCCAGGAGAACCCGCTGCTGGCGCGGTTCGACGAGGTTATCGACATCGCGCGCGAGTTCGACGTGACGCTGAGCCTGGGCGACGGCCTGCGGCCGGGAGCCATCGCCGACGCCATGGACGCCGCCCAGGTCGAGGAGCTGATGGTCCTGGCGGAACTGGCGAAGCGGGCGCTGGCCGCCGGCGTCCAGGTGATGATCGAGGGGCCGGGCCACGTGCCGCTCGACCAGGTCGAGGCCCAGGTCAAACTCCAGAAGGAACTGACGGGAGGCCTGCCGTTCTACGTCCTGGGGCCTATCGTGACTGACGTGGCGCCGGGATATGATCATATCACAAGCGCGATCGGCGGGGCGGTGGCGGCCATGGCGGGGGCCGATTTCCTCTGCTACGTGACGCCGACGGAGCACCTGGGCCTGCCGCGGCCGCAGGACGTGCGCGAGGGCGTGATGGCGGCGCGGATCGCCGCCCACGCCGCCGACGTGGCCCGCGGACGGGCCGACGCCCGGGCCTGGGACCGCCGCCTCAGCGAAGCCCGCCGCCGCCGCGATTGGCCCCAGCAACTGGCCGAGTCGCTCGATCCCGAGCGGGCGCGGGACCTGCGGCACGAGCGCCGCCCCGGCCACGAGGACGTCTGCTCGATGTGCGGCGATTTCTGCGTCTTCAAGGTCCGAAACGGCGATACCCAGGACCAACCATGACCTCTCGGCGAATCGCGTGGGCCGCGGCTGCGGCCCTCCCACTCCTGGCGATGGGGTGCGGCGGCGATACCGGCGACACCGCGCCGGCCAATCCCGGCGAGACGCCGATGCTCTTGCGGTTCGAGACGTTCACGCAAGCGCCGCGCATCGATGGCGGCCAGATCACCCTTGAATCGCTCCTGGGCCAGGTGGTGCTGCTTGACTTTTTCGGGACGTGGTGTGCGCCGTGCCGCCGCACTGCGCCGGTGCTCGTGAGCCTGTACGAGCGGTACCATGACCGCGGCTTCCAGATCGTGGGCCTCGCGTACGAGCCGACGGGCGAACCGGCCCAATCGAAGGAAGCCGTCGAGGCGTTCCGCCGGGAATTCGGCATTCCTTACGCCCTGGCACTGGGGCCGAAGGCGGCGTGGGACGAACTCCGGCGACGGGGGGGCGCTCAAGGCACCGTGCCGACGCTCTTGCTGATGGACCGCCAAGGCATTGTCCGCGACATGTTCGAGGGGTTGCCCCCGGGCCGCGAGGCGCTTCTTGCCAACCGCCTCGAGCGCCTGCTGGCCGAGCCGGTGGTCATGCTGCCGGGCGCGGGCAAGTAGTCCTCGGTATTCCCGACATTCCGTTTTGCCGCAGGGATCGCACAGGGCGCAGAGACAAAAACCACGGCGACGGAATTCACCTGTAAGAAGGATGGGGGCAGGAACCGGTCAGGGGCGGGAGGGCGGAGAAGCCGGGGCCAAGAGCAAGAAGAGTTCCACGTTCCCGCCGCCGCCCTTGAGGGGCGATCGCGTTTCGCCAAGGGACTCCAGGCCTGCCATCTGCACGTCCACCCGCACGCGGGCCAGGACCGGCTCGAGATTCTCCTCGGGAACGACCCCGTCCTGCCGCTCGTTCTCCCCGGCCTCGTACTGGGGTTTGACGAGGCTGATGATGCGGCCGGCGTCCTTGAGGAGCCGCCGCGCTGCGGGAAGGACGAATCGCTGGCATGTCCATCCGACGTCGATGGTCACGAGGTCCACCGGTTCAGGGAGCGTGACGTGCATCGCGTTGGTGCGCTCCATGACCACGACGTGCGGGTCCTGCCGCAGTTTCCACGCGAGCGTGCCGTAGGACGTGTCGACCGAATAGACCTTGGCGGCGCCGTGCTGGAGAAGGCAGTCGACGAACCCGCCTTGGTGGCTGCCGAGGTCCGCACAGACCCAGCCCGCAGGACTGATGCCGAACGCCGTCAGGGCGTGCTGGAGTTTCAGCCCCGACCGGGTAACATACTTGCTCTCATTCTCAGGCAACGCAGGCCCCACTTCCGTACGATCAGGATTCATCAATTATACGGCTGCCGCGCAGGCGTTACAACGTCCGACGCATCCCCTTGCGTGCACCCACCTTGACGGAGTAGGATAAAAGGTGTGTATGGCCGACACTTCAGAAAGGGAACGCACATGAGACGAGCACTTGTGGCGGGGTTGCTGGCGGTCATGGTTGCGGCACCGGGCTGCATGAAGGTGGCGGAGCAGGGGGTCACGACGGTCACCGGGGCCTCGCCCCGCTACTTCGAGGTGAAGGACCTTGGCGGGCCGAGCGTTCTGGACGCGTACAAGACGGTCGGTGTCGAGCCGTTCGATGCCTCGGCGCTGCTGGGCCGCATTCCGCCGGTCTGCGTGCCGGAGACCCAGGCGGCCATTGCTGAGAAACTAACGCAGATGAGGGTGTTCGAGACGGTGCTCCGCGGCGCGCCGCCGGCGGGCGGTCTGCTGATCCGCGGCCGGTTCGTGGACTACGATCCAGGTGGCTCGGCCCTGCGTGCGTTCGGGTTCGGCGTCAACCCGTTCCTGACGGCCCAGATAGAGATCATCGACACGGCGGGGAACCAGGTCGTCGGCGTGGCGATGGTTACGGGAACCCTCAAGAACGTCGTCCGCAGTGGGCCAAACCAGTTGGCCGAGGGCGTCGCGAAGGCCGTCAAGGGCCTCATCGAGCGCCATCACAGCAAGCCGCCGGAGAAGGCCACACCTGGAACGGCCGGGGCGGGCGAGCCGAAGAAAGAAGGCTTCCGCTGGCCGTGGAGCAAGAACTAGTGAGGGCGCAGGAGCCGGTGTGTTGCCCCGGCCTGCCCCGTGGCGCCGGGCGCGTCTGTGGTCACCCGGCCGGCGGCTGCGGCTTGCCGTCGGGGGAGTGTCCCTCGGTGCTCTCCCAGCAGTGCGGCGCCATGTAGCGGTCGGCGTACCGGCCGCGCAGGTGAATGTGCTGGATCTTGTCCTCGCGCTCCACCAGGCAGCAGCGTCTCTCGAGGTACTCGGCGAACGCGGCCACGACCTCGGCGTGGCTCCACGAAAGCGGACCGACGCCGAGTATCTCGCCCGTCTCGGGATGCAACTGTTCGCCCAGCACTCCCGACGGCAGGGCCCACCGGGCGACCCACCGCATCCACCGCAAGGACTTCTCCAGATCGGCCAGGGTCTCCGCCTGGAGGATTTCGCACCGCATCATCCACAGGCTGGTGATGAACCACGGATTGCCCGGGACGCGGGCCGTGTCGGCGACCACGCGGTGCCACGTGTCGCCGCTGTACCGCGCGAGGCCGCCGACGCGCGTCTGGACGGCCAGGCGCTCGCCGACCGCCCGGAGGGTGGACCGGACCCTCGGGTCTCCGGGGTCGAGCGTGCCGAAGATCGCCAGGCCGCAGAGGCTGGCGTCGACGGTCATGTCGAGTTCCGGCCCGGCAGGGCCCGACACGAGGCCCCGGGCGAAGCGCCCCTCGGCCTCGTTCCAGAGGCGCTCGACCATCGCCTCGCGCATGCGGTCGGCGATGCGGTCGTAACGCGAATGCAGGTGGCTCTCGCCGAAGGCGTTGGCGAACCGGGCGGCCGCTTCCAGCGCGGCGATGACCGAGGCCGTGGTCCACGTGTGAACACCCCACCGTTCCTCCCAGAGGTCGTTCGAGGGCATCGGCAGCCCGGTCTGGGGGTCGACGTGGGTGGCCAGGAACTCGGCCGATTTCATGATCATCGGCCGGTAGTGCTTGGCCACGAACTCGATGTCGCGGAACTTCTGGAAGTGCCGCCAGAACGCCCAGACCACCAGGGCCGTCTGGTCCTCCTGGATGGGAAGCCGCGGCTGCCCGTCGAGCAGCCACGGGTGCCACGACGAGGCCAGCGAACCGTCTGGATTGTACTTATGCAGATAGTATCCATCCCGGTGCACGATCCGGGCGCAGAAGTCAAAGAAGCGGCGCGACACGCCGCTGTGCCCGGCCTTGATCAGCGCGTAGGCCGCCAGCGCCCCGTCCCGCGGCCAGCAGTAGGAGTAGGTGTCGCGGCTCAGGCCGATGATGTCGCTGTCGTTGGCGGCCAGGATCGCCCCGTCGTTGTCGATCTGCGTCCTGAGGATCAACTGGCTCCGTTTGAACAGCCACACCAGGTCCTCGGGCACCCCCTCGAAGTTGAATTCCTCCTTGTTCACCCACAGGCGCCAGTAGTTGCGCGTCCGCGTGATGAGGACCTCGGGGGTCTTCTCGACCGCCAGGGCGTTCAGGCGGCAGACGTCGTGGTACACGCGCCCGGCGGCGATCCAGTAGTAGACCACCGCCTGGCTCCTCGCGGCGATGGCCAGGCGCATCCCGATCGTCGAATCGACGGTCCCCTGGGCGATGGGGTGGCCCGCCAGGCAGCCGTCCTCGGCGTCGCGCCACGTCCCTTCCAGGCCGCGGACCTCCTTCGACCCGCACGTGTATTCCTCCACGCCGTAGCGGTTCGGGTCGCAGCAGTTCACCAGGAGGTACCTGTGGGCCTTGTAATGGATGATGCTTCGCGTGCCGGGGTCGTAGAAGGCCGTGTCGCCCACCTTGGTGGCGTAGAGGTTGAAGTCGTGGCTGAAGAAGAGGCGGATGTCGCGCTGCCGCCCCGCCAGGTTCGACACGGTCAGTCGCCGGACGTAGATGTTTTCGTAGAAGTCCACGGCGTCGGCGCACTCCAGTTCAACCTCCAGGCCCGCGTGCCGGCAAACGACGTGCGTGACGAGCGTCTCCGGCTCGTAGTCCAGGCGGATGTCCCATTCGGGGCCCATCCACGAGAACCGGTCATCAGCCCAGACGCCGAAGCGGCACACGGCGTCCTGGTTGTGGTTCTCCTGGCCGACGTGAGGGAAATACAGGTCGCGCAGCCGGTAGTGCCGGTCGAAGTTGACCAGGAGTTTGCCGTTTCCGACCGGTATGTCGCGAGGCATGGGGCCTCCGGATGGCTACGCTCACCTGTGAGGCACGCCGCTCCTTGGCAGCCGTCGCTGGCACGCCCGGTGTAAGGGCGGAATGCCGAGGGCGGAGTAAGGAAGCAGGCCGCAGGCTACAGGCCGAAGGCTGTGAGGAAGGCGGAAGCGGCACGGCCGCCAGGATACAGCCTGCGGCCTACAGCGTGTCTTTCGCCGTTCAATCCGCACTTCGCACTCCGCATTCCGCGCTCAGGGCTTGGGGCAGCCGGCGAATGTCGCCGGGCAGGACGAAGTAGTCCGCGACGCCGGCCCGCAGCAGCCTGCGGCCGCAAGGCTCGTCCTCCGGTTTCACGATCGTGTAGATGCGCAGGCCAGACTGGGCGCGCCTCATGGCGGCCACGATGTCGCGCTCCGACCCTTGGATATCTTCGAGGTTGACGATCACGGCCCCGGCCGGCCGCCGGGCAACCGACAGGCACGCATCGACCGCCGAAGGATACGTCTCGGCGGCGCCGATCAGGGCCTCGACCTGGGTGCGGCAGGCCGGGCTACGGCAAACAAAGACGACGCGGCGCTTCGAGGGTTTGGTCGGCGTCACGGTCCGGCCCTCGGTTGGGGCTGCTCGTCTTCGCCCAGAAGGAGGCGAAGTTCCTCTTCGGTCACCTCGATCGTGCCGATGACCCGGCCTCCGGCCAGCGTGTCATCATCGTCGACGGAATCCTCGGCCAGCGTCCTGGGAAGCGGGGAGGCGGCGGGAGGTTGGGGCTTCGAAGCGACCGCTGGCGACTGGGCCGGCGAGGCCACGGCGGTCTTGCCCGCGTCAGGCGAGTTGGCGGCAGGCGGCTTTGAGTCTGAGGTTGCGGTGGGGCCCTGGGGCCGGGCCGGAGGCGCATGGTCGGGCGGCACCGGACCGGCAGCGGGCGCCTCTGGCGATGCCGGCGCGTGGACCGACCCTCGGCCGGCGTTGTCGGTCTTCGGCGCAGCGGCAGGGGGGCCGGTCGGCGCACCATCGGCAGCGGGCGCCTCTGGCGATGCCGGCGCGTGGATCGACCCTCGGGCGGCATTGTCGGTCTTCGGCGCAGCGGCAGGGGGGCCGGTCGGCGCCCCATCGGCAGCAGGCGCCTCTGGCGATGCCGGCGCGTGGATCGACCCTCGGGCGGCGTTGTCGGTCTTCGGCGCAGCGGTAGGGGGGCCGGTCGGCGCCGGCACACGGGCCGGGCGCGGTTCGGACGGCGGCGCGCCGGGCGCCAGCCCGTTCACAAAAGCCAGGATCCCATCGAGGGACGTCAGGACCACGTCGGCCCCGACGAGTTCGGCCAGGCGGCCCTGATGCTCGAACCCGGCGCTCGCCAGCGCGATAACCACCGTGTCCGGCCACTCGCGCCGCACGAGGGGAATGAGGCGGAACTCATCGCGGCCGAAGTAATCGACGCCCAAAAACAGGTATCGCGCCCCACGGGCCCGTTCCATCTCGACGACGACGTCCCAGGCGGTGGGGATGGCGGCGACGCGCACGCCAGCCGCGGGGAGACCTTGGAGGATCGCCTGTGCCGTCTTCGCGTCGGCCCGGCCCACCAGGAACGAAACCCGTGCGGTCGCATTCACGGCTGGCACGTTCTCCAGGGGCGCCACAGTTGCCATGGCAAGTACTATGGCGGCTTTTGTCGGCCCCGTCAAGCCCTCAGCGGCCCCGGATGGCGCCGATT
>Ga0315282_10012781_pt1 | contig 12787 bp, 13 predicted proteins | sample YL17G07_20_MG_FD_203693 | JGI IMG/M metagenome (GOLD analysis project Ga0315282, IMG submission 203693) | Sediment microbial communities from Yellowstone Lake, YNP, Wyoming, USA - YL17G07_20 | ecosystem: Environmental > Aquatic > Freshwater > Lake > Sediment | place: USA: Wyoming | collected... | reverse complement strand
TCAGTCTTGTGCTTTGTACATCTCTGTTTGTCCGATTCAGGGAAGACCTCATCAACCGCCTTGATGAGACCAGGACAACCGTCAATAACGGTGAGCATCGGCTCGCCCATTCCCCTCCGCACAAGATCCTCCAGAAATCCCTTCCATGCACTGTATGATTCCCGATTGCCAAGAGATACGCTCACAAGCTCCCTGCTGCCGTCCTCCAGAAACGCCCAGGCCACGAGCACCGCCTCTTTCTCCTTCGTCTCTGCCCTTACCCCCAACCGTATCCCGTCAAGGATGAGATACACCGCCTTCAGCACTGACAAGTCCCGCTTCTTCCACGCGTTGAACTCATCGACTACCCTGCCGCTGATCCTCATGACATTCTGATGGCTTAGACCCTTTTTCCCTATGAGCTTGCCCACCGCTTTCTTCACTTTCCTCGTTGACAGTCCATTCATGTATAACAGGGGTATTATCTCTTGTATTTCATCCATCTGCGTGACTCGAGGCGGCAGTATCAGGGAATGAAACGGCCCTTCTGCATTTCTCACCTGCGGCATCCGTATTCCAATGTCTCCGCTGCCAATCTTTACCGTCCTGGGTTTTGATCCGTTCCGCCTCCCTTTCGCAGAGGAACTCCTTTCGTAATAGTCCCTCTTAAGGTGTGCCGTTATTTCCTCCTCTAAGGCTACCTGTAACATCATTCTCGCTCCTATCCTCGTCAATTCTGTCAGCGGCGGAACTGCCATAAACTCTTCTAAGCTCTCCTCAATGACTTTTTTCGCTTTCTTTGATAAACTCTTCTTCATGGGTATGATCCTCCTTTTCTCTCTTTGAGAGATTTGTTACAACCCTTGAGGATTATACCCTAATTTCAATTTACAGAATTGATGTTACACTATATGTCCATTATCATTTTCTTCTTTTTCAAAATGTTTTAATCAAAGAATTCCTCGAAGCTCTGCTTCGGGGTAAAAAACATTCTGTACATTCTGTCATTCCTGCGAAAGCAGGAATCCAGAAGAAAAACAACCTGGATTCCGCATCAAGTGCGGAATGACGAAAGACTTTTTTCAATTGTGATACCTCGCAACTTGCTGCGGGGTAGTTCATTAAACCCATATTAATACTTCTCTACTTTGATTTTGGAAAAAATCATTTCCCAAGATAACGTACCCAATAGTACTGATCGCTTAATAGGCTTCTTATACGCTTATTATTATTTTAATATGCTTTATAACTTTAAACGTATCGAACATTTTTACCAAAGATTTACAGGGAATTCGAGTTTTGTGATCAAAGGATTAAGAATGGATTCAGCCAGTCTCTGATTAAATTTCACTGCTTCTTCGAATTGAAACCAGTTGCTGTTCTTGAAGCCATCCTTCCATAGAAATATAGTCTTCATATCTGATGTACCGACATTTTCTCTTCTGTATGTCACTGCTTCATCCCTTTCATGTCGACGCACTGTCACTGAAAGGGATTCTTAATAGTAATTCCCTTTATTGTCCGGTTGTCAGAAAGGTCTTCGGAAAGAATCATTTTTGCCCCCCCGGCAAGAGCCGACGCAACTATGAGGGAGTCCCAAAAAGAATACCTGTATCTTTTGTGTAACTCAATCGCTTCAAATATAGTCTCCATAGTATTTATCACAACATCCCATCTTGAAAGTTTTCTTAGAATATCTTCCGATACCGCTATATCCAACGGCACCGAGATTTTTCCGGTTACGGTAACAAAGAACTCCTGCAGGGTCTGTGTGCTTAGAATCCCGAGGCCTGAACGCCAAAGATCTTTCATGACATTTAATGCAATTTGATGTTTGTGCCCTGCATCTATGTCATAGGCATAGACAAGCACATTCGTATCCACAAAAACCTTATCTCCGCTCATGCAATTCCTCACGCGAACAGGGCATGCGCCCGCCGGTGCCAAGATGGAACCCCTGTTCCATGCGTCTGATTTCGGTTTCCATCGCTTTCTTGTACCCCGTATCTTTCCTGATCTTCTCTTCGAGGGATTCCTTTATCAAAGCACTGAGCGATTTCTCTTCCTTAAGCGCCAATACCTTCGCCTTCTTAAGTATCGACTTGGGCAATGATAGCGTAATATTCTGCCTTTCCATACAGACCTCCCTTCATATATTCACATAATTATGTGTAACACATATTTACGTGATATGTCAAATAAGAGGAAAAAAAGAAAGATAAGAGATTATTCAATTAAAATCGTAGGTACTACGGACATGCCGATACGCAATACATGCTCAGGGTCTGTGTTTTTATCAAGCACTATCTTTACTGGTATTCTCTGTACGACTTTGACATAATTTCCTGTTGCATTTTCAGGTGGAAATAAGGAGAAAACGGCACCTGTCCCGGCCATTATGCTGTCTACTTTGCCATAGAATGTTTTTCCAGAATAAGTATCTACCTTAATTTTTACTTTTTGTCCTGGCCTTATCTTTTCAAGCTGTGTTTCCTTGTAGTTTGCAACTACAGATAAATCTTCAGGTGAGACAATTGCCATGAGAGGTTGTCCATCTTGTATCTGATTACCGAGTTCAACAGACTTCTTTGTTACATAGCCGTCTGTAGGCGAATAAATTTTTGTGTAACCGTAATTAAGTTGCGCTGCGTTTTGTTTAGCTTCTTTTTCCTTTATGGCAGATAGTTGTGCGATCCTTGATGCTTCCGCCTGCTTCACAATAGTTTTTTGAGTCTCAAGTTCTTTCTCTACTTTTTTGACCTGCTCTTTTGCTGCTTTTACCTGTGCAAGATTAACTGAGAAAGCAGTCATTGTTTTTTCATATCTGTCTTTTGAAATGCTCTCTTTCTTATAAAGATTTTCTGCCCTTTTACTATCGTTTTCAGCCTGCTTAAGATTGGCCTCCTGAAGCTCCAGATTTGCCTTTGCGGCTCCCAATGCTGCACTTAACTCTGTCAGCTTGCTTTTCGCTACTTCGATTTGCGATTCGACTTCGGTAAGTTTTGCTTTTTCAGCGCCCACAGCTGATGATGCTTCATTTAACTTAACCTGGTAATCAACCGGGTCTAATTCGACAAGGGTGTCGCCTTTCTTCACAAGCTGGTTTGATTCTACATAAATATTTTTGACAGTCCCCGGGACTTTCGATGCAATGGTATGTATATGGCCATCAACGAAGGCATCATCTGTTGTGAGATGTGTAGCCTCATAGCGAATATAAAAATAAGCAGTGATTATGCCGACGATTGCAATGGCGGTAAATACGATTAACGCAATAATCTTTTTCCTTCGATTAGTTGAGGGTTGCCTGGCGTTTTCCATTTATTTGTATACCTCCACTAAATCCTTTCCCATAGAATATAAAAGGCCTGCCTCTGCCCTTTTGGAGTCATAAATAGATTTATAAAGATTGGTCTCTGCAATGGTTAGAAGTGTCACTGCATCAAGCACCTCTGTTGCTGTGCCCACGCCTTCTCCGTATCTGATCCTGTTTATCCTGAGATTCTCCTCAGCCTGGCTGACTGCATCCTTTGTTACGGTTATCTTTTCCCTTGCGGTTTTTAAGTGCAGTATGTATTTTTCAACTTCGAGTTTGATCTCATCTATAAGTTTATTCTTTTGTTCAAATAACTTCAGTCTTTGCTGTTTGATCTTTGTAACCCCTGCCTTTGTACTTCCTCCACTGAAGAGGTTGAGGCTGATCCCGGCAGTCAATGACCAGTTTCCTTCATGGATCTGATAACGGTTCTCTATAAAATCATAGCCGCCCTGCATAAAGAACTTCGGATAATATTCGGACCTCTTTGTTACCTCTTCCATATCTAACGCCTTCAGTATTGTATCAGCAATCTGTATCTCAGGCCTTTGTTCTTCTGCATGTTCCCACGCTTTTTCCATATCTAAGGTTAATAAACTATCTGACGGGTTTTCCTTTACATCCATAACCTGAACGTCCGTCTTCAATGGTATAGCCATAGCATTGTTAAGACGGGACACATTTATTGTTCTGAGATTCCTCACTGCTACCAATCTTTGTCGTGCGTCTGAAAGCCTCACCTCTGCTTGAAGCAGGTCGTTCTTTGTTATAACCCCTTCATCGTAAAGATTTTTTGCATCTCGAAGATGAGATTCAAGCCTTTCAGCCTCTTTTGCAGCCACCAAGATCATTTTTTCTGATTCAAGCAGATCAAAATAGATAAATGCAAGATCAAGGCAAACAAGGTTTTTTATCCTTTTTGTATCCATTTTTTTTGTTTCTAAAATTAATTTACTTGATTCATACCGCGAAGCATTACCTCTAAAATCATAAAGTGTCTGTTGAATATTAAGGTTATACGAAAGATAGTCTTTCTCTGACATAGGGACAATCTGTAGTCCGAATATCGCTTCAGGCTGGTGTGCAAGGAATGTCTGTGTCAATGAGGCGTTTATCGTAGGCAGCAGCCTTGACTGTGCGATGAGTGTATCAGCCTCTGAGACAGCCTCCTCACGCTGGGTTATCCTGACAAGTCTGTTGTTTTCTGTAGCAAGCCTTAACCCTTCAGGCAGGGTTAGTACATCAGCATATGAGATATCAGCAGGTACAATAGAAAAAAATAAAATCTCAAAGATAAATAGTGAGAAACAAATTTTACTTTTCATTTTTTTATCTCCCATTTTGCTTCATCCCATAATCTATCCATTTCATCGAGTGTCATGTCTGACAATTTCTTACCACGTTCTGCTGCTTTCATCTCAATATAACGGAACCTGTGAATAAACTTACTAATTGTCTTTCTCAAAGCATATTCAGGGTTGACACCAATAAACCTCGAAATATTTACGAGCATAAAGAATATATCACCGAGTTCCTCTTCTATCTCATCCTGTCTTTTCGTTTCGAGAGCCTCTTTAAACTCCTTTAGTTCCTCATCCAGCTTTTTTAGAATATCTTCGACCTTTTCCCAATCAAAACCGACCCTTGCTGCCCTGTCCTGAAGCCTGTGTGCCCTGAGTAAGGAAGGCAACACCTTAGGGACTCCCTCAAGAATAGATTCTCTTAATTTTCCCTCAAGCTTTTTCTGTTCTTCCCAGTGTACAAGAACCTCATCGGTGGTCTTGTAATCTGCTGTTCCAAAGACATGGGGATGCCTTGCAACCATCTTCTTGCCAATCTTCTCGATAACATCTGATATCTCGAACTCATTCCCTTCTTTTGCAATCTGACACTGGAAAACTATCTGAAACAGGAGGTCTCCAAGCTCCTCCTTTATTTTCTCAGAGTCACTCTCCTCAATCGCCTCAATAAGCTCATATGCCTCTTCAACAATGAATGGTTTCAGTGATTCCCTTGTTTGTTCCTTGTCCCAGGGGCAACCTTTCTCGCTCCTGAGCGCATCCATTATTTTTAGCAGTTCCTGAAAATCCATAGTGTTTTTATTACTTTCTTATAATACAAAAATAGGCAGGGTATAGTATTTGAGCGGTTTTGAATTCCGATGTATCGGAATTCACCTCGGAGGCCGATACGACCGAGAATGAGCGAAAATACTAAGCCCTGCCTGTATAGCCATATTTTTTAGTAATTCGAATTAGTTTGTTCAAACCTGAAATTTTCATTTATCCTTTCGTAGAGAATAGATATATGTCGATATTGAAATAAGGATAACAGTTAGCACAAAGATTATTCCCGGAGACAGATCGATGTAAATAAGTTTTTCAACATAGTGAATTATAAATGAGCCACTATATGTAAGCAAGGAGTCATGCCCCTGTCTGAGCCATATTTCAAGATAGGTCAGAGGACAGTACCATCCAAATATCTGCATTATAACTGCAAAGCCAAGACCAGCGATATGGAATATCTTTACAGCCCGATACTTTTTTCCTAAGAATACACCGAATATTAAGAAAATAATCCATAGAAAGTGGATGAGGACTACAGAGTCAGCTGCTAACTTATAGAACATCCTGCCGTCTATTACTCGTACAGGAACCTCATCAATTTATACCCTTCCTTGCTTATACACAAGCCTTGTTAGATCGACTCCGATTGAGTCTGCTGCGGCTTTCCAGCGTTCAGTTACCGGGATATCAAATACAATTTTGTTGTTTACAGGGGCAATCAGCCAACCGTCTGTCATAAGTTCATACTCAAGCTGTCCTGGTGCCCATCCTGCAAATCCGAGTGTGAAAAGAAACTGCCCTGGTCCCTTCCCCTTTGCAATATCGATCAGGATTTCTTTTGCGGTAGTCAACATAAGGTTATCATTGATCTTTATCGATGGGTAGTAATTTCCTGATGGTGAGAAGAGGATATAACCCTGGTCAGGCTTAACAGGACCGCCATAGAATACCGGCAGGTCTCTTATACACTCTTTTATATCCAGTCCTGCAAGCAGAGGGATAAAACTATTCAGCAGGATTTTGTTTACAACAAGTCCAAATGCACCGTCTTTTGTATGGTCACAGATGAGTACAACAGTACGTTCAAAATTCGGATCCTTTAAACTTGGAACTGCTATCAGAAACATCCCTGTCAGATTACTGATATCAATGTGTTTCATGATCAATCCGTAATCTTTTTCTTACACTTCTTAATTGCAAGCCTTGCAATTTTATCACATCTTTCATTGTCAACGCTGTCGGCATGTCCTCTAATCCAGACCCATTGAATATCGTGGAGATTTGAAAGCTTGAGGAGTCTTTCCCATAGATCCCTGTTGATGACATTCTGTTTCTGGCTATTTTCCCAGTTATTTTCAAGCCATCTAAATATCCATAACGTTATACCCTTAACGACATAGTTTGAATCAGTAACTACTTTGACTCTGCATGGTTTTTTTAAGGCTTCAAGTGCCTTAATAACCGCTGTTAATTCCATGCGGTTGTTTGTGGTCATGGGGTGACAGCCAGAGAGTTCTTTTTCCCGAATGCCAGATCTCAAAATTATACCATATCCCCCTATACCAGGGTTACCACTGCAAGCACCATCTGCAAAAATCTCCACAGATGGTTTTTCTATTTTCTTCATTGAAACCTTCCGTTATTTTAACAAGACAATAATACATAAGAGATAAGACATCTCATTGAGAGTTCAATTCTCTATGGGTTGCAGACCAAATGCTGCGGCTGTCAAAAACAACGCATACCTTCTTTTTCGGCTTTGAATAAGATTTAAACATGACGTATTATACTACATATTCTGATGTTTATTTGTAATCTGCCAATGTAGTATTGAAAAGTTTTAAATGCTTCCGTAGGAAGAACTTTCAGTATGCAGCTGGGGTATAATTGATTACTTATTATCCTGTGATAAAATAGAATCCTATGAGGGTTTCTATCATTATTCCCACATTAAATGCCGGCATATACCTTGAGAAACTTCTTTCAATGCTAAAGATACAGGAAGTCAAGCCTTTAGAGGTAATAATAATAGACTCTTCATCTGAGGATAATACCCTTGATGTTGCAAAAGGATTTGGTGCAAAGACAGTGGTTATTCCAAGACATGCCTTCAACCACGGTAAGACAAGAAATATAGCGGCAGCAGAAGCAAACGGTGAGATACTCGTTTTTATGACACAGGACGCATTGCCTATAAATGAAAAACTCCTGAGCAACTTAACTGCACCATTACAAATGTCTTATATTGCAGCAACATTCGGAAAACAGGTCCCAAGGGCTGATGCATCCCCTTTGGAGACATATGCGAGACATTTCAATTACCCTGATAAAGGTCTGGTAAAGGGGTTAGATGACGTTAAAAGATATGGTATCAAAACATTTTTTTTCAGTAATGTTTGCTCATCCATCAAAAAAGAGTTATTTTTTAAGGTTGGAATGTTTTCTGAAGGTATCAGGGCAAATGAAGATATGGTGATTTCCGCAAAATTAATCGTCAATGGTTATAAGGTGGCATATGTTCCTGAGGCAAGAGTTATTCATTCCCACAATTATTCATTGTTAAAGCAATTCAGACGTTATTTTAATATTGGCTCATCTCTTAGAAAAAATAGATGGATTCTGAAATATACACGTGCGGAAGGAGAGGGAATGAGTCTTGTTAAAGAACAGATAGGTTTTGTAATTAACCAGCACAAATATCTCTGGATACCGTACATTTTTTTGGAATCTATGACAAAATATGTAGGATATAGGATCGGATTAATTGCAGGGTGACGGAGATAATCAAGTTAATGAAAAGGTTGCTTCAGGTTCTCTGCCTTATCATTATTGACCTAATTGCATTTTATACCTCTCTCTTCATAGCATGGACATTTAGGGCAGAGGTCATACCCTCCTTTACTTTTATCTCAAATCTTCCAATGTTTAATTTTTCATACACATATTTTCTATCCTTGTGGTGGATGCCGACTATTTTTATATTTTTTATATTCTATGAGGACCTTTATGACAGCAAGCTCCCCTTCTGGGATGAAACGAAAAATATAGTTAAATCTGTTTCACTTGCGAGCATTACGCTGATGGCTATCATTACATTGGGTAAGATGGGGGATATTGTATCACGTATAGTACTTTCGGGTATATGGATTGTATCTCTATTCATATTCCCCATTTTCCGACTTTTGGGTAAAAAAGTCCTTTATGACTTGGGGATAGGAAGGGAAAAGGTGCTGATAATCGGGGCAGGAAATGCAGGAAGACTGGTAATGGAGGGACTACAGAGAGAAAAACATATGGGATATGACGTTGTTGGATTTCTGGATGATGACGAACAAAAAATAGGTAAAACCATTCAAGGGAAGAAGGTATTTGGCAATATAGCCGAATTTACTAAGTTTATAAAAGAGTTGGAGATTAAAACAGCCATAATAGCAATGCCTTCCCTCCCGCCTGAACGACTCTCTGCTCTGACAGCAAGTATTCAGAATAATACCGCTAACACTATGCTTATACCTGATCTGAAAGGCATTGCTTTATTGAATACGGACCTCTTCCATCTCTTCCTCGAGGAAATTTTCTTAATGAACATAAGGAATAATCTGAAATCCATAACAAACAGGTTGATAAAAAGACTCTTCGATATTTCAGTCAGCATAATCTCAATGCCTCTGGTTGTGCCCGTCATCGTAATCATTGGGATAATAATAAGATTAGAAACACCGGGACCTGCTATTTACACACATTATAGAGTCGGTAAGAACGGAAAAATCTTCAGATGCTATAAATTCAGAACGATGCATGGAGATGCTGAGGAAGAGCTTAAGGAGATGTTACATAAGAATGAAGAAATACGTAACGAGTGGTTAGAAAACTGGAAGTTGAGGGACGATCCGAGAATAACGAGGGTAGGTCGTTTTCTCAGAAAGACATCACTGGATGAGCTTCCGCAGATATTCAATGTTATCAAGGGAGAGATGAGCCTTGTGGGCCCAAGACCATATTTACCAAGGGAGAAAGCCGATATTGAAAACCATATTCAGGTTATCTGGAGTGCAAAACCTGGGATAACCGGTCTTTGGCAAGTATCTGGCAGAAGCAACACAAGTTATAAATACCGAGTAAAGCTCGATTCATGGTATGTCATGAACTGGTCTTTATGGCTTGATATAGCAATAATCTTTAAGACAATAAAGGTAGTTATAAAGATGGAAGGGGCATATTAATGTCCTTTTCAATATCGTGGTATAATAAAATAAATTTTTAATGATGCGAGGTTACCATTGATTAAAGACATACAATACTTGAATGCAGAGGACCTACCAAAAGTGCCATTTGTCCTTAATGGTATATCATCCCGTTTTATTCGTGAAAATAGGATCATTCCATTAGAACTGAAAAACAACATACTGAAGGTTGTGATGGCAAACCCTGATGATATTACAGCAATTGACGCTCTCAGGGTAGCAACAGCAGCTGACATAGTGGTATACGTCTGTGACGGTAAAGTGCTTGAAGAATATATATCAAAATTCTATGAACAGGAAACGCAGAATATAAACAGGATAATCGAAGATATGGGTGAGAGGGGTATTGAATTCCTGAAAGAAGAGGAAGAGGATGTCGGACATCTGAAAGACCTTGCCTCCGAGGCTCCGATCATAAGGCTTGTTAACATGTTCATTACGAGGGCGGTTGAAGGTCGGGCAAGTGATATTCATGTAGAGCCCTTTGAGGATGAATTGAAGGTGAGATACCGTATAGACGGGATATTACACGACATAGAATCCACACCAAAAAGACTCCAGGCTGCAATTGTATCGAGGATAAAAATCATGTCAAAACTCAACATAGCCGAAAGAAGATTGCCACAGGATGGTCGTATAAGGCTCAAAGTTGGTGAAAGGGAGATAGACCTGAGGGTGTCCACAATCCCTGTACTCTATGGCGAAAGCGTTGTGATGAGGATCCTCCACAAGGAAGGGATAGTGATAGACCTTGACCTGTTGGGGTTTCCTCCCGATATCTTATCTGTTTTTGATCAGCTCATCAAAAAACCAAATGGGATCATACTTGTCACAGGTCCTACAGGAAGCGGAAAGACCACTACTCTCTATGGAGCACTTGACAAGATAAATTCTCCTGATAAAAAGATAATCACTGTTGAAGACCCGGTAGAGTACCAGCTTAAAGGGGTAAATCAAATACAGGTAAAAGCGCAGATAGGTTTGAACTTTGCAAACACCCTGAGGCATATCGTCAGACAGGACCCTGATATTATTATGATTGGTGAGGTTAGAGACCTTGAAACAGCAGAGATAGCAATACAATCAGCCCTTACAGGACACCTTGTTTTTTCAACATTGCATACCAATGATGCACCCAGTGCCATAACAAGGCTCCTTGATATGGGAGTTGAGAATTTCCTTCTTTCCTCCACCATAAGAGGAATCCTTGCTCAGAGGCTTGTAAGGGTCATCTGCCCCTCATGCAAGGAGATAGACCCATCAAATGCTGATAAAGAAGGACTCAAACTCTTTGGTATTGATAGCGATAAATCCCTTTATCGTGGGAAAGGGTGTGAGACGTGTGCATTCACAGGCTATTATGGAAGGAAAGGGATATTCGAATTACTCACCGTTAATGACGATATACGAAAACTTATATTAAAGAATGCAGATGCAAATGAGATACGGGATACAGCAAAACATCATGGTATGAGAACCTTGTTTGAGGACGGCGCAGAAAAAATAAAGGCGGGTATAACAACCCTCAATGAAGTCCTCAGGGTTACACAGGAGGCTTAAGTGCCAGTCTTTTCTTACAGGGCAACCACAATGGAAGGTGCAATCGTTGAAGGCGCTATCGAGGCAGTTGATGAAAAGTCTGCCATAGAAAGACTGAAAAATACAGGCATTATTCCCTTAAAAGTTATTTCACCAAAAGAAGGTATAAAAAAGAGACTTGCCTTGAGGTCATCAAAAGCTGACCTCCTGACATTCACAACTGAGCTATCAGAACTCTTAGGTGCGGGATTGCCTCTGGATAGAAGCCTCAATATGCTCTCAGGAATATCTGAAAGCAGCGAAATGAAAGAAGTCATTCAATCCATTCTTAAGTCCATAAGAGAAGGCAGTTCTTTCTCTGACGCCCTGCAGAAATATCCGAAGGTATTTCCAAGGATTTATATAAACATGATAAGAGCAGGTGAGGCTGGTGGAGTACTTGATGTAGTTTTGGACAAACTGAATGAGTTCTTAGAGTCTTCAAAGGCCTTAAAGGATCACATATTATCAGTTATGATATATCCTACAATTCTCATTGTCACAGGCGGGGTATCAATCATTATTCTTCTAACATATGTACTTCCAAAATTCTCTGTGATATTTGCTGAACTCGGGGGTTCATTACCGTTGCCTACCAAAATCCTCCTTACCTTCAGCAATACCCTAAAATCATACTGGTGGGTTGTTGTATCAATGATAATAATGGGATATGTAATCTTTAGAAGTTACAAAAAAAGTGAGACAGGCAGATACAAATGGGATTCATTCAAACTCAAGATAATGGGTGAAGTTATTCGAAAACTTGAGACAGCAAGATTCTGCAGAACCCTTGGCACACTTCTTAAGAGCGGGGTGCCTCTCCTTCAGGCGTTGAATAATGCAAAAGATGTCATAAACAACCGGGTCATAGCATCTGCGATAGATACTGTCTCAACAGGAGCTAAAGGAGGTAAAGGGATTGCTGTTCCTTTATCAGACACTAAGGTTTTTCCACCACTTGCACTGTCCATGATCAAGGTTGGAGAGGAGACCGGTCAATTGGATATTATGCTGATGAAAGTTGCTTCCACGTATGAGAAAAGCTTAAACGTGTCTATAAAAAGATTTATGAGCCTTCTCGAGCCAGTCATGATTCTTGCTATGGGTCTGGTTATCGGATTTATAGTTATTTCAATGCTTATGGCCATATTCAGCATAACAGAGCTGCCGTTTTAAAAAATCAAAATGCAAAATGAAAAATGCAAAATTACAAATAATGGTTTTATACTTCTTGAATTAATAATCGTCCTTTTCCTCGTTACACTCATTCTTGGGCTATCTACAATTTTTTTTGCTCGCATCCTTCCTTCAAACAAGTTCAATGCAACTGTAAGAAATATATCTACAACAATCAGACATGCCAGATCCCTTGCCCAGATTTATGGTGAAAAACAGACTATCACAATAGATCTTGACTCAAAAAAATACGAGTTACAAGGACGTGGAGTTAAAGAAATCCCGTCTGATATTTATATTAAGGTAATAGATCCAATGTCAGGAGAGATTCATGAAGGCAAATACCAGATTGTTTTATATCCGAATGGTGGTATTGAAGGAGGAACGATTGTAGTGTGGAACTCTAAAAAAACGGTAAGCATACA
>Ga0315282_10012780_pt1 | contig 12787 bp, 12 predicted proteins | sample YL17G07_20_MG_FD_203693 | JGI IMG/M metagenome (GOLD analysis project Ga0315282, IMG submission 203693) | Sediment microbial communities from Yellowstone Lake, YNP, Wyoming, USA - YL17G07_20 | ecosystem: Environmental > Aquatic > Freshwater > Lake > Sediment | place: USA: Wyoming | collected... | reverse complement strand
CTTTTTAGTAATGCCTTTGATTTTAGCGCCGAACTACAACCCTGCCTTAACGATTGTACCGGCATTTTTTATTCTTTTGTTTCTATTATTATTATGGCAGTATTTAACTTCCTTAGGACCCATAACTGATGAAGTAAGATCCTCTTTCGGCCAGTTAAACAGCCGCCTTTCTGAAGCGTTGGACGGAATTGAGACAGTAAAAGGTTCATCCCAGGAAGAAGGTGAAGTACAACGATTCAGTATGAATGCCAACCGATACCGGAAGGCAGTCGTGCGCCAGGGAAATCTGGAAGGGCGGTTCTTGCCATTATTGTTATACATGGTCACTTTAGCTGTAGGATTGCTGCATGCTTTGATACTTGTACACAACGGTTTATTAAATGTGGGACAGTTGATATCTTATTTTGGCTTGCTTTTGTTACTAGATTTTCCAGTTTATTCATCGATGTGGGCCTATTCTCAAATATCGTTGGGGTTGGCAGGAGCGCGGCGGATATTGGACCTGATGAACCGAGAAGACCGACTGGATCAGAATATAAAGGGATATAGTGGCCCGATGAAGGGTGCGATTGAGTTCAGGAATGTATCATTTTCTTATGACAGCGCAGAGGCTGGGTTGGAGCATATTTCATTCAAGGTACAGCCTGGACAGACTGTAGCGATTGTAGGGCAGACTGGAACTGGGAAAACCACCTTGGTCAAATTAGTTAACCGGACTTATGATGTAAATTCAGGGGAAGTATTGGTAGATGGGATGGATGTACGGGCATGGAACCTGGAGACTTTGCGGCAGGGAATTTCAATGATTGAACAAGATATATTCCTTTTTTCACGCAGTGCAGGCGAGAATATTGCTTTTGGAAAACAAAACGCCACACAAGAAGAAATTACGAATGCTGCTCACGCCGCGCAGGCACATGAGTTTATTACATCTTTCAGCGATGGGTACCAAACAACTCTTGGAGAGCGTGGTGTAACTCTCTCAGGGGGTCAACGACAACGTTTGGCGTTGGCACGCGCCTTTTTGACTGATCCACGTATCCTCATCCTGGATGATTCAACCAGTGCCATCGACAGTGCTACAGAAGATCGTATCCAGCGAGCGATTTACGCAGCAGCCAGGGGACGGACTACATTTATTATTACACACCGCCTTTCACAAATCCGGTGGGCAGATTTGATTATTGTTCTTCGGAAAGGCCAAGTGGCAGCCATAGGTAAGCACGAAGATTTGCTTAAGACGTCAGAAGCATATCGAAAAATATTTAGCGAGTAAATCGAAGGGATTATGGGTTTCTTTTCAGGGTTAAACGCCGAAAAATATGATCGCCAGTATCCAGATAAGATATTGGTAAAGCGGATTGCCAGTTATTTCTGGCCCCAGTGGAGACGGTTGACAGGTATCGCCGGTTTAGTCATTTACATGGCGGGTGCCGGCGCATTGATGCCGATTGTGGTCTCACGCGGGGTAGATTTATTAAATACTTCTAAAACATGGATGGTTATAGCAGGTCTTTGTGGAACCGTTTTATTTCTGGGGGTTACGAACTGGCTGGCTAATTGGGGTTTACGACGGCTGACGATGCGGACCATCGCCGATGTTGTGTTGACTCTGGCTACGGATGCTTTCAAAGCATCAACGGGACATGATCTCTCATTCTTTGATGAATTTTCATCAGGTAGGATCCTTTCTCGCATCACTTCGGATACGCGTGATTTCGGCCAGTTGATTTCTTTGGTGTCGGACCTGGTATCGCAGATTTTTGGAGCCACTATTCTCAGTATTGTATTGCTTAGAATTGATTGGCGTCTGGCAATCTATGCTTTTGCTTTGATCCCAATTGTTTTTTCCCTGGCAATCAGTTATCGCACCCTGGCGCGAAGGGTAACGAAGCGCGGGATGCAAGCTATGGCCAATGTCAACGCGGCGATCAAAGAGACCGTGAGTGGAATTGCAGTTGCTAAGAATTTTAGACAGGAAGCCAGTATTTATAATGATTTTGACGAAGCCAACCGGACTTCTTACAAGGTTAATGTTCAACGTGGGTTAGTGTTATCTACTGTTTTTCCCAGCCTGAATGCCCTGGGAGGTTTAGCCACAGCTTTTATGGTTTATTTTGGCGGATTAAGCGCTGCCCTGGGTGCGGTTACCGTAGGTTCATGGTATCTTTTCTTGCTCAGCTTAGACCGTTTTATGTATCCAATTATGAACCTTTCTTCATTCTGGACACAAGTTCAAAATGGCTTATCAGCAGCCGAACGAGTGTTTGCTTTGATCGATGCTGAAGATGTAGTTGTACAGATAGAAAACAGGCCTGTACCTGCCCTGAAAGGTCAGATTGATTTTGAGCATGTGTGTTTCCGCTATAAAGAAAATGAACAGGTGTTGGATAACTTTTCCTTACATGTGCATTCAGGCGAAACACTGGCTTTGGTGGGTCATACGGGAGCTGGCAAATCTTCTCTAGCCAAACTAATCGCGAGGTTTTATGAATTCCAGGAAGGGAAAATTTATATCGACGGACAGGATATCCGTAAATTTAACCTGACAGAATACAGGAAGCAATTGGGTATCGTATCACAAACCCCATTCCTTTTTTCCGGAACTGTAGAAGAGAATATCCTATATGCTTGCCCGGATGTTGAAAGATGCGAAATTGACTCGATTGCACAGCAAATTGGCAATGGGGAATGGTTGGAAACCCTGCCATTGGGTTTAAAAACCGAAGTTGGCGAAAGAGGTGTGCGTTTATCGATGGGACAACGACAGTTGATATCCTTAATGCGCGTTTTGGTACAGCGGCCGGCAATTTTCATCCTGGATGAGGCGACTGCCAGCATCGATCCATTTACCGAATGGCAAATCCAGCAAGCTTTGAATCTAATTCTCTCCAAAACCACGAGTATCTTGATCGCTCACAGGTTATCAACAGTCAGGTCAGCGGACCGGATCATCGTGATCGAAAAAGGTAAAATCATTGAAGAAGGCAATCATGTCAGCCTGCTTAATTCGGGCGGGTATTATGCCGTCCTTTACAATACTTATTTCCGCCATCAGAGCCTGGCTTATGTAGAACAAGCGCGCCAGTTCGCAGAGGAAAAATCTTGAATCGTTACCCAATCCCTGCTAAAGAAGCCCGTGTGGAAACGGTTGTGATGAATTCTCGTTTTATTTGCAGTGCGGCACCAGCTTTTAATGTGGAGCAAGCTAAAAATTTTATTGCTAGAATAAAAGGTGAATTTCCGGATGCCAGCCACCATGTGCCTGTTTATTTAATTGGCTACGGAAGCAGTGTGATTGCCCACTGCAGTGATGCTGGAGAACCGGCTGGCACTGCTGGCCGCCCAGCACTGGCGGTATTGCAAGGTAGTGGATTGGGTGACGTGGTTGTGGTAGTGACACGATATTTTGGCGGCACCAAATTGGGAACTGGCGGCCTGGTGCATGCTTACGCTGATGCCGTTAAGGCTGTCCTTGCAGTGCTGCCGCGTGCTGAGAAAGTTCCAACCCATATGGTTATGCTAGCTTTCCCATATCCCTATTTTGAACGAATTCGTTTATTGGTTCCAACTCACCATGGTGTAATCATTGATGAGGATTTTGGGGTGGATGTTACAGTTACTGCCAGATTCCCGGTTGAATTTTATGCTGATTTCCAAAAAGTTTTAAGTGAACTCACTCGGGGTCAAATACTGGCAAAAATAATAGAAACCAACCCTGATACGATTATGCCATGGGGAAAAGATACCAGTACCTAAGAAAAATCTCCTCGAAGTGAATAAGGAATATAATTGGCAATCTGGTGCATGATTATTAGCCTGACATATTTGTCTATTTCGATTGCTGGAATTTCGCCTGGAATAATCAACTCATAAGGTTCGCCGAAACGGATATGCAAGGTATCCTCTTCTTCGTATGCACCAATCGGCAGAATAGAGAAACCCTTTTTAGATAACTCAAAGATGAGCCTACCTGTTCCAGCCGGAGGCCAACCTAAAACACCGGCTGCCATATCCCGTCCTTCAGGAGCCATTCCAATGACTTGCGTTTTTGCTTTGCGAATGAATCCAAATATCTTTCGCACAGCCATTGCGCGATTGGCCACATCGGCTGGCATAGGTGGCATGGGAGGCATGGCGGTAAATTTATAGATGTGAGCGATCTCGCTTAATATAATATGGCTTAGTGGCTTTAAAACCATATTTTGGATGCGGTTTGGATATACCCAGGCGTTTGTCATGATCCAATGAACATCCATTGGAATGTAGGAGCTTATGGCGATCACCGCCCACATAATCGAGAAACCTGGACGCGCATAATGATTGACTGTCAATAAAAGGGGTTTATTATATGAAAATTCAGGATTTCCAATGAATACCGCTGGTGGGTAGATATTGGATAATAATCTTTTTGAATCAACTTGAAATGATCTTGTTTCTGCTTTTAAGGCAGCCGAAATCAAGATTGGTAAGATTGCCCATGGAAAAGGATATTGAGGTTTCATTCAACAAAATGACCGCGCTCAATCGCTCCCAGCGCCTCGAGAAAGGCAGATCGATCCATTATAACTGCCAGACCACGAACTCCAGATCCAATGAATATTTCCTCCTCGAAAAATACATTCTCATCAACCAATATCCGGATTGGATGAGGAAGTCCGAATGGTGAGACTGCCCCTATCTGATAACCTGTGGCTTCAAAAACTTCTACCTCGCTTGCCATTGTCAGGCGCGATAAATTAAGATAGGAACGTAAAGCGCGCCAGGAAACCTGGTGCGGACCTGCAACCAGGACCATCAGGTGTTCCCCTTGTGCCAGACGAAAAAGGATACTTCGAATGATTTGCCCTGGGCGGCACCCGCGTTCTTCCGCAGCTTCCTCAAGCGAGTGAATTGGCCTGGTATGCTTGAAGAGCCGGTATGGTATTTTCTTTTCGTCTAAATAGCGGGTGACCGCTGTTCTATAATCCATTTTCGATTAGACTAATATGGTTTGGTCGGTTATATAGACCCGAATAGCTGACTCGCCCACCACAGGACATTTGAATTCACAAATCCCACAGCCAATACAACGTTCTCGATGTACCTCGGGAAGTTTTATTGTGACAGTCGATCCATCTTCAAAAGTGAAGTCGGTCGGGATGAGCTTGACAGCCTTATTTGAAACCGGGCACATTTCCTCGCAAACGATGCAATCAAGATGATCCGACCAGGCGATACAGCGGTTCTGATCAATGTATGCCTTGCCAATTACACTCAGACGTTTTTCTTCCAGACTCAATGGTGGGATAGCCTGTACCGGACAGGCCTGTCCACAGGCATTGCATGAGTAGTCGCAGTAACCCTGGCGTAGGATAAGGGTGGGTGTCCACAAACCTGCGATGCCGGCTTCAGTGATGGAGGGTTGGATGGCGCTGGTAGGGCAGGCGCGGACACATTCGCCACAACGAATGCACTTTGAGATCAGGTCATTATCTCGTCCACCTGGCGGTTGAATAAAATGAGGGTCTGGTTTTTTTAGTCGTAAATCACTCTGTAGCAAAGCGACTCCGGCGACTGCCACGCCAAAAGTGACCAGGACCTGCCGACGGTCAGGATCATACTCGCGCCAGCCAGACGGCATTAATTTCGGTATAAACTGGATAGAACTACGTGGGCATGCGCCGAGGCATTCAAGGCACATCGTGCATTCACTGGGATCGCTGGTATATCCTCGCTCAGGATCAATCGTCCCGGTGGGGCAACGTTTGTCACACAAGGCACAATTCTTACAATCTTCGCCAACTACTCGGCGGAACAAAGCAATTTTACTGATCAAACCTAAAAGACTGCCTAATGGGCAAACATAACGGCACCAGAAGCGCGGAGCAGCCAGGTTTAAGGCGATTACTCCAAAGAAGACCACGGCAAATATCACCGTATCTCGATAAAAAACTGGTTCGGAAGGTAGGAAATATGGTCGGATAAATCCTTCTAGCATCGAAATTGGTGTAGCCAAAATCGGGATTGGAAAAAGTACAGTTTCTACGGCAGTAACGATCCGATCAAGAGCGGGCCAAACACTGACTGTAAGAGATCGTAAAAGGATTGTGAGGGGATCGAGGAATAGAAGTGTCAGGTTTCCTAACAAAGCTGCAAACAGGATAATAAAAAGCAGCCAATATTTTGCTGAACGCCACTGCTCTGATGGATTTTTTTTCTTTTTGTTTTGCCATTTGTCCATCGAAAAAAGATCTAAAGTAGTCCCGAGTGGGCAAATCCAACCGCACCAGGCGCGGCCAAAAATAACTGTTAATAGAACCGTGGTTAGAGCCAGGGCTGAACTGGCCAGCAAGGTGCGGCTGGCAAGTAAATGGCTAAATGCAATTAAAGGATCCAAACGCATAAAAATATTTACAACATTCCCGGACCACCCTCCCTTACGTGCGGCAATAAAGAGAACTAAAAATCCTGCCAATATCAGATATTGGACGGTTTTTCTTAGGGTAATCCAGCGTTTAGCGGTCTGTCTTGAATCAGGCGCCAACGTTTATCTCCTCGATTTTAAGATTTTCAAGGTCCAGTCGTCCAAGGCCGATTTTAGCGCCTTCCTTAACAAAATTTAAATCGTCTGGTTTATAGCCAAATAAAGTGCTGCCATAAGCATCTGCAGCAACGATATCTGGACTCATTATGATTGTATCGATTTTCTTAACATCATCCAGGTTCCCACCTGTCGGGCCATTATTCCGTAAAATGCGAATTGCATCAATAACCGTCAAGGCGGGTTTGATGAATGCGGCCAGATCAGCCAGGTTGGGAGCCAGATTGCTGTGCATAACCGGGCGATCTTTTACTACGCCCATCAAATTCTTCATCCCTAAAGTCAAACGTGACAGGTTATGATGTTTTGCTATAGGGACATTAATTAGAACATCCGCTTTAAGTATGTCGTCATAGATATTACTTTTCTTATAAACAACCGCATCAGGAAGAGTGGTCGGCACGAACTTTAAAGCGGACATGATAGGCATTTCTCCACCGACTGCTTTAACCTCTTTTTCGATTCCAGATCGAGCATAAGCTTCTTCAGCAGTTCCACCGAATGGGAAATCCATCACTTTTACACTTTTTGCACCTGCCCCGATGCATAATTTAACCAGGGCTGAAACTACCCAAGGGTTGGTAGTTGCAGCATACTCATATGGATAATATGCTGTGCAAATATTGGGTTTGATAATGACGTTGGCGCCTTTCGATAAAAACCTTTCTATTCCGCCAATCGCTGATAAAGCACGTTGTACTAAAACCTCAGGTTCACCTCCACGTGCCACAACCAGGTATGGATACTCAGGGGTTGGAACAACATTGGCTGTGGGTGGCTGCATGGTTGAGGTTGGATCTATTGGTGATTTTTGTGTCGATTGATCTCCGCTGGTTGGGCTTGCTTGAGGTGGAATCTCTGTCGGTTTCAAAAGTGTGCTGGTTGCTTGAATAGAAGGTGTGGAAGTTATAGCCTGCTCGCAAGCCGTTAGGAATGAATTAAAAACCAGGGCACCTGTGCCCAGGGTTACATGACGTAAAAAAATACGACGACTGTTATGCTTCATTTTATTTCTACCTCCAGGGTTTACTAACGTTAAGGTTGAGCTAGATTAAGCCAAGCTCTCTGGCTTTACGTGCAGCTTTTGTACGGTCTGAAACTCCCAGTTTCCTGAAAATATTCGTGATGTGATTTTTAACAGTTCCTTCTGTAATATACAACCTGGCAGCAATTTCTTTGTTACTCGCACCGGATCCTAGTAATCGCATAATTTCCATTTCTCGTTCAGAGAGTGGTTTTATATGAAAAGAGCTACCTTCGGGTATTTGATCTGTCATTCGGGAAAATTCAGTGTATCTTTATTTTTATCATGGCTGATCTCGTCTGGACGGAATATATTATAAAGGAATTTTCAGCATTAATAAAAACCCCAACCAGGACTGGCCTCAATACACACTTCTAAAGCCCGATTTAAGGTGAAATTGACTAAGACATTATTTTTTTTATTTCTTAAGCAATCACATGATCCTTTTTTTTCGATTTAGTACTTTTTACAAAGAAGTGCAAAACCAGAGTTGTAACCAATGCAAAAGCGGCTGAAACAATGAATGTGGCTGGAAATCCGGAAGCGTCGCCTAACCAACCACCCAACAGGGGGCAATTATACCGGCTGGTGCAATCAAGGTGTTGGCCATTCCTACATAGGTTGGTTTTTCTTCATCCGTTCCAAAATCAAGTGTCAGTGCCATCCCAATTGTCCAGTATGCAGTGTAAGCAATCCCGGCCAAAATAACGACAATAAAAAAAGTTGTCATGTTAGGCGCCAACCAGGCCAATAATACACTCGACATGGCACAAACTGCGCCAATCTCCAGGATCCATTTCCTGCTCCACCGGTCGCCCAGCCAACCCAGGAGTGGGTTAGAGGCTACCTGGGTCAACATAAGCACACTTGCCATGATGCCGACGACACTTTCACTGATACCATGACTACGAACAGCATAGACGGTATAGAAAGCAAATGCCATTGTGCCAAATTGTGTCAAAATGCGCGTCACAAGAAACCACCGAAATGGAACATCATTCTTCAGGATTGTACCGACATTTTTACAAAGCTCGTTTTGGAGGGTCAGGTTTTCGCCAGATCCTTTATCCTCCTCTACATTCATATTCAGAGTGAACCAGGAAATTACGACCATCATACATGCGCACAGGAAGCAGATTGCGTAACCGAAGTCTGGGGTTAAAATGAGTCAAAATGATCCCAGCTGTCACGGAGCCAATGCTGGTAAGAAGGTTAGCTGCACTTGATTGCAGGCCAAAAAAATGTCCCCCGATATTCTGAAAGAAAAATTTTCCCAATCAGGTTTTGCCAGGCATTCGCAGTAAATCCTGCTCCCAGTCCCTGCCAGATTAACATTAGGAAAGTAAATACTAATGCAACTGGATTCCCGATAACTGGTAAGAACCATGCAATCAATGCCAGGCCAAGAAAAGGTACTCTTTCGTGAATTGTCATTACCATTACAAAAGGTTTAAAACGTGGTAATTTTGAAATTTTATTTGCGGTTAACAGTTGGGGAAGTTGCCATCCCATATTATGAATGGCAGGAATCAGGCCAATTAACAGTGCAGAATTGGTCATTGTTGAAACAAACAAGGGGAGAATTGCTGTGAAGGAGGCAAAACCGATTGCGTATCCAAAAAAGCCACCATCAAGAATATTCGCAATGTAGTTTATTTTTAGATTTTTTACCATTTCGTTCTTCGTATGAAAATCAAAAGAATTTTGCTACAAAAAGTCCCGGTATCCTGGCACCGGGGCTTCTATTTTGGTAATTATCGTGAATCCAAGAATTTTTGGATGTGGTTCTCCTTGTTTGTGGTGTGAAAACTTCTAATAACCTTCCTCTTCGTCATCCATCCAAATATCTTCTTCGTCCTCGTCATTTTCATCGAGCTCTTCCCACTCTTCCAATTCTTCTTCCTCATCCCATTCATCTTCTGTAGAAGCCTCCGTTGAAGGAGAGTAAGTTAGGCAGCCTGAATCAGGATCAATTTCTACTGCTGCGGCGCTGCAAAAGCCATCATCGAGAAAAACACAATCCAGATAGTGGCAACGGATTCGAGCCATATTCTCCTCCTAATCAGGAATTATAGTCTGCCTGATATTTTATCAGGCGAAGCATAGAAAAAACAAGTAAAACAAGCATAGTAATTGCAGAAACTACACAAAATGGACAAATCTTTTTTAGGACAGCGATTTCAATATAGGTTAAATATACCGAGAAAAGTGTACCTGCTAATGTGATTGCAAAGACGAAAAAAGTGGAATTCGATTTAAAAAATGAATTCATCGGTTCAAGAAAAAGAACTACCAGAATTAGTAAATACGCACCTGCCCCTAAAACAGAAACCGGAATACCGTAAAATTCAGAATAAATACTATTGTTAATTGAATAACAATCTCCAAGACCCCGGATGCATAAAGCCGGATTGTTACTTATTTTTTCCCAGGTAAGGTAAAGTGCATCGATCAAACCAATTAATGAGCCAATTATTAGAAAGGAGCGAACTCTCACCTTTTAATTCCGATCAATCAACAAGAACGCCATTTATAAACATGAAATCTACTTCACTTCCGGACGGGAGCGATTTTACCCCAGAGGGCAAAATCAGTAAAGCTTTTGCTTGGATTAACGCGAATAAATTCCCCGATCCCTGATGACCTGTCAAGGAAGCAAAATATTTTCCATCTTTAAAATCCAATTCTGCCCGCAGGTAGCTTTCACGCCCATCCGATTCAACCGGATGGCTTAAAATGGCTTTTTGTAAGACAGGTTCAAAATTGGAGGAACCAGATAATTTACGCAAGGCAGGTAAAACCAATATGAGAAATGAGACAAAAGCAGAAACTGGATTGCCAGGCAGACCAACCAGAGGTATCTTCATATAATGACCAAAGGCAACCGGTTTTCCGGGGCGCATATTCACTCGCCAAAATGTCATTTGGCCATGTTCCTCAACCACCGGGCGAATGAAATCCCGCGAACCTACACTTACTCCTGCTGATGTAAGAATTAAATTGACCGATTGATTGACTGCGTACTGGAGTCTTTCACGGATTTCAGCCGGGTCATCAGCTGTGACTCCTAAATCAATAATTTCACCTCCATTACTTTCAACCAGAGCGGATAACATATAGGAGTTAGAGTCATGGATTTTACCCGCAGTAAGGATTTCAGAGGCCGGGATTAATTCGTCACCGGTTGTAAGCACTGCAATCCTGGGTCGCTGGAAAACTAAAAATTTATTAAGACCGATCGAAGCCAGTAATCCTATATCTTGCGGGAGTAATTTCCGACCTTTTCTTAGAACTGTTTGTCCACGCTTTATATCCTGACCCTGGGGTCTGATATAGTCACCGGCTTTCACGGGTTTATAAACACTCACCTGATCAGTAAGAGGTTGGTCACCACCTGGTTGGTATAAATTGGTATCTTCAAGGGGTATGACGGCATCAGCGCCTGCCGGTAGCATAGCACCCGTCATAATACGAGCTGCCTGGCCAGTCTGGATAGTCATCTCTTGATTAGAACCTGCTGGAATGTCACCGATTATTTTTAAAGCGGCAGGATGGTTGTGAGTACAATTTTTCACATCCGTTGATCTTAGTGCAAACCCATCCATGCTTGAATTGGTAAATGGCGGTAGGTCGACATTCGAATAAATATCTTGTGCCAGTATCCGACCATACGCAGATTTTAAAGAAGTAATGACCGGTTCAACCGGATTGATTTTAGAAATAATTAGATTTTGAGCATCGAGGACTGATATTAAATCTACCAACCTTGCACTCCTGAAATTTACCCGGTTCTTAGAAGGATGAAATTATATCACTTCTTATCCGGGCTTTAAGCGGTGGGCTTCCATCACATTGGGTAGATTCTCAATTCGGGTCAAGATGCGGCTAAGCTGGGAAAGATCCCCAACTTCGATTACCAGGGAAATGGATGCCAAATTGTGAGTTACTTTTGAACTAAAATTTAATAAATTCACATTTTCGTTATTTAAAATTGAGTAAACATCCCCCATTAATCCCTGGCGGTCATAGGCTTTTATCTGGACAGCAATCGGATATGTTTTTTGAGCTTCACCCCAAGAAACTTTAACAATCCTTTCCTTATCACGGTCACGCATCCGGCTTACATTTGGACAGTCATAGCGGTGGATGGTTGCGCCTCTTCCCCGGGTAATATAACCAACAATCTCATCCCCAGGAGCTGGATTGCAACAACGCGCATAAGAAGTCAGGACGCCTTTTAAACCCAAAACCGTAACACCATTAACAGATTTCTTGCTTTCGGTTATCGGATGATATTCCAATAATGGGTCCTGGTTTTTATCAACCTCGGATAATTTATTGATAATTCTACCAATCGGTAAATCTCCGCAACCAATTGCTACGTAAAGGTCGTCTGTTCCGCGTATTTCAAAGTCTTGGGCTAAATCTTCAAGATTTACCTCAGCCATTCCAAGCCGACGAAGTTCCTTCTCGAGTATGGATTTACCCTGTACGAGGTTTTGTTCGCGATCCTGGATTTTGAACCATTGGCGGATTTTTGAACGAGCGCGTTGGGTTTTTACTAAACCAAGCGAAGGATTTAACCAATCTCGACTTGGACCGCCTTGTTTAGCGGTAATAATTTCTACCTGGTCACCTGTATGGAGAATGTAGTCGAGAGTTACCAATTTCCCATTTACTTTGGCGCCCCTACAACGATTTCCAATCTCCGTATGCACGTGAAAAGCAAAGTCAATGGGAGTTGAGCCAGCAGGAAGATCGATAATATCACCCCGCGGGGTAAAGATATAGACCCGATCCTGGAATACATCCGTTTTCATTCCATCAACAAATTCCTGGGCGTCTTCTACCTCCTGACGCCATTCCATTAGTTTTCTGAGCCAGTTGATACGCTGCTCGTAGTTATCATCTCGTTTACCGCGTTCTTTATAACGCCAATGGGCAGCGATGCCATATTCAGCGTTCTGGTGCATTTCAGGAGTTCGAATCTGGACTTCTAGAGGTTTGCCATCATCATAAAGAACAGCAGTATGGATGGATTGGTAAAAATTATCTTTCGGTGCAGCAATGTAATCGTCGAATTCGTGTGGTATGGGACGCCAGTGCGTGTGGATAACACCCAACGCTGCGTAACATGAGGGAATATCTGGAACGATTAAACGAAAGGCACGTAAATCGCG
>Ga0315282_10012779_pt1 | contig 12788 bp, 11 predicted proteins | sample YL17G07_20_MG_FD_203693 | JGI IMG/M metagenome (GOLD analysis project Ga0315282, IMG submission 203693) | Sediment microbial communities from Yellowstone Lake, YNP, Wyoming, USA - YL17G07_20 | ecosystem: Environmental > Aquatic > Freshwater > Lake > Sediment | place: USA: Wyoming | collected... | reverse complement strand
CCGGAATTGGCCAGGGCGCTTTTGACCCGGACCTGGCTTTCCTTCACCGCCTGGTCCGGCAGACCCACGATGTTGAAATGAGGCAATCCGCCGGTGGAATGGGTCTCCACTTCCACCAGCCGGGCCTCCACGCCGATGGGGGTTGCGGTTAAAACTTTGCCGAGCATTATTTTTGCTTTTTCAGGTGATTTTTTCTGCCCGGTGGATCAGGTTTTCAGATTCAGTCATATCCTTCTGCCTTCCTTCTTAATATGATAATAGAGCGGCCATGATTTATTTTTTATTTCTTTATCCGAGAGAGGGAAAACGGAAATCGATTCATCGCTTTCGAGCATCAGGTCATAGAGGCAATCATGAATTCGGTCTATTTCCTTCGGCTTGTTGACCATGCCTTTAAGCACCACCGCGAGGTCTATATCCGAGTCCTGTTTTGCCTGGTTTTTGGCAAAGGAGCCGTAGAGAATGACATCGCTAAGGCGGTCGTCATAAATTTTTTGGAGAACCTTCTTGATTGCCGGGAGAAGATTTTCGATTTCCTTTGCTGTCCGCCTGTTTTTCATTTTGCTTTATCTATTTTTTCAGATTTATTCAGGGAGGTCAAGGCTCGGGCAGGAAAGCATCGAGCATTTGTCCATTTGGGAGGAAGAGGGAGTTGAGCAGGTTTTGGGAGCGGGCGAGGGTTTTAAGGTCAGCGGGCTTGAGGAATGCATAACCTGGGTGGTCCGGATGGGCGAGGGCATGGTCAATGCGGATGAAGCGGTATTGGTTGCGGGAAGAGAAGAAGACCGGGATGAGTTCGACCTTTTGAATCCAGGTTTGCGGCTGGCCGGCAATCTGGCCTCTGGCAATCTCGATTCCGAGCAGGACCGAGGTGCGGAAGTCAGCCGGGATACTGTCGGGAATGAAATTGCCGAGCGAATAGATAATAAAGGCTTCGGGCAGGCCGATGCGGGCCGGGTCCTGCGGGATATATTTTTCCATCGGCTCCAGGCAATGGGGGTGGGAGCCGAGGATGATGTCCGCGCCCATTTCGATGAGCTGGCGGCCAAGCGCGATGAGCCGCTCGGGCGGATAGAATTCATACTCCAGGCTCCAGTGCGGGGCGACCACCACCACCTCGGCTCCCTTGGCTCGCGCGGCATTGATGTCTTTTTGGACCAGGCTCAAATCCGGGTTTTTTCCCATCAGATTGAATTCAACCCGGTTGACGCACCAGGGCTTGTCTTCCGGGATTTTTCGGCCATTGGTTGCAAAGGTATAGGCGAGGAAGGCGATTTTGATGCCATTGAGTTTCAGGATGGGAATATTGTTGTCTCGTTCGTTTGCGGTGCGGGCCGTGCCGGTATGATAAATTCCGAGCCGGTCAAGGAATTTGAGGGTTTGTTCCAGACCTTCCAGACCCTGGTCAAGGCTGTGGTTATTGGCGGTGGAAAAAACATCAAAGCCGGTTTGCTTTAGCAGCTCAACGATTTCCGGCCGGAAGTTGTAATGCGGGAAGGCAGACAGTTTTCTTTGCGGGTCAGCCGGGCCTTCGAGATTGCCAAAGGCGATGTCCGCGTCTCGGAGCGGCTGGCTGATGTCGTCAAAGAGATGGCCGGTGTTCTCGCGGGTCATCTTGGTTTTGACCATTATATCGCCGACTGCGATAAGTTTGGCGCGGGATTGGATGGATGCATTTTTGAAAGCGCCGAATTTCAGGTCCTGGTTTTTGAAGAATTGGACGATTTCCGGGGCTGCGGTCTTGATGGGATGGACATATTTATAAGCGTACCACGGATAAAAGGAAGGAGACTCGGTGGCGAGGTCTCCGGTGGAATCGCGGTAAAATCCGGGAGGTTTGGCGGAAGCAGGAAGCACTGGGGCAAAAAACGCGGCCAGGATGAAGCTCACGGCCAGGAGCTTTTTGCTTTTGCGCATCAGGGGATAATTTATCCCATCTTGGGGAACAAATCCAGAACCTGCAAAGAAGATGGATAAAGTTGAGAGGATGAAGATTTAAAGCTATAATCTTTAAATAAAGAGGTAAAAATGAGCACAAGCTGGAAAATGCTGGTTGCGGCGGTCCTGGCGCTGGCTTTTGCGAGTTCTGCCGAAGTGCCGACGGTAAGCTTTGAGAACGGCTGGGACGGCTTGACCGCGAACCAGGTCAGGGAGCTCAAGGCCGGCAAAATCGTCATCCTGGACAAGGACCAGTCGCAAGGAACCGATTGGCAGCGTTTCATCCAGGCGGCGATTATTTTTGACCAGCCGGTTGATGTTGCCTGGGGCTTGTTCCGCCAGACCGACCGGCAGGAGCAATACCTTTCCCGGCTTTACAAGTGCGTCACCGTGGAAGACAAGGGGACTTACAACAAGGTTGATTTCTTCGTCAAGGTATCCTTCATCAACATCGACTACCGGGTGCAGCACAATTTTGAGCCGGAGAACTTTTATTTCTACTGGACCCTGGACCCGGGCTATAAAAATAAATTGAAACACCTGGAAGGGTACTGGAAACTTTTCAAGATTGATGACACTCACACCCTGGCCCGGTATGGAACCATAGTCAACACCAGCGACTTGATTCCGAAGTCCATCCAGGAGGCGCTCACGCGCCAGGATTTGCCGCAAAGCCTGGACGCGGTCAAGAAATATATTGACTCCAACGGCGTATATGCCAAGCCCGGGTATAAAAAAGGCTGAAATTCTTGCGGACGGCAATTGGCCAGGAATCGCGGATTTTGGGCGGCTTTTGAGGAAAATCGCGCATTATCATAAAATTTGTATTTAGGGCTTGACTTTTTAAGAGAAAATAGTATATTCCATAGAGCTATAGAGCTTTAACAAAATGCCCCAAGAGGAGGTGTTTAGTGAAGACTTTTTCAGAACGGTTCTCGTCCCTCCGGTATCCCGGAGAGACGCAGAAGGAGTTTGCCGACCGTCTCGGGATAACCCAGGCTTCCATCAGCCGTTATTTGCGGGGCCAGCACCCGGACCGCGAGTCGCTCCAGAAAATCGGGAACTCCACCGGGGTGAGCGTGGATTGGATGCTCGCGGGGAAAGAGCCTGAAATCACCCCGGAAGTCGACAACATCATCCGCAAGGTGGGCGCGCGCATGACCAAGCCGGCGGAAGACAAGGAATGGGCCGAAATCGCGCTGACCTACTTTGATGAAATGAAAAGTCTCTCGGGGGAAGAGAAGGAGTATGTCAAGCACATCATCCGGGACTATGTCAATGACCTTGACCGGAGAGTGGAGTTGATTGATTACTGGAACTACCTCCGCTTCCGGGAAAAGAACCCGGTCATGCCCGTGCCCAAGCGCAAGCGCAGGAAGAAGCATTACTAAACCAGTTTGCAAGGCGGGACCAAGGCCCCTCGTCAAAAGGAAGAAGGGCTTTTTCCCGATTTTTTCCAGGCCAGGCGTTCGATAAGGTAAGGAAGGCCATCAGCCGGACTTGAGCTTTTTCCAGGCGCGCTCAAAAAGTCCGGAATAGGCCTCGCAATAAACGGATTTTTTGGGGTCCGGATTATTTTTTGGTTCTCTCTCCCGCAAACAACCTCCGAAACAAAACCTGAACCAGGGGCAGGCCCGGCAGGACCTGCTTAGCCATTTTTTGCGGGGCGAGAATATTTTTTCGCGCCGGGCGAACATTTGCGGCAGGCCGGTTTTTTCATCGCGGAGATTGCCGATGCGTTCCTTCTCGCGCACGAAAAAATCGCAGGGATAGACATCCCCGTTGTGTTCAATGGCGAGATAGGGCGCGCAATGCTCGGCGAAGATGCAGAGCCGGCCTTCATAATTGGGCGCCAGCAGCCAATCGAATTCGCGGATGGAAATTTTTTCCCGGTCCGGCCACCACAACTCCAAAAGCTCCAAAAGGAATTCGCGGTATGGTCCAGGCGCGGGTGAAAAATCAGCCAGCTTTCCGCTCTCCGGGTCCAGCTCCAGGGCCGGGATGAACTGGAGGAACCGGAAGCCTGATTCCTTGAAAAAACGGTAAATCTCGGCTGCGCGGTCTGCGTTCGCAGAGGTGACCATGGAGAGGAGGTTGAACTCCACCCGGGCCTTGCGCAGGAGTTGCGCCGCGGAGAAAACGCGGTCAAAGCTGGATTGTCCGGAAAGGTTTTTCCGGAAAAGGTCGTGGATTTTAGCCGGCCCGTCCAAGCTCAAGCCGACCAGGAAATGATTGCGGCTGAAAAATTCGGCCCAGGACTGGTCAAGGGCCAGGCCGTTGGTCTGGAAGCCGTTGCCGATGACCTGTCCGGGCCGGGCATATTTTTTTTCCAGCTCCACCGCGGTCTCAAAAAAATCCAGGCCGCAGAGGGTCGGCTCTCCTCCCTGCCAGATGAAGACCGGGGCCGGGAAGCCCAAGCCGAGATATTCCCGGACCATGCGCTCGAGCTCATCTCGGCTCATGAGATGGCGCGGCGCTTGCGGGTAAAGATTCCTGGTCTTGAGATAAAAGCAGTATCCGCAGCGGAGGTTGCAGTCAAAGCTCGTGGGCTTGACCAGAAGCTGGAACTGCCGGCCTTTCTTCGCCATCATACTACTCGGAGCGCTTAATAGATGACATTTTTCCGCAACCTGGATTCCCGCGTTCGCGGGAATGACAGCCAACGGCCTGCCCTTTGGTCATGCCTGCCCCCATTTTCATGAGGGTAAACGGAAGCAGGCATCCGGTTTTTTCTCCCATGATGAGCAGCCTCACCAGTAAGTGTAAACCATTTAGTGCTCCGCGTAATAATTGAGTATAAGGGGCAATGATACCCGGCTCAAGTTTTAAGATTTCTTAGGGAGATGATAAAATGTTGAATATGAAAAAATGGCTTTGGTTTGCCGCGCTCCTTATTTCTGCCGCAGGCTGCACTCCGAGCGACCCGAAAGAGGTGCTTAAGCGGGTGGACGACAGGATTTATTACCCGGAGCAGAGCGGCCTGAAAAGCCTGTCCTGCCGGGTCAGCTCGCCTTACATAGGCGAGATGTTTTCCAGGCTGGCGCAGCAAGTGCCGGGCAGCCGGGAAATGCTGGACGCGCTCAAGGTTGAGACCTATTTTTACTGGCGCGCCGGGTATGGCAGCAAGTTCGTGATTGCGGGCATACCGGACAGCCTGCCGGATTTGCGCAACTCGGTATCCGAGGTTTTCCAGGGAACCGAAATCCTTATCATGCCGTCCACGGAGCAGGAACAGTTTTCGAGTTTCAATCTTTCGCTCCAGAAGGAAAACGGCAAGTTGACGGTGGTTGGCAAGAACCCGGACCCGCAGTCGGATTTCGTGCAATACGACCTCATGGTCAAGCCGAGGAGCTGGCTGATTACGGGCCGCAAGTTTTATAGCAAAGGCTCTGTCTCCGACTCCAGGCCTTATTTCGAGGTATGGAAGGGAAAGTGCTGTATGACGAGGATTGAGACGGTTCACGAGGAAGGCTCGGAGGCAAGTTTCCGGAGTCTGGTGGAGATGGAGTACCAGGAGGCGGGTGGTTACCGGCTCTTGAAAAAAATGACCTATACCTACACCAAGTTAAGCACCGGCGATAAAATGATCGGCCCGGTGGAGTTGGATTTTTCCGATTACAAGATTAACCAGGGAATCAATATTGACCTGTTCAAGGGCGGCAAGATTATGTTTCTGAATCCCGAACCAAGCCCCCAGGCTGCGCCCGGTCCGCAAACCCCGGAAAAGCGGGCACCGTATTCCCCAAGCCGCGGAGCACCATCCAAGAGTCCGGTGGCAAAATAATCCCGGATTTTATTTGGCGGAGATGATGAGTGAGCTGGGCTTGGGCTGAATTTTTTTCCACGCCTCGGGGAAATCGCGGGCCATTATTTTTTTGAAGAAATCAGGCATCAGCTCTTTTTGCTCCAGGGCCAGGGCCAGGCTGACGGCAATTTCCGCCAGCTCCTGCCCGCCTTGAATTTTCAAGAGCAGGGCATTTTCCAGAAGGCTGAATTTTATCCGCTCCCGGTTTTTATCCAGGCCGGCGCCGGCGTGTTTGGCAAAGATGTTTTCCATCCGCTCCTGAAGCTGGTCCTCGCTCAAGGCCAGCGGGCTGTTGGCAGCCTGCTCAAGCTCCAGGCTGCAGGTCTTGGCGGTTGCCTCATCGAATTGCCAGTTTTTGAAAAAGGGATGGTCAAGCAGCCGGTCGGATTGGAAGGCGAGTCCGGGCCGGGAGCGAATTTTTTCCAGGTCCAAAGCGGCCAAGGCCGGGTGCGGTCCCGGGTCGGGCGCGAGCTTGAGCTTGAGTTTGGACAGGGATTTGACCATTTCGTTTTCAGCCTCCGCATTTTGAGATTTGCTCCGGGCATGGCTCAAGAGCCAGAGGAAGTGCTCTTTGGGAACTTGAATCAGCGGCACAGACTCTTTGCCGGAGAGGCTGGCTTTTTCCGCGATGGTTTTAGCCCTGCTCTCGCCTATGCGCAGGCCGGAAAACTGGAGGAGGCCCTCTTCAGGGTCAATGTGTCCCGCCAAGAAGCTGCTGCCGGCAACTCCGCTGACAAAGTAATGAATCAACTGCTGGCCGTTCATTAACACGGCCGGGGTTATCCTGGCCCACTCTTTTAGAGCCGGGGCCGGGAGGGTGTTTTTTCTGGTTTCAACTTTTTCCGGAATTGACACGCCTGCGGATTTCAGGCGGTGAAGCGCTTTTTTCGCAAGCCGCAATTGGCCGTGTCCGAGGCTGGAGCCGGAGATTTGCAGGAGGAGGGCGATTTCTTTTTTCGCGACCAGTTCCGCGAGCACGGCCTGGAAACTGTCCGGGCCCAGCTTAGCTATCAATGCGGAATCTAATTTGCCGGCTTCCAGCTCTTGCGCGATTTGGCGAAGAGCGTCCAGCTCGGGCATAAGCTCCGGGCTTATGCCCGCGGCTTTTTCCAGCCGCCCGAACTCTTGCTCCAGCATCTTCCGCCTATTCCTTTTCCACAATGGTGTATTCCAAAATGCCGTTGACCGGAACGGTTTCCTCCCGGCCCTGGTAGTTTATCTTCCAGTTGAATTCCGCCTTCTGCCGGATGAAGGCCGGCTGTTTGATCAGGCGGCTCGCCAGGGGTTCCAGCCAGCCCGGAACCTGGTCTCTCACATCCAGGACATCCAGCAAACGGATGCCCCTGATGACTCCTTCCAGCTTGAACTCCGGGTCCTTGACCGATACCCTGACTTCCTGCGGATATTCCCGGCCCCTTCGCGGCTCTTTGCTCCAGTTCGAAGCCTGGAGCTCAAAGCGGTCCGTGGCGTAAACCATCTTGCCGTCCTTGATGACGACTATCCAGCTCACGCGCTGGTTGCCGAATTCCGCGGGAGAATGGTAGTCCAGGAATTGAACTGCCCACGCGTTTGCCGCTTGGCCGCTGAAGCTGCGCAGGGCGTAAAGGTGCTCAACCTGGGTGTTGAACCAGACGGTCTGCGTGTTATGGTCCGCATATCCCCAGCCGGTGACTCGTCTCTCCTTGCCCTCAACCCGGATGGTGCCCGAGATGCGCGCCAGAGGGATAAAGACTATGAGGTCATACCAGTCGCCGTCCGGAGAGCCGTAATGCACCGGGCCTTGGCCGGGCCTCCAGGGAGGAGTCTCGCAGTTAAAGGTCAGATAGGTCTCCAGGCCCTCCAGCGGAACCGTAACCCGGAACTCGGGATAGTATCCGCTCCAGCCGGAGCTGCCGAACATGAGCCTCGGCTCCTTCTCGTCCCATTTCAAGTCCTTGGGAGATAAAATTTCCTTCCGGTAAATCATCTTGCCCTCGGGGGTGAAATGGGTGTGGTGCGCGGCAATCTGCTTCAAGGTATACAGCCGCATGATGCTGAACTGGATGTATCCCCCGGCACCGTCATCCGTGTAATAAACAAAGGTCCAGGACTGGGTGAAAAATCTGCCCGGTTGCGAGACCACCGCCAGCTCTTTCTTCGTGATGTCCACCCCGGGATTTATCTTCACCCCGCCTTTAAACGAATAAATCTGCTTCACCTCCTGCGCTGACCCGAGCAAGCAGAGCGAAAAAGCCGCGGCCAGAACCGCGCATCTTCTCCAGGCCTTCATCCCTTCACCCCCTGGAACAATTCGGCCATGCCAAGAATATCATTTAAATTGCATGGATTGTCAATTGCTCTCCAGCCCCGCGGGGTGGCGCTCTTTTCATTGCAGGTTTGAGTCCTTTAGTTAAGGAACAGGCAACGCCAGCTCCCGGGAAGGACAAGCTAAAGGAGAGGATGCCGGGCTGCGAATAATTTTCAATCTCTAAGCAGGCTGGAAAGCTGCTGGATGATTTTCTTCACCTCGTCCATTGCCTGTTCAATTTCTCCGGCGCTTTTTTTCGATTCCGAGACCACCTGCGATATCTCCATCAGCGTGGTCGCCATCTGCTCCGAGGCCGTGCTCTGCTGCTGGGTGCTCAATTTAATCTCGGTTGCGGCCTGGGAGGTTGAAGCCACCATATTTAAGATTTTACCGAAATAATCCCCTATTTCCTGAACCAGGCTGAAACCGTCTTCAACCGTCTTCATTTCCTCCTCGCTGAGCATAACCACCTGATTGGTCAGCCGCTGAATACTCTCAATTCTTTCCCGCACCATCTTGGTTGCGGAGAGAGTGTTTCCCGCCAGCCTTCTCACCTCGCCGGCAACCACCGAAAATCTCCGGCCCGCTTCCCCGGCGCCCGCGGCTTCGATGGAAGCATTGAACGCGAGCATATTGGTCTGCTCGCTGACCTCATTTATAACATCAATCACGCTGCTGATCTGCTGGGATTGCTCTCCCAGTTCCAGGATGCGGGAAGAGACATTTTTCACCCGCTCCTTGATCTGCTCCATTCCGGAAATGGCATTATTCATAAAAGCTTTGCCCCTCTGGCTTGATTCCGAGGTTTTTCCCGCAATAGTGGAAACCTCTTCTGACCTCCGGGCAATTCGCGAAGCAGTGGCCGCGATTTCCTGGCTGGTGCTGGCTACCTCCTGAACCGAGGCTGCTTGCTCATGGGAGCCGGAAACCTGCTGGACCGTTATGGCTATGAGTTGTTGGGCCATAGGCTCCAGGGTATGCAAGGCGCTCCGGACATTGTCCAAGACCAATTTGCTGTGGCCGGCTTCGGTGCGCAGCTGTGAAAGCAGCACCCCGGCCATCTGGTTGAAGGAGCGCGCCAGGATGCCGGTCTCATCCTCGTCCGCGGGGGCAGGATCGATCTCCGTGTTTCCGCGCGCAATCTCCACGGCGCTGCGGCTTAGCGCGCGCAGCGGAGTGGATATGTCCAGAGCGAGCAGGGCTATGAGCGCGCCGCTGATGATAAGGGCCACGGCCGAGATTTTGAAATAATAGCTCCTTTCTTTGCGCACAGCGGCGTTCGCATCCTGGGGCGCCCACCCGCTCAAGATGCGGTCTCGCTGGTTGGCTGCCCTGACCCACATCCAGCTCCAGCCGTTTTTTTTGTAAATGACGAACTTTCTCTCCGGCAAGGCTGCAAGCCTGGCGAGCATTTCGCGGGGAACAGTTTCCGGGGGACAGATTGTCAGGCTGAAATTCTCATCGGCCAGGCAGTATACTTTTTCGCTGGTGTTCGCTTTTTCCAGGAGAGATAGCAGCAGGGCCTGGTCATATCCCACGGCGTCAATCACTTCGCGGAAGGTGTAAGCGCCTCTTGCCTGCACATACCGGCTTTGCTCTTCCATCATGTTCCTGGCCCGGGCGGACGAAAACAAGGAAAGAAAAACCAGAAGGAGAGTAATGATGATTAACAAAAAGCCGACCAGTTTCAAGGCAATGGGAATGAACAGAGGCGGTTTTTCCTCGCTGCGGCCTTTTCGCAGGATGATTTTCCTGGCCTCGCGCAAGGGCTTCTTGCAATAAAAAAATGCGGCCAGGCCCGCGGCTCCGCCCGTGGTCAGGGCGCTCGCCATGATGTCCATGGCGATTTCGCCAGAGATGTCTCCGCCGCGGCTGCGCAGCCAGGCAATGAGGAGTCCGCCGAAACAAAACGCTATGAACACATATCCCATATTGAGATAGGGGAACCTGATGAGCTTGCGGTCCGCGTTTTCGATCTCTTCGCCAGTTAGTTCTTGCCCGGCGAGGAATTGGTTGAGAGTATCTATCGCCGGCCGCAGCGTGAGCCAGATGGCCATGCCGACCAGGGAGTAGGTTAGAGCCACGACCCAGAGAAGATTCCAGAAAAGGGCATAGAATTGGTGGCTGTCAAGCGAGGTAAGCATATAGACATATAAAGCGGCCAGCGGATCAATAATGAGGGCTACGGTTACCGTCCGGATCACGACTCTTATCAGAAGCATTCTCGTGCCTTGGCTCATACGCCTCCCTCATCTTATCCGACTAATCCAACAAAGTAAAATTGTCGTTTTTCCGATTATGAAAAGTTAACCAGGCGAAGGTCAAAGGGAAGGCTTGCCCTCCGTTTGGTTATTGGTGAGATTTGCGGCATAAACGGGGAATTGCGAAAGACTGATTGACAGCGTGGCCTGGATTTGCTAAAAGATAAGAGAGCAGCAGCAAGCCGCAAAAGGCCTTTAAAAGTTGAGGAGGATAAGATGGAAGAAGGGAAGAAGGTGATTATCTTTCTGGATGACAGTCCCACGGCGCGAATGGTGGTGCAGGAGGAGCTGGAGGCGCGCGGGTATGTGGTGCACACCGCAGGCAGCCCCTCGGAGCTGGAAAATATCCTGACCCGGAACAACCGCTTGCGCAAGAGCATTGACCTCATGGTCCTGGACCTGGCCATGCCCGAGATGATTGGCACCCAGGTGGGAAGCACCTTTCCCGTGGTGTTCAAGGAGCTGGACCGCATCCCGTTTGTGATTTATTCCGGGGAGCCGCAGGCGCGGGTGAAGAAGTCCATTGAGGAAGGCTACGAATTTTTCGGGGAAAGGTTTTACAAGAATTTTGCCGGCTATGTGGAGAAAGGGGAAGGCTCGGTCAAGGTGCTGGTGGAGAAGATCAAGGAAGTTTTCGGCAAAGCCAAATAGCGCGTCAGCAGGGATTGCTTTAGTATTTTATCGCGGCTGAAATAGCGTGAAAGTCCTTTCCCCGGGGTTGAACCTCAAATTTCAGGATCTCAAATCTCAAAATTGTCGGCTTCCTAATTCCAGTTCCCTTTTTTATTGCACAATCATTCCCTGGCTCTGGGCCTGGGCCGGGAAGTTGAAGTTGTACATGGAGGCGATTTTTTTGTTGAGCAGGAGTTTGGCGGTGGCGGTTTTTTCCCTGGCGGCTCCGGCCTTCTGGCCGAGGATGTCCTTGGCGAAAGCAGCCAGCTCGGTTCCGAGCTGGTCCGGGGCATAGCCGTATCCTGCGATGGCGCATTTTTTGAGAATCTCGTTGGAGGTTGCGAAGATGGGTATTTTTTTCTGGAAGCAGTTCATGAAGATAAAGGGGAAGGTGTCGTCAGTCACCACTCCGGGGTCATCGAGCATGAGGTAGAGGTCGATTGAGGCGATAAGCTTGTTGAGGGCGTTGGGGATGTCTTTCATCTGGGTGATCGGCTCGGCGAGGAGCTTGACCCCGGCCCTGGCTGCTGCGGCCTGGAGGCCGGCGATGTCTTTGCCGGTGAAATTAGGCTGGTAGATGACACCCACTTTCTGGGCGTCCGGGAACACGACTTTGATGCTGTCGATGATTTTGGCGGAGGACGGCTGGGCGGAGATTCCAAAGGCGCCGGCGCCTGCGAGCTTGAGCGAGCCGACATTGGACGCGGCGCAATAGAGGATGGAGCAATTGGGGCAGTTCTCCTTGGCCATCTTGGCGGCGAGATTGCCGACCACGACCAGAAGCTCGGGCTTCATTCCGGGCAGGTCCTTGCCGAGCTTGCGGGCCTCGTCTTCCAGGCCGCGGAGGTTGTATTCGTCCATGGGCTTGTCAAAGGATTTTTTGAAGCTCGCGGCGATTTCCTGGTAATAGGCGTCATCCGAGGACACCACGAGGATGACTTTGGCCTGGAGCAAAGCCGGCAGCATCAAGACTGCCAAAGCCGCCAGAGCCAGCTTTATTTTAGAACCCATTTCCTCATCCTCCCTTTTGTGCCTGGCTTGATCTTTATTCCAGGTTTTGATGGTATTCGGGATTATGGCTCTTATTTTATAACAAGCGCGCAAAGGTTCAACTTACCCCCTCAATATCGTTCTTGACATCGAGCAAAATCTGCGCGAGCAATTGCGGTATCTTCATTATGTTCATCAAGATGGCTGCCCCTTCGGAGGAAAGCGAGGGAGGGAGTTCCATGATGTAATCCACGGTCAGGCGGGTTCCTCCCCGCTCGGGCTTGAGCAGGATTTTGAAGCGGGCAATCATCTGCTTGGCCACCCAGTAGGAGATGCTGTTTTCGGCGTATTTATAGGAAGTGGGAAAGGAGTTGATGTCATAGTCCATGCCGAAGATTTTGAATTGCAGGGGACAAGGCTCGGGCTTGTCCGAGACCAGGCAGGAGCTGAAGTCGACCCCGTATTTTTCCTTATAAGCCGCCCAGGTTTGAGGGTTGACCAGGTAATCGGCGATTTTGGGGGCGGGGGCGTTGATCCAGACGCTGTCCGTCTGTCCCTGGTAAAAGGTCTCAAAGAATTCCCCGCGGACGCCCTTTTGCAGGAGCTCGGCCTGACTGATTGATGGGTCAAAATGCGTCTGTCCCGCGGCAATGATTTTTTCGGAAATCCCGGCAATGGCTTCCTTCAAAGCGTCCCCGGCCAGGCCGGCCATCAAAGGCTCCAATTCCCCCACCTCGTATCTCATTGCCACCCTGGTGCCGTTTTCGGTTTTTTTGAAATTGTAGCGCAGGAGTCCCAGGCCGGCATATTTGCCGTCAAAAACAAACCACAGGTC
>Ga0315282_10012778_pt1 | contig 12789 bp, 9 predicted proteins | sample YL17G07_20_MG_FD_203693 | JGI IMG/M metagenome (GOLD analysis project Ga0315282, IMG submission 203693) | Sediment microbial communities from Yellowstone Lake, YNP, Wyoming, USA - YL17G07_20 | ecosystem: Environmental > Aquatic > Freshwater > Lake > Sediment | place: USA: Wyoming | collected... | reverse complement strand
CAACCGCCAGGAAGGGCTTCTTGTCGGCGGCGGCCTGGCGGATGAACTTCAGGGCCTCGGCCACGATGACGTCCGAGCCGTCACCTGTGGCCTTGACCTCCTCGCCCTTGCGGCTGAAGGTCCAGTCAAGGCCGAAGTAGTTGGAGACCGAGAACCACTCGTCGAAGCCGAACTGGCCGGGGCTCAGCGGGTCGTCGCCGGGCACGGGCTTGCCGGGCCCGCTCACGCCGTTCAAGTGCCACTTGCCGAAGTGGCCGGTCGCGTAGCCGGCGGACTTCAGGGCCTGGGCGATGGTCATCTCCTGCCGCCGGAACGGGCTGCCCGGGCTGAACGTGCCGTAGCGGAACGGGTGGCGGCCGGACATCACGCTGCCGCGCGTCGGCGAACAGAGCGGCGCCTGGGCGTAGAAGCGGTTGAAGCGCAGGCCCGCGGCGGCCATCTCGTCCATGACGGGGGTCTTGACGAACGCCCGCTCGGAGTTGGTGGCCGCGTTGTAGCCGACGTCGGCCCAGCCCTGGTCGTCGGTCATGGCCAGGATGATGTTGGGGCGCTGGCTTTCAGGCGCGGCCTCAGCCGCAGCCCTCCGCACGAGGCCCGAAATCGCCACGGCCGCCGCCCCGCCGCCGATGGCCGCCAGAAAACTGCGCCTGTCGATCTTCAACATGCCCTCACGCTCCTTCCATGACATGGGACCTGGACACACGCCGGAGGACATTATACCCGCTCGGGGAGAATAACAATGGGGTCCGGTCAAAGAAAACCCGAAAGCAAGTGCAGGAGAAAGAGCACAGGAAGATTGATGTGAAGGCCGAATGGCGGCCGGCATGCGGGTGCCGCCCGCGGGCGCCCCGGCCGAACGTCTCAGTTGAGTTGATCGCTGACCCAGACTCGTTCCGCCTGGGCCTCCGTCGGCCGTGGCATGATATCGGGGGCCACGGACGCCAGCCGCTGGCCGGTCAGAATATGCCCGATCATCTCGTGAGGGTTCCCTTCCAGTGCGGAGGCGACGCCGGCCAGGTGGTTGGCCAAACTCCGCGACGAGCGCGACCCGCTCTGGCATGCGTCGCGAAGCGCATCCTGGGTCTGGCGCCAACGGCCCTGGGCGGCAGACGCCAAGGCCGTCCAGATCAGGGCGTCGCCGGAGGCGGGGCTTCGTTCGTGCAGGACGGCGAATATCTCCACGGCTTGAGTCAGCCGGCCCTCCCGCAGGCCGGCGATGCCCCGCTCGTGGAGTTCCTGGTCGCTGCACGCGGAGAGGTCGCCGCCCTGCCCCCCCTCGGCGCCGCCGGACACCGTCACTTTCCGGGCCAGGTCCGCCAGCGACCGGGCGGCGTCGCCGGTGTTGCCTTGCTGCCCGCAGATGAGGACCGACCACAAGAGGGGCGTAACGGATCGGCCCCCCGGCATATCGGACGCCGACTCCCGTTCCAGAAAACCCACGGCCTGACGGCTGTCACTCTTCATCAGGAGAGTCAGCGTCATCCACAGGCCGGCGGCGTTCCTGATGCCCGACCCTTTCGGGGCGGTGGCAAGGACCTGGCCGAAACTCCTCTCCGCGACCGCGGGTTGGCGCTGGGAGAGGGCGGCAACGCCCGTGGCAATGCATTCCCAACCCGGATCCTCGCCCGGCTTGCGTTTCTTCCGGGCCACATCGGCCTGCCTCAGCGCCGGCTCCGGCTGCAGGTCGAGGGCGAAGGCCATCGCCAGCATCGCGTGCGGCTCCGGCCCGTCAGGGATGGAACCGATCACCTGCGAGAACAGCGGGATGGCGGATCGGGGGCTGCCGGCGCCAAGCACCTGAACGCCCCGCTCAAAAGCCAGGGAGGACGTCGTCTTGGTCTGCGTGCAGCCGGCAGCGAGCAACAGGATCAGGGCGGCAAGAACAACGGCTCGCGGGGTCATTTGGGGTCTCCCAGGGCGGAGGTCTTTATCGCATCGAGCGGGCTGACATACTGCTGCTGAAGAGGGGCGGTCACGTCCGCCTGGACCGTCTGGGGACCCTCGGTGACGAGGTGCGCGGTGATCAGGACGACGATCTCTTTTTGCTCCCTCGTGGCGCGGATGTTGCGGAACGCCAGGCCCAGCAGGGGCACATCCCCCAGCAGGGGGACTTTCTCGATCACCTTCCTGTGCTGGTCCTGCAACAGGCCGCCGATGATCACCGTGCTGCCGTCTTTTATGCCGACGGTCGTCTTGGCCTGCCGGCGGGTCACCAGAGGCAGGGAAGTGCCGGTGGGGTTGGTCCCGTTGTCGTTGGGATCCCTGGACCAGTCGGTGATCACGTCCGAGACCTCCGACTTGATATCGAGCGTGATCTGCCCCTGGTCTCCGATGTAGGGCGTGACATCCAGCGTCACGCCCGCCTTGATGGATTCGAGGTGGAAGTAGGGGTTGGCGGTGTATCCGCTCAGCAGGGAGTAGTACTTCTCCTGCCCGACGAAGATCTCGGCTTTCTTGCCGTTCTGGACGACGATCCGGGGGTTGGCCAGCACCTGGCCCTTCAGGTCCTGCAGAATCGCCCGCAGCGTGACGTCCACGTAAGTGGCAATGTCGGAGGCGGCATCGAACGTGACCGTGCCGATCAGGCCCAGGTTCCTCGCGGCGGTGCTGGCGTTCTTGTACTGCCAATCCAGGCCCAGTTGCTTGGAACCTTCCTCGCTCAGTTCAAAGACGATGGCCTCCACGGCCACTTGCCGGCTCGGCCTGTCGATCATCTGGATGGCGCTCAGGACCCGCTCCTGAGTGCCCGGAGGCGCGTTGACAAGGACCGCGCCGTTGGTCTTATCGTAACTGACGTACCGGTCCAGCGTCTGCGGAAGCATTCCTTTGACGTCGTCGGCGGTGACGTGCTGGAGTTTCACCCTCTGAAAGCCCGCCAGTTTGCGAAACAACTCCGTGCCGGGATCGGCGCGGCCGACGACGTAGTAATCTTTGATCCGTATGAAACTCAGGCCGGCCGGCGCGCAGACCCGTTCCAGGCATTCTTCCAGCGGCATGTCCTTGGCTGACATGGAAATGGCCCCCTGGGCGGTGAGGTCGGCAAGAACAGCAATGCCGGTCTGCGAGGAAATGTCCTGAAGCACCTGGCGCAGGTCCGTGTCCACCCAGACGTTGGACACCAAGCCGCTGCGGACCACCGGCGGGACGCCGGCAGGCCCGGCAGGCGGCTCGACCCGCGGCGCCAGGTTCAGTGCGGGAGGCTGTTCGGCCCGTCCTCCCCGAACAACCATCGCGGCGAAGCCGGGCTTCTGAATCTCCAGATCGTACCGGACGTTCGGCCCGCCGAAGGGCAGCGTGAACCAGCCGTCTATGTCGGTCGTGCACAGCGCCCAGGTCCCCGGATTGGGCGTACGCACCCAGGCGCCATCGCGGAATTCCTCCATGCTGATCGGCCGCACGGTCGCCCCTGCAAGGGGCATCCCCTGCTCGTCCGTCACGCGTCCGCGTACGGAAGGAGGCGGGGCCGCGGCAAGCGCACCGGCCTCGGCCCGGTAGTCCAGCGCCGCGGCAAACAAAGCGAGCGCCAGCCCTCCGATCGCTGCGGAGCAGCAACGGCGTATGGGATGTTCGGTGCGTTCCATGTCGGCTATCTCAGTTCCGCCACCGTCAGTTCCACGGGTACCTTGGTTTGCGTTGTCGTCCCGTCGGGCCCCACGGCCTCAACCACGAGCAGCGCCTTGTGAATGCCGGTTGCCTCGGGGGGTATGCGAACCGCCATGGGCAAACTGGCCGACTGCAGCCTCTCCAGCACGAAACTCTTTGCCGCCGGCGCGATCCAGCCGTCGGGAATCGACGCATCCTCTTCGTTGACGAGCGTGGCGGTGCAGCGCAGGAGGTCCTGGCCGGTGTTCCGGACCGACAGGCCCAGGGACCGGTTGCCGCCGGCGGCAACCTTCGCGGTCAACTTGTCCGGCGAAATCCTGAGCGTCGCTTGCGCCGAAGCGGCCTTGGACGGCGCCGCACCCCGGACCCGAAGGGCCAGCATGGCCGCCTGGTCGGCGGAGATCGTCAGAGGGGCCACGCTGTAGGCCTTGGCCCATTGCGACTGGTAATCGAAGGTGACCCTGGCTTTGTATTCTCCGGCAGGCAGCGCTTTATCCACCGTGCACTTGAAGAGACGCGAGTCGCCGCCGAACACCAGCGGCCGCTTGCTGAGCAAGGGCTTCCTGAACAGGGGCCGCCCGTTGGCGTCGATGAGTTCCAGCGTCCCAAAGCCCTCAAATCGGCTCCTGCCGGCGTTTTTCAGCACGACCGTCGCCTCGGGCCAGACCGGCTGGCCCTCCTTGGGCAGATCGGACAGCGAGGCGATCGGGGGCCACACAAACTCGCATTTCTCGATCTTCGCCTGCCTGGGAAACGTCTGGCCCACGACGGTGATAAACACGCCCGAGGCGATGCGGAGCGACAAACCGACCCCCGTTTCGGTCCTGCTCTTCCGGCCCAGGGTCACCATGACGGCGGAATAGTACTCGCCGGCTGCCGAGTAGGGAACCTTCACGGTGCACTCGATGCGCTCGTCCTTGCCGGGACCGAGTGTGACTTCGGACTTCCCGAGCGCGATCCACGCGCTGGCCGAGGTCGGACCCGCGGAAGGCTCCCTGAAGACGAGCCCCCCGTCCTCGGTGGCCTCAAAATCCATGATTTCCAGTCGCGCAGACTGGGCCGTGTCCTCCTGGCCTCGCATCTTATTGATAATTGAAATGCAGAACTTGGCGGTCTCGCCTGGCTTGACGTTGAGTTCCTGTTTCAGCGGCGCCACCCCCAGACCCGCGTTTGCCGGGCCGGCGAGAACCGCCACGGCGCCGACCAGCGCCAGCCCCGTCATGAGGATACGCCTTCTTTGTTCCCACATGGCTTTCTTCCCTTACCAGGAGGCCGTCAGAACCAGTGAGGCCGTATAGTTTCCGCTGTCGTTCGCGCGGGCCGCGGCGGTCTGGGCCCGGGCCCACAGCGTCAGTTGCGAGGCAGGGCCGATGCTCTGAATGCTGTAGGACGTCGCCGGCGAAACGAAAGTGGCCGAAGGAACCCACTCGCTGTCCGGGTTGCTCAGCGCGGGGCCGGTCAACTTGTAACTGGTCGTCAGCGTGTCATGGGTCGAGGAATTGAGGACTTCGCTTCCCGAGGAGGCCGCCGCAACCTGGATCGTCACCGGCCCGTCGTGATTGAGCGTCAGGACCGCCGAACCGGATTGCACGTCCCCGGTCTTGATGAGCGGAGCGGCGACGGTAACAGAGTAGTTGGGCTGGGTCCATTCAGCCAACGCCCAAGCATGAAGGCAGGGCCCAGCGAGAATCAGAAGACATCCCAGGATCCCCAGGCACGCCTCGCGCACCGTCTGCGACGGCCCGTTCGGCGGAGGTCCCAGGGCCGGCGCCTGTTGCCGCCCTATCCAACCTTGATTCCTGGCGTCGAGCATACGGCACTTTCTGGACCCCTCAGACCCAGACAGCCCCGTCCCGTGGCGAAGTGGGCGGCGTACCTCACATCGCCAGAGGATCATCCAGACGGATCACGACCAAGTAGCCGTCAGTACCACCTGGCAACTGTAATCGCCCGAATCGTTGGCCTTGGTGGCGGAGGTGGTGGCTTGGGCATTCATCGTCATGGTGTAGACGCCCGTGCCGCCCGCCTGCTGCACGGTATAGGTGTTGGCGGTGATAAAGGCCCCGCCTGCGCCGGAACCTTTCCAAGCGGCGTCCGCCGTCCCGCCGAGATCTGCGCCCGTCATCTTGTACTCGGTGGTGAGGACCTCGGTTCCCTTCGTAAGAGCGGCGTTCTTCCCATCCGTGACGGAAGGCGTGATGGTGGCCCCGACGTTCGTCCAGACGGTCAGGAGCACAGAGGAGCCCTTGGTCTGGTTGCTTGCGGTGAAGTTCGGCAGGTTGATCGACGGGCTAATGTCCGTCCACTCAAAGAATTGCTCCACCGTGGCATTCACGGTAACCGTGGTGTTGGTCCCAGACCCGCCGGCCAGGGCCATCGATGGCACCAGCAGACAAGCGGCAAGAACTGCAAAACGCAGGTTCCTCATGACAACCGTTCCTTTCTTCTAGGCCTGAGGCAGATGCAAACCACTTGCATCCGCGAAGGCTTTGCCCAATCATCCTTCTCCTCTCATAACCCCCGCATTCTCCATCTTTACACTTAAGGCCAAAAAAACGGCCTCCCTGCTAACAGATCGGCCCTTCCTTCTCTGCATACCGACCTGCTGGCGAATCGCTCTAACATCTTGAACTGAAACTCTGCGTCATCGGGCGGGAACGCAGGGGTGTTCCCGGACCTTCGCGATCCGCCGTCATGCCCCGCTGGGTGCACAATGGGCTGACTACCATCCGTTATCGGCAGTCTCACGTGGAAAACAAGGTGTTTGTTTCACGAATGCCGTTTAGCTGAGAATCAGCCAGGCAACGCACGAAGTGTGCCAAAATGGCAGGCACCCTGCCAAAGGCGGCGTAACGACACGCCACTGGCGATGCTAACCACTTGTCAGCAAATGACTTACGATGCGGTCCGCCACTGGCACGCCTCTTGCTCAGAGTTTACGGTCGAACCCGTAGCAAGGCCGTCAGGAGGCTCGCAGCATGGACCTCAACCGCCTCACCCAGAAATGCCAGGAAGCCCTGCACGACGCCCAGAACCGGGCCGTGCGCTACGGGCACCAGGAGACCGACGTCGAGCACCTCCTGGCGGCCCTCGTGGCACAGCCCGAGGGCCTCCTGCCGCGACTCTTCGGCAAGATGGATGTCCACGCCGAGGCCTTCCTGGCCGAACTCCAGCGTGAACTCGCCCGCCGCCCGCAGGTAGGCGGCCCGGGGGCCGAGCCCGGCAAGGTCTACCTCACGCGGCGGCTGAGCGAGACCCTCGTCCGGGCCGAGGACGAGGCCAAGCACCTCAAGGACGAGTACGTCTCCGTCGAGCACATCGTGCTGGCGATGCTCCGCGAGGGGACCGCCACGCCCGCCGGCAAGATTTTCAAGGAGTTCGCCGTCACGCGCGAGCGGTTCCTGAAGGCCCTCTCGGAGGTGCGCGGCAGCAGCCGCGTCTCCAGCGCCACGCCCGAGGGCACCTACGAGGCCCTCCAGCGCTACGGCCGCGACCTCGTGAAGGAAGCGCAGGCCGGGCGGCTGGACCCCGTCATCGGCCGCGACGGCGAAATCCGCCGCGTCATACGCATCCTCTCGCGCAAGACCAAGAATAACCCCGTGCTCATCGGCGAGCCGGGCGTCGGCAAGACGGCCATCGTCGAGGGCCTGGCCCAGCGGATCGTGCGCGGCGACGTGCCGGAGGGCATGAAGAACAAGACCCTCTTCGCCCTCGACATGGGGTCGCTGGTGGCCGGGGCGAAGTATCGCGGCGAGTTCGAGGAACGCCTCAAGGCCGTCCTGGCCGAAATCAAGCAGTCCGAGGGCCGCATCATCCTCTTCATCGACGAACTGCACACCATCGTCGGCGCGGGCAAGGCCGAGGGCGCCATCGACGCCGGCAACATGCTCAAGCCCATGCTCGCCAGGGGGGAACTCCACTGCATCGGCGCCACCACGCTGGACGAGTACCGCAAGAACCTTGAAAAGGATGCGGCGCTGGAGCGGCGGTTCCAGCCGGTCCTCGTCGAGCCGCCGACGGTCGAGGACACGATCTCGATCCTGCGGGGCCTGCGCGAGCGGTTCGAGGTGCATCACGGCGTAAAGATCCAGGACAACTCGCTCGTGGCCGCCGCGGTCCTCTCGAACCGCTATATCTCCGACCGGTTCCTGCCCGACAAGGCGATCGACCTCGTGGACGAGGCGTGCGCGATGATCCGCACCGAGATCGACTCGATGCCCGCCGAGTTGGACGAGGCCACCCGCCGGGTCATGCAACTGGAGATCGAGGAGGCGGCCCTCAAGAAGGAAAAGGACAAGGCCTCCAAGGAACGCCTGGGGGCGATCCGAAAGGAACTGGCCGACCTCAAGACCAAGGCCGACGCCATGCGGGCCCAGTGGGACGCCGAGAAACAGTCGATCCACAAGGTCCAGGCCCTGCGCGGCGAGATCGAGCAGGTCCGGCGCCAGGCCGAGGAGGCCCAGCGTGCGTACGACCTCAACCGCGCGGCGGAACTGAGGCACGGCCGCCTGCCCGAACTGGAGCGGCAACTGAAGGCCGAGGAGGACCGCCTGGCCGCCAAGCACGGCGCGGGACGCCTGCTGCGCGAGGAGGTCACCGAGGAGGAGATCGCCGAGATCGTCTCGAAGTGGACGGGCATCCCCCTGGCGCGCCTGGTGGAGGGCGAACGCGAGAAACTGCTGCGCCTGGACGAAGTGCTGCACCGCCGCGTCGTCGGCCAGGACGAGGCCGTGCGCCTCGTGGCCGATGCGGTCATCCGCGCCCGTAGCGGCATCAAGGACCCCCGGCGGCCCACGGGATCGTTCATCTTCCTCGGGCCCACGGGCGTCGGCAAGACGGAACTCGCGCGGGCACTGGCCGAGGCCCTCTTCGACAGCGAAGAGTCCATGGTCCGCATCGACATGAGCGAATACCAGGAGCGGCACACCGTCTCGCGACTCGTCGGGGCGCCCCCGGGCTACGTCGGCTACGAGGAGGGCGGCCAACTGACGGAAGCCGTGCGGCGGAAGCCCTACGCCGTCATCCTCTTCGACGAGATCGAGAAGGCCCACCTGGACGTCTTCAACGTCCTCCTCCAGATTCTCGACGACGGACGCCTGACCGACGCCCAGGGCCGCACCGTCAACTTCAAGAACACCGTCATCATCATGACCTCGAACATCGGGTCGCAGCACCTGATGGAGGGCGTCACGAGAGAGGGCGAGATCACGAAGGCCGCCCGCGAGGCCGTCCAGCGGGAACTGCGTGCGGCCTTCCGGCCGGAGTTCCTCAATCGCGTCGACGACATCGTGCTCTTCAGGCCCCTGACGCTCGCCGAGATCGAAAAGATCGTCGACCTCCAGGCCGAGGACCTGCGCCGGCGCTTGAAGGACCGCGACATCAAGTTGGAACTGACGGAAGAGGCCCGCGCGTTCATCGCACGCTCGGGCTTCGACCCGGTCTACGGCGCGCGGCCGATGAAGCGGTTCATCCAGCACGAACTGGAGACCCGCGTCGGCCGGGCGATCATCGCCGGCCAGGTGCCCGACGGCGCGACCCTTTTCGTGGGAGTCAAGAAAGGGGAACTGGCCGTCGACGTAGGCCACGATTAGCATTATATCGCGAATATTAGATGTGCGCGGCGGGTCTCCCGACCCGCCGCCAATCTTCGCGCAGCCTCTTGACTCAGAAGCCTCTCCCCGCTATATTACCTGCAACAAGCAGCAGGTACTGCCCGACGAAAGTCCATACTCCTCATGAATCGTTCGACCGGCGCGAGTTGCCAACGTGCGCCGGCCGTTCCTGCAAAAACAAGCAAGGGGCCGGCCGCAAGACGGGCTCGACACCTGGAAGATACCATCGTCTGCTGCGGCCGGGTGAATCAGGAGCCGCATGGTGCGTATGACGCGTAAATTACGAACGGTGCTGGTCGTCGCCGCAGTGGCGGTCGGGTTGCCGCTGGCGGCCCTGGCCCTCGGCAGTTCAGACGAGGGCACGGGCGTTGCCGGCGACGCCCTCTGGCAGGCCATCGTGACGGAGGAGTCCAAAGGAAACCCCGCGGCCTATAACCGCGAGGAAGAAGCCGCCGGCATTGTTCAGATACGGCCAATATGCCTTGAGGATGTCAATCGCATTTCGCGCAGCCGCGGGCTTGGCCTCAAATTCACCTCGGCCGATCGCTTCAGCCCTGAGAAGTCCCGCAAGATGTGGGAGATTTACTTGATGCACTACAGCGAGAAGTATACGGCCGAAACCGGACGCCGGCCCACCGACGAGACTTTCGCTCGCATCTGGAATGGCGGGCCGACCGGTTGGCGCAAACTTTCGGCAAAGGATTACTGGACAAGAGTGCAAGGCAATATCAAGTGATACCTGGAGGCGCCTTCGAACCGTGATTCACAGCGCCTACCCGGAACCCAATCGCTATTGCGCTTCCATGTAGCACAATGTATAGTCTCTGACCGCTCCTTGCGAACACCCGCACCACTGGTCAGGGGCCGCAGATGAAGACGTACAATCCGATCTCAAGAATCTGGCGGCGAATCTGCAGGCTCCCCACCACCATCAGGGCCTCTCCCATTGCCGGGGCCGCGACGATCCTATCGGTGGTTCTCGGTTGAATGAGTTCCACAGGAGCGCCCCGCTTGATGCAATAAGGCCCGCTCGCCCGCGTTTTCCCTAACGCATAACGCACTGCTTGGAAAGGAAAACCCATGAGCAAGGTCTGGCTGCTGGGCATCGCAGGGGCGCTGGTGCTGGTCGTCGGTCCGATGTTGATCGCGTACGCCGAAGACGCCGCGCCGCCGCCCCCGAAACACGAGAAGAAAGCCGACGGCGTCAAGGCCGGTCTGCCGGAGATCACCCTGACGCCCGCCCAGGAAGACGCCCTCGGCGCCGAGGTCATGAACCTCCGCGAGGCCCTCGGCAAGTTGCAGGCCAAGGCGGAGACCGTCCTGAAGGACCGCGACCAGGTCCGCAGGTTCATGATGCAGACCCTCGCAAAAGAGATGCGGGCCGCAGGCCCTGAAGCCGCCAAACGCGAAGTCCGCAGCAGGAAGGCCAACAAGGAGAAATAGGCAGGACCCCTGATTTCCACCCGCGCGGCCGCGACCGCAAGGGGGAGCGTGAGTGATTGAGGTTCCCGCGGCCGCAGGCCCCGAGTTCGCAATCCGGGCCGCAACGCCTGCGAGCGGCAACCTCAATCCCGAGACGGGCCGAGCGCCTCTTGGAGGCGCCCGGCCCTTATTCGTTTCTCCACGCGCGTTTCCGCGCCTCTCCTGCTTCAGCGGCAGATCAGGCCTGCTTGCGCGGATCCATTCCGAAAACCGTCCGAAGAACATAGAGGATGAACGGCTCGTGCACCTGCGGCCCCGCCTGGCGGGCGGCTTCCTGCTCTTCAGCCAGTATCCGCTCGTTTCCGCTGGCGGCCATCTCGTCAAGCACCGCCTGGGTAGCAGCCTGGCGGTCGGCGCCGCTGGTGAACTCGGCCCGGATCGCCGCCAACTCGCCGCCGTCCAGCCAGATGCCTTCGCACCGGTTACACTCGTCGACCAGGACGTTGGACCGGGGGCCGTAGCGATGCTGCGTCATCGCCGGGTGCCCGCATCGCGGACAGGCGCGGGCGCCGCCGGGCCGCACGCTGGCGTCAACCGCGGGCGAAACGGCCGCCAGGGTCTCGCCGGCGGCCTCTTCCACGTCGTCCACCTGCTGGAGTTCGAGGTGGTCGAACCAGATGCCGCCGCAGCCCTCGCGGCAGAGGTCGACCTTCACGCCTCCGACGGTCATCTCGGCAAGCGCAAGTCCACAGGCCGGACATTTCATGGTGATTCCCCTTTCGCACCGAGTCCGGCACAGTCTAGCGAACGCCCCGCGGGATGGCACGAAATAATTGGCCCCCCGTGAATACACGGGGGGCTGAACGTTCGGCGGCGCCCGCACCTGGTTTAGCCGTCGCCGGCAACGTTTAGCCGTCGCCGGCAACGTTTAGCCGTCGCCGGCAACGTTTAGCCGTCGCCGGCAACGTTTAGCCGTCGCCGGTACGGCGACGATCTTTGTCGAACGCCTGCGACCGTTTGCGTCGCCGTACCGGCGACGGCTAAACATCTACGGCAATCGGCGCCGGCTAAATGTTGACGGCAGCCCCGGCCCTGCACGTTCATCACGCCGCAGGCGCCGCCTTGCGGCGGGCAAACCGCAGCCATATCTTCATGCCGAGGCCCACGAAGATCGCCGCCACGCCCGCGATCGGGAAGACCCCGAAGAGCACGCCTATGACGCCCAGCACGAGCAGCACCGTCGAGGCCGTCCGCTGGGCCGCCAAGCCGAACGACCCGCGGCGGACCACCCGCCGGACCACCAGCACGATCACCACCAGTCCCGCCGCCGCCCCCAGCCGCACCAGGCCGTCGATGAGCGGCTGCGAGACGGCCGACGCGCGGATATCCACGTCGCCGCGCGGCGTGGTGAAGCGGACCATCGTGCCGCGAAGGGGCAACTCTACGTCAAGGCTGGCCAGGCCGGTCGGGGCAGGCTCGGCTGCGGCGGTACTCTCTCCGCCGGCGCCGAAGTAGGCGCGGCCCGAGCCCAATCCCTCGAAGCCGCCGATCTCCTTGCCGCCGCCCCGTCCTCGCACAGCCACCTGCTTGTTCGCAGCCATAACCTGCTGGTCCATCTCCGCCCGCTGCTGAAGTTTCTGCTGGTAGCGCTGGACGACATCTTCCTGCTGGCCGCCGCGCTGCGGCATCTGGGCCTGGGCGGGCTGGCCCTGCGGGGCCTGCCGAGCCCGCTGGGCCTCGGCCTGCTCCTGGACGCGGAACTTGGTCTTGATCTCGCCCACGTCGGGCGCGGCCGGCTGGTTCATCGCGGGGGCGTTGGGCTGGGCGGGTTGCGCCTGGATACCCATGTCCAGGCGCTGCAGGAGGTTGCTCTCTGCGGGTCTCCTCATTGCCGCGCTAATTCTTTGGTCTTCCCGCACGGCCGGGTTTTCGAGGCTGTTCGACGCCAGCCAGCCGCGATTGAACCGCTTCTCGGCGTCAACCACGACGGCGCCCGAGCCGGATTTCGAGAGTTCGGTCCCCCCGGTCCAGTTGTTGTCGAGGCCGGTCACGATGTTAAGGGCGCGGCCGTTGCGTTGGCCGGTGAACTCATCGCGCAGGCGGTCGTTGTTGCCCGAGAGGTCCACTTCGCCCTGCCGCGCCTGATACTGAA
>Ga0315282_10012777_pt1 | contig 12789 bp, 19 predicted proteins | sample YL17G07_20_MG_FD_203693 | JGI IMG/M metagenome (GOLD analysis project Ga0315282, IMG submission 203693) | Sediment microbial communities from Yellowstone Lake, YNP, Wyoming, USA - YL17G07_20 | ecosystem: Environmental > Aquatic > Freshwater > Lake > Sediment | place: USA: Wyoming | collected... | reverse complement strand
CATCGATGGATCCGGGCGCATGTAATCCCTGAGCTGAAGAAAGCCGGGTATAATTCTTATGACTCTCACATGGTTATTAATAAATTAATTACATTGGATAAAAAAGAAGAGGAGGAATGAACGAGATGAAATCAGAGGAAGAAATACAGACAGAAATAATATTTCTGGAGCACATTCTTGCCCATATAGACATGGGGTTCCGAGTACGTCATAGCTTCGGATCAATAGATAGCGAACAATGGAGCGATATAATTGGACTGAATATTTACCGGGTATATTTTAAAGGTGTTATGGACGCCTTGGACTGGACAAAAGGCATGTAAATGTTAGAGTCTGAGCAGAAAATCAAGAACGTGGCCCTGTACATGCGTGTGAGCAGCGAAGAGCAGGCAGCCGGTGGGTACAGCCTGGACTCGCAGCTGGACCGTCTACGGGCTTACTGCAAGGCCCGTGAGTGGACTATCGCGGGTGAATACACGGACGGTGGTTTTACCGGACGAAACACCAAACGACCTAAGTATCAGGAAATGTTCAAAGACATGGTGATCTGGGACGCGGTGGTCGTCATCAAAATGGACCGTATTCACCGGTCACAGAAGAATTTTATGGGCATGATGGAAACCCTCAGTAAAAACGACAAGGAATTTGTCTCGATGAATGAGTCCTTCGACACCTCGACGGCGATGGGTCGCTACGTCATGAACATCATGGCTTTGACCGCGCAGCTGGAAAGCGAACAAACCGGGGAGCGAATAACCGCAGCGTTCATACAAAAAGCGAAGACCGACACAGCCGGGGCCATGAGTCACCGGGTCCCGTTCGGCTATCGATGGGATAAGGAAAAACGTGTGCACATCGAAGTCCCCGATGAATTAAATATCGTTAAACAAATATTTAGGGATTACCTCGCCGGGCTGACCATGCGACAGCTTAGTAAAAAGACAGGACTTCCGGCGAACAGCATACGATACTATTTACACAACAGCTTCTACGCGGGTGTCGAGCGATGGTGTAACTTTTTCCGAGCGTCAAGCCTCGAGCCGGTGATCACCATTGACATGTTCAACCAGGTCCAGAAACTCATACACAAAAGGTACAACGAGCGCGTATGTTACGAGCCTCTGCTCATTAAAAAAGGGCCCTTCAAAATAGACCGGGACACCGAGAAGAAAAGTCCGTTAATTCAACGTGGTAAACATAACTGGACGAGAGCATGGTAAAGCAGCACAGCTCGTGGTATTGGCATTGTTTGGACTGTGATAATCACTTCAAGCTGCCGAAGGCAACGAAATACAGTCAAGACAAGGTTAAAACACCCCTCTACTGTCCCAGGTGCAACAGCGATCACGTGGAGCCCACCATCAAGGATTTCTCAATGAGGCTGAAAAGATTATGAGGGAAACCGGTTTAACTGGCAGTTGGCTGGAAAGCATCCCAATAGATACTTTTGTTCGGTCTGAGTGTCTATCCCTCCCGGTTTCCCTCCATTCCTACTTACATCGTGGGGTCGAAGGATTCAATAGGTAAATTGTGCATTTCACATGTTCTTTCGCTTCATTTTACCTCGTTACCTTCGACCCCTCTCTTCCTATTTTTTATGGCATTATTATCTAAAAACACACAAAACATGATCAAGATCTGCTGCAGATCCAATGGCCCGCGTGGCCGGCCTTCGAGAGACAGTCTAGACTAACAACATAACAAAATAATGATTTAATGATTAATATATTTTCACAAACACTATTGCGAGAGTGCGTTACGAAGCCCGAAAACGGCCAAGATCGCGCCCGCCGCTGCGATTATAGCAGAGATACCTTCCACTAACCCTAGCTTGCCTTGGTCCACAAGACCAATAGTAAGAACAATGGTACCTACGCCCGCAATCACTGCACCGCGCTTTGTGTTTGACTGCCACCATTCCTTATCCATTAAAAGATATATGTTTAAATACGTATTTGTATGTTACTATGCTACCTTTTCCGCATAAAAATAGAGGTACCCGCAGACCCGATGAACACCCCGAAAATCGTGATCACGGACGCGAAAACAATACCATCTACACCCTGACAAAGCGCGACGATCTCCAAAGCCGTGACACAGACCAAAGAGGTAACAATAATAGAGGTCAAATGTTTCCCATCAAGCATAAAAAAACCCCTATTGTGGCAGCACCGGGCCCGCTGTGATCTCAAACCATGACGCTGGGGCCTTACCGTGCTTCGTAATCGTGAAAACACGCCGTCTAAAAGTACCGTCCTCGATGTACGGTTTCATGGTCATTACAGCCTTCTTAGACGCGATGTACCATTTCTTCATGACAGGTTTGTCGTCCTCACTGTTGACGCCCAGGATCAACGTAGCCATCGGAATCGTAGTGACAGCTCCCTCTTTGTGAGCCTGGATCGTCGCCTCGCTCAAGTCCGTAAAACGTAGTTTCTTAGCCACGTCTTCAATGAAAACCACAGCCTCTTTCAGCGCATATCTCGTCCAGTCAACCATAACCTCTTATGCTCCTGGGAGTAACCCCAGCTCGACGGCCACGCTTTTATCTATGAACTGCAAGTTAAACTCGTTGCAGTTGTGGATCGGGTCGCCATTCTTATCCCATCGAACTATCACATGGCAGTTACCGCAGATCTCCACTAACTCGGGATACTCCATACAATCAACAAATATATCCACAACCAGGTAATTAAAGCTAGGTCTAACAATTTTTCACACACCAAAACAACAAATCCCAAACCACGCCTCCCTCCTCCCCTAGAATTTTTCGCAATCGTAATCGTAAGCGCAAACGCGGAGGCAAGTGCAGTTGTATAAAATTTCGGGAGGGTGGGGTATGGTTGGCTTAGTTGGAGATTCTGGTTTGCCAATGGTACTGATCAGGAACATTATCGGTATTGGTTTTTCAGGTCCTCAGTTTGTATTTTCCTATTTCTTTTAGATAATCCGTCACCCAGGACGGGGAGTAATATTCGACGGTGATCCCGTGACTTTGAGCGAGTGTTTCGACTTCGCTGTCATGCTGTGCGATAAGTAGGACGTTTAGTCGCTTGAGTTTGTTAAACTGGCGTAGGGTGTCTGTTTTAGGTATCAGCTGGTCGTATAGTAGGATCTGACTGATGACTCCTGGAGCGGGGTCGATTTTGGCCTCTATTAATATTAGTGTGGTTTTAGTGATCACTATCGCGTCAGCCCATCGTTGGTATACCATGTAGATGTTAGCAGGTACACCTTCTTGTATTGATTTTGAGGACCATGCGGGGAGCTGTCCAAGCCGGACGCGGTACATCACGATGTCATCCTTGTATTTTTGAGCGAGGTATTCCGCTAAAAGCCTGCTTTCGCGTGGCTGCCACAGTCTAGTCATAATGACCCATTTATTTTAACCCAGAATTCCGGTGCTTCTATATCTTTGATGTGTGATAAATACTTAATGAACAAGTCTGTAAGGAGCGTAAGAAATTGCCAGAACAAAACATAAATAATTTGACACCTGCAGAGCAGGACACGCTAGTAAAACTCATGGACAAGATGGACGGGAACCCAAACCCGACGCCACCGGGTCCTGATGTCAACGCGAACCGTGAATGGGGAGCAGCTCCCCAACCGAACCCGGCTGTCGTATCACGTGTTCTTGACCCTGCGACATGGGTTAAGAAACAGATCGACACGATGACGTCGGTAGGCCGTGATCACTACCTTACCGGGGTTAAAAACCCGCGTAAAAACCCGATCACCGCAGGTATCGCAGCGCAGGGCAAGTATGAGGCGAAAATGAAGGATGCTGCGGTCCTCGCACGACGAAAAACAGGACTTGAGAAAACGAACATCGACGAATGGGTCCAGATGGCAGAAACCAGGGGTGCGGATAACCTGGTTTCCGGTGTCGTCCAACGACAGTACAAGATCGAGCGGGCTGTAGGGAAACTCCAACCGATGTTGAAAGCCCATCTCGCAACAATTGATGCTATGGCCGACGTGACAAGCTCAGACCGAGAGGCGAAAATGATCGCGAACAAGCGCGGCCTCGAAGCCATGAAAGGCAAAATATAAACACAGGAGGATAAAACATGAAATATAGAAACGTAGTCCTCCAAAACAACATCCCAGTTACGGTCGCCGGGACCACAACCTACGATATCAACCTGTCGGACGTGATCAGCAGGTTGCAGTTCAAGTTCAACCTCACGAATGCAGCGGCAGCTCCCGCTATCATCGCGCACCCCGCGCGAGCGATCACCCGTATCGAGGTCATCGATGGTTCCCACACGATCGCCAGCTTGAGCGGTGAGGAGCTGATGGCGCAGAACTACTACGACCACGGACGCGCACCGTATTCGTATATCAACACGATCACGAACACGGACTCCATCATAAACATGAACCTCGACTTCGGCCGACGGCTCTGGGACAAAGAGCTGGCGTTCGACCCGAAGCGATACATGAATCCGCAGATCCGGTGCACGTATAACATCGCTTTGTGGGAGACGAACGCGGCAGCCGGGGCCATGACGATCACGGCGGACGTGTTCGACGAGAAATCGGTTACACCTAGAGGGTTCCTGAAACGCCATGAGATCACGACATGGACTCCAGCGAACGCGACGATCGCTTACCTTAAGCTCCCGACTGACTTCCCGATACGGGGAATGTTCATGACCGGGTATTCAACGAACAATACCCTGCAGGCGCAGATCCATGACTTCAAGCTCATCGAGGACCAGGCGAAGAAAGTCGTGTTCGACACTCCGATGACGCGTTACCTCGGTAACTTGAACTCGGATTACGACCCGATCATCGAGGAGTGCATCATTCTCGGCAGCGACACGTTCTATACGATGGCCGCGATGGACAGCCGTTTTATCGCATTGGACACAGTCGCCGGTGATATCACCGTGACAAGCTCGACAGCTGATACGATCGTGATGACGAACGCGAACGCTGCAGCGAGATCCGAGGGTCATGTGATCGGTTTCGTGCCGTTCCATACAGTTCCGGTATTCTTTGGCGACAAAGACGACCTCGACGACTGGTACGATACAAACAACATCAAGAACTTAGAGCTACAATGCACCGGCGCGGCAGCGGTCGGAGCTGGCCCGGTAGGACGACTTACACTAGAACAGCTCGTACCGTTCTAAGCGAACAAAGGGCGAGATATCGCCCTCTCTATCTTTCTTTTTTATATGAATGCCAAAATATAGGTAAAGGAATAGGTGAAAAAATGATGAACCCCTTTGGTCATATCGGAAGCCTCGCAGCAAGCGGCTCTCAGTTTTTAGGTGGACCAATCCCACTTGTGAGAGCACGAACCGTTAGCATCACGGTCCGGGAAACCTGCGGAGGCGCAATAAACGCGAACACGGCGATAAATGTTTATTATTCGCCTGACGGAAATAATTGGGACACTCAGGTTTACACGACGGCTGCGATCACGTTCTCGGCAGGTAACACGATCCAGCGGACCGTCATCATCGACCCCCCTGAACACGGGTATTTCGCGGTGCAGATCACGAACGGATCCGCTGCGGACGTCCTGACGAACATCCGGGGATGGTATTCGATCCAGGCATGGCCTCCAGAACCGGCTCAAGCGAAGGGCGATATCACTTCAAAGAAGGCTGACGCATGAGACTAAGAGATCGCCTTCCGAACTATCTCACCGAAGCCGATATCCTGGATTACGAGACAGAATCGAGTTATATTATTTACCAGGATGGCGTGGAAACGATCGCGTCGAACAGTCACACCGGCGTTATCCTGTCACATAACATTAATCCACGAGTAGTTTTTAATGCAGTTAGAACAGCGATGGCAAGCGGCGGCCATCTAGTCGTAAAACATGGGACATACACGTTAGACGCAACTGGCGGAGCAACCTGGGATGCACCTGATTCAATTTGGATACAGGGTGAAGGGCCTACGACAATATTAAACCTTAATGGATGCAACCTGCGCATATTCAACGTTAATAACGTTAGGGTAACGGACATGAAGATTATAGGAGCGTGGAGCTTGAAGGTAGAGATGAACGCAGACCACCATGATTTCGTATTCCAAAACATCACCTTCAACGTGACCGGCACAACAGACCCAGGCGCATTATACATGTGGGCGCAGAACTGCACGATCTCGAACATTTGGGTCGATAAATGCGTCTTTAATACCTGCGCGATGACGGGCCTTATTTTGAGCGGTGGCGGTGGGGCTCCCTTGGTTAAGAACTTTTGGCTAACGGACAGCTACGCCGTCAGTTGCGGCGCAGGGGGCTTATGGTGCACGGGTTTTGATATAGCAGAGGGAAACAACCTTACGGACGCGTTCGTGATCAACTGCAAAGCTGAGTTATCATGGGAGAGCGGTTTCCATGTTGAATCAGCGAGGAACCTCATTAACGTCAACCTGGTTGATTGCATCTCGATAAACAACAACCAGAAAGGCGGTGGTTCGACTTACGGGGCCGGATTCATTTGTTCAAAGGGCATGAAATTCATAAACTGCATTTCCAACGTGAACAAATACGGGTTCCTGGGCGGGTCGCAGGGTACGCAAACAACGGAACTGATAGATTGCACGGACATCGGCAGCCCTACCGGTTTCTATTTCCATGCGACAGGTTCAACAGGACAGTTGATCTTCAAGAACTGCACATCGATTAACGCAACTACAAAAGGCGTTTTGATACAGGACGCTTACAATGTTTACGGAGAGTTCAATGTCATCACTCCGGTATCCGGACATGCACTCGCGGTTCACCTTGGAGGTAATGGTATCCAGTTGAGGAACTCCTACATCAAAGTCCATGTTTATTACCCGGATTCAGCGACGCAGACGGCGGTATTCATGAATTACTGTATAAACGTGACGATCGAAGGGGACATCTCGACAGATGAAACATACCCTCTTTACATCTCGAACTCAACTGATATTGTCGTTCAGAATATGCACATCAACAGTACGGGAACGTCAGGGATATTCTTGGATACAACTCTGGACAGTATTTTCATCAAAGACACAATCATCGAGAACGTCGCTGGTGTTCCGGCTCTTACGAACGGGATACAGAACACAGGGACAGCTGGGGCCGTACGTTGTGACCGTGAATCGATCGACATTAAAGATGTCACGACGCCATATATCGCTTGTGTGTTCAAGAGCAACTGGGGCACAAGCACCGGGACCGGCGCGGAACAGGCGATCAATCACCTTCTATGGGCGACGCCGACGATCGTCATGCTCACGGACATCGAGCTAAATGCGATCCCCTACCAATCCGCTGCAGCAGCAGCAGACCACATTCATGTCACGGCAGCATTAAACCAGGATTGGGGCTGGTACGTCCGGTGCGACTGACGAAATTATAATAAAAACAGGTGTATAAATGTGGTTCCGAGTGAATGAGATCGTCCCTGCGAACACGACCGAGGCCACCGCATTGGAGACCAGGTTGTTACTGACGAGAGGTACGATCGTCGAGTGGGACGTCGGCGCGCCTGACGAGGCAGCGAACCTTCTGAAACTACAGGCGTTTTATCATGGACAGCAGATATTACCGTTCAACCCGGGGAAACTCATATACCCGGCAGCGGTGAAAGCACCAAAAAAAGACAACTACCCGCTCGATGTTGTACCGTACGAGCTGGTGTTTAAGGCATGGAATGAGGACGACAGCTATGCCCATGAATACTGGGTCGATGTTACGCTTTTGCGTGAGGAGGAATTGATGGGCACGGTAACATCACCTGGTCTAGCTGAAAGGATCTATGATTTCTTTAGTGGCCTGGCACACGTGGTTTTCGGGGTGTTCTAACATGGTCCACACATTACCGGATTGGACGACGAAATACAAGCTCGTCAATATTTTTTCTAATATCGATGACGCGGAGCTGGCTGTGAGACTTGGCTCGGTCAACCGGTTTGATCGTCGAGGATGGAGCTGGTTTTATGAGACCTTTGAGGACACGTTGGTACGCTGGCAGTTATCAGGGCTTGGTGTCGGTTGTGCTGCAGCTTTGAGTACAGTATCATCACGATCAGGTAAACAATCAGCGTTATTAACGACCGGTAATGCTGTCGATGATTGGGAACTGATATACACCATGCTGCCGTACCCACCCACAACCAGGTTCGGCTATGAGATCTCATTCACGTTAGGAACGAGTATAAAATCGCTGGAGCTGCAGTTATCGTTCTATACAGGTTCTCAATGGCTTATTTCGGGTATTAAGGTTGATGTTGTGGGTAACACGCTCCAGTATGTGAAACCTGGGCCTTTGTACCAAACCTTCAAAGCGAGCGTCCCATTTTATCAGAACGATTATATATTTCACACGTTGAAGTTTGTCGTTGACCTCTCAACATTGAATTACGTCCGGTGCTTGTACGACGACATGGTAATGGACATGTCTTCATACTCGTTTGGTGGGATCCCTGATGGCACAGCCAGGCACATGGAGAGTCAGATTACAGTCAAGAATAATGCTGCCGGGAATCATCATTGTTATTTGGACGATCTGATCTTCACAATTGAGGAGCCGTGACCATAAGCAAAGTTTTATTATGGTGTTATACTCTATATTTGTTGGTGATGTTATGGCAGATCAACCTAAAAAAAACGCGGTGATGGGAACCTCCCGGGAGCGAACTATCGTAGACTCCGAGGGGCGTTTTATCAAAAAGCTGGAGATACCGTACACGATGGACGGCGCGAACTATTCAGTCCTTGTTGAAAAAGAAGGATCAACGTCGGATAGTATCGAAAAAGCCGTGATCAGTGACGCGACCAGGATTAAAGATTTGAAGGGTAAAACCCTCCAGATATAATCATTTTTATTTAAACAGGTGTATACATGGGAGCCTGGGATTTCCTACTTGACATTATCCTGGGATGGATCGGTTACATTTGGAACGCGATCAAGGGCTTTGTAACCTCACTGATCAGCTCGATGCTCGGATGGATCAATACCTTCTGGTCCTCACTAACTAATTTCTTAATGTGGATCAGCACACAAATAAACAGCGCACTAAGCACTTTTGGGGCTACAGTATGGGGATGGATATCAACGGCGATATCGTCAATAAATCAATGGTTCGCTAACACCTGGTCTTCTCTAACAAAATTCACCAGCTGGATCACAAGCAACATTTGGTCCTGGTTGAACAGCGCATGGTCTTCATTTACGAGTTTCCTGGGATGGATCAGTATAGAAATAAGTGCCGCGATCGGTACTTTTAGTACTGTTGTCACCGGCCTTATTGCAGCAGCGGTGAAGGGTGCTAACGACTGGATCAACGGACTCGGCAAACAATGGTCTGATTTTGTCTACGGCGTTGGTATCGTATGGAACAAAGTTATCGGAGATATACACATAGAGAGCAGTAAACAATGGCAAGATGAAAACACCAAAGGTACTGAGTCTGGGGGACTGATTTACAACGGCATAGCACGTGGACTATCCGGTATTATGGACACCTTCGGATCAACCATCGGTGAAACCCCGGAAGAGAGCGCAGACCGATACAAGGAAGGGGAAAAACCTAACTGGGAGGACGTCGATACCTCGACTTACCACTGGTGAGACTATGGGTTTTTGGGAATGGGTAGGCGACGCGATCTTCGGGTCATTCACATCGAAAATCCAGCACCTTGTAGTTAAAACATCGAAACTAGGACTGACCGCGCCGACAGATCCGAACTGTCCGATCAAGAAGGACACTGACGACACGCGGAATTACCTAGCCGATGGTACGGACTCGATCACGAAAGATGAGATACTGGGAGGCCTTCAATCACATAGCCCGATATCGCCGGAAGAGGCAGCGGCTATTTACCCGGCGATAGGCGCAGCTGTCAAAGCCGGGATGTTTGCCGTGGACGCCCTGAATGTCGCAATAGAGGCAGGCAGTCTCGGTCAGATCGATAACACCATAATTTCTCTCAAAGACACTCTCGTTGAATCAATGGGAGGCAAGGGAATTTTATCTAAATCAATAAATATTCCCATCGAGATGGCAGCGGAAGGCCCATATCGTCATTACTGGCTCAGTGTACATCGACCAAGGATCCCGGACATGGGAACTCTACAAAGAGCACTAAGTCACGGGTTGATCGACGACACAGGGTTTTTTAGCCTTGCGAAGTACCACGGGTTCAGAAACGAGTACCTAGAATGGTTCCGTCAGATGTCATTCCGTCCGGTCAGCCCCCGGCAGCTAGGACAGATGGCAACCGCAGGCATGTACGACGATGTATTTTTCCAGGACGAGCTGCAGGACTCACAGTACAGGCCGGAATCAATACAAAAAGTGAAGGAAATATATAAGAAAATGGCGTTAGCCACAGAAATCAGTCTTGAGAAATCCCTGCGATCAAAACAGTACCTTGACGGACGGATCACTGAACAGGAATTTCGAGTAGATCTACACGCGATAGGTCTAAGCGACGCAGCGATTGATAAAACCGTGGCCATCCAGAACCTTAGCAAAGAGAACGACGCCAAGGACCTCTCTCAAAGCGTCCAGGAAAAACTATTCATCCAGGGTGTGATCAATGAGGCGACGTACAGATCCGCGCTGACCGAACTTAAGTTTACACCGGATGGTATCAACGCCCTGGTCACACTAGCGAACATCAAAAAACTATCTGACCCGAAGCCTCTGACGCTCACGCAGATGGAGGACGCCCTGGACTTCGCGCAGATCAACGAACAGAACTATTATGACCGGATGCAAAAACTGGGATATCTCAAAGACGACGCTGCGCTGATTTTGAACACCTACCGGCTGAAACACACCAAAGCACCCAAGGAACCGCATAAGGACCTCACGTTGGCCCAGATCGTTAAAATGATGTCCCAGGGCCTCTTGACCGTCGAGGACGTCTACACGCGCATGTTGGACATGGGGTACAGCCCGGACGACGCGGATCTGTTGCTGCAAAGCGAGATACTGGCTCTTTCTGCCTAAAAGCCAGGCTTTTCATGCCACAAATTATTAATGTTGATCAGTCTATTCGTTTTTTGGTGGGGGCGTACTCAAGGTCCCCGCAGCTTTCCGGGAAACAGACCTTGAGCCCTACCAAGGCACACCAGGGAAAAATATATATATAGATATATCCTTATTTTTCTTGGGGCCCATCCCGTGATCGTGATGGGGTGCACTTTAACAAACTGAGCCGGAAAATTTCGCGCGTACGGCTGTGTAAAAAATTTTTGCGGTACGTGTCTGAAAAAATCTGTTGCTCAGTTTGCCCCTAAAACGGGCTGTTTCCCTCCTGTTTGGGCTTGTAGCTCAGCTAGGCTAGAGCCTAGCGGTGCTAGTTTTCTTCGAGAAAGACCACTATTCTAAGCGGTATACAGTATAACGTCTTACCCTGGGTAATCGTGTATAGACATTGTCTAGACACCAGGAGACCAACAGGGTGGGGTGATGTATAGACACTGTCTAGACACTAGGAGAACTAATGATTATTTACTTCCTAGCGAATAGATAGACCAGTACCGAAGCAATCGCAACTAACAAGGCGATCCTAAAACCACTGATTACTTCCCAGCTCGGTATTATAATGAACCCTGCGATCAATACTACAAAAAACAGTAGACCAGCCTTACCAACTGTCTTTGCTACTTTTTTCCCTTCCATTCAACCACCGTCACGGTTTTATTTCTTTTTCATGTTTATCTAAGAGCTTCTTGATCACATCATTATACGGTTCTCTGGGTATTACCTTTAGTTTATCCAACCGCATTTTGACATCATTCGATATCCCGATAGTAGTATTGTTTGCCATACTCCCCATTGTAACATGTAATTTCTATTTAATATATTTACGACTATATTATATTAGTCGTGGGAATCGTTATATATACGATGATATATTACAATATACGATAACGTGGGTAATAAAACGACAATAGTGATAGATTTAGAGATACGTCAAAGGTTAGAAAAGAAAAAAATCATCCCTCAAGAACCATTGAATAGCGTAATAAAAAGACTACTGGACAAATCTTCTGTCTAGTCTATGTATAGTCTAGACGATGGAGCGAGGGGATGCCAAGACGTCAGATTAATGTAAGAATAGAGGACGACGAAATGTACCTGTACTTAGTTGGAATGGAAAATTACTCTACATACGTACGAGAGCTGATCACCAAGGACAGAATAGCACAGCGTGACCCTAAGGTCATCGAGGCCAAACTCCACGATCTAGAGAAACAGATCCGGGACCTTAGACAAGTCCAAACTAAGGCCAAGGACCAACTGTCAGACGTTGACATACTGCGTAAGTACAACAAGATCGGGAAGGACCAGGGTATTTTCGAGGGTGACTCGAGCTTGATTTACAAATGGGTACAAGCTCATGTGCTGCCGGATCTTCGTAAAGCCGGGTATGTGAAGTACGATCCTCATTTGATTATTGATAAATTTATTGAGTTGGATAAAAAAGAGGAGGAGGAATAATGATATCAATTCATGAAGCAGAGCTAGACGAAAAAATCAACCATATAAAAGAGCTGAGGAAAATCCCAGGACCAGCGGTCTATAGAATATATCTCCTAGGAGTAAAACACGGTCTTCAATCGATTGCAGGAGATGGACCATTTGGTTGTAATAAAACTGAGGATGACCAAGAAATGAGGGATCTTATCCAGCAACTCTTCGATGACATCTTCGGGAAAAAATAATATGTTAGAGTCTGAGCAGAAAATCAAGAACGTGGCCCTGTACATGCGTGTGAGCAGCGAAGAGCAGGCAGCCGGTGGGTACAGCCTGGACTCGCAGCTG
>Ga0315282_10012775_pt1 | contig 12791 bp, 10 predicted proteins | sample YL17G07_20_MG_FD_203693 | JGI IMG/M metagenome (GOLD analysis project Ga0315282, IMG submission 203693) | Sediment microbial communities from Yellowstone Lake, YNP, Wyoming, USA - YL17G07_20 | ecosystem: Environmental > Aquatic > Freshwater > Lake > Sediment | place: USA: Wyoming | collected... | reverse complement strand
CAGCGGGCCGCCTGCAGCCCTCGCAACCGGGTCCTCCGCCCGCCGTCAACCAAGCGGGCTGCCAACACCCCAGCCCGACCGCGGTTCGCCGCCGCCGCCGGCCCTATTCACGGATTAGGGTCTGGACCGGAGATATTGACGGACAAGCCCGACTATGACCCCAATGAGACCGCCATCATCACGGGCTTCCGCTTCGAACACGGCGTCTCCTACGACATTCCGGTGACACGACCAGATGAGTCGATTGTCACCGGCGACGGGACGGGCACACCTGGCTGGGACACTGTCACAGCCGATTCTGTTGGCAACTTCACCTACTCGTACCAGCTGAACGGTCTCACAGGTCCCTACGTTGTGGAGGTACATCCGTCTCCTTGGGCCGGACCAGGCTCATCTGGGACACCTCTTGCCACCGCCACCTTCACCGACATGACGGGCGAGATGGTGATCGACGATCTCGGCTCGGGTTTCTCAATGTACAACCTGTGGGGCCAAGTCTGGGGGGCTGGCTACAACGGGCATTACTACTGGGTTCAGAACGCGACTTACAGCGACGAGGCCTACGGCATCTGGAGACCGTCGATCCCTCAAACTCGGTACTACGCGGTCGTCGCGTACATCCCGCCCAACCATGCCTACACCCACAGCGCGCGCTACAATGTGGTGCACGAGTCCGGTACGTTCACGGCCGTCGTCAATCAGCAACCCCTAACTGGGTTCGTCTACGAATATCCACCTGCCGGCTCGAAGCTGGGCATCTTCAGACTACCCGCTGGTACGAGTTCCTATGTCCGCCTGGGTGACGCGACGGGAGAGCCGTATCTCAGCACCGAAATCGGCTTCGACGCCATGCTGTTCTACCCAACATGCGTCTATCGCACGGAAGATGAGCTGCGAAACGATACCCAACCGGAATGCCGAGGTACTTTCGTTTACGACCCTGGCGTCGGTAACTACATGAGCCGGGCCCAGCTCCTCGCCAATGCGTCGTACTTCCTCTCGAAGGGCTGGAGTATGAACTTCCTGTGGTATGCACCAGAAACCACAAAGTCGATCTCGACAGCCGATCCCGTCCAGTGGTCTGCGTGCCCATGGGGTGCCGCGCCTCACCCGGGCTCGGTCTGTCCCAGTTCCGGTCTGAATTGGGGACGCGTAACAAGCTCTGTACCATACGGCTTCACGAATGGGCTCTTCGCGCAGAATGCAGACATACACGCGTGGACGTATGGAGATGCGTTCATTGGTCGGGTCTGCGCCAACTTCAGCCAGTCCAAGACCACCCCTGTCCCCCGGATCAGCGGTTTCAAATGGGAGGATCTGAATGGGGACGGCGTCTGGCAGAAGCCGAATGAGCCACCTCTTCAGGACTGGGAGATCATCCTACGAGACCCCAACGGCATCGATCACTCAACTCTGACCAACCCAGACGGGTCCTACACCTTCCCGATCTACTACCCTCCAGGAACATACACACTGCGTGAGACTCTCAAGCCCGGCTGGGTCAACACCAAGTCGCCGGGCCCCGTCTCCGTCAACGAGGGCGTGGGCGACAAAGAGCACTCTGGTAACAACTTCGGGAACCGCCCCTGGACCCCCACGCCCACGGACACGCCGGTCCCGACCCCGACCGACACCCCGGTGCCCACCCCGACCGACACACCGATCCCCACGCCCACGGACACGCCGGTCCCGACACCGACCGACACCCCGGTGCCCACCCCGACCGACACGCCGGTGCCCACCCCGACCGACACCCCGATCCCCACGCCCACGGACACGCCGGTCCCGACACCGACCGACACCCCGGTGGCCACGCCTACAGACACGCCCGTCCCACCCACGGTCACGCCTACCCCAACCCCCGCGGCGGTGGAGATGGACAAGGACGTTGACCCGACGACGCCTGGGGTGGATTCGCTGGCCAACCTCTGGTTGTGCGAGGGAGGCACCTGCACGCACAACGGGGAGGGTGAACTGGTGATCGAGGAGTGGGTCTTCAGCGCCGATGACCCGGACGGTCTGGGGGCCTACGAGTTCCAGCTCAAGTTCGACCACAAGATCTTCGATATCGTGATCGAGGATGCGGGCTTCCTGGGGAGCACCGGGCGGACAGTGGACTGCACGATGACCATGATCACTGAGAACGACATCCGCTTCGGCTGCCTGTCCTCGGGTCCTATGCCCGGCCCAACGGGCAGCGGCGTGCTCGCCCTCATACATGTGACGCCGGAGGCCGACCTCAAGTACCGGCTCACCCCGGGCCAGGAAAATGGCCTGGTGCGGACCCTACTGGACGAGAACTGCGAGCTGACGGATGTGTACGGCGACCCGCTGGCCGACAGCCAGGGCAACCTCCTGCCGGGCATCCTGTCAGGCGGTCTGGTTGCGGTCTGCACGGACGCCACCATCACGGTCCGCATCCTGGAGGCCGACCTGAACCTCGACTGTGGGGTGGATATCATCGATGACCAAATGATCGCCTTCCGCTACGGCGCCGGGTTCGGAAACGCGCTGTATGAGCCCTGGTACGACCTAGAGCCTGCTCTGAAGGACTACGACATCGACATCAAGGACATCCAGAAGGTGTTTGGTCGCAACGGGAGCACCTGCCAGGCGCCCATACCTGAGCAGATCCCCTTGCCTCCGCCCGGTCCCTAGGTCAAGGTGCGCCCCTCGGCCCCCACGGTCTGGCGTGCTACAATCGCGCCGTGATCCCTCTTATCCGCGCCGCGCGGCCCGCCGACATGCCCGCCGTCTACGAGCTGCTGGCGCTCTGCTTCCCCGACGCCCGCCCTGACCTCTTTCGCCGCCAGACGGAGCACGACTCCACCTTCCGCTGGCGCCACGGCCGCGTCGTCGAGGTCGACGGCGCCGTGGCGGGCTACCTGCGCATCTTCGACCGCCGGATGTGGCTGCGCGGCGCCCGACTGCTCGCCGCCGGCATCGGCTCCGTCGCCACCCACCCCGACTACCAGCGTCGCGGCCTGGCCACCGCCCTCCTGCGTGACACCCTGGCCCTCCTCCGCCGCGAGGGCTACCACCTGTCGTTTCTCGGCACCGAGGTGGCGGCCGCCTTCTACGAGAGGCTGGGCTGGCGCATCGTCCGCCAGCCGTCGCACGGCGCGCCGGCGGAGGAGGCGGCCGCCCTGCCGCAAAGGCCGGGGCTCACCATCCGGCCCTTCGCCCCCTCGGACCTGACGACGGTGGCCCGCATCCACGCCCGCGCCACCCGCGGTCGCACCGGCGCCGTGGCCCGCAGCCTCCGCTACTGGACCGACCACCTCTCGTGGATCGACGACGACGCGGGCGGCTTCCTGGTGACCGTCAGCGGCCGGGGCGGCATCGCCGCCTTCGTGCGCAGCCGCAGCGAGCGGTGGGCCAGCACTCTGATGCTGCTGGACGCGCACTGCCGCAAGGGGGCCGAGGCCCACCTGGCGCCCCTGCTCGGCACCCTGGGCCGCTACGCCGTGGGCCAGGGGCTGAAGGGCATCCAGGCGTCGCTGCCCGAGGGGCACCCCCTGGCCGACGCCTTCGCCCGGCTGCCATCGGCGGGCGTGACGACGGAGGTGCGCTTCCCCCTCATGATGCGGGTGGTGGACCTGCCGGACCTGCTGCAATCTCTGGCGCCGCTCCTCGCCGAGCGACTGGGCACGATGAGGGCGCCGGCGGTCTCGCTGGCCTTCGAGGAGGACGGCGAGCGGACGTACCTGTGCATCACGCGAGACGGCGTGCAGGTGGCCCAGCGGCCCGCCGGCGAGGTGGCGTCGGTCTCGCCAGGGGAAGCGGTGACGCTGCTGCTGGGGCAGAAGCTCGTTCGGAAGGTACTCGCCCCTGCCGCCGACCCGCCGTCGGAGGGGGCGCTCTCAGCCCTTGAGCAGCTCCTGCCTCGAGAGCCCCTCGACTTCTGGGGCGCCGACCGCATCTAGCACCATATCCCACCCGTACCATCCGTAGGGACAGAGCTTTAGCTCTGTCCTGGGCCTGGAGCAGGCGGGGCCGGACGGAGCTTGTGGCCCTAAACCATTTGATTTGCCACAGATTTTCACAGATGCAACACAGATTCCAGCATCATCCGAATCCAATTCGCCATCAGTGCCAGTCTGTGTCAATCTGTGGCAGGCAAGGACGGACGGACGGAGCTAAAGCTCCGTCCCTACGGCTCCGTCCCTACATCCCTATCTCTACGTGGCTTGCAGGTGGCAGGTGTCGTTGAGGGTGGCGAGGGTGGCCCGCGGCCGAGGGTCGCGCCCGTCCGGGGGGCCGTCGCGGACCTCCACGACCGTGATGGAGCCGTTGTGGATCCTCAGCGGCAGGGGGCGACGGTCGGGCAACCCCAGCACCTCGAGGCAGAACGCGCCGATGGGCCCGGCGTGGGCGACAACGGCCGCGGAGGCGCCGGGGTGCCTCTCGACCACGCCCCAGAGGGCCTCGCAGACGCGCCGTCGAAAGGCCTCGCGGTCCTCAGCGCCGGGGAAGGAGGGGTAGTCCGGCCCGCGCCGGTACTGCTCCACGATCTCCGGGTGCTTCTCCACCAGCTCGCGATAGGTCAGGCCCGAGAGCTCGCCGAAGTCGTACTCCTGGACGCCGGGAAGCTCGGTCACCCCCAGGCCCGCGGCCTCGGCGATGGCGTCCGCCGTCAGACGGGCGCGCCTGATCGGGCTGCTGTAGAGGGCGGCCAGCGACAGCCGCCGCAGCCGCTCGGCCAGGAGACGGCTCTGCTCGCGGCCGCGCTCCGTCAGGGGGTACTCGCCCTGGCCCTGGAGACGCAGCTCGGTGTTGCCTTCGGACTCGCCGTGGCGAATGAGGAGGAGACGCATGGGGCTAGCGCGGAGGCTCCACCAGGGCGGGCGCCAGCAGGTCGAGGAACTGCTTGAGGATGCGCGCCGTCAGCCCCCAGATGACGTGCCCTCTGAAGAGATACGAGTACATGACCAGGTCGCGGCCGTCTATCTGGCGCACCTCCTCTGTGACGTTGGCTTTGTCCAGCAGGTGGGAGAGCGGCACCTCGATAAGCTCCGCCACTTCGTGACGGTTGGGCCGAAAGTGGTAGGGTACCGGCCCGCGGATGAAGCCCACGTAGGGCGTAACCATGAACCCGCTGATGGACGGCGAATCGTCCAATTGCCCCACAACTTCCACGTCCTCGGGCCGCACACCCACCTCCTCGCCGGTCTCGCGGAGGGCCGTGAGGCGCAGGTCGTCGTCCTCGGGGTCGGCGGCCCCGCCGGGAAAGGAGATCTGACCCTTGTGCGTCTCGACCAGGTGGGTGCGAAGGGTGAAGAGGATGTGAGGCTCGCCGTGGACCTCGTAGATGAGCAGAAGGACCGCCGCCTCGGGCCGCCCCTCAGGCTGGATGCGTCGCGGCTGGTGCGAGGCCGCCACCTGGCGAATCGCTTCGAGCAGGCCTCCTCGTGGTTGCTCTTCCCGCATGACGACCTCGTTCTCTCCGAATATAACCCAACTGTGGGAGCGGGAGGAAGGAACCGTGCCGCTCGTTGGGCCAGGCGGTCTAAAGAGCTTGCGTCAATGACCTGATCCCTGGGCACTTGTAGACGGCTTCGAATTCCGGGTGGCGCTTCTCCCCGATGACCTCAAACCCCGCCTTCTCGTAGGCTCGCTGCGCCGGGTCGTTTCCGATTAGGACACCGACATCCCCGATAGTAGCGCCTCGCCTTCGACCTCTGTCCAGAATCTCGGCCAGGAGCCGGCCCGTCAGTCCTCTGCGGCGAAACTCTGGCAGCGTCGCCACGTTCTCCACGATCCAGACCCCCTCAGCGTGCCCCGGTGCGACCTTAATGATAGAACCGCCGCGCTTCCAGCCAGCGGCAACGTCCTCCTCTGTCCTACCCACTGCCTGGTTCGCTTCCGGGACCGCGTCCAAGAACGCTGACATCCCGTGTTCCGCCTCAAAGTATCCGCACAGAGCCGACGCGGGCTGGCCGTCGACCTCTGCAACGATGAAGATCGAGTAGTGGGACCAATGCGGCTTGGACGTTCTGGCGAGGGCTTCCAGGAAGCGCAGGCGGTCGGCGTCAGAGCCTTCAATCATGAAGTCCCAGAGGCCCCGCTCTAGATGCGACCGGTGGGCAGTCAACATAACCCAGGCGATGAAAGGCACGTGTTCCGGGCGGGCGTCGACGATCCTCAATTGCACTCCTGTACCTCCGACTGTCGCCACCTTGCGGCGCCGACAGTCCGAACATGACGCAGAGGAGCTCTGGCGGGTCCTACGGCGGCCAGGCGAGGTCGCCCACGGTGCCGCTGCGATTTCGATACTCCCAGTTCCTCCCCAGGTCGTTGTACCTCCACAGCTCCGTGTTGGCAATGCGCAGCTCGCTGAGGAACACCGCCAGCGAGTTCTCGATGCGCTGCGGGTTCACGCGGTCCCGACCCCTGGTCAGGGACCCTTTCAGCTCGCCGAACGGCATGGTGATGTGGTAGCTGGGTCCGTCCAAGGAGATGTCAATCGGCACGAACTTGACCCCCCGCAGCTCCCGCGCCGGCAGCGGCAGACCCGTCGCCACGAATGCCTCCAAGATGGGCCGCTGCTCCGCCGTGGCGTTGTCGCTCACGTAGATGGCCGCTGCCCTGCCCGATGTGAAGAGCTCGGAGGCGCGAGTCGAGAGAATATCGGCGACGCTGATGATCCGGATGCCCGCTATGTCGACGCCGTTGATCTGCCCCTCCTTGATGTCGTACACCGCGAAGTTGCGGCAGGGGCTCGCCATGTCGCGCCCGAAGTAAAGCGGGCAGTGCCCCTCCGCGGCGCACGCCTCGTACCACACGCCGCGCAGTTTCCAGCCGGGCTGGATGGTGACGCCTTGCGCTGCCATTTGCTGCCACTCCTTTCCTGCCGTTAAGGGCCATCCGCTGCGGACCGGCTCTCACAGGATCCGCCTCGCAGCGTTCCGGCCTATTGACCGCCCGGCCCTTCTACACGCAATGCCCCTCCCCGTCCGGAGGGGCGCTGGATCGTCTTCTCGAGGCCATTGGTGGGCCCGGGAGGATTCGAACCTCCGACCAATCGGTTATGAGCCGACCGCTCTGCCGCTGAGCTACGGGCCCTCGGCCGCCGGCGTGGCGACCGGCGGCAAGCAGATTCTAGCGCCCTCACGCAGCACCTGTAAAGGAAAGGGGGCTCTAGGCCAGGTAGCGGTCGGCCCTCTCCAGGATGTGGAAGGCGGTGCGAGTGGCCACAGCCATGATGGTCACCTGGGGGTTCACGCCGAGGCACGACGGGAAGACGCTGGCATCGGCCACGAAGAGATTGCGCAGCTCGCGCAGGGGCCCGAGCGTGCGAAGGGCTGCCCGTGCAACAGTCTGTTGGCTTGTCCAGGAGGCTGTGCTACAATGGGCCGTCGGGCAAAATGTTGAGATTGATTAGCGTTCTGGAGGTAGCTTTCGCCCCGCGTTAGGGGGCGTCGGTGCCGGGAAAGGTCCGGATGAGAGAGCAGGGCCCCTTCGACAAGCTGCTCCAGCCTGATGTGCCGCGGGACCGGACCGCCATCTTCATCGTCGGCGTCATTGTCGTCCTGGCGGTCGTTCTCCTCATCCTCGTCCTCCCGCCCGTCTCCATCCTGAAGGGCGGCGGCGGCGCGGCGCCGACGGGTCCCGGCGCGCTCACTTCCCGCCCACGGTCCAAGACTCCGGAGCCTCCGGCTGGCTGGGAGATCCTGAGCCCGCTCTACGAGCTGAAGGCCACGGGTGAATCGGAAGGCGGCGCTCTCCTGACCGTGAAGCTGGATGTCCGCCCTGCCGACGACCGCAACCTGGCCCTCTATACCTACGAGGACGGCCAGTGGAAGCGCCTGGCCCCCGCGACCCTCACCAGCGAAGGCACCGCCGCCCAGGGGGAGGTCTCCTCCTTGCCCCAAAACGTGGCCGTGCTCCGTCGCTCCACCCTCGCCGTGCAGGTGGCAGGCTGGCTGCCTCTGGAGGCGGAGACGGACCCGGAGGCAGCCCGCACGCTGTCCGTGCTCCATCCAGTGGACTTCGTCCCCGCTGCCGATGGCATCCTTCTGGGTACCGGACGGCCGCGACCTGAAGACAGCGCCCTGCGTGTGCTGCCCACGGTGCGCGCACTGGGGCCGCCGGACTCCGAGGCCGTGGACACGGTGCTGGCCTCGCCTGAGCTGCGCCAGGCGCACATTGACGACATACTGCGCGTCGTCCGCGAGGGCACCTACGATGGCATCAATATCGACTACCGGGTGGTGAGCCCGGCCCGGGGCGCCGACTTCACTCAGTTCGTGGTTGACCTGGCCGACACACTCCACCGCGAGGGCGATTCCCTTACCTTGACCCTGCCTCTCCCGGTGCGGGAGGCGGCCGGCTGGGATACCGGCGCCTACGACTGGCAGGCCCTGGGCCAGGCCGTGGATGCGATCGAGCTGGTCCCAGAGGCAGACCAGTCCCTTTACTACCAGCGCATGCAGGATGTCCTCGACTTCCTCACCCAGCAGGTCGATAGCTCCAAGCTCATGCTGGTGGTGGGTCCCTTCAGCCATGAGAAGGGCGGCGAAGGGATCAAGGCCCTGCTGCTGTCGCAGGCGCTGGGGCTGGCCAGCACACTGGTGGCCCGGACCGAGGGTGACATTCGGCCTCAGGATCAGGTCACCATCGTTGGGCCCAACATCTACCAGGAGGAGGGCGCCTCCGGCCTCTTCTGGGACGACGAAGCACTGGCTGTGAGCTTCAGCTATCCCGGCGAGGGGGGCGCCCGCACGGTGTGGATCGAGAACGGCTTTAGCATTGCCTTCAAGCTGGACCTCGTGCGGCGCTTTCAGTTGGGCGGCGTAGCTGTGGAGGACGTGTCGCTGTCAGCCGCCGGGCCCAACATCTGGGGCCCCATCCAGGAGCTGGCTGAATCGGGGAAGGTGACACTGGTGAAGCCCAATGGCTCTCTTCTGAAGCCGTACTGGGAGGCTAGCGAAGGCGCCCTGGACGGCGGCGCGACGGGGGCGGTGGTATGGACGGCGCCCGGTCCCGGCACCTATGAGGTGACCCTGGTGGTCAGCGACGGCGTCGTGCGGGCGGGACAGCGCTTGAGCCTGGAGGTGAAGGCCGGGGAGTAGTCGTGCCGCGGGGAAGCTCGCCTGCCGGCCCGCCAGATGAGAGTGATCGGCGGCTCCGCCAAGGGACGCCACCTGAAGGGACCTCGCGGTCCCGGTACGCGCCCCACCTCCGACCTGGTGCGGGGCGCTATCTTCGATGTTCTGCGGTCCATGGACGCCGACCTCTCGCGTGTCCTGGACCTTTATGCAGGGACCGGAGCGTTGGGCATCGAAGCCCTCAGTCGCGGCGCGGGCTGGTGTGACTTCGTGGAGCGGGGCTACCGGTCCTGCGAGACGATTCGGGAGAACCTGGCCCATACCGATCTGGCGGCGAGAGCGGCGGTCCATGCGCTTTCCGCCAGACAGGTTTCGGAGCGGCTAGAGGGGCCGTACACGCTGGTGCTGGCCGACCCGCCTTACAACGACGAGCGGGCGCTGGAGGACTTGGAGCGGGTGGCGGCCTCTCCTCTGGTGGCTCCGGGCGCTGTCCTGGTGCTCGAACACTCGCGGAGGAGGGAGGCGCCGTCGGCCCTGGGCGGACGCCCGCTCTTGCAGACTCGACGGCACGGCGACACCTGCGTTTCGTTCTATCGTTAGGAGGTCCCACCAGTGCCCACTGCCATATACCCCGGCCGCTTCGACCCCGTGACCAACGGACATCTAGACATTGCCTGCAGGGCCGCCGCCCTCTGGGACGAGGTTGTCGTCGCCGTCTATGACCAGGAGGAGGGCAACCTCTTCCCCACCGAAGAACGAGTGCACCTCTTCCAGGAGGCGGCCAGGGAGCTCCCCAATATCCGGGTCAAGCCCTTTCGCGGTCTGGTGGTGGACTTCGCCCGGAAGGAGCGGGCCACTGTGCTGGTTCGGGGTATCCGCGCTTTCACTGACTTCGAGACTGAGTTCGACATGGCGCTAATGAACAAGAAGATAGCGCCGGAGGTGGAGTCCGTCTACCTCATGGCCAGCCTGGAGCACCTGTTCGTCAGCGGACGCCGCATCCGAGAGGTGGCCAGCCTGGGCTACGACGTTAGCGAGCTGGTGCCGCCCCACGTGGCGAAAGCCCTGCGGCAGAGGTTCGGGGCCGTCTGGAAGTCCCGCAGCTAGGAGGCCGGCCATCGATATCCAGCACCTCATCGACCGCCTGGAAGAGATGGTGGGGGAGGCGCGCCGTCTGCCCCTCGGCGGCAGGGTGGTCATGGATCGCCGCCGCCTGCTGGACCTTGTTGACCAGATGCGGGTCGCCGTACCCGCCGAGGTACGCGAGGCAAGCAGCATCGTCGAGCAGAGCCAGGAGATCCTGGCCCGCGCCCAGCAGGAGGCCGAGCACGTGCTCTCCGACGCCCAGACGCAGGTCGAGGAGCGCCTGGAGGATGACCAGATCGTCAAGGCGGCGGAAGAGCGGGGCCGGGAGCTCATCCGCCAGGCCGAGGAGAAGGTCTCCGCCATGGTGAGGGAGGCCGAGGAGCAGGTGCAGGCTCGCCTGTCCCAGGCGGAGGCGGCGGCCAACCAGCAGATGGACGAGGCCGATCGCTACGCCTTGGAGATGCTGAAGAAGCTGGAGGCGCAGCTCGCCACCTTCATGACCACGGTGCAGGCCGGCATCGAGGCCCTGGAGACGAAACCGGGGGAGCCAGAGCCGCCGTAGGCCCGCCCGGGTGGCTGACAGCGGTGACGAGGTAGGGGCGCAGCATGCTGCGCCCCTACCTAATCGCGAAGGCCTGATGGTCATGAACAAAATAACCCGACACAAGGCAGGGCTGAAGCCCTGCAGCTACGACGCCGCCTGCCCTCAGTTCCGTAGCTGCAGACCTTTAGGTCTGCCTACAGTGGCCAACGGCCACTGTCGCACTATTTAGTCAATGACCATTAGGTCGCCACGGGCGGTGGAGGCCTGAAGGCCTCCGCTACTCGTCCCGATGTACCGAGGGCCAGGCTTAAGCCTGGCCTTCAGCGCAGATAGTGGGTTCTCGGCGACGAGCCGGTGGGGGGCAGTGTAGCGGCGACCTTTACGTCGCCACGGGCGGTGGAGGCCTGAAGGCCTCCGCTACGTCAGACCAACCTTCTGGAAGAAGTCGAGGAGGAGGGCCTTGAACTCCGCGGCGTGCTCGCCTTGTAGCAGCCCTGTGCCGTGAACGTTTCCTGAGTAGACCTGCTGCTGCTTGGGCCCGGTGGCCGTGTCGTAGAAAGCCTCCAGGCTCTCGAATGCAACGCCGTCGTCCTGGCTGGCCACGAAGAGCATGGGGGCCTTGATGTTGGGTACGTCGTCGCGGGCGACCAGCCCTTGGAAGGCCTGGGGCGCGGACACGGCGACGACGCCGACCACCAGCCCCTTGAACTCGTCGCGGGCGGCCACCTTGAGGGCGGCGGCGCCGCCCATGCTGGCCCCAACCAGGATGACCCGCTTGTAGCCCTCTTCGCGCAGGTAGCGGACGGCGGCCGCCAGGTCGCGGTCGATGTGGGCGATGTCTTTGCTGCCGCCGGTCTCGCCGTAGCCGCGAAAGTCGAAGGTGAGGGCGGCGTAGCCCTGGCCGGCGACTTCGCTGGCGAAGCCCCACCAGGCCTGCTGGTCGTTGGGGTACATGTGGGCAAAGACGACGGCTGTCTCGCCGCCGCCGAAGAGCCGCCCCTTGATGGTTACGTTGTCCTCGGTGGTGAAGCTGACGGGGACGCCGGTGACCGGGGTGGCCGTGGCCTGGCCGGCGGCAGGCGTCGTGGGCGCCGCCAGCGTGAGGCTGGCGACGGGCGAGCCGGTGGGGGAGACCGGTGCCTCCTCCTTCCCCCCGCAGGCGGCGAGGAGGAGGGCAAGGAAGACGACGAGGGCGAGCCGCGCCGAGCTCACCTCACCACTACGTTCACCAGCCGGCCCGGCACGTAGATGACGCGCACCAACTGCCTGCCGTCGGTGTGGGCGCGGACGCGCTCGCTCGCCAGGGCCAGCTCCTTTGCCCGCTCCTCCGTGACGTCGACCGGCACCTGGAGGCGGTCGCGCAGCTTGCCGTTCACCTGCACGACCAGGGTGATCTCCTCCTCCCGCGCCAGCTCCTTGTCCCACTCCGGCCAGCTCTGGTTGTGGATGCTGTAGGTGTGGCTTATGCGCTTCCACAGCTCCTCGGCCAGGTGGGGCGCCGAGGGCGCCATCAGCAGCAGCAGCGCGTCGATGGCGTCGCGCCAGGCGCTGCCATCGACAGGGCCGGCCTCCTTGGCCCGGGTGAGGCCGTTGCTGTACTCCATGAGGGCCGCCACCATGGTGTTGAACCTGAACCTCTCGGCGTCCTCGGTGACGCGGCGGATGGTCTTGTGCATGAGGCGGCGTAGCTCGCGGGTGGCGGGCGCGTCGGGCAGGAGGGCCGTCTCCGCAGGCGAGAGGACCAGGTTCCAGACCCGGTTCAGCCAGCGGGAGACGCCGGCCAGGCCGGAGTCGTCCCACTCGCCGCCCTGCTCCCAGGGCCCGATGAACATCAGGTAGACGCGCACGGCGTCGGCGCCCAGGCGGGCCACGTACTCGTCCGGCGCCACCACGTTGCCGCGGGACTTACTCATCTTCGCCTTGCCGGCGATGATGGTGCCCTGGTTGAAGAGGCGCAGGAAGGGCTCGTCGAACTCCACCACGCCCATGTCGCGGGCGGCCTTGGTGAAGAAGCGGGCGTAGAGCAGGTGCATGACGGCGTGCTCGGCGCCGCCCGTGTACTGGTCGACAGGCAGCCACTTGCGGGCCAGCTCTCGGGAGAAGGGGCGCTG
>Ga0315282_10012774_pt1 | contig 12792 bp, 9 predicted proteins | sample YL17G07_20_MG_FD_203693 | JGI IMG/M metagenome (GOLD analysis project Ga0315282, IMG submission 203693) | Sediment microbial communities from Yellowstone Lake, YNP, Wyoming, USA - YL17G07_20 | ecosystem: Environmental > Aquatic > Freshwater > Lake > Sediment | place: USA: Wyoming | collected... | reverse complement strand
AAGATAAAAATGGGGATAGGGCTAAATCACGGATAATTTGTCATCGGGAGAACAGTGCCGGTTACAATCTCTGAATGAGATAAAGAAACGCAGGAAGACGGCTCTGGGTTTTCAATTTAAGGAATTTTCTGAGTAATTCTCTCTTACCCTCCTTATCTCTCACCCCTTCCTCCATCAGGGGAGACAGATAGACAGCTCCTTTATTCCGAGGAAGATCCGATCTGTCTCGGGTCAATTCTAAGAGTGAGGGTAAATGGCCTGAAGGAAGATCTTTTCCGAAAACGAAATTGGCAGTCACTTCAATCTTTTCATACCTTCTGTTGATATCTAAGATCCTGACAAAAGCCTCGCGTACCTTTTCCACAGAAACAGGCTTCTTCAACCCCTCCAAGGTCATCGGGTCATTCGATTCAAGTCCTACGTTGATGTAAGTGGAAAAGGGGAGGCGATTGAATGACTCAAACAGTTTCTCGTCAGAATGAATCATCGAATCGACGCTCCCGAAGATAAAAAGAGAAGCCCCTTTTAGATAGGAACGCTCGAATTCGAGTATTTCGTAGGCTTTTTGGGCCGCCAGCTCCAGGAGTTCTTGGTCCGCAGAAAGAGCGTCATGCTGTCCCAAAAAAATGGCATTATAGTTGTGAAGATCTTTCCCGTAAAACCGTCTTAGACTTTTGATCTGTCCTATCACATTCTTAGGAGTTCGAGGAGTGAAATCCTGTCTCGTCTTCACTCGACAAAAGCCGCAGTGGTAAAGACATCCATCCGCTACAATGACGGGAATGACTTCATAGTCCACATGCCGGGCGTCAGGGGGAAGAACAGTCACCTGCCCCCCGATGAGACGATGCAGTTCGACGGCTCCCGATCTCAGAGTCTTTTCATCGTTTTTAATAATACGAGTTAAGAAATCTTTGAGGCCCTTTGGTTTAGCACACGAGAGCTGTTCTCTTATCTCAGCCTGCAGCGGCAGCAAGGACTTCATGGCAGAATTTATGGCATCGTCACGAAAAGGATCGTCTTCCATAATGGAATTACTCGGATAGGAAAGACAGGGAACATAGTATTCGCCAAAGTAGTCAAAAATATCCTTATAACCACCTGCTGAGTAGTAGATCCAATCGTTGCCGGCGGTTCGTTTCAGCCATTCAGCCGGATGAGGCCAGTCGTGGCCGATTCCCTGTATATATTTGATTTCTCCATTGAGATTGAATTGAAAAATGTGGTCTGAGGCCTTTATCTCTGAAAAACGACCATGTCGGACTGGAAAACTGACTTTAGGGAACTCCTTTAGGCCTTCTTTGTTAGGGGTGATGATGAGATCATTAAACCGATAGGATTCCATGGATTACTTTCAACGACATTTTAGACCAGTGTAAACGCAATGGAGTGGTTTTTCAAGCCTCCTCGTTTGAGGCCTCACGGCCTCCGGTATGGGTTTCAATATTTCTGCTTCGATTGCATGAAGTCCTGTCCGATCGGCCAAGAGTAGCGCTCACACACAAAAATGGAATGCTTTCATTTAATCTTTAATATTTGTTTGCCCGTTTGCGCTCTCACCTTGGATGGTTAACCTCACACTCAATAAAATAATAATTCTTTTTGGAACCAAATTGGGGCGGTTGTTGTCTTTAGTACTAAAACAAACGCACCCTTCACCCTAACCCTCTCCCCACCGGGAGAGGGGAAACATGGAGGAAAGGAGGTTAACAATGAAAAGGCTAATCGTTTTAATGACTCTCGTCTCTTTTATCTTTTCTGCCCAAATAGTCTCCGCGGCACCACTGACCAGCACGGCCAAGGATCAACAGGATGTGGCGGTCACTATCTACAATTCGAATGTGGGACTGGTTAAGGATACCCGGCTCATCGATTTTAAACCCGGTATCCATGAGCTGAAATTCATGGACGTGGCGGCCAAGATCGATCCGACCACCGTCCACATCAAATCCCTGATCAACGGTTCGAGCCTCAACGTTTTGGAGCAAAATTATGAATACGATCTTCTCAGCCCTCAGAAGCTTCTTGAAAAATTCGTGGGGCAGAAGGTCCAACTTGCCACGATCAACCCCGAAACAAAAAAGGAAGAAATCGTTGAAGCCACCCTTCTCTCGACTCAGGGTGGAAACATCTTTCAGATCGGGGGCAAAATCCATATTGGACATTACGGAAGGGTTCTTCTCTCCAAAATTCCTGAAAATCTGATCCCCCAACCCACCTTGGTCTGGATGTTGGAAAATAAACTTTCAAAACCTCAGAGATTAGAAGCCTCTTATCTCACCTCCGGAATCAACTGGAAAGCCGATTACGTGGCGGTCTTGAATAAATTGGACACGATGACCGATCTGACTGGTTGGGTGACCATCGACAATCGAAGCGGCGCCACGTATCAAAACGCTCTGCTTAAATTGGTCGCTGGCGATATCAACCGGGTTCAGGGTGAAATGAGAATGGATTATGCCAGGCCTATGGCTGCGGCGAAAGAGGCGAGCCCCCAATTCAAGGAAGAGTCTTTCTTTGAATATCACCTTTACACCTTAGATCGAAGAACCACGATCAAAGAAAATCAAACCAAACAGATGACCCTTCTTGACGCCAATCAAGTGCCTCTTAAGAAACTCTTTATCTTCGCAGGTTCGCCTCAATACTACTATTATCAAATGAATCAAGGATCAAATAAGCAAAAGATCGGGGTCTTTCTTGAACTAGAGAACAGCAAAAAGAATAATCTCGGAATTCCTCTCCCCAAAGGGACGATCAGGGTCTATAAAGAGGACAAAGATGGAAGCCTCCAGTTTATCGGAGAAGATCGAATTGACCATACCCCAAAAGATGAAAAGTTTAAGATCAAGATCGGAGAGGCTTTTGATGTGGTTGGAGAGAGAGTTCAGACGGATTACAAACGTCTGGGCTCCAATCTCTTCGAGACAGCCTTTGAGGTAAGCTTAAGAAATCACAAGAACGAAGACATTAAGGTCTTCATCGAAGAACCCATCCCTGGCGATTGGGAGACGCTTTCGAACACCCATCCGTTTGAAAAACTGAGCGCTCATCTGATCCGTTTTGAAGTACCCGTAGCTAAAGATAAGGAAGTAAAAGTCAAATATAGGATTCGGTTTAAATACTAAAAGGCCCCCTCACCCTTCCCCTCTCCTCCCAGGGGAGAGGGGAAGGGTGAGGGGAATTCTACATTCCACATTCCGTATTCTGCAATCCAAAATCTGTTAAAATATCGGTTTTTGTTTTTCTTCCATTCCCTTCTTTTCATTGACGGTCCATAGGATCGCCATTCCGACAATGAAGAAGAGAAGGACGGAAAGGATGCCCGATCGGACACTTCCCGTGATGGCAATTAATATTCCGTAGATTAGAGGTCCGAAGATAGAGGCAAATTTTCCGGAAACACCGAAGAAGGCAAAAAACTCCGCGCTATTGCCATCCGGAGTAAAGATTCCCTGGAGGGAACGAGAGGCGGCCTGACTTCCACCCATCACTAATGCGGCCAACACCCCCAATATCCAGAATTCTGTCTTTGGATCCCATAAAACGCCCAACCGGAAGGCCCACAGGACAATGAAGGACCAGATCCCTAATGAAATCATCACCGTCCTTTTGTTTCCGACGGCGTCCGCCAAGAAACCAAAGATCAATGATCCGAAGAATGCAATTCCTTGAATCATCAGAAAGAAGAGGATGATCTCCCCCGTCTCCATCCGCAACACGTCGGCGCCGAAGATCGAAGCCATGACGATGACGGTTTCGATTCCGTCATTGTAAATCAGGAAGGCCACGAGAAACTTTGTCAATTCTCGAAAGGTCTTAATCCGGCGAAAGGTATGTTGAAGACGCCGGTAACCTTCTCTAAAATAACCCCTTTGAAAGATCGGACCAGATCGCTTCGCCCTCTCCTTTAAGAAGAAAAATAGAGGGAGCGAGAAAATCAGCCACCAAAAGGCTACACTGAGAAAGCAATCATGGACACTGAAATAGCCAACAGGAAATCCCAGCCACTTTGGGTACTTCAGCATGATCAAGTTGATCGCCAGGAGAGCCCCTCCTCCGATATAACCCAATGCCCATCCGAGACCAGAAATCCGACCGATATTCTGGTCGGTAGAGATCTCCGGGAGAAACGCATTATAAAAGACGTTTCCTTCTGCAAAACCGATATTAGCAAGGATGAAAAAGGATGCGCCCATCCAATAATCACCCGCATGAACGAAATAAAGGAGACCGGAGAAAAGGACGCCGCCAAAACAAAAGGCCATCAAGAACCGTTTCTTCGACCCGATGGCGTCGGCCACCGCACCTAAGAAAGGCGAGAAGACGGCAGAGATAGCCATGCTGAGGGCTACGGAGAAAGTGAAAAAGGAGGCACCATGGAGGCGGAATCCGAAGAATTCGACCCCTTTCTCTCCCCCTGCTACGACCGTGGCAAAATACTGGTTGAAGATGACCGCAAGAATGGTGGTGGCAAAAGCGGAGTTGGCGAAATCATACATTGCCCAGCCAAAGATCTCTCGTTTTTGCACCGGCATGTGAAGTAGATGATGGCGTGACCTATCTATCTTTATCAGACCGTCCTGATTTCCTGACGCATAAAAACAAGGTAGCAAACTCCAAAACAGACGAACGTCATAGCTATGATAGAAACAAGATAAGGGGCGACGATAAGGAGGCTTTGCAAAAGTGGAAGCGGATTTTGAAAACGACTTAGAGAAAGTCTTTCCAAAGGCCCTACAAAAACCACCCCTTTCGTGGTTTTTCTTGTGGGATCGAGAATGGTGGTTGTCGCTTCATTGTAAAGGGTCATAGGAGATAAATAGGAGATCGTTCGCTGCACCTCTTCATGTCTTATCAACACATTGGAATCTACATTCGCGCCACTTTGGCTGATCGGGGCCACTGCATCCGCCATAAAACCAGCCCCCAGCCCTACGAAAAATGAGAAAAAAATCCAAACGGCCAGAGAAGCCAAGGCAGAGGTGGCCGTGCTCCGGAAGACGACCGAAAAGAGAATAGATATGCCCAGCCAGAAGGAGATGTAGAGGATGCTGGCGATGAGATAGATGACAAGACGTAAGATTTCTTCCGAACCCGGCACCACGCCGATCAATTGAATGCCGAGGCCTGAAATGATGAGGACGATCCCGACAAGCACGATGGCGATCGTGGTCACACCTGCCAGAAACTTGGCATTAATAATCGAATCACGATAGATAGGCTGTGAAGCCAGTTTGCTCAGCGTCCGGGACACTCTTTCCCGATTGATCGAATCAAATCCAAGAAAAATGCCGATGAGGGGGCCAAAAAACCCGATAAACTGGACGAAGGAGAAGAGTTTCCCTGTAGACGTAAAGAGCCATAAAAAGAGGAGGGTGGGTTTTGCCATTCCCTTCGATTCCTCCTGGATCCCCATACCCACCATGGAGGCAATGATCACTCCTACCATCACAATCAATGCAGAGATGAGAAGAAACCGCACACTGCTGAAGTGGTCCTCCAGCTCTTTTCTAAATAAGGTGAAGATTCCGTGCAAGTTAAGCCTCCTTGAAATATTTCATATAGAGCTCTTCGAGGGTATAATGTTCTTTTTCCACACCCAGCTTTTTCCTGGCCAGTTCTTGAATGGGCCCGATCGCCACCAGATTCCCCTTGATCATGATACCCACTCGATCACAAATCCTCTGAACCTGATCGAGGAGATGGGAAGAGAAAAAAATAGTGATATTCTTTTCTCGGCTGAGATTGTGGATAAGGTCGAGCATTCGATTCGTTCCATCCGGGTCGAGACCAATGGTCGGTTCATCGAGGAAAATGAGCTTCGGTTCCTTGATCAATACTTCCGCGATCCCCAGTCTTTGCCTCATCCCTTTCGAATAGGTCCCCACCTTCTTCTTGGCCTCCTCCAAAAGCCCAACCTGTTGAAGCAACTCATCGATCTTCTTCGCAGAGACCTTATCGGGGATGCGGTTCAACCGAGCGATGAACCGGAGATTCTGCCGGGCATCCATATCATCATAGAAACCCACGTTTTCAGGAAGATAGCCGACTTTCTCTTTCACGCGGAGGGGCTCACGCGTTGAATCGAATCCGATGACTCGCACCTTCCCCGATGTGGGCTCCGTCAGCCCCAGGAACATGAGAAGTGTTGTCGTCTTGCCAGCTCCGTTAGGACCAAGAAATCCGAACACCTCCCCTTCCTTAATCTGAAGAGTGAGGTTATTCACGGCAATCTGAGTTCCATACTTCTTCGTCAGCCCTTCGGCTTCGATAATCAGTTGATCTTCCAATTTATCTTCTCCCTAACCAGATGAACAAGGCACTCAATCCGGCAATTACAAAAATGATGATGCCGATTCCGATCCAGATCCACGCGGCAGAAGCCTTCACCGTGACCCTCATTTCAATCGTCTTGTCCGATTTTTCTCCATTCACCATGACGCCCACGGAATAGTCTCCGACCAGAGCTTGCTGGGCAGGTTTGATCGTCACCTCCACCTGTTTCAAGCCATTGGGCTCCAAAGCATCGATCTTCTCCGGCTTGAACGTAACATCCCAGTTTTCAGGCTTGAAGGAAGAAAAAGTGATGTTTCGGTTCACCGCGGAACCCGTGTTCTTCACGAACAATGAGAAATTGGCCAGTTTCCCCGCAATGGCTTCCAGAGAGAGAATCCCTGAAGGTGTTCCCGCATCGAGCTTATAAATACCCGTCAGGGCTACCATCAATTTCACTTCAGCCTTTTTTTCTCCCGAAGTCACCCTCACCACTATGGGGTATTCTCCGGTGGAAGCTTCTTTCGCGGGGGTGACTTCGACAGCCACCGACTGACTCGTCCCTCCCTTGATCCGGAAGCTGGAAATCTGTTTCTGTTCATAAGAGGGCTTGAAATTAATCTCCCACTTTTCGGGCCCAACTGCGGCCAGGTTGAATGTCCGGTCCGCTTCACTCTTGTTCATGATATCCAGGGAGAATTCGAATTTGGCATCGGTCTGTCCCCTGAGTACCGGATAGGACGTTGTAATCTGGATGTCCTCCAGACCTGCGGTCCGTTCCTGAACCGTTACATCCAGTTTGTTCGAAGAAGTGAATTTTCCGTCGGCCGTCCGGGCATCGAACTGGAAGAGATAGCTTCCGGGCCCTACCGTCTTGTCCGGTTCCAGAGTCAGAGCCAGGTTCTTTGTCTTTCCACCGGGAACATATAGCCCCGAGACCACGTAACTACCGCCTTTCAGCGTGGCTTTCCATCCCTTTGGAATCGTGGAAATCTTGACGTCGATGATTTCATCCGTGCGGCCCTTATCCTCCAGGATCAAATCCATTCGAACGGTTTCTCCCCTGGGCACAACCACCCCGGAAAATTCCGGAAAAACTGCGATGCCCCGCTCGGGTCTGAGGTCCTTCTTCTCTTCCTGGGCAAGAATAAGGGATGGAAGGATCAGATAGAATATGAGAAAGACTAAAAAGATAGATAAAATGGTCCGGCCTCGATTCACTCGCCACATATGTCTGCCTCCTGAATACATCCGTTTGAATTTCGAACGTTTAAATTTTCTATCTTGACAAACCCGAGAGGAATTTTTTGTCCTAAAATTTAATCCTTTGACAAAGGGTTGTCAAGGAATCCTTATAAAATATCTTCCCACCGGATTTCAAACCCATCTTTGTTAAACTAAAGACCACGGTTTCTTTTCTTCTCTTTTTTTTGAGGTTAGACTTCGCCTCAGGACTTTTCTGACGAAAAATTCGGACTCGAATTCCAGGTCGAGAAAGGAACCCCAATCGCATCGCCATCTTAAGGGCTGAAGGGCATAGACACGTCTGCAGCTTGAACAAAAAAATCTTCACATGGATTAAACCGCACAGTGCAAAGGACATGATGCATGGGGTAAAAAAATACAAAGGGTCTTTTGGTTTACCCTTTGCCCGATGCTCTACACGTTTTGCGTCTTTAATTATTATTCGACGAGCAGGAACATCACCCGGAAGGTCGTCTGACCTTCCCCTGACTCCACCTCCATCTTTCCATTCATCTGTTTGACCAATCGGGTGGTGATGTGGAGTCCTCTGCCTCTCCCCTCGCCAAGGAGGTACCGGTCTCTATCCTCTTCTCGAATTTCCCCTGTGTTGGTCACTTCAGCCACTGCCCAGGAATCTTTTCGATAGGACCGAATGGAGAGATGCCCCCCTCCTTCAGGAATGGCATTGGAAGCGTTGTTCAAGAGATTGTCTAACACCCTTTCGACGTGCAGGGGGTAGCATCGAATCCACAAGGGAGATTCCAAATCGCCTTCAAACAAGTGAACATTCTCCCGCTTCAACTCCTTCATCGCCTCCTCGTTGATGAGGAAGCGTTTTCTCAGCTTCTCCGTCAAATCGACAGTTTCTTCCCTTCCCTCTCCGTGGAGGGTCAGGGCCAACTCCTGGATACGGGATGTCTCCTTCAAAATAATATCCAATGCCTGGGCCACCTTCTCCTTCTTGGAGGGAAGCTCTCCGTCTTCCAGGATCTTCTTGATCCTCTTAGCAAATCCTGCTGCGGCAATGGCTGGATTTTTGAAATCATGAAGGATATCGTCCATCTTTTCCAGTCTCAGCCCTTTCATCAATTCCTTGCCAAAGAAAGTGAAAATCTCGATCTCTTCATCTGTAAATTTTCGGTGGTGGGCCTGGGCATCGAAGACCAAGAAATAGTTGACGGCATCGCTCACCTTCAGAGGGATATAAAGAACGGAATGGATTTGCTGGATCTCCAGAAATCGTTTGAGGTCTGGAGGAAGGAGATGGCTTTCCTGCGGATTGTGAATGAGAATATAAGAAGGGAGGATCTTCTCGTTCTCAAACTCACCGAAAGGACCAACCTGGTTCACCACGGCATCAATATAGGGTTCACCCTTCACTGAAAAGGTCTTCCCGATCCCGTGCTGAATCTCCGGATACCCCGCTTCCAAAACGGCATGGTTCCGGTCTTCGCTGACGGAGAAGAGGGAGCACCTTTGGATCCGCATGATGTCCACCAGCTCTGGGATGACCAGGTTGAAGACATCCTTCATCTTAATCCCCTCCCGCCTTCCCAGCTTCACAAAGATCTGCTCCACGATCTTATCCTTGGTCAAATTCAATTTCTGAAGGTCCATGATGCGTTTTCGAGCAATGACGTAACTGACCCGCCTCGAAAGCATCTCCGCGATCTTGACCTCCAGAGGAGTAAATGTCTTGTCTTTCTCTCTGTAGTAAATCTGGAGGGCACCTTCAGTGTCCACATCCCTTAGGGAGAACCGGGGGATGGAGATCGGGATGGCCAACATCGAATGGATCCCATATTTTTGAACCTTCTCCTTATTCTTATACTTTTTCTCTTTTAAAATATTGGGCACAAAGTAAGCTCGATGCGTCTTCACGACCTCGCCGGCGATGGTATGTTCAAAGGGGATCGTTTCCTCACGATCCCCTGCCTGAGCGGGGTAAGATCCAAATGAGATCATCTCCTCCTTTCCAGGATCGTAGATCCGTATACTCGCCGCGTCTGCCCCGAGAAATTCCACCACGTTTTTGGCAACGGTCTCGAGGATTTCCTTTTCGGTCAGAGAAGGGTTAATCTCAAGAATGGTCTCGCTCTGACTGATCAACCGGTCGACGTACCGGTAGATCACCTCTCCTGTGATCATGTCCACCACACCGGTCATCTCCTCACGGGAAAGGCCGCAGCCCTCTCTCTTCAGGTTGGCCGTGATGGACTCCAAAAGTTTCTGATCAATCCTAAAATGGTCCATAGAGACCCAAGAGCCTCAGGATTTTAAAGACAACTATGTATGAGGGATAGAAATATTATAAACCTTTCCTCAAGGGTGTCAACCTATATTCCCCTTTGTCAAAGGGAGGTTTAGCGGAATTGTTAAGCTTGTCGGAGGAGCGGAAGATTAATACCAAATTGCAGGGGTTGCCATTCGATATTTTTTAAAAAACGCGGGGTTATTCAAACTTCTTTATCAAGATGGCGCTATTGACTCCCCCGAAACCCGCTGAGATAGAAAGGCCAAGTCTAACCTCCTTCTTTCTCGCTTGGTTGGGGACATAGTCCAAGTCGCAGTCTGGGTCTGGAAATTCATAGTTGAGGGTGGGATGGATGATTCCTTTCTCGATGGCGAGGAGGACAGCGATCGCCTCTACCCCTCCTGCCGCTCCCATCATATGGCCAGTGATTGATTTGGTTGAGCTAATGGGAATGCGGTAAGCCTGTTTTCCAAAGACGTCTTTGATCATTTTTGTCTCTACCCTATCATTCAATACCGTGGAGGTGCCATGAGGATTGATGTAATCAATCTCTTCCGGATGGATGCCGGCCATTTCGAGAGCATCCTTGACGGCCTTACCCAGTGCTTTTCCATCGGGATCGGGGTCAGTGAGATGGTAGGCATCGGCTGTCATCCCGAACCCAATCACCTCCCCATAGATGTGAGCCCCTCTTTTTTTAGCGTGATCTAATTCCTCAAACACCAACACTCCAGCCCCCTCGCCCATTACAAACCCATCCCTCTCACGGTCGAAAGGCCTGGAGGCTTTGTTCGGAGCGTCATTTCGCGTTGACATCGCCCTTAACACATCAAACCCTCCAAACACATAAGGGGTCATACAGGCATCTGCTCCTCCCGTGACCATGAGATCTTCTCCGCCACCCTGAATCTGGAGAAAACTATTAACCATGGCATGGGTGGCTGAGGCGCAAGCTGTCGAGACGGCGTAGGAAGTGCCCCGGAGAGTAAAATATTCATTGACATGGGAGGTAATAGCACTCAAGTAAATATTGGGGAGGCCAAAAGGAGAGAGGCTTCTGGGCCCCCTTGATAAGAAACGCTCATGAAAGTGTTCCAGCAAATCCATCGACTCCACACCAACTCCTAAAATGACACCAATTTGAAAGGGATCCAATTTCTTTAATTCATATTCTCCGGTCGGCTGATGACGGTCTGGGTTTCCTTCTTTTTTCTCTTCCATTTCAATCCTCGCATCCATCAGCGCAAGCCTCGCTGCAGTAATAGCAAACTGTGAGGTTCTCCCAAGTCGCTTGGAATGTTTTGTGGGGTTGATATATTTTGAAAGCTCGAACCCTTCGATGGGAGCTCCAATCTGACACCGGTATGGACTCATGTCTCTTTCAGGAAATGAGATCCGCCGAAAAGAAGATTTCCCCTTAATCAAACTCTCCCAGTAAGCCTCTTTCCCAATCCCAACAGGAGTGACAGGCCCCACTCCGGTGATCACTACACGTTTCTTATAATTCCTCACAATCATCTCCTTTCCAGATTGTTCTGTTATTCTGATCGATTGCCCTCCTATTTGTCAAGGCGAAAACAATTTTGATGAAAAAGGTTGACATGCTTCCGGTTTAGAAATATAAATTTTCCTAAGGTCCAATAAGCCTTTTTGAGGCGGCGAGGAGCAATAATGAAGGGCTTTCAGAATCGAACCCGGATTTTCCTTTTTTTATGGCTTCTGCTTCTTCTCTCTGCTTGTCTTCCAAACAAAAAGCTGACAGTCGGGGCTACCGCGACATTATTGGAAGAGGTCGCGAGGGCTTCCTCTAAACAATCGGATCTGAGGATCCTTCGGGAAGGGACGCCTGCTTATCTGATGTTGATTGATGGGATGATCCAGGCATGGCCAGACAACGAGCAGTTACTCATTGCAGGAGCCCAGAGTTACTCCTCCTTTGCTTCCCTCTTTGTGGAGGACCAAGATAAGGAATATGCAAAGCTTCTCTATGAAAGGGGGAAACGGTATGCCCTGAGATCTCTCGAAAGGAGAGGGCTTAAGGATCCTCTTCAAAGGCCTTTCGATGAGTTTAGGGAAGGGCTGAAGCGTCTTGGGAAAAAAGATGTTCCCTATCTCTTCTGGGCTGGAACCTGCTGGGTGAACTGGATCAGATTGAATTTGGATTCGATGGAAGCCATGTCTGAGCTTCCAAGGGTGGAATGGATGATGAGGAGAGTTTTGGAGCTCGATGAAGGATTCTATTACGGTGGCCCCCATCTCTTCATGGGGATATGGCTCGCCTCCAGGCCAAAAATAGCCGGCGGAGATCTCAAAAAAGCTCAGGGACACTTTCTGAAGGCTCTGGATCTTGGGCAGCGGAAATTCTTGATGGCCTATGTCTATTATGCAAACTATTACGCTCGAAATATAATGGACAAAGACCTCTTCATCTCCACCCTTCAGAAAGTTTTGGAGACTCCTGCTGACACTTCCCCTGACTTAGTCCTCCTCAATACCGTCGCCAAAAACCAGGCAAAAGAATTGCTCAGCCATGTGGGAGAATATTTTGAATAGGAGAAAAATATGGGCAAAGGATATGCCATCAAGATTTTAGGACTCAGTTTATTGGTTTCGCTCATCCTCGTCTCATCCGTCCGTGGCGCGGAGAAGGGTTTGGTAATTAAATTGGCTACCCTTGCCCCGGAGGGAAGCTCCTGGATGAAGACGTTCAATGTCCTGAACGCAGAAGTGATGAAAAGAACAGAAAACAAGGTCCAGTTTAGGATCTATCCCGGTGGGGTATTGGGCGATGAGATGGACATGCTCCGAAAGCTTAAGATTGGTCAACTTCAGGGCGTCGCTCTCACTTCCGCTGGGCTCTCCACCCTCTATAAAGAGATGGACGTTCTCCAGATCCCTTTCCTTTTCCAAACCTATGAAGAGGTCGATACCGTTCTAAAAAAAATGGATTCTTTTTTCCGGAAGGGGTTTGAGGACAATGGATATGTCCTCTTGGGTTGGTCAGAGGCAGGATTTGT
>Ga0315282_10012773_pt1 | contig 12792 bp, 14 predicted proteins | sample YL17G07_20_MG_FD_203693 | JGI IMG/M metagenome (GOLD analysis project Ga0315282, IMG submission 203693) | Sediment microbial communities from Yellowstone Lake, YNP, Wyoming, USA - YL17G07_20 | ecosystem: Environmental > Aquatic > Freshwater > Lake > Sediment | place: USA: Wyoming | collected... | reverse complement strand
GTCTCCGCTGGTATCCACATAAATATTTTTCAGGTAATCCGTAGGATTGCCTTTTAAGTCTTTGACAAAATTTATGCCTCTTAACATCTGATAAGTCGCATCAAACCTTCCGGCCAAGTGACACACAGTCCCGCCAAAATAAGCAAAGATAAATTTTACATTCGCATATTCCCTGAATATTTCAGCCATTAAAAGTTTACCGATGCAAATGGTTGTATCAAAGATATATTCAATTACCGGGGTAAGCAGAGGGTCATTCACCCGCTCAAAACCAATGGGGTTAATTATCTGAGAGTGCACAAAAATCGGAATCTTTTCTTTCCGGGCCAGGCTATATATAGGTAAGAAACTGGTATCATCAAGATACCTGCCGTTGTAACTACTAGCCATGGAAATAGCCCGAAAACCCAATTCTCGGGTTGCCCGCTTTAATTCGTCAAGCATACCTTCCGGATTATCTACGGGCAATATGGCAGCGCCGATAAACCTATCCGGATACCGCTTAATTATCTTTGAAACGTTATCATTGTAGATGCGGCAGATCTGACTAAGACTGCCTAACTTTAAATGCGCATCCGAAGTAGGATAACTTAAGACCGCTTTATCAATGCCTGCCTCATCCATCATCTTAATCTGTGCCTCAATATCTCCCCAGCTCTTAGAGAAAAAATGGGCGTTGGTAATTATCTCTTCAGGCAACCAATGTGAATGCGCATCAATAATCATCAGTGTTCAGTGCTCCTTAATATCCTCTCGGTCATCTCTTTTTCATAGAGAGCTTTGATTTCTTTTAGCGCGTTTTTTCCCAGTTCCTTAATTATCGAACTCTCAATAGCCTTTAATTTTAAGGCTAAAAACCGGTAATCAGGCTTTAAACTCTTATTTTCATATTTCAGGATTAGTCCTTCATTTTCTTTATTCTGAACATAAGCTTCAAATTCCCGAATAAATCTCTGCAGGCTCTTATCGCGGCCTGATTTTTTTAATTCCTTAAGTATAAATCTATCTATTTCTAACTGCGTGAATTTCCGCTCAATTCTATCAAGAGCTTCTTTGGTAGTCTTATATAGCCAGAGAAGATATCTTCCCTTAAGGCCCTTTTTGTCTTTTTTATCCATTTATTTTTGCGGGTGTTCCTGTTTAAAGGGTATAACCGGAGCTGTCCAAGGTGTCTGTTGGTTTATCACGGCGATCTCCAAAGGACAGACATTTACCGGAACAGTTAAGGCAAACTTAACTGCATTTTCAATTGCTTCGGTAGACATTAACCTTGAAGTATCCGCGGTTATCTCTTTAAGCTTGCCCGTCAAATCCGTATCTGTAACTCCGGGAAGAATCGAAGTTATTTTTATCCCCCGGTCGCGCATCTCCCAAAATAAACCTTTGGAAAAAGCACGAAGCCCGACTTTAAGCGAACTATAGACTAAAAAATTTCGCGGAAGCGGGTCGCAAAGGACCGACCCGGAAACTAAATTAATAATTGCCCCGGACTTATTATTAATCATATCATTTATAACCAAGCGGATCAGGCGCACATAGCCCAAATAATTTGTATGCACCAGACTCTCAAAATCTTCAAAGGGCTGCTTTTCAAAAGGGTATTGGCTGGAAACACCAGCATTATTTATAAGAATATCGATTTTGCCGAATTTCTCTTTTGTCTTATGCACCAGGTTTTCCAGATCTTCTAATTTAGTGACATCAGTCGGCACTGCCAGGACTTCTACCTTGTAATCTTTGGCAATCTCATCCGCAGTTTCTTTTAAAGGGCCTTCGCCCCGGCTAGCAATACTTAAGTTTATGCCTAAACCCGCACAAGTTTTAGCGATAGCTTTTCCAATCCCCCTGCTTGCGCCTGTAATAATCGCGACCTTACCTTTCAAATCACCACTCATGGCTCCTCCTTGAATTACATTTTAACGAACACACGCCTTGCTAAAAATAACAAACACAAAAGACACGTACCAAAGAATGCAAAACCCAGGCTAAAACTCTTCTGCATGAGCAATCCGCCTCCCGCTGCACCCAAGCCTCCTGAAATAAAACGCACGCTGCTATTCAAGCTTGCTGCCTCATTTAAAAATTCTTTGGGTAAATCTGTGAGTATCGTGGATATGCCGGCATGATTAAAGGTCCAGCCCAGGCCCCAGGTAATCATAAGTATTGTCAAAATCAAAAGCGGCATTTTAAAAACTAATACAAATGCGCTCGCAATCATCAAGATGATACCTAAATTCACAGTTTTCAATCGGCCGAACGTATCAGAGAGCCTGCCGCCTATGGCTTCGCCGAATATGCCGCTTAAGCTCGTCAGGGTAATCAGCATGCTGATTAAAAACTGGCTAAACCCGTGTTGCACGGAAAAATAAACTCCCAGCCACTGCTGGATAGCGTGATAAAACATACTGATGAAAAATATATATGCAAACAGGGAGATTATTGATTTATTCTTGAAAGTAACCAGATAATTTATTTTGAAACTAATTGCATCGGACCGGAAGCTAGGCAGATAAAAATACATAAAACCGCAGGTAATAAATCCCGATATTGCGGGGATAAAGAATATCATCCGCCAATAAATAATCCCGCTTAAAAATAGGCCCAAAAGCGAGGCAATAAATGTTGTGCTAAAAAATAACCCTACAAACTTGCCGCGATTAAGGCCGTTTATTTGCCTGGCAATCAATATCAGGGCAAGAGGTATTACTGATGCCCCAAAGACTCCCATCAGAAATCTCGCCACAAAGAGCGTTTGAATATTTGCGGCGAGCCCCGCCAATAAATTCGCGATAGAAAATAAAACCATGCAAATCAACTCCACATTCTTGGCGTCAAAAGCCCTTACTAACGGGCCGTAAAAAAGGGCAGCAACGCCGTAAGGGAGCATATATAGCCAGATAATCCTGGCTGTAATAAATGCGGGTGTTGCGAATTCTTTAGATATGGATGGGATTAAGGCAGCGCAGGCAGCAACATTAAAAGAAAGAATCGCGCCTTCTAAACAAAGAATGATAAAGGTAGTCTTTTTCACTTCTTTGCTTCTTTTTCGATAATCTCCTTAAAGATCTTTAAGTTCTCTTGGGAGTGTTTATTGATAAAACCTTCTACCTGTTCATCGTTAAACTTGGCTTTATCATCCATGGAAAAATGCTGAATCCAGGTCATCTCTACAGGCCAGAAGGCCGTGCCTGCCTGCCGGCAAGGCAGGGTTTGGCTTCCGCTAGACAAAGCCATGCCTTCGGGCTTAGGGGTATAAAGCCAGGTAATCTTCATATACTTGAAAGGGAATTTCGGCTCTTCTCTTTCAGCGTAGGTGAAATAATACTCTTTAAATAATAAACGCCAAGACTGCCAGGATTTATCTTCGTCGTCGGTAAGCTGAAAGGTAATCTTGTTACTTTCTTTTTTGACCACTTCGGCTCTCTTGTATTCTCCACCGAATAGCTCTGTCCAGCGCGGAATATCATTGGAGATATCGAAAACTAAATCATAAGGCGCGTTAATAATTATAGAATTACAGGTATGTCCCATTATTCTCCTTTCAACAAGGACAGTCCTTTGTAACTTATTTATATAAAATTATAATTCCTAAAAGGACTGTCCTTATGTTTTTATTCTAGTAAAGCGACTACTCTACTCCAAGCCGCACCAGTCTGTTTAATTTTTACGGGAAAGCAGATGACTTTAAACCCCGCACTCGGAAGCTTATCAAGATTTGCCAGGCGTTCTATATGAATAAACTCTCGCTTTCTGCCATAAAAATGCGCTGGGTATAGTTTTTGGGGGTCTTTTGTCTTTAAAAATTCATTGAGCATAAAACGGTACGGCCTGTCTATACCCATAGTATCCGTACCAAATATTTCTATTCCCTCATCGAGCAAATAATCTATTGCTGAAATGTCAACCCCCGGATAATCGGTAAAATACTCTGGGGTCGCGTATAATTTATCTGAACCGGTAAAGAAAAGCACTATATCTTTGGAGTTAAGTGTGTAGTTTATTTTTTTTAAGGCCTCATCGACGTCTGTGGAATTGATTGTCTCGTTGGGTTTTTTATGGGAAAGGTCTAATTTTACGCCAGGGGCATAACACCATTCAAGCGGTATCTCTTCTGCGGTCTTTGATGGACGGTTTCCAGACTTTGAGCCGTAATGAAACGAATAATCAAGATGGGTTCCGACGTGCACGGGAGCATGCACAATTTCAAGCGAAAGAAACTCTTCATCGGGTAGATCTTCTTTCCTGACGATACGCTCACCTAAGATATATTTTATCTTACTAAAAAAACTTTTACCCATTATGACGCGGTTAAATCTCTCTACCCCCTCTTTGTGGTTTATACGTTCGATTTCAACTTTATGAACTTCAAATGCCTTCTCGTCAATGGGCAAACTTAGGTCGATTATTTTCATGATTAAGGACTTACTTTAGACCGGATAACCTTTTCAATCTCATTAATGGTAGAAAACTTAGTGATTTCTTTGGGACTTAACTTTGTTCCAAATGCCTTCTCAAGAGCAATGACTGCTTCTACCATTTCCGTGGAATCAACGCCAATGCCATCGTAAAGCCTGATATCGTCTTTTAATTCTTCCGGCCTTACCTTCAATAAATCCACAAATACCCCCTTGATTCTCTCTTTCATCTCCATGCCTCCTCCTTTACACATGGACTTCTCCTTTGGTGGCTCCCGCCTCCCATCTGCCTACTCCTGCCATTACATCCTGAAAGCATAGTTTGGCCAATATATCAAAATTGCTCTCCATAATTCTGTTAATTCTGCCGGGTTTAGAATAAAATTCCCGCATACACCAGCTCCCCAGGCGACCCAGGTCCGGAATGGAAAGATGGTCGGTAGGGATCACCGGATGCAGAAAATCCCACTGGCTAAAATCAACTTTTTTCGGGTCAATCCAGTTTTTCTTCAAAGAAATCCTCCACATCGGCGAATTCGGCGCAGGCGTCACATAGCCGATCCACAGCACATCCGGGTCAACAGCATCGGCAAATTCAAACCGCTGCTTGATAATCGCTTCGGTGTCATAATCAAACCCAATCATAATATCCGCTACAATGGCGATATCGTTCCTGCGCAAAATCTCAATGGTTTTTTTGATCTGCTCAATGGTGGTGCCTTTGGCTATTCTTTTTAACTCCTCCTGCGTGGTAACTTCAATGCCGAATACGCCCATAAACAAGCCTGTCTCTTTCATCAGCGGCAAAACGGATTCGCAATTCACCCAATCCACGGCCCGCCCCAACGAAACCCATTTAACAGGAATATTCTTTTGCTTCTTAAGTTCACAGAATCTTTGTACTCTTTTAGGATCGACATTAAAATTGTCGTCCTGGATGACTACGACTTTTACGCCATATTTTTTGTGCAGTAATTCCAGTTCTTCAATAACCCGCTCCGGTGATTTTGCCCGCCATTTCAAGAAATCCGAAGGTGAACGCGGATCAAACTGATCCCATTCATAGCAGAATGTGCATGCAGAAGGGCACCCCCGCGAAGTAATCATATCCACAAACGGCTTCCAATGCGTATGCCCTACATACTTATCCATCGGAAATAAATCATAGGCGGGTAGCGGCAGAGTATCTAAATCCTCTAAGAGAGGTTTATGGGGTCCCATAACTATTTTGCCATCGATACGAGAAGTAACGCCGGCAACATCCGCCAGATTATTTTTTTTGTCGATTGCCTCGATTAAATCGCAAAATGATTCTTCTTCGCCCATAACCACAAAATCTACCGCGGGATTTTCTTCCAAAGTTTCAGTTGGCCTGGCTGAATACCAAAGCCCGCCAAAGATTATTTTTGTTTTGGGAAGCGCTTCTTTAATCCTTCGGGATGCCTCTTTAAAGTGCCGCAAGACCCCATAGCCGGCATAGCCGTGTATTTGCTCTCCGATAACCACAATATCCGGACCTTTGGCCTTGACTTGTTCAATCAATTGGTCCATAGGTATTTCAAGGGCTCTGCCGTCAATAACTGCTACGTCGTTATATCCGCGCTCGCGCACATACGCTGCCCAGTGGGCATACAACTGATTTGGCGACTTATGTATTCCGTGCGTTGCCCAGGAACCGACTTTCGGCATCACAAATAAAATCTTCATAAATCCTCCCTCTTTAGTTTTACGCTTTTTCTACTACTAACACCGCGTTTATCCCGCCCCTGCCGCGGGAAATAACCAGCGCCTTATTTATTTCGCAAAGCCGGGGTTTCCTGGCCACATAATTCAAGCCGTCCAAATCAGGCTCATCTAAATTCACCGTCGGCGGAATTAAATTGTGCTCCATGGCTAAAATCGTAGAGATTAAGTCTACCGCACCGGATGCTCCTAGCAAATTACCGAACATTGACTTGGGGCAACTTACAGGTATCTCTTTAGCTTTTTCACCGAAAACAAGCTTTAGCGCATTCACCTCGCTTCTATCCCAGATATCCACCGCTAAACCGTCTAAGCTGATATAATCTATTTCATCCGGATTTAATTGCGCATCGGCCAGGGCCATATTTATTGCCCGCGCCAACTGCACACCATCTAAAGCAGGATTAATCCTATCCTCACCGTCACAAGAGAAACCATAGCCAGAAATATAAACAAATAGGCTGACGCCCCTACTTTGCGCCCGCTCAACGGACTCCATCACTACGATACCGGCGCCTTCGCCGATGACAAACCCGTCTCTTTTTCTGTCAAAAGGCCGGTATGCTTCTTGCGGATACGCATTATTTTCGGATAATCCGCCATAAGTGTTGCAGCATAAAAGCGCATAGGGCGTCACCGGCGCCTCCATGCCTCCGGCAAGAATTAAATTCAATTTATTTTTGCTTAACACCTTGCGGGCATAACCGATGGCCATCAAAGAACTGGCCCTATCCGCCACCACGGTTTTGCTAAACCCTTTTATGCCGTAATAGATAGAAACCTGCCCTTGCGGCGCAGCCGGAAACCAGGCAGAAGCCATGTAAGGAGAAACTCCTGCGCGGCCTTCGATATATAAATCCCTCAGTTCTGTCTCCGCATACAACCAACCTCCCAGGGCATTACCCAAAAATATGCCTACCAGATTAGGGTCTTCTTTTCTAATATCTATTCCCGCATCCTGGAATGCCAATTCCGAAGCAATCAAAGCCATGTGCGAGAAACTATCTATCTTCTTTAATAAACGCTCGGAGACATTACTGTATTTTTCCAGGTCATCAATCTGTCCGGCGATATGCGCCGGGTACTGCGAGGCATCAAAGCGCGTAATCTCTTTTATAAATGAGCGCCCTGACTTGATATTAGCCCAGAATTGTCTGCGACCGATACCCGAAGGCGCTACTACTCCTAAACCGGTTATAGCTATTTTTCCCACTATCCAATAAACCTCCTCAAGATTAAGGAAGAATGTATTCCAGAAAAACCGCTGCTTGTCTTAATGATGGTATTTACCTTTTTGTCTCTGGCCACATTAGAAATATAATCCAAATCGCATAAGGGGTCTTTTTCTTCCTGGTTTATAGTCGGCGGAAGAATGTTTTTCTCAAAAATCAGAGAACACACTACCAATTCCACCGCATTAGCTGCTGCCAAAGGATGGCCGATCATAGATTTTAGGGAACTGGCGGGTAGCCTATAGGCATAATCGCCAAAAATCATCTTATAAGCCGATGTCTCAAATATATCGTTCATCCGCGTTGATGAACCATGGGCATTGATATAATCTATATCCTGAGGCTTAATCCCTGCATCTTTAAGCGCTAAATTAATGCAATTTGCCATGGCAGTGCCATCAGCCGGAAGGTCGGTCATATGATATGCATTACAACTTGTGCCAAAGCCTATCAGTTCACCGTAAATCCGTGCAGTACGCTTTAAGGCGTGCTCCAATTCTTCTAAAACTAATATCCCTGCTCCTTCAGACAGGACAAAACCATCGCGTTTATTGTCAAACGGCCTGCTTGCAGCTTCGGGTCTTTCGTTACGCACCGATAATACATTGACAACATCAAAAGCCCCAAAGGTAACAGGCGTAATAGGGGCCTCGGCTGCGCCGCAAATCATTATATCTTGCTCGCCATCCTGAATCATCTCAAGGCCGTACCCAAAAGAATCCGTTCCTGCTGTGCATCCCGTAGATAAGGTATTACAAACGCCTTTTAGCCCGTATTTAGCGCTGATTTCTATTGAAGGAGTATTAAACATAGCTGCATCGTATAAATCCGGCCTTACTAAAGACGGGTCAATGGGATTTTTACCGTCATTAGTCACCAAGGCGAATTCTTCTTCCATGTATTTTGTCCCGCAAATAGCATTAGCAAGACAGACGCCTGTGCGCTGAAGGTCAACCTTAGAGAAATCAAGCTTGCTATCCTGGATAGCCATCTTGGCTGCCACTACCGCAAACTGCACATATCTGTCCATACGCATCACGTCATCGTGGCTTAATCCGAAGCTAAAAGGGTCAAAATCGCGCACCTCTGCGGCAATCTTGGTATTGAATAAGGAAACATCAAAGTTATTTACTAATTTTACTGCGGATTGGCCTTTAGACATCGCCTCCCAGACATTGTGTTTGCCTATGCCGTTTGGCGAAATTACACCTACACCGGTAATCACTACCCTGCGTTTTAGCATTAACTATCTCCCCTGATTTTCTTCTTCTACTCTTGTAACCTTAAAAATAATATTTCCGCCGTCAGGACAGGTAACCGTATCTATGGAATTAGGATTAGGCATAAAGAAAAATTTAGCGCCAAAGTTAAGGGCAAAAAGGGCAGGAAAGGCAGTATGAAAAGCTGCACCGCAAAAACCAGGAATGCATTTTAACCCTTGCGTCTGCCACCTATCTCCCACCTGATAGCCAAAGGTGCATTTCCCTTTTACCTTGACTACTTCAATAACCATCTTTTTAGGATGAGGTCCTCTGTAATCCGGGTCTTTTGCAATACACTCAACCTTTCCTTCTTGAGCCAAAATCTCTGCTTTAAATTCAAGCTTGCCTCCATCCGGACAGGTAACTAATAATGAACGCTGATTATCCATAAAAGGAAACCTTGCTTGAAAGCTTAAGGCGTATATGATCGGAAATAATGCATGGGCAAGACCAAGACAAAAAAATTTAGGCGGGTGGGTAAAGTCTTGTAAGATCAGTTCATCGCCGACTTTATATCCGTGATAACAATCGCCATATACATTGGTTACGGTAAGTTTTAATTTGGGAAAAGGTGTTTTAAACATAAGGTATAATATTTCTCTCTACTTCTTTAACCAAGTTTTCTTTAGTAAAGAATTTATTTGTCCGCTCAACTTCATGCACCATTTCCACTAATTTTTCATTTAAAGGCGCGAAAAGATTATTTTCTTTAGCCAAGGAAACAAATTCACCGTTTATATAATCTATCTCTGAAGACCTGCCCCTTTTTATACTCTGTAATATTGAGCCATAAAGAGGCTCTTTGCTTAAGTTAAGCATTATGCCTGAATATATCCTGGCTGCTTCAGGTAGTGGCACCGAGGTCAATTTCATCAGGCGCTCTAAAGGAAAACCTGGCAAAGATACTAAATTGATACCTGCGCGAGTGATAATATCCAGCCCTTCCTTCCAGAGCGCAATGCTGATACGACTGATATCCACGTCAAAAAAGGCCTCCTGCATACTACTGCCTAATATTGCGGGGATGCAGTTATTAGCATTGATAAAAATTTTCAAGTATTTCATTCCTTTTATGTCTTCAGCTACAACGATAGGAAAGATTTGCTTGAGAATCTCACTCATCCCTTTTACTTGTTCGTCATTACTGCCAAACATCCTACCGATAATCCAGCTTCCTTCAAAATTATGCACTATCTTACCTGGTTCTAAATTAGTTGAACCAAACATAATAATACTTGAGATAATATTTTCCTGAGGAATATATTTAGAGACCAGGTTATCCGCCTGAATACCGTTCTGAGTAGTTAATATAGTGGCGTCGTTTAGAAAATTTAAATTATCTTTTAACGCCCCTTCTATATCTTGTGTTTTCACTGCTAATATTACTAACTCTTGCGGCTCATTAAGCCGTTCAAACACGCTTAGTCTAATATTAAAATTGCCCCTGATACCTGAAATATATAAGCCGCTATTTTTTATTACCTTAACTGCATCTGGACGGCCGACCAAGGAAACATCTTCGCCTTTTAATTTTAAATACCCGGCTGCAAGCCCGCCTATTGCACCTGCGCCAATAACAACAATCTTCATTTTGCGATATTGCTATTTTTATTTCCGCTTTTCGGATAACCGTACTTTTTATAATCAAATCCAGTCTGCTCAAGGAGCCTGACCATCATGCTGTAAAAAGGAGAGGGAACATCGGAAAAAAAAGCACTAATCACATCCTGCTCCTCAACCTTAAGCGAGTTTCTTAATTTAGCAATCTCTTCGGCTTCTTTAGTTATTGCTGCCTCGGTTATGCGACGATGAAAGACCGGAATCTTAGAAATCATCCGTCTGAATTTTTCTTGAACGTTAGTTTCCCAATCCATGTTAAATGAGCCCCTGCTGCTTCGTTTTGTTTTCTAAAAAAGCGAAGCAAAACGGCAGGGGCGAATTTATAGTAAAATTTTACTATTTAAATTTATCTAAATTATATAAGAGAACTGGTGCATGTCAAGAAAAATTTTAACAGGAGTTAATCTCTCTGGAAATATTAAGCTTGCGTAAGTTTTAAGTTAAGAAAAGTTGGTGGGTATTTGCAACAGGATAATCCCGAATAAATATGTGGTTTACTATCTTATTTCAGTAACTCCAAAGTATCAAAATAGAGTACGCCCTTCTTTGCTTCGGCATCCGGCAGGGGTTCAAACTGTAAACTTTTGATAGGAAAATCTAATGTCGCATTTTTATCCGCATTGGCAGGCTGCCAGTCGCCGCGGCAGAAAAATTCGCCAAAAGGACAGATTATCTGCTTCCATCCTTTAAAATTATCCTCGAAGATAAAGCGCCACATTTCATTGCCATTATCTTTAATATCAAAGGCGATTTTAGTTTTAGAATCGCTGCCATACATATAAAAAGCAAGCGCCTTGAATCCAGGCCAATCTATGTCTTGAGGTTTAACCAACCAGCCGGCATTTTTCGCATCTAAGTCAATGCCCCTCGCCACGTAGATATATCCGCTAACTTCAGCATCATAGGTTACCTTAAGCGATTGTTCACCCGAATGTTTTATATCGCTGGAAGCCGTCACTTCTACGGTAGAGCCGTTTCCGGCGCCAAAATCCACTGTGCCATCCGGGCCTCCTAAAATTTGTCCTTCGAAATCGTCGAGCAACAAACCTTTTTCCTGCGCTAGAGCCAGCGCGACCATACAGAAAGCCAGAGTTAAAACACAATAAAATATTTTCATCTGCCGCTGCCTCCTTCCCATCATCACGTAATATCCTCTAAGTTCCAAACAAAGGCCTTGATCCCCTCTTTGCTGAGCGACTTGCGGAGTTCTTTTACACAAGAAACTAACTTTTTTGCTTCTTGTTCCTCGCAGGCAATATAGAAGATATTGTTTCTTCCTGGCCAGATATCACTGCCTAAGTGCGTCCCTGAAGATTCGCCTCTGCCAAAAACACCTGTAATCTTGGTATAATTTTTCAAACCACATTCTGTTAAAACCTCCATTACTTCGCTTTCTATGGCTTCGTTATAGCTAACCAATACCATCTTCATTGTAACCTCACTTCGGTTAGTCCACAGTCCATAGACCATAAGTCCATAGTAAAATCTTCTTTGTGGACTATCGACTGTCGACTATGGACTTCTTTTTATCATTCTTCTTAACTTTCTCCTCCACTAACGCATAAAGCGTAGGCACAAAAAGCATAGTGATAAGCGTAGAAACAGATAATCCGCCGATCATAGTAATACCCAAAGGTTGCCAGGTTTCAGAACCTTCGCCTCGGGATATAGCCAAAGGCAGAAGGCCGACTAAGGTGGTAATGGTAGTCATCAGTACCGGCCTTAAGCGGTCTTTACCTCCCTTAGTCACTGCCTCCAACATAGAGTAGCCCCTGGCGCGCAGAATACCTATATAGCTTATCAACACTATGGCATTATTCACCACAATGCCCATCAGCATAATTATCCCCAGAAAGGTGATAATGCTTAAAGTGGTTCTGGTTAAAAGGAAACCCAGAAGCACGCCGGTAAATGTAAAAGGAACGGCAAACATAACGATAAAGGGGTCAAGCAGTGATTCAAACTGCGCAGCCATAACCATATACACCAGCGCAATGCCTAATAGAAGCAATAGGGTTAAATCCTTGAAGGCCTTGGCCTGCTCCTCTGCTTCACCGCCAAAGTTCAGCCTAATATTCGCAGGTAATATAACCTTCTGTAATTCCTTTTTAATATCCTCTATTACCTTTCCTGCTGAACGCTTATATACGTTACACTCAACCCTGACTACCCTCTCCCGGTTTTGGCGCTCGATTTCTACCGGCCCAGATACTTCATAGACGCGGGCAAAATTGGAAAGCCTCACCTGTTTACCGGTAAGCGGAGAAACCAGGGATAGATTCTCTATGTCTTCTATTTTTGAGCGCGATGCTTCTTCTAATCTGACGTAGATATCATAGGTCTCGCCCTTCTCGCGGTATTTAGTGGCAGTGGAACCTTCGATAAAGGTCTTCATGCTTGAAGCTATGGTATTCATGTTCAAACCTAAGGCAGCGGCTTTTTCTCTGTCTACGGCTATCCTTAATTCCGGAAGGTTGATTTCCCTAGAAATACTCACATCCACAGCGCCCGGAACTCTTT
>Ga0315282_10012772_pt1 | contig 12793 bp, 4 predicted proteins | sample YL17G07_20_MG_FD_203693 | JGI IMG/M metagenome (GOLD analysis project Ga0315282, IMG submission 203693) | Sediment microbial communities from Yellowstone Lake, YNP, Wyoming, USA - YL17G07_20 | ecosystem: Environmental > Aquatic > Freshwater > Lake > Sediment | place: USA: Wyoming | collected... | reverse complement strand
GAAAGACGATCTGGTCATCGGAATCCTGACGGGCCACCTGCTCAAAGACCCCGACACGACCGTGCAGTACCATACGGGGCAGTTGGCCGACCGCGGAATCGTCTCGACCTACGCCAACCAGCCCGTCAAAATCCCATGCACCCTCGAAGCGGTCGAGAAGGCGCTGGGGGGGAATTGATTGGAATGCGTTCGAAGGATTCCTGCTGGCGCATCGAGACCAATGTATGAGAAGGAAAGAATAATGGGAGGTGCGGCCGTATTTTCGCACAGCACACACGAAGTCAACGGTTCCAAGGCAGGAGGCATAAGAAACAATGACTGACGATCCTGAATTCCAAACCGAAATCGATGTTGTCGAGGATTTCTTCCAAGACTCTCTGGAAAAAGTGCTCGAGTTTGCAGGCAAATATGACATTGGTGAAGTCAGGTGGCTCGAGTTTCTTCAGGTGTTGGCCCAATACCAAGGCAATTGGTCTGCCGCTCAAATCCCATCCCCTTCTCCTGCTCTGATCCTGCAAAGCCTAGCAACGTGCCATGATTTGTCTCGAAGCCGGTTCAGCACTTTTCAGCCGTTCGAGTTGTACAAAAGATATCTTTTTCTCCCCTATCCGCATGTCGGCGTTCTTTCTCCCATAGATGCTTCTTTCTGGTTCCGGAGTGGCACAGAAGTGCTTGAACATAACAAGAGGGTGAACGCGCCCGGTTGGGACAAAGCAGGCTCGATGTCGTCGAAGTATTTTGAGTTTCTCCTGGACCTTAGACCATTTGTGGAGCATGGCTACGCTTCCATTATTCCGCCTAAGGCTCATGGAAGAAGGACTCTTGACGGGGGTTGGGTGGAGCCGGAATTCTGGCAATTGGCGGAATCGGAAACGAAGGGTTGGAATTCGGAGCCCGGTCGCATCATACGAGAGATGATTCTGAGTATGGATCACAAAGGGGTAAATGCGTCCAATATCGACCAGATGAGCCATTGGGGAAGACCGGTACTATCTCAGTTTTACGACGACATGTCTTGGGCCAATCAACTCGGCGGCTCCTACATAGTTCCGAACCGTTTCATCCTCCGCCTGATGGAGAATCGTGCAGACGCCTGGGACTCTCTTCCTAAGGCGTGGAAGCATAGCCCTCTCTTCCGAACCGCCGTCTCCGCAGAGATCGAACTCCCTGATTTGTCTGCTTTTCCAATCAAAGATATGCTTGAGCTGCGCAGGTCCAGCGAGCTCTGGCGCAAGTGGCGGTTCAGTGTCGAGAAAGCATTTACAAAAACCCAAATGCTGGCCTCCGAAGGCGGCGACACGAACGAACGATTCGGTCAGGCTTTCAGGGAGGAAATTCAAGACACGGCGGCAGACTTGCAACGCGAGATCCAAGGGAGATCACTTGAAAAACATGGAAGGACGGCTCTTTTTACGTTCACTTTAGGAGCCTTTGCCACAATGATATTGCACCCACTAGCGGAAGTTTCCATGGCAGTACCGGCCACTGGCGCTCTTCTGCAACTCTTGCGCGACGTCCTCTTCAAGCGCCCCAAAGGTAACTGCCTATACAACCACTACTCGATGCTTGAACCCTCCCGAAACGAGCCGCAGCGATGATCGCCGAGCGTCAGTTCCCGCCCAACGGCGAAATCGCCTTCCATCCGCACCCGCTCTTGTGGAAGCGCCGCTCCCGATTCGGCGGACAGAACCTCGATCTCGACCGGGTTGCTGACGGCGCGGACGGGCTTGCCAGGGGTCTGTTGGATCGTCCGTACCACGCGGCGGGTCCTGCCGGGGGACGGTACGAGCGTCAGGGGCCGGCCTTCGGCATCCACGCTGTACATCTCGGGGTAGGTTGCTACACGGACCGTATGCCGTCCCGGCTCGAGCGTGAGCAGTTTTCCACGGCCGGCCACGGGATCTGCATCGGATTTGGCGCGCCAGTCCAACGGCTTGATCCAGGTCGGCGGCACGGAAATGTCCAGGATCTTCTCGCCCGGCGCGAGCAGCGCTGGTAAAGCTGTCGTCGCGCCAGTTGGCCAGTACCACTGCCCATCCATTTCGATCTCCCAGGCGTTATTCCCGTCTTGGTATATCGCCACGTCCTCCTGCCCGGCGTTGCGCACGTCGGCCTTGAGCGCGAGGTCCTCTCCGGCCTTCCAGACTTTCTTGTCCGCCCGCAGGCTCACCTGCAGGCTCCTAGCCTGCTTGCCCAGCCCGTTGAAGAGTTTGTCCGCGTACGACGCGTCCTTCCTCATTCTCTGGATGCCTGAGCACTTGCCGTCCCTAAACGTGACGACGACGTTCTCGCCGTCGCCGCGGTAAACGTGACAGGTCTTCGTGACGCGGTCTTCAGACGTCCAGATGTTGCGCAGACCCTTGTCAGCGATCATTCGCTTGAGCGTCTCTTTCGTGACGCTCGTGTCCAGATCACGGAACTCGGGAAGGTCCGCGAGAAAACCCGGATTTGCCTTGTCCGCAGACTTGCCCTCGGCGGGGGGGGACAGGCCATCGGGGTTGCTGACGGCGCGGACGGGCGGAGTCAAAGAGATGTCCACCTCAATGGGTTTCGAAACGGCGCGTCCAGTCCAGAGATTGTTGAAATCAAGTTTCTCGAGTTGGGCCTTTGGCGGCGGCTGGGCCTCGACCATCGCATAGACCTGAGAACGACCCTTCCTGACAATGTCGAAAATCAAGTCCCCCGTCTCCGCGAACAGCTCCGCGTCTGGGGATAATCCCGGATACGGATACTTGCCCTGCGGATCCACCCTCCGGATCCGAACCGGGATGGTGTATTGGTGGGTCGCGCTGGGCACTAGTTCCACCCATTTAGTCCTCGATAGCCGACCTACGGCAATCTCAACCGGCGGCGCAATGCGTCCCGCCTCGTCTTGAAACGACAGCATTCGACCAGGATAAACCTGCTGCTCCAGAATTCGCAACGCCTTGTCGGACGAGTTCCGCAAGGTAAGCGTGAATTCGATTCGCGCCCCTTCTTTGTCCCATTTCGGCGCAGCGGCGAGTTCGACCGCAAGGTCCTGAGAAAGATTTTTCAGGTAGTACTGCCTGACGAAATCGCTACGTTGAGGTTCCGCCATCTTCTGGTATGTCGCGTATCGAATGCCAAGCCACGTGTTGTATCGCGGAGTGAGAAGATAGCGGTCAAGGACCGATCGCGCCTCGGGCGTGCCGATGCAAAACAAGGCCTGCGCGGCGGCGAAACCATGAGTGCGCCCCGAGTCCATGTTTGCTTCCAGAATCTTTTCCAGAGCAGGGACATACTTGGCGTCACGGGTTTCTCGCAGTTTCAGAATCTCCTCCAAGGCTGCCATGCCCTCTTCCTGCGGAACGCCCTCCGCGGAGCGCGCAACCAATCGCTCCGGCTCGCTCTGGACATCGGCCGTGACGGTAGTCGGCGGATCGGACACCTTGCGAGCGGCGGTGAAATTGGCCACACTCTCCGCGCCGGGGCTGCGCTTCGTTCCAGTGACCGCCGACGACGAAGGATCGTTCTGCGGCGGCCAGGGCTTGTTGTCCTTGTACCAGGAAAAGCCCGGCGGGAAAAGGTCGGGCGTGATCTCCGGATCGCCGATCTTGAACCGCTTGCCCTGGCGCAGCTTCTCGCGGTTCTCCTCGATGAAGCGCTTCCACCGCGCCTGGGCCGCCGCGGTCGCCTCTGCGGAGAGATCCTGCGGGTCGCCTCTCTGGTTGTTATCGAGTATCGCAAGCAACAGGCGTATGACCGCCTTCGTACCCAGATCGTTCCGGTCCATCCGCCGCACCCAGATTTCCATGAACTGATCGGTCGGGATGCCGTTTGCCGGGGCGGCCGCGGCCGCCGCGTTGAGAAGATACTGCTCGGTCCCCTTGTTCAGTATGGCCAGCAAAGGCTCCCGGAAGGTCTCGCGGGGATGCTTCTGGGCGGTGTGGCAGGCCGCTATCTGGAGATCCACATAAGGATCGGCGAGAAGCGCCGGAATCTTATCGAGCGCCGCGTCGGGAATGGGATCGGGCATGAAATCCAACACAAACTCCCGCATGTACGGCGTTGCGTAATCGAGCCATCGCAGGACCTGTTGAGGCCAATCCGCCGGGCGGAAGTCCTTTTTCGCCTGCATCGCGATCAGGTACGTTGCCGCCTCGCCCGGCGTATTCGGCTTCTCGGGAACAGCGCCCCCGCGCCCGATCAGTAGCTCCGCGGCGAAACGGTAGCGATAACTGGCGCCGCGCGGGCGAAAATACTGGTGCGTCTCGAAAGGCAGCGTCTTCGTCGCCTCGATCGCGTTCGTGTAGCCAATCATCAGGTCCGGCAGGTCCTCCGCCGTGCCGACACATTGCAGGATGTATCCCGCCGTTTCCAGACTCTCCTGATCGGTGTTGCGCACAAGCCGGCGCGCCATGCCCCGCATCGGCCCAGCGAATTCCGCGCGCCAGGTGCGCTCCACGCGTTCCCGATCCGGCGCGAAGTATTTATCTCCGGAAGCCTTCGACTGGTCTGCCGGATACCAGCCGGGATTCGGCAAACGCGACCGCAATGGACGGATCGCCTGGAGCGCCAGGTCCGTTTTTCCCCGCTTCAGCCAATCCTCCGCGAGGGCGATGAGCGCTTTGGTCGCTTCGGGCGAATGGATGCTTCCAATCCCTTTCACCGCGTCGCCATCTTCTTTCGCGGCGTACTCCCCCAGGACAGGAAGATAAACGGGACTGCGCAGAATGCTGAAATCGGCCTTGTCGCGGTTTTTCAGCATGCTCTCCACCTTCTCGCGCGCCTGATTCGCCGCCGGTTCTTTCACCGTGAGCGTGAACCGCGTTTCGATCGGCAGCTGGAGCATCTTGCGTTCATCGAAATCCGAAGTGCCGTCTTTCGATATCTTCAGGACGCTCGTGCAGGTCACTGTGTAAACCCCCGGCTTCACGAACTCGCACCACTTCGAGAGAAAGAGGCTTTCGGCGTAACTCTTCCCCGGCTCGATCATCGGGCAGCCGCCAAATCCCCCCATATTCATTGCGTTCGCATTGGGATCGGTCACCTTGTTTCCGTCCGCGTCCACCGCGTTGATCTTGAATCGCGTGGGACGTACGCCGCGTCCGTCGCCCCCGACCCTCAGCCCGAAGGCGGCGTCCCCGACGTTCCGGACATAGAACTCGACGCCCAGTTCCTCTCCGGCCTGAATCTCGTTCCTGTCCGGCACGAAACCCGCCTCGATCCTGAAGTTCTGGAGTTCGTAGCGCTCTTTTCCTGACGGGTAAGTCTCGAGTTCGATGGGATTGCTGTAAACGGCGAAGTTTTCTCCTGCCGTGGGGTTCAGCTGGACAACGACGCGGACCGTGTGCCTCCCGGCGTTCCACACTAGCGGCTTTCCTTCACGCAGCCATTTCTTGTCCAGAACGACGCGGAAGGCGTTGCGCTGCTGGCCGGGCCAGAGGGGAATCTGAGGGCCCGGGGTCTCGGTTCTTGGACGCCCGTATTCCACGCCGTCCACCTCCAGACGAAGTTGCGAAGGCGGCACAGAACAATTCAGATCCAACGTCCCCTGATTGCGGATGTCCATCTTGATTTGAGGAGCATCGTCGCCGGTCCAGAGTGTTTCCCCGCCGAAACGGTTCCATTCCCAAAAGTCCAGCTGCCGCATTCGGAGACGGCATTGAACGCGGTTCACCGCCTCGCCCCAGGGATAGGAATCGGGGTAATTGGGCTTACCGAGCCGTCTCAATAACGGATGAAGATCCCATTCCTCTTCCGCGATTTTTTCCACAAGGGGAGCAACGGACCGAATATGGGGGTTCGGATGTTTCTCGGCGGCAGCGAGCGGGAGTTCCGGACCCTTTGCGACGGCGTCCAGCTCCGCCGGAGTCGCCAGGGCCCCAACCACCTCGCGCAAAGCGTCCATATAGACCTCCCACCAGAGCGTATATCGCGCATCCGGATAGCTGGACGTTACCAGGATCTCTTTGAGGCCCGTTGTTGCAAGGCGCTTCAGCTCGACATCGTTGCTCTGTTCCAGATTCATCAGGCGTTCGATTCCGGGAGTGCCCAGGCGGCCCAGCGATTTCGCCGCTCTCGATCTCAGATCTTCGGACTCCGCGTTGTCCTTCAGGACCGTTTCCAGGGCGTCCATGGCGTATGGATCGCGGTACAGTCGCAGGGTTCCCGCGGCAGCCGATCGAACCGCCGGATCTTCCTTCTTGTTCAAAAGGAGATCCGTGACAGGCTTGGCCGACTGTGGCGCCTCGAACGCCAACGGGTGATTCAAGTCCCCCAACGTCCTGAGGCTCTCCAAACGCGCCCCGGGATCTGAGGCTTCAATTAGCTTTGCCACCGCCTCAGCTGAGTCGGGATCGCCTATCATCCGCAATGCCTGGAAGGCGCCGTCCCGATAGCCCTCACTCTCACCTCTGGTTATGGCCAGCAAGGAAGCCACCGCGCCCTTGTCCCCGATCTTGCCGAGGGCATGGGTCGCATTGACGCGCACTTGCATGTCTTTGTCATTAAGCCGGCCGATAAGCGGCCCCACCGCCGCTTTGTTCCCGGCACGACCCAATGCGGAGGCGGCGCAAGCCCGAACCTTGCTGTTCTCGTCGTTCAGTAGATCAATAAGGGCCTTTGTGGCGCGGGCATCTTCGGTCCAACGCAATCCCTCAGCAACCGCGGCGCGAGTTCCCTGATCCTTGTCGTTTAGCGCCTGGAGCAGATTCTCCAAACTGATACCGCCTGTTCTGGCCAGCACTCCCGCCGCCTTGGCCCGCACCCGGTCGTTGTCGTCTTTCAGCGCCGTTGTCAGCGCCGCGACAGCCGGCTCGCCGATATGCGCCAACGCTTCCGCCGCTTTATCGCTCGCGGACCCGACTTCGGCCAATTTGGCGATCAGCGGTTCAATGGCCTGGACGCCAATCTTGCCGAGAGCTGTCGCGGCCTCGTCGTAAACGTGGGAATTGTGCATATTCCCGTTCGCTTCGAAATCGGACTGTTTGTCGTCTCCGAGGAGAGAAACCAGCATCGGGATTGCAGGCGCCGCCTTTTCTTTCATCTCGCCCAACAAGAACGCGCCTCTCCCCCGCAGATTCGGATCGCTGGAACGCAGACTTTCGATCTCGCTCTGGATTTCAGGGGCCATGGGAGATGCCTCGATTGGATTTACCCGAGCCTGGTCCGTCTTCGATTGAAGGGTTTCAGAAGTCGCGACGCCTGGCGCCGCCGCGCTGGCTCCCGTTCGGCTGGCTTCATTCCCCGGAACCCGCACTCGTGGCCGGGAAGGATCTCCCTTGTCCCCGCCCAGGAAAACCTCGACCGAGCCGATCTTCTCAAGCGGGATATCCTTCCCGCATGAGAAAAAGGTGCCCTGCGGCCCGCCAGATTTAGTTTCTTTTGACATGTGAATAGATTTCGCGGGAACAGGCTGTCCGTTTCGATCCAGCAATCCCACTGTGATTTTGGAATCCCAAAGCCCTCGGAATACAAGAAGGATGGTTGCATACTCGTTGAGTTTCCGGGGCGGACCATACTCAGAAAGGTATATTTCGCGAGTAAATCCGTCTAGCGGAATTTGAGTATTGAACCCATCAGCATCTCCATTGATCGTGATTATCCGGGCGCGGATGGGCGACGGCGCCTCGGAGTCTTGATTCACCTCCTTGCCGTCCACCTGAAAAGACAAGACGGGCGGGGCGGCAAGAGGAGTGGGGCTGATCTTGGGAAGTTGAACGCCATCGAAGTAGAACGTGTGCCTGCCGCCAAAGGGGCGCAGTTCAATCCAAGACACGCCTTGCAGGGGCATGTCGAAGTAGACGACTTGGGGACCGGCGTTCTTGCTGAAATCCACATAATCAAGGGAACTCGGGGAGCTCCCCGCCCCCTGCTGGTGCATGGCCCGGACCTGGTAGCGGCCCTCGACCCACTTGCCGGTGAAGTCAAGAAGAAGCGTGAAACCCCTCTTGACCCTTGGCTCGTGTTTCCATTGAATCTGGCCGTTGCTTGAGCTGAATCCCCATTGGCCTTCCTTTATCTCGCGGATGGTCAGAGTCCCTTCCGCAAAGCCAAAGGAACGTCCGCTCTTCGGTTCTAGAAGAACCCGGTCGTTGGCGTTCGGATAGCTGGCGGCGCGGAACCAGACGTCCACCTTATTCGGCAGCGGTTTTCCCATGCTGTACATCTGCGCCAGCAAGTAGTCGGACGCGTCCCAGAAAACGCCGGTCCGCTCGCCTTCCGCTTTGAGCAATTGCCTCGTCTCGTGGTCGAAGACGCGCATTTCGATGATATCATAAAGCAAACGTGATTGTTCCCCGCCGCCGACCACCTGGAAATGCACGTTGGCCATGTCCAGCCAAGCGGCCTGTTTCTCCATATTGGGAGCCACAGGCATGGCAATGTCGCCCACTTTGAGTCCCTTACCGTCTTCGTAACGGATATGGCCGTTGCGGTCGTTGCGCTCGACGATAGTCAAGGCAAAGGCGTTGGGCCCGGCCTTGACTTTGAGATCCTTGGAGGAAGCACGGGCATTTTCATAGAGTTCGCCCTTTTTCGCATCACTTCCTTTTTCCCCCAGGGGAATCGCCAGCGCCACGGCGATAGATAGCAAGACCGCCGCGGCCGTTGCCGCCAGCGCCCGGCGCGTGAGACGGCGCGCGCGGTCGCGGTCGCCCAGGATCGCTTCGACGCGCCGCAGAAAAGCGCCCTTGCTGAGGAGGATGCCCGTGGCCATTTCCGCCGCGAAAGGCCGCTCGGGGAGATCCTCGGCCAGGCGCGCCAGCATCTCCGCGTAGGGGAGCGGCCGGCCCGTGGCGTCCAGGACGGCGTCGTCGGCGCAGTGCTCGGCCAGGGCCGAAACCTGGCGGGCCGCGAGCCAAACCAGGGGATGGAAAAACAGCGCGGCCCGCACCAGCGCCGCCAGCGTCAAAACGAGCGGATCATGGCGGCTGAGGTGCGCGGTTTCGTGCAGCGCCACCGCGCGGAGTTCCTCGTCCGAGAGGCGTGGGGCGAGCGTGGAAGGCAGCAGGACGCGCGAGTGGAGAATTCCCACCGAAATCGGGACGGGCACGCGCGGACTCTGGAGCGCCAGACAGGCCCGGTGGAACCGGAGAGCCTCGCGGGCATGGCGGAACGCGGCAAGGACGCGCTCATCCGTGGCGGGCATCGCCGCCCCGATCCACTGCCGGATGCGCAAACGGCCCAGCACGATCCAGATCAGAAAGAGCGAGAGGCCGGCTGCGTAAGCGATCAATCCCAACGCCCAAGGGTAATTGAAAATCGTCCGCATTCCCGCGCGCGGCATGGTTTCCAAGCCGGTTTCAGCGCCCGCGAGAGAAGCACCAGGATTCTTTGCGCTCGCGGTGTTCTCTGAGACGCCCGATCCCGGCAAAGAAATGTTTCTTTTCCATTCATCATTCATCATTCTGCCCTCATCATTGTGATACGCGGGCAGCATCGTCAGGCGCATCTGGGGCGCTCCGGCACGCTCGAACCCGCGGGTGAGCAAGGGGAGCGTGGGGGCCATGAGCAGGGCCAGCGCCCAGACGGCGTGGCGGACGGCGGCCCGGCGGCGGCGCAGGAAATACGCGAGCGCGAAAGTGGCGGCGAAGAGCAGACTGGATTGCCACAGCGCCGACAGAAGATAACGCATCGCTGGGAATCCCCACTCATCGAGGGAGGCAAGAAACGAGATCATGCGTTTTTTCCCTTTCTCCGAAATCCGCGCGACAGGGTAACCCAGTCAGCCGGGTGCTTCTTTCTCAGCGTTCATCCACGCCAAGCCATTCCGGAAAATCTTCTTTCTTGAGACGCGTCGGCGCCGTGATCCCGCGTTGCTTCACCTCTTCATCCACCATCCTGGCGATGTCCTCATACAGAATCGTCTTTGAGCCGTCATGATTTCCCGAGCTAAACTGGGCGCGCGCGCAGGCCAACAAGCGCAGGAGGTCCGCCGACTCCGGCACGTCGCGATACAGGGTGTAGAGCGACCAGAAGCGGAGAAAACGACTGGGATTGTACCCTATCTGACTATGAAACCTTGTAGTGTGGCGGGGCAAATCGCTGAGCCGCACGTCGAGTTCCGCCCCGGCCACCAAGGCCTTGAAGCGAACGGAGCGGGAAGCGTCGGGCGGCGCGTTCAGCCCTTTGGGATAGGCCCCAGCCAAGAAGGTATCGCAAAGGCGGAGGAAAGTAAGAAGCCTCTCCTTCTCGCCCATCTGAATGTTCCTTTTCATCCGGTTCTTCTTCGCCTCGACATCGGGTCCTGAGAGGCCGGACCGGTCCAGATTGTCGGCGGCATTCCATCGCTGGGTCCTCTCCTCTTTCTGAACTATGGCCAATTGGCTTTGCAGGCCGTAGTAGGGGTAATTGTCATTGCCCCTCTCCCGGCCGGCGTAACGCATGAGACTGATCATCAAACGTCCATCATAGCACCGCGAGTGCTGGTGGATCTTGTATAGGAGCGCGGTGCCGAGGTCTAAGTCGCGCGGTGCGCCGCCCTTGCCTGCCCCTGCCGCGTCTTGGCCGAGTTTCCCGCGCAGGAAAGCGGCATCCTCCGGGCTCAGTTCGCCGGAGTATGCCTTCATGCCGAGCCGGTACAGCAAATCGTCCGCGAAGGGACCCTTGGGATCGGCTTCGTAACGCTGCCAGCTCTCCACGACGGTCATCTGCTTGGGATGGGGATCGCCCGGAAGGAAACCCCGGTTTTCCGTGAGCGCGATCAGCAGGTTCTCGCGGGCCTCGCTCCCCGCTACCTCATAAATGAAGTGGTCATAGCCAAACTCGTCCCGTTCGCCTTTGTACGCCACGGGGAGCGAGATGCTGTAAACGAGGAGGCAGGGGATTTCCAGCGTCATGCGAATCGGCCCAAAGGTTTTCCATTTCGGCGAGGTGCGCAGAATGTACTGGAACTGATAGGCGAAGGCGCCCGCAATCTGATGGTCCATATCCACGTCCAGCAAATGGCTGTAGCGAACCTCGATCACGGTTTCCTTCCCGGCGGGCAAGACCGGACGGTACTGCAGGAAGTCTATCCGCCGGTTCAGGCGCGCGAGGTCATAGTGAATCCTATCCATCCCGCTCAAGGGAACGATCTTCTCCCGCTGCCCCGAAAGCGGATCGAGGAAGAAAGACTCCGCTCCCCACCGTTCCTGGAACTGCGCGACTCCGTCCTCTTCCGCCGGATGCGTGGCGGCGTACAGAAAGGAGAGCACGTCCAGGTCGCTGTCCTCGATGCGGGGATGGTCCGCCAACTCCCGCCCAAGAAGAAGGAGGAGCGGCTCGTTGCTCGCTCCGGTTTTCTCCCGCTTCAGGAACTCCGTGAAACTGAAGAAGCGGCGGCCCTCGGGGTAATCCGCGATTCCGGACGCGGAGGGGTTGCGCTTGCTCAGGAGCGTGTTCGAGGTCACGGTTACCTTTGAGATGGCGGGCCATTGGGCTACCCAGGTGCGAACGCCTTCCGCCCAGCGCTGCCGGTCTTTCTCGAAGAGCGACTCAAAGGAAACGTATTCGAAGGGGATATTCTTGCCATCCACGGCCACGCTGGAGCGCACCCCGCGCCGCGTTGTCTTGGGAAGACGCTGGTTCTTGTAGAAGCCGATGGGGATCCGAATGGTGTTGAGCTTGTCCTCCGGCCCGCTCCAGAGAATGGGAAAGGCGATCAGCGGCGAAAGGTCCTGCGGCGAAGGATTGAAAAGGCGGTAGCGCGCCGTCACTTCGACGCGCGGCGGCGGGTTCGAGGCCCCGTCTGCGCGCGTAAAGATGAGCGCATCCTCCGGGGCCACGCGCTCGAACCGTATCTTGAGATCTTCGCCGCGGACCTGGATCAGCGTCTCCTCGGCCGGAACGATCTGCCCGGCCACCGACGTGTCGTACTCGATTGTGTTTTCGTTGGCGCGGGAAGAAACCGGCCACAACACCGGGATTGCCGCGAACAGCAGACAAAGCAGATAGCGTTTCATACCGCCTCCTTTGGGTGCTAGTGAACCCAGAAAGCCTATGCAGATCCCTGACGCCGCCGGATAAGGTCCTTCACTTTCCGGACTTCTCCCTTCGACACCAACTCCCCACTCATCAAGGTGGCCACAAGGCCGAGCGCCGATCCGTCGAAGGCCCGCTCGATCACGTCGCGGACGATGCTCTCGCGGGCGTCCTCCCGCCGAACCAGGGCCCGGTAAGCGAACCCGCGCCCGTGCGGACGCCGCGCGGCGTATCCCTTCTCCTGGAGGATGGCAAGCATGGTGCGGATGCTGGGAAGCGCGAGGGGCTTACCGCGCCCCTCCAGATCCCGCCGGATGTCCTCGACGGTCACCTCCTCTTTACTCCAGACAACGCGCATGATCTCCAGTTCCAGTTCGGTGAGTGTTTTTGTTTTTCGCCTCGCCATAGGGAGCGTTCCTCCGGGATTGTGGTTTCACGCGGAGGGGGCCGGACGGGGCAAAACGCCCCAGGAAAAGCGCTCCGCGAATTCTTTCGCGCTTATGAAATCACAAGGCAGGCGGGCGTGTCAAGAGAAAAACGCGAATTCTTTCGCCCCTCATTTTCCCCGGGACTATGGAGTCCTTATCGTTTGTAGTTCCACCTTCACGCGGTCGAAAACGAGACCCTATCGTTCTTGGCCCCGCCTTCACGCGGTCGAAAACGAGACTCTATTGTTTGTAGCTCCGCCTTCAGGCGGTCGAAAACAGGGGAAGCCCGAGCACGGCGATTCTGGAGCCTGATACCAATGTGCATTCAAAGAGATACATACTATCGACTTGCGAGACGGGATGAACGGGAAAGAAAAGGCGCAAGCATGGCTTGCGCACTCCAAAATGGAGACAGCGGGAAAGAAAAGACGCAAGCGCGG
>Ga0315282_10012771_pt1 | contig 12793 bp, 15 predicted proteins | sample YL17G07_20_MG_FD_203693 | JGI IMG/M metagenome (GOLD analysis project Ga0315282, IMG submission 203693) | Sediment microbial communities from Yellowstone Lake, YNP, Wyoming, USA - YL17G07_20 | ecosystem: Environmental > Aquatic > Freshwater > Lake > Sediment | place: USA: Wyoming | collected... | reverse complement strand
GCCGATAAAAGTTGAACTTAAAGTAATTAACGCACCGCTAGGGGTTAAAGGCAATTCCGCCGGTAACGTCACTAAGATGGCAACTTTAGAAACCGGTATTGAAATAAACGTACCCATGTTCATTAATCAAGGCGATGTTATCAGAGTTAATACGGAAACCGGAGAATACGTGGAACGAGCGTAAAAAATGCCCCCTTGATAAAGGGGGTTGGGGGATTAATAAATATTAGAAAAACGAAAACTTCAAATAATAAAAACTCGATTTTGGCAAACAAAGTCGAGTTTTTGTTTTAAGATAGAAATAACCGCCATTTGCTCCAAAAGGCGGTTAAGTTAGTCTATAATTTCGAAGAAAGCCTGATACTCGAGCAGGCTTTAAAGAAAATTATTTTATCATTTTAATAATGTCTTCGAATCGGACATCGACCACTTTTAGATCTTTCGGTTTAAGCGGAATACAATGGCCGATAGCATTTCGAGAAGGTATCGCTTTGTTTATCGTAATGCTAAAAGCATTTTTATCCTGTTCATTAAGATACGGTAAAAATAATTTCCAATTTTTTTTGCTAATAATAATTTCTTTAAGTTGTCCCAAATGAGTGTATTCGAGCTTATCATTTCTTTCCGCTGCGTAATAAGGTTCCTTCGTTATTATTTCCTCAACTTTTTTTTGTATATCAATATGAACACTATTTTTCCACCAATCAATATTTTGGCTGAATACTTTTCTAATCATTTCTCTTAATACGTTTTCGGTGGCATATAAGATCTTGTATGCATCTGCCATTTTGTTCATATTCGCATCTATTTTATTAACTGAAATATTAGGATTAAGTTTTGGTCTATTTTTTGTTTTTACGATTTTATTAATTATATCCGATACATTTTTTGATGAAATATTTTCGATTTGTCCTTTTGAAGGCATGTAACCTAAAATACCTGGGATTTTTTTATAAATTCCATTTTTAATTTTTTTAGCCAAACCCAACTTTTCAGCCTTTCTAAGAAGCCCGCTAGTAGTAGTGGGGTGTAAACCAACCAACTTAGCAATATCAATATAATGATTTTTACCGTTTGCACTTCTCAAAACATCACAGCTTTTTTTAGTTTTTGCAAATTCCCAGCAATTGCTTTTTATATTTTCTATATAGTCTATTGCCATTTTATTTCGGATTCTTTTTGATACTTTTAAGGAAGGTATTTACTGCGGCGAGATCCATTCGTACTTTTTTACCAATTTCGGCTTGAGTAGTTCCCATTTTAAATAATTCCAGAATAAGAAACTTCTTCAAGAGATCACGAACCTCGTCTATTGGTTGTACCGTTTTTTTATTTTTAGCCATAAAATTATTTTTTCTTTATAATTTGTTTTTGGGGTACCATCCTGCTGATAGTAGATTTCCCTACGTTTAAAACTTTAGCTATTGCATTAATTCCGACTTCTTGTTTTATTAAAGATAATACAAGCAATCTTTTAATTGCTTCAAGATTATCTAGTTGATTCTCTTGCTTTTTTCTTGGCATATTATTTTTTAGTTTTCTTTAAATTAGTTAATATTACGTCAACAGTATTTTTTGAGGTATTAAGTATCTCGGCGATTTCAGTATTTTCTAGCTCGAAAGATTTTAGAAATGAAACCTTATCCTTAGTGTATTTTAGTTCATCATTTTTAGGAAGCCATAGTGATATTAATATTGATAATTTTTTAGAAATAATTTCCAGGTGTTCCTTGTCCATAATTTTATTATTTAATTATTTTATTAATAGTAGCCGTACTTATATTTAAGATATCGGCAACATCTCTCCATTTATATCCAGAATCCATGAACAATTTTACCAAATGTTTTAATACTTTTTCTTCTAAATTGTCTTTTTGTTTAAGATTCAAGATCAGTAGATAAATTATAATGTCCAGTTTTTTCGTTAGTTCATTTGTTTTTTCTTTGTCCATAGTTATTTATTTACTGCACTTCTTCGTATTAAGTGCAATTCTTTATTAATATGATTAATTGATTTTCCTAAAATTTCTGCGATTTCATTATTTTTAATACCAAAATTTGATAAAAAATTAATTTGGTCTCTTAAATCCATTTTTAAATTTTTCTTTGATAAATTAATTAAATTTAAGGCTATAAGTACATTTAATCGTTTTACGATTCTTTCTTCATTTGTTGAAGTGTTTAGCATAAAAATTTATATAAATTACAATTCCCATTATTTTATCATACCAACAAAATAATTGTCAATACATTAAGTTACCAAAAACATAAAAAACCTATATAATAACCGAATATTAAATAAAATTTGTAAGAAATATTTATTTTTTATTTAATATTAAATAAAATCAAAGATTAAATTTATTACTAATTTAAAAAACTTTGTATTTAGTGTTAAAATGTTAGAAAATGGTCTTATACCATTATTTTTGCTAAAATATATTTATGGAAGAGGTAGATAACTCGACAACTGAAAATAGCCAACCGACCGAACCAACCGTTGAACCGGTGACACCGGTCGAGCCAATTGAGCCTGCTCCTGAACCGCCGGCGGCTGAACCAGCGGAGGAAAGCATGCCAGAAGTTTTTCCGAGTGAGGCTGAACTGCAAGCTTCTGTTGAGCCTGCGCCTGTTAAACCGGCAAGCGAGCAGTCGGTTGAAAGTGAGGTAACCGATGCTGGGGTGATGGCGCGGTTAAAAATGTTTTTAAGAGATAAGCTTTTGAACGCTAACCGTAAAAGGCAGGAGAAAGCTGAGGCTCATTTAGAAATGATCATGAGTTATACGCGCGAACACGGAAAAATTACTAACGACGAGGTGGAGCACTTAGTCAAAGTCAAAGACCGGCAGGCGCTTCGCTATCTTGGTCAACTGGTTAAGCAGGGGCGTCTGGTCCGCTTCGGCACCAAGAAAAATACTTTCTATAAAATCGTAAATTAATTTAAATAGAAAAGTCCGCAGCGTAGCTTTTAAAAATACTGCGGACTTATTTTATGGCTTTCAGCCAGATTTTTTTCGGCCTATTTGGTTCGGCGGGAGAAGAATTGGTCCACATCCCGAGCGTGTTTGGGCAGCTCGGTAAGGTATTGTCCCAGCTGGTAGCTCCCCTTGGGCACGAGAATGCTTGCGATCGGTTGGTAACTTTCCCAATCACGGCTGGAGTTTACCAATTTCCTGCCCAGCGACAGAATGGAATAACCCTTGGCTACTCCGACACAATGAGTCACAGCATCGATTTGGATGGGAAAGGGTATGCAAAGAAGCGTTACCTTACAGGCGTGGTTGAAAAACCCGTAGTACATAAGCAGCCTGATGAATAAATTGGCCGTTTCCAATCCCTCCAGGACGGTGACTCCGCGCTTTATGCCGGCGTAGACGCTATCCAGGAAGCCCCTGGTTTTCCTCGGGTTGGTATTAGCCAACAAAACCGATAAACTTCTTACTCCGTTTAAATCCATGTCATTTCCTCCTTTTGGTTTGAGATTTAAAACAGGTGCAATTATGAACAAAAAATAATATCATAATTATTAAATTCTGTCAAGAAAAATTTAATATTACTTAATATAAAAATAACCGCCATTTGCAGGAAAAGGCGGTTATTTTGTTTACCCCGTTACTTGAAATATCTGCGGTCAAGTAATGGGGTTGGCTTCGTAATTAATATAAAAAGACGGCGGTAAGATGAGCTCACCGCCGTTTTGATTCAAGGTTCAATGCCAGTCGTTAGAAAATTTAATTTTAGACCCTCTTTGACCTGGCCCCAAAACAGAACGCCATTAAGCATAGCGTTCACCCTAATTATGATCTTGGCCAAAGCCTGATCGAGTTCGTCTTCATCAAACTTTTGCCAGCTTTTTGTCCTGGGTTCTTTGATCCGATTTTGGATTCGGAGCGATCTAATCTTGTTTAATAACCACCAAGTTCTTTCCCAGGCATCGATTGACATGCTCTGGATAAACGACGTGCGCTCCACGTCTTGCCAGACTTTCTCATGTTCTTCAGTGAAAGAATTGTTTGGCCATAGTATCTTTCGACAATAGCCTCGTTGATGGATCAGATCGCTTAAATCATGTCGAGCTTCTACTCTTCCGCTCCCGACGGAATATGGTCCCCAACTTATACCTCGGAACAGTTCTATCGAAATTAAAATGATCTCGCGATACAAGATTGAGCCAGAAACTGAATTATATATAGATTCGGCAAAGTGAATGATAACACCGTTGTCCATAGGGTTAGGTGGTTTTGTCATCCTGATCACCGGCTCGATCGTCGTGATCAAAAGATCGAGTCTTTCCTTCAGATCCTGCTTTTTTAAATTGGCCATGTTTTCCTCCTTCCTTGAGGTTTTAATAGTGCGGCAAGGTCATAAGACCTCATTCCTAATTATCATATTGATCGTTTAGTGTCAAGAAGCGCAAGATAAAAATAACCGCCCCGCATTTTGCGGGGCGGTTATTTTGTTTGTTTGGTTAAGTATTCGTTACTTTGGTGTTTTATTTTACCCTTCCATCTCACGTGCCTTAACTTCGGTTAAAACTTTTTTTCTGATTTCCTTCATTAATTTTTTATCAGCACGTAAAAATCTTTTGGCGTTTTCCCGGCCGATACCTAATTTAATCTCGCCATAGCTATAAGAATTACCTGATTTATTAACGACATTATAAATAACAGCAGTATCCAATAAGTCGCCGGAAACGGAAATACCCTCGTTATACATAATATCAAATTCACAGGCGCGGAACGGGGCAGCTACTTTGTTTTTGACCACTTTGGCTTTAACACGGTTACCGATAATTCTATCAGCCTGTTTGATCTGCGCCGCCCGTCTGACTTCTATCCTGACCGAAGAGTAAAATTTTAGAGCCGTGCCGCCGGTAGTGGTTTCCGGATTGCCGAAAAAGACGCCGATTTTCATCCTGATCTGGTTAATGAAGATAACTACGGTCTTGGTCTTAGAGATGATAGCGGTCAGTTTTCTTAAAGCCTGACTCATTAGCCTGGCTTGCAGTCCCATATGTTGATCACCCATATCGCCCTCAATTTCTTTTTGCGGCACTAAAGCGGCCACGCTGTCCACTACCACTACGTCAACCGCATTGGAGCGAACCAAGGTTTCTAAAATTTCTAAGGCTTGTTCACCAGTATCAGGCTGGCTGATCAATAATTCTTTAATATTTATACCGATTTTAGACGCATAGTCGGGATCAAGTGCATGTTCAGCATCAATAAAAGCGGCAATACCACCGGCTTTTTGTACCTCGGCGATAACATGTTGGGCTAAGGTGGTTTTACCGCTGGCTTCGGGGCCGAAAATCTCGGTCACCCGGCCGCGCGGTACGCCGCCTACGCCTAGAGCAATATCGAGTGATAAACAACCGGTTGATACGGCGTCAATATCGGCTTTTCTTGCCTCGCCAAATTTCATGATTGCTCCTTCACCAAATCTTTCTTTAATTTGTTCAACGGCCGTCATAGCAGCCCGGATTTTCTCATCAGTTGATTCTCCGGATTTGATTGGTTTATTTTTATCATCCATAGTTTAATTGATAATTTTAGGCTAAAAATGAAAAAAGTTGGTAAATTAAAGGAGGTTAATGGCTAACCTCCTTTATTATTCATAGTTATCATAAATCATTTTTCTCCGAAATGCAACAGCTTATTCACTTTTAACTAGAACATGTTTAATTATAGTATTACTGGCGCCATATTTTTTATCCGCTGTTATAACAATAGTATTAATACCTTTTTTAAGATCGATGATTTTAGAAAAATTACCATTGCTATCGCTTAAAATAGTTTCACCATTTATAACTAGGTGTACCTCTGGCTCGGTTTTGCCCGACACTTCTAAAAAATTTTTTTTTGTAACCAAATTTTCAATCGGGCTATAAATAAATAAAGTTGGTGGAGAGATTATTTTACTTAAGCGCAAACCAAGGTAAAAAAAACAAATAATGATTATAAGACCAATTAAAATATTTCTGACAATTTTTGGCACCATCCAAAAATAGGTCTTTTTAACTATTCGCCTGGAGAAAGGTTGTTTATATTCTTGAGGCTGAAAATTTTTTTTTTCTTGACTAAAGATTTTTACTAACTTTTGATAATCCAGACCTAAAAAAAGAGCATATTCGCGTAAAAAATTTTTGCCATAGACTCCTTCGGGTAGCTTATCATATTGGTTTTTTTCTAAGGCGGCTAAATATTTATATTTAATCTTTAAGGTTCTGGCTACTTCTTCTAATTTTAATTTCTTAGTTTGCCTGGCACTGCGCAGTTGTTCGGCTACAGTCTCATTATCAAGGAAAATTTTGTTGGTTTTAAAGAATTTCATAATTATTTTTACTTGAACCAACCGCCGATAGCCCACTGACCTTTTTCAGCGCCGGGAATTTTAAGAGCGGTAAAGACAAATTGAATAATCATAAAACTGGTAAAAACAATCACCAGACCGATGACTGCTCCTAAGATAATTTGCTTAGCTTGGGTCACTCGTTCGCTAGAACCAGCCGAGATCAAAAATATCACACCGCCGTAAATAAAAGCCAATAAAGCCAATGAACCGGTAATGCCAAGAATAATTTTGGAAGCGACTATGAATATTTTTATAAAATCGTTTAATTGGCAATTACCCGAAGCAATACAATCACTGCTATAGTTACCAGGTTGAATTATGGAAGATTGTGCCAAACAGATATAAGTAGAAAATAAAAAAAATAAGACAGAACAAATGGTAAAAATTTTTGGAACTTGTTTCAACATATTTCAGTTCGAGTTAATAACTATTGTATAACTATTGATTTACTATTGTTTTACAAATTGAAAGTTAAGCAGTAGTTATACAATAGTAAAACAATTGTTAATTTCTATTTTGGAATTTATTGATTAACCGGTGGCGTAACGGTTTGTTGCACCTTATTAGCGGCTAGATTAATAAGATTATCAAAAGTATCGCTGCCGCTAACGGCATTATCGATCATTTCGGCAAAGATTTGTTCCGCCGCCGCGCTGTCCATGCCACGATACCAACTTTTTGCGGTTAAGACTTGGTCGGCAAAAACGCCAATATCCATATCATCAATTTGTTGACTGATTAGTGAACGCAAGGCGGTTGGTTTTTTTACTTTATCCAAGTAAAGCTTGGCTTGTTCGGCTTTGGTGGCAAATTGGATAAAGTCCCAAGCTTCAGCCGTATATTTACTTTTAGCCGAGACAGTTTCCACCCAATAGTTGGCGAAATTTACACCTTGAGGGTTACCTTCAATTTGCGGTAGTTTAGCTATACCAAAGTTTAATTTTGGCGCTTGGTTGAGGATTTGTGGCAGATGATAAGCGTAGCCGAAGAATAATGCCAATTTGCCTTGAGCAAACATATTTAAAGAATTATCCAGAGTTTTATTCCAACTATAAACTTCCTTGGCTGGATTAGCAAAATCAGTATAAAAACGTAAAGCCTCAAGTCCGGGAATATATCTTTGCTGTTGAAAATTGGCTGGCATTTTATTAAAACTTATGCTGTTACGATCATCACTCATAACCGCACCATTTTGCATCATTAAAACTGACAGAATGTCAAAATACCTTTCTATATTAGTGCTACCGCCTAAAGCCACGCCAGCTTGAATTATTTCACCTTTAACATTTTGTTTAGTTAGTTTTTTCACATCTTGCTGAAATTCGCGATTCCAATAAATAGGCGGTTCCGCTATGCCGGCATTATTAAGTAAATCTTTATTATAATATACGGCTAAGGTGTCTACAGACAGAGGTAGTCCCCAGACTTTTTCTTCTGTCTTGTTAGTTTTTTCATTCATTACTTTAATGACTACGTCATTATAAACAATATCAACGAAGTTATTTTTTATTTCATTAATACCGATACTCTTGGTAGTGCGTAATTCTGGTACCACCTCTTTTTTAACCGTGCCCTTAACTACCGGATAAGCCATAGTGATGGTGGCTGGCATCGGTTCTATTTTATTTTGGTATTTTTTAATCCAGGTATTATGGATAGAAAAAATATCCGGGCCTCGATCTTCGGCTAAAGCATTCAATAATTCTTTCTCATATTCATCATAGCGTAGTTTACGATAATTAATTGTTACGTTGGAATGTAATCTATTATATTCAGCAAAAATTTCACTAAAAGCATCCGGACCATCCCAGACTCGCCAGTAGTTAAGAGAAATCGGTTTCATTGCTTCTTTAACTTGCTGACTGGTAATTCTACAACCGAAACCAGAGGTCATGATCAAGGCAGACAAAAGAAATAATATGATTAGGCGGTGTTTCATAAACATTTCATAACTTATAACTCAAAACTTATAATTAGTGATTTTTATATTTTATCGTATTTTATATTACTTGAGTTATAAGTTATAGGTTATAAGTTATTTAATCAGTTTAATTCTGTATTTATTATAACATAAAGCAGGGAATAGAAAAAATTTAAAAAATTACTCCATCTTTGGTCGGTATTGTAAAGCTTCGGCAATATGCCGAGTAAGGATTTTTTCTTCACCGGCTAGATCGGCGATAGTGCGAGCAAGTTTTAGAACACGAAAATAAGCTCGGGCAGATAGCCTTAATTGATCCACGGCTTGGCGCAATAGATTGATAGAAGTATTATCAAGCTGACAATATTGCTTAACTATTTCTGAAGACATTTCCGAATTAGTGATAATATTTAAATTAGTAAATCTTTGACTTTGAATTTTTCTGGCTTTTTCCACGCGCAGTTTGATTGAGCTAGAAATTTCAGTTGCTTCTTGACCAGAAAGTTTATCAAATTTTACTCGTGGAACTTCAATATGTAAATCAATTCTATCTAAAATTGGTCCGGAAATTTTCTTTTTATAATTAATAATTTGAGCAGACGAACAAATACAGTTTTTTTCATTGTCACCTAAAAAACCACAGGGACAAGGATTGGTTGCGGCAATTAAAATAAATTTAGCCGGAAAAGTAATATTACTAGCGGCACGGCTAACGTGAATTACGCCGTCTTCTAGGGGTTGTCTTAGATTTTCTAAAACTGTCCGGGGGAATTCGGCAAACTCATCTAGAAATAAGATACCGCGGTGAGCCAAGGAAATTTCACCGGGCTTTGGCCAGGTGCCGCCGCCGACTAAAGCTACGCCAGAAGCGGTATGGTGAGGGGAGCGAAAAGGACGAAAAGTTATTAAAGCGGTATCGCCTGGCAATTCTCCGGTAACGCTATAAATTTTAGTTAATTCCAGGGCTTCTGTTAAAGTTAGATCAGGTAAAATCGATGGCATGGTCCGGGCAATTAAAGTTTTACCAGCACCTGGTGGTCCAGTCATAAGCACATTATGAGCTCCGGCGGCAGCGATTTCCATGGCCCGTTTAACATGCTCTTGCCCCTTAACATGGGCCATATCAAATTCAATTTTAAGATTGGAAAAGTTAAAATCATTGGCTGGTGCCGGTTCTATGTTTATTTTACCTTCCAAATGTTTTATCAGTTGAGCTAAATTAGCCACTGGAATAACTTCTAAATTTTTTACTAATTTAGCTTCAGCCGCATTGGCTTGCGGTAAAAAAACCGTTTCAATTCCCTGCTGCTGGGCTTTAATGGCAATCGGTAGAATGCCATTGATTGACCGCAATTCTCCATTTAAAGCCAGTTCACCAGCGAATAAATAATTTGTTAAATTTTTAATTAAATTAACTCTGTTAGTGGCAATTAAAATACTAATGGCAATAGGTAAGTCATAGCTCGGCCCTTGTTTTTTTAAATCAGCTGGCGCTAAGTTGACCGCGACCTTTCTTTTAGGAAAAGCAAAACCAGAGTTTTTTATGGCGCCGCGCACTCGTTCTCTTGATTCGGAAACGGCGGTGTCAGGCAGTCCAACGATAGAAAAAGCGCCTAAGGGACCGAATAAAGTATCAGCTTCAACTTCCACGATTTCCGCGTCTAAGCCCACCACGGCAGCGGAGAGTATTTTTGAACTCATAAAGTTAGATCGTGTAAGGCAATACGTTAGCTAGTTAAAACTTTTTAATTATAATTGCCTAACGGTATGTTTTTATAATCAACTAATCTAAATTATAACACAAATCAAAAATCAGCTGTATCTTAAAATTTTAAATTCAATAAAAAAAGCCGATCTATAGATCAGCTTATAAATAATATCCTTTATGACGAAGGTCTTTTTATTTTTAATTTTTTAATGTAATGATGCAACATTTCACGCCGAATCCCCAGAGCTTCGGCTGTTTTAGTCTTGTGCCAATAGTTTTTCCTTAAGGCATCCTCAATACATCCCTTAAGAAATAGAGAGATTTCATCCTGAATCATAGAAAACGTTAGCTCTTTACTTTCAACTTTGGCGATGAATTTCTTAAAAGAATCACCAAACAAGATATTTTCAAGATCGGCTGCCTGCAATCGGTCGTCTTTTTTAAAGACACAGACTTTAAATAGTACATTCTTTAATTCCCGAATATTTCCTGGCCAACTATATTTTTTTAATACTTCAAAGGCCTCTTCGGTAATTTCAATTTGTTTATTTAAAATTTTTCCAATTTCGGCCAGAAAATAACCAGTTAAAGCCTTTAAATCCTCTGGTCGCTGCCGTAAAGGGGTAATATAGAATTCAATCTGGTTAAGACGATATAAAAGATCTGGTCGTAAATTTTTCGTGTCCTTATTAGTTGACGCGATTATCCGGTAATTGCTTTTAACCTCAGAATTACCTAAGGGAAAAAGGCTATGTTCGCTTTCAAATAAGCGGTTATCAGTTATCGGAAGAATTTTGGCCTGGGTTGTGGCCGAGATATCGCTAATTTCATCAAGAAAAACAGTGCCATTGGTAAGATTAAGTAGCCCCAGATGATTATTGATGGCGCCGGTAAAGATACCTTTTTTATGTCCGAAAAGAAGACTTTCAACTAAATTGTCATTCAACATTGCCGTAGTAATTCTGACGAATTCCGCACGGCCACTCAACTGATGGATATATCGCGCCAACTCCGTTTTTCCCACCCCGGTTTCACCGGTAATTAAAATCGTCGCATTAGTAGGCGCTATAATTTTAACCTGTTCAATTAACCGTTTCATCACTTCATCTGCACAGATGAAATTTTGAGCAATATTAATGCCCTCATTTTTTAAAAGATCGGTTTCCATCTTTCCATCCTCCTTTAATATTTTGGATATTTTATTAATCAATTAGACCGATTAAGCCAGGTTATCATAAATAAAAAAAATAATCAATGACTGTTGGATTATTTTTTTAGAAAAAAGATAAATTGTATTGATGTTTAAAATTGTAAATTATTTTTTGTTATAGCTATCCATTGCCCTTTTGTCTAGTTGTCTGGTTGTCTATATTTTGCGCTTGATCGAGTTTTATTGAAAGTAATCTTGAAACCCCGTCGTTGCCCATGGTCACGCCATAGAGTACGTTAGCGCGGCGCATAGTAGCGCGATTATGAGTAATAACAATGAATTGAGTTTTATGAGATAAATCGTCTAGAATTTTAGCTAATCTCTCTGAATTAGCCTCATCTAATGAGGCATCAACTTCATCTAAAACCACGAATGGCGAAGGGTTGGCGCTAATAATGGCACAAATTAAGGCGATGGCGGTTAAAGCACGCTCGCCGCCGGATAACATAGCGATTGATTTAATCTTTTTACCCGGTGGCGTGGCTTGAATCTCTATGCCAGCCAACCCGGTGGCATTGTATTTTTGCAGAAATTTTATATTTTTTACATCAATAGTTGATTGTTTATCTTCTGGCCGAGAAGATTCGGTTGAGATTTTATTATTAGTTAAAGTATCTTCTTTTTCCTCTTTAGTCTCGCTAACTAAAACCTTAATAATTTTAGCTTGACCACCATTAAATAAAATCTTAAAGTATTGTTCAAATTTAGTGGAAATATTTTTGAACTCTCTATCAAATTTTTCTTTTATAATCAGGTCTAGCTCTTTAACAATTTTTTCCAAAGAATTAATTGCATTAGTAAGATCATTACTTTGGCTGGATAAGAAATCAAAGCGTCCTTTTGTATCGATGTATTCCTTGTCAATTTCCGGATCAATGCCACCGATTTGTTCAATTTGGCGTCTTAAAGCAGTTATTTTTTCTAAAGCAAATTCGGCATTAATCTCGCCGGTTAACCGATGCTCCCGAATTTCTTTTAAATTACCAAGATTATTTCTAATCTCAATTTCTAAATCCTCCAGTCTGGTTTCATATTTAGTTGAGTTGATTTTTAGGTCATTTAACTGGTTAGTTAGAAGATTAATTTCCTGCTGTAAATTTTGTAGATTTTTTTGTAGACTAAATAGATATTTTCTTTTTTCTGTTTGATCGAGGTTAAAAGAATAAATTTTTTCTTTAATTTCTTTTATTTCTAATTCTAATTTAATTTGTTTTTCTTTTAATATTTTTTGCTCCTGATTATTTTTTTCTGAATTAATAAATTTTTTATTAGTTAATTTTGTTTCCAAATCAATCATCTCTGATTGTAAATTATTTTTTTTCTCAGCTAAAAGTTTTACCCTTTCCGATCTGGCCGAAATTCTAAAATTACTTTCATAAAGTTTGGTAGATATCTCCTCTTTCGCCTGAGTTAAGCTAATTAATTTTTTTTGGATATTTTCTAGATCATTTCTGGCTTTAGCCGAGGTAGATAAATTTATTAGTTGTTGAAGCTGGTATCTTATTTCTCTAATAATTTGTTTTATTTTTATTAGTTTATCTTCTTTTTCAGCCAATTCTAATTTTTCATTTAATTTCTTAAGTTCATTATTTATTTCTTTTG
>Ga0315282_10012770_pt1 | contig 12796 bp, 10 predicted proteins | sample YL17G07_20_MG_FD_203693 | JGI IMG/M metagenome (GOLD analysis project Ga0315282, IMG submission 203693) | Sediment microbial communities from Yellowstone Lake, YNP, Wyoming, USA - YL17G07_20 | ecosystem: Environmental > Aquatic > Freshwater > Lake > Sediment | place: USA: Wyoming | collected... | reverse complement strand
CGGCATGAGAGTGAACTGCGACTGGTTGAGACTGGGTCGGAGAATACGCTGATAGACTTCGATACGCCAGAGGATCTGAAACGACTGTAGAGACTTAGCACGTAGAGTCCGTCACAGGCAGATCATTTGTTCTCGTCGAGGACCAACTGAAACGTAACGTATCGGAACGCCAACCAGTTCCTCCATCCGTTTCAGGTATGCTTGCGCTGCTGAAGGAAGGTCGTTCCATGATCTTGCTCCGGTTGTTGGGGACTTCCAGCCGCGCCACTCCTCATATATCGGTTGCACCTGACCTTGAGTCACTGTGTCGGGAACCTCCGTCAGTGTTTCGTCACCTGCCCGATAGGCTGTGCAGATTTTGATTCTCTCAAACGAGTCGAGTACGTCCAGTTTTGTGACGGCTATCGCGGTGAGCCCGTTAAGCCAAGCAGCATACCGCACCGTGACCACGTCGAGCCAACCACACCGGCGAGGCCGCTTTGTGGTGGCGCCGTATTCATCTCCAACTTTCCGGAGTTGCTCGCCATCCTCGTCGAATAGCTCCGTTGGAAACGGTCCGCCACCCACTGAGGTTGAGTAGGCCTTGACAATGCCAACAATCTCATCCAGATATCGAGGTGAAATACCGGCTCCCGTGCATGCACCTCCCGCGGTCGGCGAGGACGCCGTGCTATACGGGTAAATCCCCCAGTCAAGGTCACGCATGACACCAAGTTGCCCCTCCAAGAGGACCCTTTTACCAGACTTCACCGCATCACGCAAAATCGGAACGGAGTCTACAATGCGCGAGGACAATTTCTCCCGCCATTGATCCGCCTGCGCGAGAAGCTCCTCCAACTGCAAAGCTGCAATACCGTAGAACGCCATCTCATGATTCTTGATCGGCAGGACTAACTCCAGTCGTTGGCGTAGAAATTGCGGGTGAAGCAGATCTCCCATCCTTATCCCGCGATAAGCGGCCTTGTCTCCATAAACCGGCCCGATTCCTCTGCGTGTGGTTCCGAGCTTGCTGTCTTTGTCCCTTGCTCCATCCAAGAGTCTATGGTAGGGCCACACTACGTGTGCGCGCCTGTCGATCCAGAGATTGCTCACATTGACACCGGAACGCTCCAGCTCAGCCATCTCATCCAACAGTGACGTCGGATCGATTGCCGTGCCGGCGCCCATGATACAACGAACCTGAGGATAGAAAATGCCGGAGGGAATTAGATGAAGCCTGAAAGTTCCTAGGTTGTTGACTACTGTGTGACCTGCATTGTTGCCTCCCTGGAATCTGATCACGATATCTGCCTTGGAGGCTAGGTAGTCGATTACTCTACCTTTCCCTTCGTCGCCCCACTGAGCACCTACTACGGCTGTGACAGGCATTCGCCCGACCTCGCTTGCGGCTTCCTTGAATGGTTGAGGTTGGATTTGTGTACTCCGACCCTTTATCGGGACCGCGTGACGATGCTCAGTCGGAGCCTCTTCGAAGTAGTTTGAGGAATTCACTGAACACGAATCCAAGCGACCCAAGTCCGAGCACAATCACCCACTCAATCGGTGTCAGAGCGGTAATGCTGAAGATGCCGGCCAAGACGGGAATCTGGAATAGGAAGGGCATGATCAGCGCCTGACCCAAGACCACTACGACAAGAGGTTTGTTGCTTAGAGGTCCGGTGGAAAGGAATGTTCGGGTGAATGATCTGCAGCTAAGGGCGAAGAAGATTTCAAAGAAAACCATCGTCGCGAACACCATACTCCGAGCCTTCAGCTCAGCAAACTCAACTTGATTGGAGAAAGTCCAACCGTAGGTCAGAAGGGCGAATACGAATGCGACGGCGCAAACGGCAACAAGCAGTAGAGCAATTCCTGCTAGCCAACTGTGCACGGTTCGGAAGACGCTCTCCTTTGGGTCTCGAGGCGGTTTCTCCATTATCTGTGCATCTGGTGGATCGGTTCCCAATGCGAGCGCGGGAAGGCCGTCTGTGGCTAGATTCACGAAAAGAAGATGCTTTGCCAATAGCGGTAATGGAAGGGCAAGCAATCCCGCTAGGGCCATCATGATGATCTCTCCGATGTTTGCTGAGAGCAAGTAGGTCAAGTACTTCCGGATGTTCTCGAAGATTCCTCTACCTTCATAGACGGCTGCAACGATGGAGGCGAAGTTGTCGTCCGCGAGTATCATGTCAGCAGCTTCTTTCGTCACATCGGTACCCGTTATTCCCATTGCCACACCGATGTCTGACTTCTTCAGCGCCGGCGCATCGTTTATCCCGTCACCGGTCATCGTAACGATGTTCCCCTGCCTCTTGAGGGCCTCAACGATTCTTGACTTGTGCTCGGGAGACGTGCGCGAATAGACCGAGACTTTGCCTACGATCTGGGAGAACTCCTGCTCGTTGAGTTTGTCGAGTTCCATCCCCGTGATTGCCAGATCGCCTTCCTTCAGAATTCCTAGCTCTTTCGCAACCCAGCTAGCCGTAAGTTTGTGGTCACCTGTTATCATAACAACACGTATTCCAGCCTTCTTGCAGAGTCTAACAGCCTCCACCGCCTCTTCCCTAGGCGGATCAATCATCGCCAGCAAACCAAGAAAGGTCATCTCATGCTCAATTTTCTCATCGATATCGGTGGGAAGTTGATCCAACCATTTGCTCGCTACAGCGAGGACGCGAAAACCATTCGAAGCGAAGTCGTCGTTGGCTTCGAGGATGTGACGCTTCAAATCTTGGCCAAGAGCCACGTTGGAGGACGATGAGCGAAGTTCAACACATTTACCCAGAACAACCTCGACCGCTCCCTTGGCGGCGACAACATAGCGACCCTGCTCAGTTCTGTGCACTGTACTCATCATCTTTCTCTCGGAGGTGAACGGAACCTCAGCGACCCGAGGATAGCTACCGCGAGTAACCGCAGAATCAACCCCGATCTTAGCACCGGCAACGAGAATCGCGCCTTCAGTCGGATCGCCAAGAACCTTCCACATATTGTCTTGTCTCAGGAGCTTTGCGTCATTGCATAGAACACCGTTCAAGCAAGCGAACTTCACAACCTCACGTTCCGAGTCCGCTAAAGGCGGCTGAAACTCGCCTCCTGAATCATAGCCCGCACCGGTCACATCGTAAATCTTCCCATCCGCGAACACCTTCCTGACGGTCATCTCTCCCTTGGTCAGGGTTCCGGTCTTGTCAGAGCAAATGACCGTAGTCGATCCCAGTGTCTCGGTAGCGGGGAGATGCCTGACGATCGAGTTCTTGCGCGCCATTCTATACACGCCGACAGCCAACGCGCCAGTGACGACGGCTGGCAGAGCTTCCGGGACAGCGGCGACGGCCAGACTTACGCCCCATAGGAACATCTCAAGTAAGGCGTGGCCGCGCAAAATCCCTAGAAACGAGACCAGAGCAACCGTAACCAAGAGCATCTTAATCATCCACTTACCGAGCTCATCCATTCGCTTCTCCAACGGCGTCTGCTCAGGTTCCGTGGTCTGGATCAGGTTGGCTATCTTGCCAAACTCGGTTCTCATGCCAGTTGCATACACAACCGCCTTTCCCCGACCGTACGTCACGATTGTGCCCGAGAATGCGATGTTGCTTCTCTCCGTCAGCGAGGTCTCCGATGCCAGTTGCGTTGGGGATTTGGCGACTGGAACTGATTCGCCGGTCAGTGTCGCCTCATCGATTTGGAGGTTCATTTCTTCCAAGATTCGCGCATCTGCAGGCACCTTGTCTCCCGGATCTAGGAGGATCAAGTCGCCGGGCACTAGTTCCCTTGCCGGAATCTGTGTCTCCTGACCGTCCCTGATCGTGTTTGCCGCGGGAGCTGCAAGCCGCTTCAGGAGAGCCAGCGATTTCTCTGCTCTATACTCCTGATAGAAACCTAAGCCAGCGGACGCGAATACGATTGCGAGAATTACAGCTGAGTCGATTGCTTCTCCTATCAGAACCGAAATGATCGCTGCAGCTATCAGGATTAGAACAAGTGTTTCCCTGAACTGAGATAGAAGTAGTTTCCATGCTGGTTCTTTGCGAGTCTCCTCTATCTGGTTGAACCCAAAGACGCCGAGTCGGGCCTTAGCATCGTCACTTGCGAGACCCTGCTTCGGATTCGATTTCAGAGTCCTGAGTACGGTTTCTGCGTCTCTGGCATGCCACTCTTCGCGAGATAGGGTGTCAGGAGTTACTGCCATCTACGATTCGTACGTGATTGCTTTGTCACCTGCCCTATTTGTCATTTGACCGTTTACAGCACTTGAACTCAGACAGGGACGTTATATGATTCACAGTGCAGACTCGACTTAACGCGGAGCATGAACATTCCATGCAGCCTTCATCGCCGAAGCCCAAGCAAAAATGGTGGCGTCGGTGGTGGAAACCAATCAGCATAGGTTTCGCGGCGATAATGCTCAACGTTCTCGCTTACTACATGTTGCCGCCTAGTCTTGTACATCGACTGGGATTCATGGGCTATTTGGGGGCTTTCGTCGTTGCGGCGATTGCTAATGCTACTGTGCTCGTGCCCGTTCCCTATTACCCGGTTATCGCCAGACTCGCTCAGGTTCTCAACGTCTGGGGCGTAATCATTGCGGCAGCAGCAGGTTCGGCGCTTGGTGAATCAGTAGCGTATCTCGTGGGACGAAGCGGGAAGGAAATCATGCAGGAGACTAGAGTGAGCGGTTGGATGCAACGGCAGATGCGTCATCCATGGCGGGCATGGCTCGTCCTATTCGCTCTCGCAGCTCCACCGAACCCAGCGTTTGATGTTGTGGGCCTTCTAGCTGGTGCGTTAGATATTCCCCTCTGGTTGTTTCTGAGCTCCGTCTTCCTGGGCCGTATCATTCGAATGAGCCTCGTTGCTTTTGGCGGAATAATGCTCGAAGGATTCTGGTAATAAGACGGGACTGAGCCAGAGGCCTATTTCTTCTTGGTCCAGTCGTAGAACCCTTTGCCGGTCTTCCTACCCAAGAGATTTGCTCTTACCATCTGTCTCAGTAGGTTGCTTGGTCGGAACTTCGAGTCACCAGTCTCGTTCACCATCACATCCGTAATGAACAGCGTTGTATCGATCCCAACGTAGTCCAGCAGTTTCAGCGGTCCCATAGGCCAGTTCAAGCCAAGCGTGATCGCCTTGTCTATGTCCTCAGGATCGGCGACCCCTTCCGCGACCAGAAAGACGGCTTCGTTCAGCGCAGGGACAAGAATTCGGTTTACAATGAACCCTGGCGTATCCTTCTTCACGACAACCGGTTCCTTGCCTAGTTTCACCGAAACCTCTCGGATCGTCTTGATGGTCTCATCGGATGTCTTAAGCCCGCGAATGATCTCAATCAGCTTCATGAGTTGTGGCGGGTTGAAGAAGTGCATCCCGCAGACCTTTTCAGGTCTCTTCGTCACCGCGCCAATCTCAGTTATGCTGATCGAGGACGTGTTTGAAGCGATTATCGCGTGAGCAGGCGCGAACTTGTCCGCATCCGTGAGCACGGATTTCTTCAATGTGGGGTTCTCAGTTACCGCCTCTATGACCAAGTCCGCGTTCTGAACCGCTTCCTTCAGGTCGAGAGTTGGATGAATCCGTCCCAGTATCTCCTTTGCTTCATTCTCGCTAATGCTACCTTTCTCTACGAATCCTTGGAGACTGGCTTGAATCATCTTCATTCCATTGTCGATGAAGCGTTGCTCGATGTCCCGCATTGTGACATCAAACTTCCCTGTCTGTGCGCAGACTTGGGTTATGCCGTGGCCCATCAGGCCGGCGCCAAGTACGGCAACTCGTTTGATCTCCATTACCATCACACGACCATAATCGAATCAGCATCAAACATATGTCTTATCCTATGACGATCAGATCCCGTTTCATCTCCGCGCAGCGACCGCTAGGAGGACTAAGAACCAACTGCCGCTAGCGGGAATTACTGGACGAGAAATCCGTGCATTCGATCGAGATTACTTGAGTTGGGCTGAGACTTCCTTTACGGCGCCTTCAAACACTTCTAGGCCAGCGTCGATTATTTCGTGCGTGATGATCAGTGGAGGCGCGAACCGCATTGTGCATTTGCCAGCGGTTATGATCGCTAGGCCACGCTTGAAGCATTTGTCCATCACGTCCAATGCCTCGTCGGCGGCCGGAACCTTGGTTTCCTGATCCTTTACGAGTTCGACTCCAATCATCAGGCCTTTCCCGCGCACGTCGCCGATTATTGGATATTTCTGCTGCATCTCCTTCAGCCGCTTCGTCAGGTATGCTCCTTGGCGAGTTGCGTTCTCGAGTAGCTTCTCTTCTTTGATGATGTCAATGACTTGCAGCGCCGCAGCACATGCTACCGGATTTCCGCCGAACGTGTTGGCGTGGGAGCCACCCTCCCAGTCCATGAGTTCTTCCTTCGCAATCGTGGCGCCAAGCGGTATGCCTGAAGCTAGGGCCTTGGCAACAGTCACTATGTCTGGCGTAATACCGAAGTGTTCTATGGCGAACCATTTTCCTGTGCGTCCCATCCCCGACTGAATTTCGTCATCTACCATGAGAATGCCGTACTTGTCGAGGATTTTCTTAAGCCGCTGGAAGTAGTCCTCAGGCGGAACAACGTACCCGCCTTCCCCTTGAATGGGTTCGATAAACATCGCAGCCGTGTCTTCCGGTGGATGATACTTCTTCAACACCTCCTCTTCAATGAAGTCGACGCACCACATGTTGCATTTCGGGTAGGTTACATGAAATGGGCATCGATAGCAGTAGGGGTATGGAACATGGGTTACTTCGGGGACGAGTGGGAAGAAATGTCTTCTCTGAACAGGCTTGCTTGCCGTTAGGCTCATTGTCGCGAAAGTTCTGCCGTGGAACGAGCTCGTGTATGCTAGGAAGAGCGGTCTTCGTGAGTGCCATCTTGTCATCTTCATTGCAGCTTCGACTGCTTCTGCTCCGCTGTTTGAGAAGAACACTTTCTTGGTGAAAGAACCGGGCGTTATTTTTGTCAGCTGTTCGCCCAGATCGATGATCGGCTTGTAGTAGAAGTCGGTCCATGAATAATGGATGAGCTTCTCGGCTTGGTCTTTAATTGCTTTGACCACTCGTGGGTGCGAATGGCCGACGTTTAGAACAACCAAGCCAGAGTTGAAATCAACATATTCATTTCCGTCTACGTCTTTGACTATGCAACCAGATCCTGATTCAGCGACGAGCGGGTACCACCTTACTACTGATCGCGACAGAACGTTCGAATCCTTCTCAAGAAGTTCACGAGCCTTAGGACCTGGCGGCGTCACAACAATCTTGGGTTTCACTGCCAACGAAACTGCCTCGAACGCGAGGCGGTTGGGATGTGAATTGTAAAAGGGTTACGTCCATCTGTCGCGGATGCAATTAACTGCTAAAGATGCTTCGACCTCGCGCTCGTGATGACTTCGTCAGGGTTTGTCTCAGGCGGACTCATCTGGAGTCTCGTCATCGGCAACATCTTCCTCTATTTCGCGCGAGAGGATGATCTCAATTATCGAGATGTTGCCTCTGCTACCGTCAAAACGAGTGACATCCTCCGAGCCCAGATTTATCTTCTTTATTAGCAGGTCCTTCAGGAAACCACGTCGAAGCATCTGAACCGTGTCGATTGCTTTCTCTATCGCTTGACCTCTAGCTCTTACCATGATGTCGCCGTTTCCGGAATTGAACAATGTGACGCATGCGGTCACATAGTTCATGATGGGTTTCTTGCCTATGCGCACAAGATTTAGCTCGCTCATTGTTCTTCCTACAGTTATGTTGTTGATTCGATTGTGAGAGGTGTTGGTGTTCAGAGGTTTCTAGGATGCTACCTGAAGTTTCCTGTTATAAGATTGCCGCATAGATTTTGAGTGCTCGTTACCCGCCTATCGTATGCATCGGTCGCACGTGCGCAAGTTGTCCGAATTCTCCCAGGAGCGTTTCGACACCAAGTGCTTTTCTCAACACGGCCTCTCGAATAAAGTTCATGAGAACCTCGTCACTGGCTCCTTTTCTCAAAAATGGTTTGAGATCAAAGCCGATTTTGTCGAAAAGGCAGGGAACTATTTTGCCATCAGCTGAGAGACGGATTCTATCACAATCTGAGCAGAAAGGTCGAGTTATTGAGGTAATCAAACCGATTTGACCCTCACCATCTGCGAACTGATAGATGCCGGCTGTGCTTCCGCGTTCGCGTGGCACCGCAACAAGTTCGTAGCGTTCCTCTAAACGTTCCAAGATCTCCTTGCCGCCAACTACCTTCTCCATTCCCCACAATCTCTGTCCATCGAACGGCATGTATTCAATGAAACGGACCATGGTATCACCAGCTCTCGCAAGTGACGCCAGCTCAAACACTTCGTCGTCATTGCACCCTCGAATTATCACGGCATTGATCTTGAGTTTCAGGCCGTTTTTCTTCGCGGCTCTTATCCCCGCCACTACTTTAGTGAGCACGTCTCCGCCTGTAATCTGATTGAAACGCTCTGGTTTGAGGCTGTGAAGACTCACGGTTACGCCTCTCAAGCCAGCTCTCTTGAGAATCTCAGCTTTCTCTTCTAGCAGAAAACCGTTCGTCGTCATGCTGACATCTTCTATTTCAGGAATAACCGCCAGCATTTCTACGAGCTTGTCAACATCACGCCTCACAAGTGGTTCTCCACCACTCAACCGAACTCTCCTAACACCCATCTGAGACAAGAGTGAGACAATGCGTTGGATCTCTTCGTAGGTCAGTATCTCACTATGCGGCAACCAGACAGGATTACGCGGCATACAGAATTGACAACGAAAGTTACAGCGATCCGTGACTGAAATCCTCAGCTTGCGCGCAACGCGCCCGTACGAATCAACTAGGCTAGTCACGGATCCTTCTCCGCAGGCAACTGGATAGCTCGCGTCTGGAGGCATTTAGGGATTTCTCGCTCAAGATCAGTCGCTCATGGACAAAATAGCCAAACTAAGTCGCGTAACCTGAAAATCGGTCAGATCACGGCACCGAAAACTGCCTTTGTTACTTACACGATCTGAGCCTGCATGCTTCTTCTGAGATCGACCTCAAAAACCCGCTCAAAATTGTGCAAGACCGAGTCTTTGACTTCGTCGAAATCCACGTTCTCGTTGAGGAGGACCTTCATGGAGGTCATTGTTGAGCTGGGCATTCCGCAAGGCTCTATCAAAGCGAAATATCGCAGGTCTGTGTTTACGTTGAGAGCGAACCCATGAAAGGTTATCCAGTTCCTTACTGCCGCTCCGATCGAAGCGACCTTCTTTATGCCAATCCAGACACCTGCCTTGTCTCTTCCCTCCATTCGTCCCGCTTTGATTCCGAACTCGTTGAGTGTTCGAATCAATACTTCCTCAATCCCATGCACGAAAGCATGTACGTCTCGTTCTCTTGCATTCAAGTCAAGGATCGGGTATCCGACGATTTGACCTGGACCGTGATAGGTCCATTGACCCCCCCTTTCAACTCGGACAACAGGAACTCCATCTATTTCAGATGGAACTTCTCCAAGAACAGCTTTGCCAACCGTGAAGATGTTGGGATGCTCTACCAGTACCAGAGTGTCAGGAGTCTGATTGCTCGCTCGGAGATCAACTAGCTTGCGCTGAAGTTCCCAGACCTCGTTGTAGTCTCGTCGACCGAGATCGAGAAGGTTTCCTAGCGTCATTTTGACGCCCTGCACATGTGAGGTTTAGCTCTTAAATCCTCATCCTACCACAACAAGGCAGCTCTGCTTGAGAGCCACTGTGAGCATACTCATGAAAGGTATCGCGAAGAAACTGTCTCTGCCTGAAGTTCAGATTCCTGGAAGTGTACCCATTGCAATGCATCCTTTTTCGGAATACTTCAAGGGGTTTGAGAAAGTGCCGGCTGTGAGGGAAATCTTCGGCGACCAGACGGATCAGATTCTAGCAAAGCTCAGAGTGGAGTTCTTCAGTTCCAAGTTTGGATACATGGGCGTTAGCGACGAAGATGGACACTTAATCGTGAGCGCTCATTACCTGAGGAATGGCGATCCCGTAAGCAAGTATCTCGACGTAGTCCATGAACTCGTCCATGTTCGACAGTTTAGAGAAGGCAAGCCACTGTTCGACGAGACCTACGAGTACCATGAACGACCGACCGAGCTTGAGGCCTATAGGCATGCTGTGAAGGAAGCTCGCAGACTCGGCATGTCCGATGCTGAGATCTTCGAATACCTGAAAGTCGATTGGATGAGCGAGGATGAAGTGCGAAAGCTGGCCCGAAACCTCAGCGTGAACCCGCCACAAAGGATTCGAGGAGAACGGGTAAGGTAGTCTCATAGGCGAAATCACGCCACCTGTTACGGTACCCAGCTTTCACTTCTGCACTATGTGAATCGCTTTTCCCTTCGCCGCTTCAGCGGCTTCCATTATGGCTTCGGGCAATGTTGGATGAGGATGAATTGTGAATCCGATGTCTTCGAGAGTTGCGCCCATTTCAACGGCCAAGGCGGCTTCGCTGATGAGATCTGATGCTTCAGGGCCGACAACGTGTACACCCAAGACTAGTTCTGATTCCTTGTCCGCAACTATCTTCACGAAACCCTCGGTCTCTCCTGCAAGCAACGCTCGCCCTAAGGCGGCGAAAGGGAATTTTCCGACAATCGGATCATAGCCCTTTTCCTTCGCTTGCGCTTCTGTGAGTCCAACCGATGCTATTTCTGGGTCAGTGAAAATGGCCCAAGCTATTCCTCGGTAATCAGCTTCACTGTTCATTCCGGCAATTACTTCCGCGGCGACTATACCATCCTTCGAGGCTTTGTGAGCGAACAGCGGCGGACCAACCACGTCGCCGATCGCATAGATTCCTGGAACGTTGGTTTGCAGTTTCTTGTCAACCTGAATCCAGCCGTGCTGGTTAATCCTTACGCCCGCTTTCTCCAGGCCTATCTGATCACTGTTCGGCCTGCGTCCAACTGAAACTAGAACCTTATCGCAAGGGATTGCAGCCTCTTTCCCGTCTTCCAGCGTTGCGTGAACTTTCCCGTCACGATATTCCTTAGCTCTTGACTTCACATGATATTCAATGCCAAGTTTCCTGAATGCCCTTTCGATGATTCGGATGATTTCGGTGTCCGAGACTACGCCCGGCAGTAGTTGTTCTAGCAGTTCGATAACGGTAACTTTGCTTCCCAATTGAGCAAACATCGTGGCCATCTCCAAACCTGTCACCCCGGCGCCCACGACGACAAGATTCCTCGGAACCTGACGAAGGGCCAGCATCTCTGTTGACGTAGTTACACTCGTTCCGTCGAACTTGAACCCGGGGATCTCCACTGGCCGAGAGCCCGTAGCGATAATCGTATTCTGGGCTTCGATCGTTTCCGTTCCTGTTGCGGTTTTGACCTCGATCTCGTGAGCTCCGGCAAATTTGGCTTCACCCTTGATGATTTTCACATTGTTGCTCTTGCAGAGATAATCGATGCCTGTTACGAGGCGATTGACGACGCTCTCCTTCCAAGTTTGAACCTTCGCCAGGTCTATCTTCAGGTCGGAGAATTCCACGCCGATCTGTTTGGCTGCTTCAAGTCGGTTCTTCAGTTTCGCAACGCGAATCAGAGCTTTAGACGGGATACATCCTATGTTTAGGCAAACGCCACCCAGATTTTCCTTTTCGATCAGGATTGTTTCCTTGCCGAGTTGACCAAGTCTTATCGCGGCCACATAACCGCCGGGACCGCTGCCGATCACAACTGCTTCCGCTTTCTGAGTCATATCATACTACACCCATGCTTTGCCGATGTTCATTCAACAATGACACTGCATCTACGCAACATTATCGCATCATTAAGAGTATTACCCACTTCCCAACGGCGTGTAGGCCTAAACGAGAGAGGTTAGTCTCAAAAGCACCTAAGAAGAAGCCGGGCACTGACCCATGCTCGTCGGCTGTCTAGAAAATCAGTCAGTTTCGAGAAGTAGCAATTTGGGATCTTCCAGATATTGCTTGATTGTACTCATGAATCTCGCAGCCATCGCACCGTCCAGCACACGATGGTCGAATGAGACCGACAGATACGTCATCTCTCTAATCACTATCTGATCATCCTTTACGACCGGTCGTTTGGTTATCTTATGTACACCTAAGATTGCGACTTCAGGGTAATTGATTATTGGTGTAGCGAAGACACCTCCGATCCCTCCGACGTTCGTTACTGTAAATGTACTTCCCTGGATTTCGTCCAGATTCAACTGACCTGCACGTGCTCGTTCGCTTAGTCTAGCAATCTCTTCTCCGAGTTGTGTTATGGACTTGCGTTCCGCGTACTTCAAGACAGGCACAACGAGACCTTGCTCAGTATCAGTCGCAATTCCTATGTTGTAGTATCGTTTGAGAACGATTTCTTGCTTCTCGTCGTCCAATGTCGCATTGAGGAATGGATACTGCTTCAGAGCGGGTATGAGTGCTTTGATTATGAAGGGAAGGTAGGTCAACTTCACTCCGCGCTTCTCAGCGGATATCTTTGCCTTCTCGCGCAGCTGCACGATCTCAGTCATGTCAACTTCGTCGACGTGCGTCACGTGCGCAGCGGTATGCTTCGACTTGACCATTCTCTCGGCGATTTTGCGCCGGATTCCTCGTAGTGGAATCCTTTCCTCTGCTGCGCCGGGAGCGCCAACTGTGACCGTAACCGCTGTAGGTTTCATGCCTGAACTCTTGAATGTCTGGATATCTTGGTCCGTGATTCTTCCGCCGGGTCCCGTGCCTCGGACAAGTGAAAGGTCAATACCAAGATCCCTCGCAAGTTTGCGCGTCGCCGGCGTAGCTAGGATCTCATGCGGTTTCTTCTCCACCTGAACTGCCGGA
>Ga0315282_10012769_pt1 | contig 12799 bp, 9 predicted proteins | sample YL17G07_20_MG_FD_203693 | JGI IMG/M metagenome (GOLD analysis project Ga0315282, IMG submission 203693) | Sediment microbial communities from Yellowstone Lake, YNP, Wyoming, USA - YL17G07_20 | ecosystem: Environmental > Aquatic > Freshwater > Lake > Sediment | place: USA: Wyoming | collected... | reverse complement strand
TAATTTTAAGGAATTTTAATATGGTCCGTAATATCAGGATAAACCTTTTTATTGCCGCATTTTTACTGGTCTGTATAGGTATAGTGATAATTTACAGCGCCTCCAGCATCTACGCCTGGGAAAGATATAATGACGGTTTCTTTTTCCTGAAAAGGCATATCGCCTTTCTCTTTATCGGGGCATTGCTTACTTTTCTGGTCATGCTCATTGATTACCGGAACTTTAGCAGGATTGCCAAGCCCTTCTTGTTCTTTTCCCTGTTGTTACTGGTTCTGGTATTGATACCGGGAATAGGCCGCGAGGTATCCGGGGCGCGCAGGTGGTTCAGGTTTAAAATCCTTAGTTTTCAGCCTTCGGAATTAGCAAGTCTGGCCATCATAGTGTATGTAGCGGATTTTATCAGCCGTAAAGGAAACGCCGTAAAGCAGTTCTTTAAGGGGTTTCTGCCGCCTATGTGCGTCCTGGGGCTGGTGATGTTCTTGGTCCTTATGCAGCCGGACTTAGGCAGCACTCTGGCCATAGGGCTGATAGTTTTTCTTATGCTCTATATAGCAGGGGCAAGGCTACCCTATCTTTTAGCCACAATTCTGGCCGGGGTTCCCGCGCTTTATCTTTTGATATTCAGCGTTCCTTACAGAAGGATGCGCATCCTGTCGTTCCTGAACCCCTGGTTAGACCCTAAAGGAAGCGGATTCCAGATTATACAGTCGCAGATTTCCCTGGGCTCAGGGGGAATTTTCGGCGTGGGCTTAGGCCACTCCAAGCAAAAATTATTTTACCTGCCGGCAGCGCACACGGATTTTATCTTTTCCATAATCGGAGAGGAGCTGGGTTTAGTGGGTACGCTGGGGCTGATACTTTTATTAATGTTTTTTATCCTGCAGGGCTTAAAGGTTATCAAAAATGCCCCGGATAAGTTCGGGTATTTTCTTGCTTTAGGCCTGGTTTTGATGATTGCTTTTAAAGCAATCATCAATATCGGCGTCTCCTGCGGAATATTTCCCACCAAAGGCCTGCCGCTCCCTTTTATAAGTTACGGCGGCTCTTCTTTAATCTTTGATATGGTTAGCGTCGGCATCCTGATTAATATCTGCCGCAGCGGAGAATATCCATGACGGTCCTAGTGGTTACCGGCTCCAGCGGCGGCCACATTTTCCCCGCTTTAAGTTTGCTGGAGATATTAAAAGCCAGGCAGGGGGAAATCCGCACGCTTCTGGTCTTGCCGAAAACAGGCGCCAAAAGCAATATTATTGAGGGAGTTAAGGTAAAATACATTTCCATCCGCAGTATAAAATTACGGCTGGCCTGGCGCAATATCGTAGCGCTGTTTTGCTTCATAAAAGGTTCTTTTGAAAGTTTGTTCCTGCTTTTGGAATTTAAACCGGATATTGTGGTGGGGTTTGGCACCTTAAATTGCCTGCCCCTGGTAACTTTGGCCTGGTTATTCCGCATTAAGAGTTTAATCCACGAGCAGAATGTAATCCCGGGCAGGGCAAACTTGCTGCTGGCTAAAATTTGCGACAGGATGGCAATTTCTTTCGAGCAGACAAAAGATTATCTTAAGCCGCAACGCGCTAAAGTAGTGCTTACGGGGAATCCTTTGCGCAGCAGCCTGCAAAGAGTGAGCAGGGAGGAGGCAAGCCGTTTCTTTGGCTTTTCCGGAGAGAAATTTACCATACTTGTAGCAGGCGGCAGCCAGGCCAGCCACAGTATCAATACGGGTTTCCTGGAGGCGGCAGCAGCTATTGCCGCGGGACGCAGGCCCAGGGTCATCCATATAACAGGGGACGAGGATTACGCTTTCCTGGATAGCGCCTACCGTAATTTAGGAATAGAGGCAAAGTTATTCACTTTCCTGGATCAAATGCAATATGCTTATAGCCTTGCTGATATTGCTGTCTGTCGCGGCGGGGCAACGACCATTGCCGAACTAATACATTTTTTGCTGCCGGCAATTATTATTCCCTATCCCTATGCCTATAGGCACCAGGCAGCCAATGCAGCGGTTTTGGAAGAAAAAGGAGCTGCCCGGGTAATTAGCGATAAGGCATTAAACAGCGTAGGCATAAAAAAGGAATTGGAAGATATTCTGGATAATCCGGAAAAACTGCGTAATATGCGCCTGGCCTTTAATTCTTTTTCCGGGGCGCAGGCAGATTATTTGCTGATGCAGGAGGTGCTTTCTCTGTATGGCTAAACATTATCACTTGATCGGTATCGGCGGCATAGGTATGAGCGGTATTGCCAGGCTGCTTTTGCATAGCGGCGCCATTGTCAGCGGCTCGGATTTAAAGGAGGCGAGAACCACGCAGGCGCTAAAGGATTCCGGGGCGCAGGTCTTTATCGGCCACAGTGCGCAAAACCTTAAACGAACTGCCGATTGTGTTATTTATTCTTCCGCCGTCACCGAGGATAATCCCGAGATTCAAGAAGCCAAAAGGCGCGGTATCCCTTTATTCAAGCGGGCGCAGGCGCTGGCAGAACTGATGCGGGATAAGACAGTCATCACAGTTACCGGCAGCCACGGTAAAACTACCACTGCATCACTTGTCTCCTGCCTACTGCTGGAGGCAGGGCTCCTGCCTACTGTTGCCATAGGCGGCATCCTTAAAAATATAGATACCAATGCGCGCCTGGGCAACGGGAAATTCTTTGTGGCTGAGGCAGATGAATCCGATGGCTCCTTCCTTTATTATAAACCGCGCTATTCGATAGTTACCAATGTAGACCGGGAGCATCTGGATTATTATAAAGATTTCCAGAAAGAGCTGGATGCCTTTAGGCACTTTATCTTCCGGACTGAAGAAGGCGGCTGCGTATTTTGCTGTTCCGACGACGCAAATTTAAAAAAGATGCTTTCGGGATACAAAAATAAATATGTGCTCTTTGGCCTGGATAAAAACGCGGATATCTACCCGCAGAATTTAGAATTTAAAGGCCTGAGTTCCAGTTTTGACTGTTTCTGGAGGGATAAATTTATAGAGAGGTTTTCTCTTGCCCTGGGCGGCAGGCATAATATCTCTAATGCGCTTTCCGTAATCGCGCTGGGCCTGGAATTGGGGATTAATCTCGCGCAGATAAAGAAGGCGCTGGCAGAGTATAAAGGGGCGCTCAGGCGCCTGGAGGTTAAATTTAGCGGCAGGGGTATCCTGCTGGTCGATGATTACGCCCATCATCCTACGGAGATAAAGGCCACGCTTTTAGCGGCTAAGAATCTTAAGGCAAAAAGGATTATCGCCGTATTCCAGCCGCACCGTTTTAGCCGCACAAAACTGCTGTTGGAGGAATTCAGCAGGAGTTTTGACTTAGCGGATTGCCTGGTGCTCACGGATATTTATGCTGCCAGCGAACCCGCACTGGAAGGCGTAAATGCCCGCTGCATTTATGAAAGGATAAAAGAATATACTCCCGGTAAAGAAGTTTATTTTCTCCCCAAGGAACAATTGGCTGGTTTCCTCCTGGAGCAGGCCAGGCCCGGCGATCTCATACTTACTTTGGGCGCCGGGGATATTGCAAAGGTAAGCGATGCATTGGCAGAGGCGCTTAAAAAGCAGGATTAAAATCCGGGAGCCGCTGAAGAAGCATACTACTTTGAGAATCGGCGGCCCGGCAGATTTATTTATCCGTCCGCGCGATAGCGCGGATTTAAAAGTATTGCTTCCTGCGCTAAAAAGAGATAAGATACCCCTCTTGGTAATGGGCGCAGGCAGCAACCTGCTCGCAGCGGATAAAGGCCTCAAAGCCGCAATATTAAAACTGGATTCCTCCTTTTTTAAAGAAATATCCTGCAGAGATACTTGCCTGGAGTTAGGGAGCGCTGTTATGCTGGGTGAGGCGGTTAGAGAAGCCGCAAGGCGCGGATTAGGAGGAATAGAATTTCTAGCAGGGATACCCGGGACAGTTGGCGGGGCATTGGCGATGAATGCCGGGGCATGGGGCAGGAATATAGGTGAGTTGATAGAAAAAGCAAGGGTTATGGATTATAAAGGTAATATTAGTTGGTTGAAGAAAGAGCGGATAAAGTTTGGCTATCGTAAATCCAGCCTGGCAAAATACATCATTTTAGGCGCGCGCCTGAAACTGGCCAGGAAAAATAAAGAGGTTACCCGGGAAGAAATTAAGAAATACTTATCTTTACGCCGCAAAACGCAAGGTGTTTGCCTGCCTAATGCCGGCTGTATTTTCAAGAACCCCCCTGAAGAGAGCGCGGGCAGATTAATAGACTTATGCGGCCTGAAAGGCAAAAGAATAGGCGGCGCCTGCGTCTCGCGCAGGCATGCTAATTTTATCTTAAATTGCGGCAGGGCAAAGGCAGCTGACGTCCTGAAGCTTATGCATTTGATAAAGAGAAGGGTGAAGGCTAAGTTTAACATAGATTTACAGCCGGAAATAAAAGTCTGGCAGTAAAAAGCAGCACCGTCTGCGAATCCAATCGGGCACCTGTCCCCTTAAGGTGACAGGTACAAAGCTAAATCTGCAGACGGTGCAAGAAAATGAATAAGCATTCTAAATTCGGCAAGGTGGGCGTATTGATGGGCGGGCCTTCCTCAGAGAGGGAGATTTCTCTGAACTCCGGTAAAGCGGTTTACCTGGCTTTAAAGGAAAGCGGGGTGGATGCCGAGCCCATTGATATACAGACCGACAATAGAGAAGAGAATATCCGCTTGCTGAGTTCGCGCAAACTGGAGTGCGCATTTATCGCCCTGCACGGCCGTTTCGGAGAAGACGGCACTGTCCAGGAGATACTGGGCGCTCTTAAGATTCCTTACACCGGTTCCGGAGTTTCAGCCAGCAGGTTGGCCATGGATAAAGTTGCCTCGCGCCGGATTTTTGAAAGCTCAAGGCTGCATGTGCCCCGCTATACAACAGTAGATAAAGATGGCGTTGCCGCGGTTTGCACCTTGCCTTATCGGATAGGCAAGTGCGCCCCTTCTGGGGCGCATGCCTCCGGCGCTTTAGGCCTGCCGTTAGTAGTTAAGCCTGTAAGCCAGGGTTCAAGCATAGGCCTTTCTCTTGTTTCTAAAGAAGAGGAATTAAACCGCGCTTTAGATTTGGCGTTGCAGTTTGGCCGAGAGGCCCTGATCGAAGAATATATAAAAGGGAGAGAATTGACCCTCGGCGTATTGGCGGAGAAAGCCCTGCCAATAGTAGAAATCCTGCCCAAGAAGGCTTTTTTTGATTATGAGGCCAAATACCGGGCGGGGCTGACCGATTATCTGGTGCCTGCTCAGTTGGAAGAAGAAGTTACGCAGAAGGTAAAAGAAGCGGGTTTATCCGCGCACAGATTGCTGGGTTGTTCCGGCTGCTCGAGGGTGGATATTATCCTGAGCGACGGAAATAATCTGCCCTTTATCCTGGAGGTAAATACCATCCCCGGCTTTACCGCTACCAGCCTCCTGCCTAAGGCAGCGCGGCATGGGGGAATAGAATTTAACGCATTATGCCTTAAGTTAATTGAGTTGGCCTATGAGAAAAAATAAGGCTGTTTCGGGATACCCTCCTCTCAGGCGGTTACTGCTTAAGTTAGGGTTTGGCGGATTAATAATTTCTCTCGCTATTTTCTTGGTTACGGGTTATATTTGGAATTTCTTAAGGAGATCCGATTATTTTAATATAAAAGATATCATTATAAAAGGGGCGCCAGAGGCAGGCCTTTCCTATCTAAAAGGAAAAAATATTTTTAGCCTCCGCTTGGCAGAGGAATCCGCGTATATATTGGGCGCCTACCCGGATTATGCGAAGATTAAACTGGTGAGAGTGCCGCCCTCCCGGTTATTTGCCTCTTTTTCCAGCCGCCAGCCCCTTGCTTATGTAAAATTATATAAATATTTCGCCGTAGACAGGGAAGGCGTATTTTTTTCCCTGCCGCCAGGCCCGCTGCAGCAGGGCCTGCCGGTTATTGTGGGCCTGGAGACAAAGATATTCGGCCCGAAGCCGGGCAGCAAGTATAACACAAGAGAGATAGCCGTTGCCTTAAGTATTATAAAAGAGATAAAGGCAAACAGCGTATTAAAAGGCTGTGCTATCAGAAGGATAAACGCTTCTTCCCTTGCCAATGCCTCTTTTGTGCTTGGTGTAGGCCCTACGGAAGGCATAGAGGTAAGAATCGGACAGGAGAGGATTAAAGAGAAAGTTATGTTGCTGGCGGACGTCTTAAGCCAGGAGAAGCCCGGAATCGCAAATATAAAATATATTGATTTGCGTTTCAGGGAACCCGTAATCAAATTTAAGGATGCTAAACAATAACTATATCTGCGTGCTGGACATCGGTTCTTCAAAAATTGCCGCCTGCGTTGCGCGGGTCAGGAGGGGTACGGTCACGGCTGTCTTTTTTGACACCCTGCCTTCCAGGGGGGTAAAGGAAGGCGTTATCGTAGATTCTATTGAGCTGGTTGACTGTGTAGGTAGATTGCTGAAGAACCTGAAAAGCGCCTCCGGCCTTAATATCAAATCACTCTCTACCAATATCTCCGGCCGGGATATAGCCACAAAATACAGCCGCGCGGTTATTCCGCTTGCCGAGCGCGGGAATAAAGTTATCACGCTATCGGATATCCAGAAGGTTAACGCACAGGCGCGCATACTCGGCTCAAGCCTGGAAGAAGAAATTATCCATCAGATACCGGCGCATTACGCCATAGACTCCAAGAGCAGCCTGATAAACCCGCTGGGGCTATACAGCCACCGGCTGGAGGTAAACCTGTTCCTGGTCTGCGGAAAACTGTCCTCTATCCAGAGTTTAACCCGCGTAATCAACCAGTCAGGATACGAGATAAAGAACCTGTTCTTTTCCGGTTTTGCTACTGCCCGGGCAGTGTTCGGCGAGGCGCAGAAAAAGGGCTTGAAGGTATTCTGCGATATGGGCAGCGACATAACGGAGTTATTGATATTCAAAGACGGGATTTTGAAGGATGTCGAAATCCTGAATATGGGAGGGGATGACTTTACCAGGCAGTTATCAAAAGATTTAAAGATTAACTTTGATTTAGCCCAAGACGTCAAGAGGTCTTATGGCATAATAGGAGATGCCGGCCAGATAAGCCAGGAGAAGGAAATCCTGCTGAAGAAGAATGATCTTTATGAGCCGGTGAAACAGAAATTGGTTTCGGAAATAATCACGCAGAAAGCAAAACAGCTTTCTTCCGGGATTAAAGAGGCGCTTGAGGGTAAGGTGTCTTTCTATGAGGTGGATAATTTTATAGCCACAGGAAGGGCGTTTCTGATAGAGGGATTTATAGAGATGCTGGAGAACGTCTTGGAGGTGCCGGTTTCCCTCGGCCGCCTGAATAATCCGCAGCTCGCCGCGTTGGTCAAGGAAAACAGAGGGCTTTCCGGGCAGAAATACCCGGTTTACCTTACTTGCTTAGGGATGCTCTCTGATTCCCTGCAAAAGGCGCCGCAGGAAATACTGTTTACTAAAGAAGCTCCCGCTCACAACCCCATTACCAGGGCCTTAAACAGGTTCAAAGAAGTGTACCAGGAATATTTTTAGGTTGTTTTCCATTGACCAAGATTTTATGATTAGAGAAAATCTCTTAAAACTTAAAGAACGCATTTCTTTTGCCTGCGCAAAGGCCGGGGTAAAAGAAGAAACGGTGGAAATAGTCGCCGTGGCCAAGGGCAGGGGCATTATGCAGATAAGAGAGGCCCTTGCCTGCGGCATTACTGATATAGGTGAGAACCGTGTCCAAGAAGCCATTTTAAAACATAAGCACCTAACACCCAGCACCTATAACCTAGCGCCTATAAAATGGCATATGCTCGGCCACCTGCAGACCAATAAAGTAAAAGAGGCGGTGAGGATTTTTGACCTGATTCAATCCGTGGATAGCACACGCCTGGCAGAGGCGATTGATAAAGAGGCCGGTAAGATTGGCAAAATCCAGGATATCCTTATAGAGGTCAAGGTTTCTCCGGAGGCTACGAAGTCCGGGTTGAAACCCGAAGAGGTGCCCGAGGCCTTGAAAGAGATTTCTCAACTGAAAAATATAAATCTCAAAGGCCTGATGACTATCGCGCCGCAGACAAGCGACCCTGAAAAAGCGCGCCCCTTTTTCCGCGCCCTGCGCCAACTGCGCGATAAAATCAGCAAACTGTGGACTGTGGACTGTGGACTGTGGACTCTATCCATGGGCATGACCGATGATTTCCAGGTAGCCATAGAAGAGGGCGCTACTATGATACGTATAGGCAGGGCAATATTTGAGGGATGACAACCGCTGCAGTAGGGACTGTCCCCGAAGGGGACTGTCCCTACTAAGCTAGTTAAGGGTAGATTACTAAATGCGCCAAAAAACGTCTATAGGAATTATCGGTTGCGGTAATATGGGCTCGGCAATCGCCGAAAGGATAAAAAACGACTATCAAACCTTAGTTTTTGATAAGGATAAAAAGAAGACAAAGGGCCTCAAAGGTATAAAAGTTTCCGATACCATTCTGGGCCTGGTTTCACAATCTGACGCAGTAGTCCTTGCTGTCAAGCCCCAGGATTTTTACAGCGTATTAAATGAAATTAAGGATTATACAAAGGATAAGCTAATTATCTCGATCGCCGCAAGCATTACTACTAAAGATATTGATAAAATATTAGGAAAAGTACGGGTTATAAGAGTTATGCCGAATATGCCGGCAGTAATTGGCGAAGGAATGTCGTGTATTTGTAAAGGGAAATATGCAAAAGAAAAAGATTTGGGGTTTACCGAGAAACTGTTTAAGAATTTAGGGAAGACTTTAGTTGTGAGAGAAATAATGATGAATGCAGTAACGGCGATTTCCGGCAGCGGGCCGGGATATTATTATTATTTGATCGAAGATGAGCCGGAGAAATACAAGAGTAACCGTAATTTGTTTAAGAAACAGTTTATTTCTTACTTGACTGCTGCTGCTCAAGATGTTGGTTTTAGCCATCCAAAGGCAAGATTTTTGTCCATTGCTACCGGTAACGCATGTGATTCCTGGCTGAAGAAAAGCGGCCTGCCTCCCGAGGAACTTAAGAAACGGGTTGCATCTAAAGGTGGTACTACCGAAGCAGGGTTAAAAGTTTTAAAACATAACATTAGGAATTTACCCAAGGCCGTCAAAGCAGCTTTAAGGCGCGCCAGAGAATTATCCAAGAAACTTCAACCTATGCGCTAATATTCTTCGAGCGGGGGTTCTCGACTCGCTGCGCCTTGTCATTGCGAGGGCGAAGCCCGAAGCAATCCCTAAAAAGAGATTGCTTCGTCGCCTTCGGCTCCTCGCAATGACGAAGAGAGCAGGGGTTCGCAGTTCCTCGCAATGACGAAGAGAGCAGGGGTTCGCAGTTCCTCGCAATGACGGGTTGGAGGGGCTCGCTCGAACAATAATTCAGGAGGCAGCATGGCAAAAATCGGCATTATCGGCGGAAGCGGTTTATATAAGATTGACGGCTTAAGCATAAAAGATGAGCTTTGTGTCAAGACCCCCTTCGGAGAGCCGTCCGGCAAGCTCATAGTCGGGGAACTGGAAGGCAAGGGGTTAGTTTTTCTCCCCCGGCATGACGTAGGCCACAGGATCCCGCCCAGCCATATTAACTACCGCGCAAATATCTTTGCCATGAAGAAGCTCGGGGTAGAGCGGATTATCTCGGTTACTGCCTGCGGCAGCCTGAAGGAAGAATTTAAGCCGCTGGATTTTGTGGCAGTAGACCAGTTCGTAGACCGGACCAATTACGCGCGGGATACGAGTTTTTTTACCGAGGGGGTTGTCGCGCACATTGAATTTGCCCATCCGGTCTGCCCGCAGTTGCACAAGGCCCTCTGTGATTCTGCCAGGAGCCTGAACCTGCCTATGCATGAGCAAGGGACATATATTAATATGGAAGGCCCGGCCTTCTCCACATTGGCCGAGTCCAACCTTTACCGCTCTTGGGGAATGGATGTCATCGGGATGACTAATTTTGCCGAAGCAAAATTGGCCAGGGAAGCGGAAATCTGCTACTCCACCCTTGCCTCGGTAACGGATTACGACTGCTGGCATCCGCATCACGAGAGCGTTTCCATAGAGATGATTATCTCCAACCTGCATAAGAACGTGGAGAACGCCAAAAAAATATTTACTTTTGTGATCAAGAACCTTCCGGAAAAAAAATCATGTTCCTGCGCCAGCGCCCTGAAATACGCGATTATTACGGATAAGAAACTGATACCGGCTAAGGTCAAGAAGGAACTGGAGATTATTATAGGCAAGTATGTCGGATAAAATTCAAATGACAAAATTCAAAGCACAAGTTATAAATCACAATACACAAATCACAAATTACAAACAAATCCCAATACCAAATGACCAAAATTACAAACTAAGAGGTTAGTTTTGGTATTGTGATTTCGGTATTCGGTATTGTTTGTGATTTGGTGCTTGTGATTTGTAATTTAATATGTATCAATTTGGATTTAACTATGATGGACTACAAATCTACCTTAAATCTTCCGCAGACAAAATTCCCCATGAAGGCAGGCCTGCCGCAGCGGGAGCCGCTGATATTAGGACAGTGGCAAAAAGAAGATATTTACGGCTTAATCCGTAAGGCATGCGCAGGCAGAAAAGAAAAATATATCCTGCATGACGGCCCGCCCTATGCCAACGGCAATATACATATAGGGCATGCATTAAATAAGACCCTGAAAGATATCGTGGTCAAGTATAAGACCATGCAGGGGTTTGACAGCGCTTATGTGCCGGGATGGGATTGCCACGGCCTGCCGGTTGAGCACCAGTTGTTCAGGGAATTAAAGATTAACAAGCCTGAGATTTCGCAATTAGAATTCAGGAAGAAGGCATATGATTATGCCTTAAAATACGTATCCCTGCAGAAGGAACAGTTTAAGCGGCTGGGAGTGTTCGGGGATTGGGAGAGGCCGTATCTTACGCTGGATGCCGCTTACGAACAGGCGATAGTAGAATCACTGTCAGAGCTGGTGAAAAAAGGTTATATCTACCGCGGTTTAAAACCGGTCAACTGGTGTTTTAAATGCGAGACTGCGCTGGCTGAGGCAGAAGTGGAATATGAAGAGCGTCTTTCTCCCTCGGTATTTGTCAAATTTAAGCTGGAGCTGACTGGAGGCTTTACAGAGGATACTTCCCTGGTAATCTGGACTACTACTCCCTGGACATTGCTCGCCAATGTGGCGGTTGCCGTGCATCCGGAATTTACCTATTCCTATATTAAGACAGCTAAAGGCAATTTGCTCATAGCTAAAGTCCTGCTTGCGCGGGTATTGGCACAGGGTAAAATAGATAAATATACTTTGCTCAGGGAAATAGGCGGCAGGGAGCTGGAAGGCTTAGCCTACGCGCATCCTTTTGGTTTAAGAAAAGGCCGTATCGTCTTAGCGGATTATATCTCGGCAGAGGAAGGCAGCGGCCTGGTGCATACCGCTCCGGGGCATGGAAACGAAGATTACCTTACCGCAGTAAAATACAAGCTGGATATTATCATGCCCGTGGATAGTAAAGGCAATTTTGATGCCTCTAGCGGGGAATTTAAAGGGCTGAATGTCCTTGATGCCAATAAATTAATTTTGGAGAAACTCCAGAGCCTGGGCTTACTGCTTTCTGATTCCAAAATCCAGCATGCTTATCCGCATTGTTGGCGTTGCAAAAACCCCATAATCTTCAGGGCGACCAAACAATGGTTCCTGAATATAGATAAACAGGATTTAAGAAAAAAACTGCTGGAGGCGATAGCTCAAAATATTGCCTGGGTCCCTAGCGCAGGAAAGGAAAGGATTTCCGCCATGGTAGCCAAACGTCCGGATTGGTGCCTTTCCCGGCAGAGGTATTGGGGCGTACCCATACCTTCTTTGAGCTGCGATAATTGCCAAGAAGAAATTCTGGAAGCGCGGGCAATTGATAAATTCGCAGGTTTTATTTTGAAAGAGGGCTCTGATGCCTGGTTTAAAAGAGAGGCGCAGGATTTTATCCCCGAGGGTTTTCAATGCCCGCATTGCAAAGCCGATAAATTTTCCAAGGGTGAGGATATCCTGGATGTCTGGTTTGATTCCGGGGTAAGCAGCCAGGCGGTGTTAAAAAAGAGGAAAGAGCTGTCCTTTCCCTGCTCTCTGTACCTGGAGGGCTCTGACCAGCACCGCGGCTGGTTCCAGTCTTCCCTTATCCCGGCTATGTGCATAGACGGTAAACCGCCCTTTAGAACAGTCCTTACCCACGGCTTTGTGGTGGATGGAGAGGGCAGGAAGATGTCCAAGTCTTTTGGTAATGTCATCTCGCCTTTGGATATCATCAAGGATTACGGCGCGGATATCTTAAGGTTGTGGGTGGCCTCAAGCGATTATAACGAGGATATCAGGATTTCGGAAGAGATATTAAAACGCCTTTCCGAGGCCTATCGTAAAATTAGAAATACCGCCCGCTTTATTTTAAGTAATCTCTATGATTTTAATCCTGACAAAGACGGGGTGGATTACCCGCATTTAAAAAGAATAGATAAATGGATATTGTTCGGATTGGAAAGACTGTTATTGGAGAATGTAAATAAGGCGTATGAGAAATTTGAATTCTATAAGGTCTATCAGGCAATTTATGAATTTTGCAACATAGAATTATCCACGTTATATTTGGATATAATTAAAGGAAGACTTTATACTTATGCAGCCGATTCTATCGAAAGGCGCTCTGCGCAGACGGCTATCTATGAAGTATTAAATGCCTTAGCCAGAGTAATAGCTCCCATATTGGTATTTACTGCGGAGGAAATCTGGCAGAATATGCCTAAAGAAGAAAAAGATAAATCCGTCTCCGGCGTTCATCTTTTAAGTTGGCCGCA
>Ga0315282_10012768_pt1 | contig 12800 bp, 7 predicted proteins | sample YL17G07_20_MG_FD_203693 | JGI IMG/M metagenome (GOLD analysis project Ga0315282, IMG submission 203693) | Sediment microbial communities from Yellowstone Lake, YNP, Wyoming, USA - YL17G07_20 | ecosystem: Environmental > Aquatic > Freshwater > Lake > Sediment | place: USA: Wyoming | collected... | reverse complement strand
CTACGGCGCGCAGCAAATCGTCGACAACGTCAGCTGGGAGATTTATCACGACGCGCGCATCGGCCTGATCGGTCCCAACGCCGCCGGAAAATCCACCCTCCTGCGCATGCTCGCGCGCGAGTTGGAGCCCGACGCCGGCGCGGTCCATATCGCCCGCGGCATCCGGATCGGGCACCTCCCGCAGGAAGTGAATTTCAACCTCGACCGCTCGGTCCTCGAGGAGGTCCGCGATGCATCTCCAACCCTGGCCGGGCTGGAATCCGAGATGGAACGCGTCTCCGCGCAGATGGGCGACCCGGCCGTCTATGGCGATTCCAAAAAATTGGCGCGCCTGGCCAACCGTCATGAAAAGCTGCTGGAGGAATTCGGGGAAAAAGGCGGATTGAATTTCGAGGGCCGCGTGCGGTCTACGCTGCGCGGTTTGGGTTTTACTCCGGAGGATTTCTCCCTGCCCCTCGGTTCGCTTTCCGGCGGCCAGAAGAAGCTGGTCGGCCTGGCCAAGTTGCTCCTGGAACAACCGAACCTGTTGCTGCTGGATGAGCCGGATAACCATCTCGATCTGCGCGGGAAACGGTTTCTGGAGGAATTGATCTCCGGTTATCCAGGCGCGGTGGTGATCGTCTCGCACGACCGCTACCTGCTCGACATCGTCGCGGAAGAAATCGTCGAACTCTTCGACGGTCGGATTTACCATTACACCGGGAACTATTCCGAATACGCGTTCGAAAAGCAGCAGAAACTTCTCTCCCAAGAACGCCAGTATAAAATCCAGCAGCGCGAAATCCGCCGGATGGAATTCGCCATCCGCCGGCTGCTGGGCTGGGCCGCGGGCCAGAACGAGAAGCTCGTCAAGCGCGGACGCTCGATGCAAAAACGCCTGGAGAAAATCGAGCGGGTCGACAAACCCGTATTCGAGCGCAAAGCCATCGGCCTGACCCTGACGGCTTCCCAGCGCGGGTCCAACCGGACGCTGGAAGTCCGGCACGCGCAAAAATCCTTTGACGCCCATGCGGTTCTGCGCGACATCGACTTCACCGTGTGGAATGGCCAACGGGTCGGGATCATCGGCCCGAACGGCTCGGGAAAGACCGTGCTGTTGCGCTGCATCCTAGGCGAGGAAACCCTCTCCTCGGGAGAGATTGTCCGCGGACCCTCGAACACGCTTGGGTATTATGACCAGGAGCATCAGACCCTCAACCTGGAGAGCACCTTGGCGGACGAGATCACCCGGTACCGGCCGCTGACCAATCGCGAACTATTCGGCCTTCTGGGACGGTTCTTGTTTTCCGCGGACGACGCCGGGAAAAAAGTGCGCGATCTCTCGGGCGGCGAGAAGGCGCGCGTACAGATGGCACGCCTCATGCTGCAGGGCGCCAATTTGCTCCTCCTGGATGAACCCACCAACCATCTGGACATCCCTTCCGCCGAGCAGCTGGAAGAAGCGCTCGAGGATTTCGACGGCACCCTGCTGGCGGTCTCCCATGACCGCTATTTTCTGGATAACGTGGCGAATCGGATCTTCGAACTGCAGGATGGCCAAATTACAGAATACGACGGAAATTACACGGATTACCTGCAGGAAAAGGCGGAACGGGAGGCCAAGGCCGAAGCATTCAAAGACCAAGCGTCCCCACGGAAAAAATGACGCCGTAAAATAACCTGTCCTCCCCGATCCCATGGTTCCGGTTGCACTCCCATCCGGTTCCGCATCTCCTTCTTCCATCGCAACACTTCCCCCCATTCCTCCCTGGCACGCAATTTGCACATATCCCTACTAGAAATTTCTCACTTTTGGGAGGCGAAGATGATCGCACAATATTTCACCCAACCCGATCTGCAGGTCGGCATTATCCTGGTCCTCCTGGGATCCGGTTTGCTGTGCCTGTTGGCCGGAATCCTCATTTTGATCGGCCGCAGCTTCTCCGGGGAAATGAAAACGCTCGCGGCCACTTCCACCGAGTTGAGCAAACGGGCCATATCCCACGACATGACCCCGGTGGCCGACAGCATCACGGATCTCCTCTCCCAAGTCAATCAATTAATGAAAACAGCCGCCGGGACGGGCGCTTTCCTGATCCTGATGGGCGTGGGATTGATGGCCGCGGCGTATTGGCTAACCGACGGACTCATCTAACCGCAGACGAACGATCCGCTCCCTGCCGGGAGGTTTTCCATGTACACCGATACCCAGGTTTACCAGGCGCTTGAAAGCGCAATTCCACCCGAGGTCCGCCCGGCTGTCATCCGGCGCATCCGCAGGGTGCCCTCCTTTTGGTCGGCCTTGCACGAAGAGGAATTCATCCAGAAGGCCGTATCCTTCGCCGGCGACGATCCCGACCGCTGGCGGCCCGGCCTGATGGGATTGCTGCTCGCTGCGGAAACGGATTATCTGCGCTCCCGGTTTTCGAAGGGCGTCGCCTTGGCACTCAAGGTTTCCGACGCCAGCCTGGCCCGCGCGGAAGCGGCGCTTCACGATATCGGTGCGCAGGGAGACCCTGGATTGGATCAAGCCGCGCTGGCGGCGCTCGCCCTCGCCAAACAATCCGGCTTCGACGCGAACTCCCTTGCGGCAGCGGAGCCTTCTCCGCTCGTGTGGAGCTGTCTATATTCCATCGTCCCGGACGCCCATCCTGTCGTTGATCGTCTCGCCCAGCGCCTGCCCGGATCGGCCGAGACGTTCCTCCACATTTTGCTGGCCAACGAATCGCCGGACCGCGCCGCCGAGATTTGCGAAACGCTCATTCCGGCGCTCGATCTCCCCTCCGCCTCCGCGCTATGCGAAGCCGCCTCGGCGATGGGGGAACCCGGTTTAGCTCAGCGGCTCCTCGCGGCCGTGCCGGTCCAATCCTTTACCGGCCATGACTCTTCCCAAAGTCCGCAAAAGCGCATCCTCCGCGCGCGGATGTTGCGCCTCTCCGGCGAGCCCGCGTCCGCCCTGCCCGAGGCCGACGCCGCCCGCAAGGAAGCCAGACGGCTGCTCCTGGACACCCTGATTGAATCGGCGCAGGCCGCCGAGGCGGAAAAGAACTTCACCACCGCGCTTTCCTTCTGGCAGGAAGCCAGCGCGCTTTCCCCGAGCGCCGACGGGATCCGGGCCGGGATCGCTCGTTCCCTCTCCGGATTGGGGCGCGACGAGGAAGCGCTCGCCGCACTCCCCGCCACCGCCGACGATCCGGAGGATTTGCTCCTCCTGGCCCGCATCCGGGTCAAAATGGGTGCGAAAGAAAAAGCGCTCGAGCTGGCGCGCCAAGCATCCGTCAAATCCGCTTCGGCTTCCGATCCCCGCACCAATATTCAAATCGCCGAAATCCTCGCCGATTGCGACGACCCGCGCGGAGCCGCGCAGATGCTTTCCCTCGTCACCCGCTCGTGGCCCCATCACCCGGCGGCGTTCTCTCGCCTGGCGGATCTCTGCGCCCGCGCCGGAGATTGGCCCTCCGCCGCGGAGGCTGCATTCTCCGCCTGGCATCTCGATCCGGAAGACAACCGCGCCCTCCGCCTGCTGGCCCAGGCGGCCGAGCATGAAAACCATCCGAAGGAAGCCGCGGAATATTACCGCCTGCTGACCGGTAGGCTCACCGATGATCACTCGCTGTTCATCTCCCTGGCGCAGACGAGTCTCGCCGCCGGCGACCGCGCGGGGTCCCGCGAGGCCGCTCAGCGCGCGCTCGCATTACAACCGCAGTGCGGCGAAGCGGATGCGGTGCTCGGTCTGATCGATCTGGCCGAAGGAAAGGACGATTCTGCGTTTGCCTTGCTGCAGAAAGCCACCCGTCTGGCCCCCGGCTCCGTCGCCCCGTGGAAAGCGCTCGCCGAATTGCACGCCGCCAAAGGCAACCGCGAGGCGGCCGTCACCACCCTGCGGGCGGGCGTGGAATCCGCATCCGATCCCGCCGAGCTTCTGCTTTCCCTGGGACGGATGCTCTTCGACGACGGCCGGTTGCGGGAAGCCGGCTCCACCCTCGAGCGCGCCTTGCGCCTGCGTCCGGACGATACCGAGGTCCTCCTGGCGCTGGCGGAAACCTCCCTGGGATTGCAGCAACCGGCGGAAGCGGAGCATTATCTCCTCCGCGCCCTCGCCGTTGCGCCGGCACTCCTGCCGGCCGTGAAGAACCTCGCGTCTCTATTGGAAGCCAGCGGTCGATTTGCGGAAGCGCGTTCGGTGCTGGAGCGTGCGATCGCCGCCGATCCGCAATCGCCGACCCTCCTGATCGAACTGGGATCGCTCCTGATCGGGATGTACCGCAACGCTCCCGACGCCGATCCCTCGATCGCGGGCGCGGCGCTCTCGGCACTGCAACAGGCCGAAGCGATGCCGGGAGCGGCCGGCGATCCACGGCTGCCACCGCTGCTCGGCTGGGCCCAAACCTATTCCGGGCACCTGCCGGAAGCGATCGCCCGGTTCGGATCGCTCCTGCAATCGACTGATGGAATGACCGTGGAACAGAAGGTAAACGTGCACAAGGGAATGGCCGAGGCGATGCTGCGCTCCGGGGACTATCCGACGTCGGTTCACAATCTGCAATCGGCGTTGCAGCTCGCTCCGGCGGATGGCGCCCTCCGGAGGCGATTGGGGGAATCGCTCGCCGCCTCCGGCCTGCACGAAGATGCGTTGGAGATCTACCGCAAGACCCTTGCCGATTCGCCGGACGACCTGCCGGCCCTTTCGGGCATGGCCGACTCCCTGGTTGCGCTCCATCGCACCGAGGAAGCGGTCTCTGCCCTGCGCCAGGCATCCGAGTTGGATCCATCCAATCCGGAGCCGGCGATCCGGCTGGCGGAAATCCATTTCCATTCCGGCGACGGAAACGGGGCGCGATCCGAACTGGCTCGCTCCCTCAAGCTTTCCGGTCCGCGCGATGCGGGAATTGCCCTGCGAGCCGGACGGCTGCTCGTCTCCTTGAAGGAATTTGCCGAAGCGGAAACGGTATTCGAAACAGCCCTGGAACAGAATCCTTCCTCCGTCCCGCTGCTTTCGGAGTTGGGCCGAACCCTGCGCAGTTCGGGGAAGAACGCGCAGGCATTCGGGTTCTTCCGGCGCGCGGGCGATTTGGAGTCGGGCAATTCGGAGCATCCGGCCAACGCCGCCGACGCGTTGTGGGCCGACGGCCGGAAATCCGCCGCGCTCGCCTTCCTCCGCAAAGCCGTTCAGATCGATCCCCGGAATGCCGCGCTGCTGCGACGGCTGGCGTCGGGACTTTCCGCCGTCGGACTGACGCGGGAATCGCTGCCATACTATGAGCAGGCCATGAAGCTTGCTCCCACCGACGCGGACCTGGGCCTGGAAGCGGCGCAGGCCGCTTTCCACGCGGGAGACATGGAAAAGGCCGAGCAGTGGGAAGAAATCGGCGCCCCGGCGAATTCCTCCTCCGACGGGCAGGTTCTACAAGCCCGCATCGCGATGCAAAAAGGAAACTATAAGAAGGCTGTCTCTGTTTGCCGTCAGATCGTTTCTTCCAGCCCCGGCGACGGCCGCGGATGGGCGCTTCTGGCCCATGCGCTCATCTCCGAACCGTCCGATCAACCTTTAGCGGATCGATCGGCGGACGCTTCCGCACCCGCCGTGGAAACGGCCCTGCAAAAAGCGGCTGAGCTCTGCGCCGAATCCCCGGAAGCCCTCGCCCTGACCGGGCAAGCCGCGCTCCTGGCGGAGGATTACCCCACCGCGATTGGTTGTCTGGAATCTCTCTGTCGGTGCACCCCGGACGACCCGGAAGCGCACACAGCGTTGGCCAAAGCGCGGATCCTGCAGGCGGAGTCGTCCTATCGCCGGCAGCTGGCAGATGGGAAATCCTCTCCGGTTGCATCCACCACCGCCGAGGATGTGCGTTCGACGCTCGCAAGGGCCGCCGCGCTGGGAGTTTCCGAGCAAACCGTGCAGCCGCTTTTTGAACGGGCCGCGCTCGCCTTTTCAACACCCGACTCGAAATCGATCGAGTCGCTCGAAGCGATCAACCAGGAAAACCCCTCTCCCGAGGTCGCGTTGGCGATCGCCCAAGCCTGGCTGCGCGCGGAGGATATTCACCAGGCGAGAAAAGCCGCCGAGTCAGCGCTCAGCCTGGACCCGGAGATGGAGCCGGCGCGCACGCTCCTGGGAATCTGCGAATGGAAAACCGGCCGGATGGAATCGGCCCTGGCGGCGTTCCGCCGGGCCCAGCGGTCCGGTCCGCGCAGCCCGCTTCCACGCGCCCTCGCGGCAAAAATCCTGGCCGAGACGGACCACCGCGAGGAAGCAATCACCGAATTGCGCGAGGCGGTCCGGCTCTCGCCGGATACCGCCGCTTGGCAATATGCCCTCGGCGTTTGGAATGAGGACGCCGGAAATCATTCCGCCGCCCTGCCCTGCCTGCAGCGCGCCGTCGAACTCGACGGTCAAAGCGGCGAATATCAGGTGCGGCTTGCCCGCGCCCTGGCGCGCGACGGCGATCCTCGCAACGCGCTGACCCATTTCCGCAAAGCCGTCGTGCTGCTCCCTTCCCCCGCCGGCGATCTGTATGCCGAGATTGGCAAGGCGGCGATCGAATCCAATCAACCCGCCGAAGCCCACGAGGCCTTTCAACTCGCGATCGAAAAAGCCGGCGGCAAGGCGCCTTTCGCCTGGCTGCTGGGCAAGGCCCGCGCCGCCAATGCGCTCGGCCGCCGCGACGAGGCCCGGGCGCTTGCCAAAACCGTTTTGAACGGCGAAGGCCATCCGCCCGAAGCGCGCCTGATCCTGGCCGAGGTGGATGAAGCCGAGGGCCGTTTATATGAAGCCATCCGGCACCTGGATCACGCGGCGTCGGAAATGAGCGATCCGATCTTGCCCGCTCTCCGTCTGGCCAGACTCTGGACGGCCACCGGTTCAGCCGCACGGTCCTCCGCCGCGATGCAGGCGCTCCTGGAGGCGCATCCGGAAAACGACGAGGCGCACCACCTGCTGGCCGAGGCGCTCGTGGAAAGCGGCCGCCTGGAAGACGCCCTGCGCGCCGGTCAGAGAGCCTCCGACCTCGCCCCCCGCAACGCCGCGCACTGGATCCTGTTGGGGAGGATCTCGCGCAAGATGGGCCAGCTGGATCAATCGCTCGCCGCGCTGGACAAGGCGCGCGAGATTGCGCCGCAGGATGTACGCCCCGCACTCGAATGCGGCCTGACCTACGAAGCCCAGCAGCGCTGGGACATGGCGTTGGAGACCTACCGTTCCGCCCTGAAGCTCTCTCCCCAAAACGCGGAACTGCATTACCGGATGGGCGTAGTCCACAAAAATTTGAGGTCCTACTCCGACGCGGCCATCGAATTGCGCAAAGCGGTCCAAATCGAGCCGCAGAATCTGGCGGCGCACAAACTGCTCTCCGGGGTGATGGCGCTGAGCCTGGTGTACGGCCTGCCCGCCCAACCCGCGGACGCGAGGTGACCTGTGGAACGATCCCTTTTCCTTTCCGCCGTTGAATCCGCGCTGACCATTTCTTCTCCGGAGGAATCGCGGCGTACGGGTTCGAATTTTGCCAAGCAGGCGTGCCTCGAATGGCTCTCGCGCTGGCCCGGCGATTTCCGCGTTCGCGCGCACCTGGTCGACGCGTACTGCCTGGCCGGAGAATTCGATTCAGCCATCCCGCAGCTTCAGCAGGTGATCGAGGCCGATCCGGAAGCCGCCCGGCCGTACCAGATTCTTTCCGGCATCCTGCGGCGCAGCGGGAAGGCCGCCCTCGCGGCGGAACCCGATGGCGTCCTATTCGGCCTGGACGCCGGTACCGGATCGCAAGCCGGACTGCCCGCATGGGCCGATCCTTTGCAAGCCGCATTGCGCTTGATGCGCGCCGGCCGCTGGGAGGAGGCCCGCCTTTCCGCCGAAACGGTTCTGCGCGCCGTCCCGGATCAGCCGTTGCCCGCCCTGGTGCATTTGCAAGCCCTCTCGCGCCTGGCCGAATACCCGGTGGTGATTTCCGCCGGGAAGGAATATCGGAATCGATGGCCGGGATGCGCGGCCATCCTGCTCCTGATGGCGCAATCGTCCATCGCTTCCGGCCGGAACGCCGAGGGAGTGGAGTTTTTACACGCCGCCTCGGTGGCCGACCCGGCCGGCGAAGTGGCCGACCGCTATCTGGGAAGCCTTAATCCGTACCGGTCGCTCTGGCCCGCCCGCATGCAACTCGATCTTTCCACCGGCCTCCCGGCGGAAGTATCCACGGCCGCCGGATGGAACCAGCTCTCGTCTCCACCCGCACCGGCCACCGCGCCGAATCTGCCCGAGGATATTCCGGTCCTGAAATTTCCGGATTACGATTCCCAAAATCCGGATCAATCGCCCCTGGCGGAATCCTCTACGGTCGCGCCGATCCCCGGAGAAGTGTTCACCGGACCCTCGGATGGCGCCAAGCAGGGAAAACCTTCGCCCGCTCAAACCGCTGCGAACGAACCCGCCACGGCCGGCCGGGAAAATCCGCCCAGCCCCGAATCCGATCTGGAGGATTTGCGCCGTCAATTGGATCAGGTGGCAACGCGCCTGCGGATGAAAAAACCCGCCGCCGGCAAAGACGCGCGCCGGCCTGCGTATATTGTCCTCACCAGCCGGAGGCTTCTGGCGTCGATCTATGGCCCGGATCTCCTGCCGGAAATCGAAACCTGTTTGCAGGACCTCCTGCGCAGTAAGCGGTCCACGCGTCCGTGGTCGGCATATCTGGTGGACGTCGACAACCGCGAGAGCCTGCTACCGCTGGGCCTAAACCCGGCGGATCCTGCGAATGCATGGCAGGTAAAAACGCTGGTGGCCAATCTGGACGGCGCCCTCGGAAAAAAAGGCGAGATGATCGGCGCGCTTTTAATCGTCGGCGGTCACGAAGTGATTCCATTCCACCTGCTCCCCAATCCGACGGATGACAGCGATTCGGACGTCCCCTCCGACAACCCTTATGCCTCGCGGGATGAAAATTATTTCGTCCCCGAATGGCCGGTCGGACGCATTCCGACCCCGTCCGACACGCACGCCACTTTCCTGCTCGGTATTCTGCGCCGGATCGCAGAACCCCCCGCGTCCCCCCGCAGCACGTTGATCCAAACCCTGATGGCCATGATCATCAGCCTCTTGCATCCGGCAGCCTCCCGTTTTCAAAAGGGTTCCGGCTGCACGGCCGCCGTCTGGCGGCAGGCTTCTGCGGAGGTATTCCGGACGATCGGGCCTGCCAACGCGCTGCTGGTCTGCCCGCCCGCCAACAGCGGAAATCTGCCGGTGGACCTTCTGGCGGGACCGAAGTATTCCTATTTCAACCTGCACGGATTGGAAAACGGGCCGCAGTGGCTCGGTCAGCGGGACACCAAGGGAAAGAGCCCGGACGAAGTGGAGTTCCCGATCGTGCTGACGCCCTCGCAGGTGGCTCTCGCCCGCAAGACACCCGACGTGATATTTTCAGAAGCATGCTACGGAGCGAATATTTTAAAAAAGGGTGTGGGGGATTCCGTTTCGCTCGAGTTCCTGGCAACCGGAACGCAGACGCTGGTGGGATCCACCAAGATTTGCTATGGCGCCGCATCCGCCCCGCTCATCGCCGCGGATTTGCTTGCGCGCATGTTTCTGCAAAACTGCCTGGCGGGGATCCCCGCGGGCGAGGCGTTGCGGCAAGCCAAGCTTGGCTTCGCGGCGGAGATGAACCGGCGTCAGAATTATCTGGATCCGGAGGACCAAAAGACCCTGATCTCTTTTATCCTCATCGGGGATCCGCTGCACGGTTCCGAGGCGGGATCGGGCAAACAGGCCAAGCGGGGGATCGTCCGCCGTCAGAAGCCCGTCGAACCCATCCGGATCCTCCGCGCCAAGGACGACCTGCTCGAGAATGGAACGGTTCCTTCCGAGAATGTGCAAATGTCGCTCAAGAAAGCCATGCATCGTTATCTGCCGGGAATGTCCGACAGCCGCTTGCGCTATTTGCATCCGCGCTCCGAACAGGCCGCTGAGGCGCCAACGGTGCGCGGAAAGAAAGGCAGGGCTGGACCGCGCTCGCCGGCCTGGGTGATCGCGCTGGACAGGAACTACCAAGCGCACGGCCAATCGCTGACCCAATACGCGAAAATCAGCCTGGATTCGTCCGGGCGTGTGATGAAGGTTGTTGTATCGCATTAAGTCCCGCCGGGGGGAATCGACCGATAGGAATAACAAAAACCCTTAGGGTCCTGGAGACCCCAAGGGTTTTTTTATCGCTTTGAATTTTTCTGTAGGAGAGACAATTACCTACTACCGCCGATTATTCATACCGCAACGTCTTCATGCTTGCGTCGACGATTGCATCCTGTTCCTCATTCTTCTCCACCAGGCGCCCATACCGTGCCATAATGAGATAGCCGCGGTTTTGGAAGAAATATAAAATCACTAGAGTGTTTGTTCCCTGGTGGGAACCGATTATCACTGCCCTATAGGCGTCCAACCCGGCGTCATTGGTAAACTTACCTTGCGAGACAATTCGAATCTCTGACGGGATGCTTGACGAATCCAATGTCCTTTTCGCAGCATCAGCCTCCGATTCATCAGATTCCCCTATCATGAAATTAAGGTAGCAAACGAAAAAAACCCCTTGTTGAGTCGGTCCCTCCCAGGAGGCAGGAACGTATCCCCACCCAGGCACAATTTTCCAACCCGCAGGGGGAACATATGAAAATATTACGTCACCATGCTTTTCGAAGTACCGATTCGGCGGCGTGGGAGTCCACATCGTCGCCGTGGCCGTTTTTCGATTGGAATCCCGCGTAGCATAGTAAGACTGGATCGGATTGCTACACGCCATGGAAGCAAGCCAAAGGGCGGCGGCGACCCACAAGAGTGCACTCTGTACCGATCGTCTACCTATGATTCCTACTTGGGGGTTCCGATCTGCGCCTCCGTTCTCTTTTTTGCTGGAACGGCCCATTGCCCGCGGCCGCCGATCATTCATACCGCAATGTCTTCATACTTATGTCGACGATCACATCCTGTTCCTTATTCTGCTCCACCAGGCGAAGATACGCGCTTTCAATGACATAACCGCGTTTCTGGAAAAAATACATGACCATTTGAAGATTGGTCCCCTGGCTCGAAGCAACGATCACGACTTTATAACCCTCCAAGCCTTCATCCGTTGTGAATTTTCCCTTGGAGGTTATTTTCATACCCTCCGCCGTCGAAACGGAGTCCATTGCCTGTTGGGCGGCCTGTTCGGCGGATAAATTCGACTTGAGAACGGTAAAGATAAGCATGCAGACCATTCCCCCTTTTTGCGTCGGTCCGGCCCAGGACGTGAGACTACCACCCGACGCCGGAACTTTTTTCCATCCCGCGGGCGGAACATAAGAAAACTTTGTGAGCCCGGCCGTTTCAACATACCGGTTCTGATTGGAAGAAGGAGTCGTTGTCTGGGTGCCTTGGTGCATTGGTGGAGGGGTTCCCGAACCCTCTTCCGGTGTGTCGGTCGGGAAGGGTGTGTCGGTGGGGACCGGGGTTGGAGTGCTGGTGGGCGTGCGGGTTTGCGTGACGGTCGGCGTGTGCGTCCTCGTCGGCCGGGGTGTGTTGGTTTTGCTCGGCGTGGGGGTCCACATCGTTGCCGTGGCCGTGCTTCGGTTGGAATCCCGCGTGGCATAGTAAGACTGGATCGGATTGCTGCACGCCATGGAAGCAAGCCAAAGGGCGGCGGCAACCCACAAGGGTGCGCTCCGTACCGCTCGTCTACCCATGATTCCTCCTTGTGGAGGCCGGTCTGGGCCTCCGTTCTCATGTTTGCTGGAATAAATCATTGCCTGCAACCGACGATCATTCATACCGCAACGTTCTCAAACTTGCATCGACGATTGCATCCTGTTCCTTATTCTGCTCCACCAGCCGCATATATCCCCCTGCAACCAAGTAGCCGCGTTTCTGAAAATAATACATTACCATTTGAAGGTTGGTGTCCTGACTGGAAATAACTATTACGGCTTTGTATGCGTCTATCCCGTCATCATTTACGAATTTTCCCTGGGAGATTATTTTCACACTGCTGTTACTGGACAAAGAACCCAAATCCTTCTTGGCGAATTGCTCGGCCGAATCATTCGATTTTACTGTGAGAAAGACCAGCACACAGACCATACCCCCTGTTTGCGTCGGTCCCGCCCAGGATGTGAGATTGGAGCCCGAAGCGGGGACTTTCTTCCAACCCACAGGGGGAACATACGAGAACTTTGTGAGCCCGGCCGTTTCGACGTACCGGTTCTGACTGGAGGATGGAGTCCACGTATGGGTGGTCTGGTGCATGCCCGGTGGTAGAGGTGTTCCCGAGCCCTCTTCCAGCGTGTCGGTCGGGAAGGGCGTATCGGTGGGGACCGGGGTCGGGGTTTTCGTCCGCGTGTGGGTTTGCGTGACGGTCGGCGTGCGCGTCCTCGTCGGCCGGGGTGTATTGGTTTTACTCGGCGTGGGGGTCCACATCGTCGCCGTGGCCGTGCTCCGGTTGGAATCCCGCGTAGCATAGTAGGACTGGATCGGATTGCTGCAAGCCATGGAAGCAAGCCAAAGGGCGGCGGCGACCCACAGGGGCGCACTCCGTACCGCTCGTCTACCCATGATTCCTCCTTATGCGGGCCGGGCTATCCGTCCATTATATACATAGACCCTTTTTCGGGCCATCGCATGTACAGCTCACCAGTGGCGCGCTTTTCCGGCGGAGAGGATACGCCTACCACCCCTGGAAATCCCGGGCGCCCCGCGCCGGAAGCGGAGCGCCCGGGAGACCAACCGAAGCATGAAAATTATTTCTCAAACCGGAATGTGCGCATGCTTGTGTCGACGATCGGATCCTGCGAATTATCCAAATCGTACGGACGGTCAT
>Ga0315282_10012767_pt1 | contig 12800 bp, 9 predicted proteins | sample YL17G07_20_MG_FD_203693 | JGI IMG/M metagenome (GOLD analysis project Ga0315282, IMG submission 203693) | Sediment microbial communities from Yellowstone Lake, YNP, Wyoming, USA - YL17G07_20 | ecosystem: Environmental > Aquatic > Freshwater > Lake > Sediment | place: USA: Wyoming | collected... | reverse complement strand
CCGCTGCTTCCCTTGACTGCACTCAATGCGCGACGACGGTACGGTAAGTAAGTGCTCGATTAATTGTTAACCGATACAGGCCGCTTGTCAAGAGATTTCTCCCTGCTTCTGTACGCGCGAAGGCGAGGTTGTGGCTCCCCCGCGCGCACCCGCCCAGGTACCGGTGGGACGGGGGACCGAGGCCGCAGCCACGCAGGAGCGCTTGGTTTTCACTCGTAGGTGATGTGTCAGAGCCCCCTGTAGAGTTTGCAGGCGTCAGGCCCGAACCGCCGTGCGGGACGCCGGCGGCTTGTTCCCCGGCCGTCAACGGCCCGGATGGCATAGGCTGGCCGGTCCCCTTCGGGTATGCCCCAGTCGATGTACATGGTTACGGCGCCCGGCAGGGGGACAATGACGGAATGGCCAAGAGGTTCATCGGGGAAGGCCTTCGGTGCCGTTCCCTCCTTGGCCGCTCTTCAGCCCGACCTGCCCCTGCATTTTCTCTTGATTAGGAGAGACTGGCGAGGATACCCTTCACCAAGGGAAACCGTGGTCGGTGGAGGTGAGACTGAAACCGGAACAGGAGAGAGGAGAAGGCCATGAGGAAAGGTTGCGGCGAAGGCAGGCGTGATGCGATTCGCGCATGCGCGCGCACTGCCTGTGGCAGCATTGCCAGGCAGGGAGGAAGAGGTGACCTTCTTCGGCTCTGTCGAGTCCTCTTCTGCCTTGCGGCGCTGGTCTTGGCTCTGGTTCCGTGCATCTACGCCGGGGCTTCGGCAGCGCCAGGGGCACAGGATGTCTTGGCAGGCTACAAGGGCAAGGTGCTCGTCCTTCTGCTGGGCATGCCCGACTGTCCGGGGACGAGGGCAGCGACCGAGTTCCTGAACGGTTACGTCAAGGAGAAGCCCGAGGGCGTGGAGGTGCTGCGCCTGGACGTGGCGACGCCCGAGGGCAAGCTTTCCAACCCCGAGCCTGGCATCGCCATCCCTCGTCAGGTGGATACGGGCCGCCAGGTCGCCCAGAAGCTCGAGTTCTTCTACTACCCGACGCTGTACCTCATCGACCGGGACGGGGTGGTGCGCTTTGCGGGCGGCTGCGACCCGGAGAAACTCAAGGCCATGGTGAAGGAACTCGCCGCCGAGAAGCCCGGGGCCGAGAAGAAGATGTTTACGCCTCCCTTGCTCCCGGTGGGGAAACCCATGCCGGCCTTCGCTGGCAGGACCCTGGCGGGCGAGGAGAAGAAGCTCGACGACCTCAAGGGCAAGAAGGCGACGCTTCTTCTCTTTGGGGCTACGTCCTGCCCGTTCAGCAACCAGGCGCTCGAAGCCCTGCCTCAGATCCTCAAGGACTACGGCGACAAGGGCGTGGCCCTGACGGTCGTGACCCGGAGCCCGGCCACGGAGGAGACGAAGAAGCTCCACGACCAGAAGGCTCCGGGCATCACCGTGCTCGCCGACCCGGAGGACAAGATCGGCATGGGACTGTGCCACGTGCCGGCTGTGCCCTTCTTCTTTGTTCTGGACGCCGCCGGGAACGTGAGCGCCCGGCAGCCCTTTACTGACGCCGGCGCGCGCGCGGCCCTGGACGTGGCCCTCGGGCTGAAACCTCCGCAGGCAGCTCCCGCCACCTCGGGGGCGGGGTGACGGTAGCAGCCCCTGGGGTCCGTGTCGGACCCCGCTCAGCATGTGATGCAAGCCTCCCGTGGCACCGGGGAGAGGGTGCGCCCTGCTTTCCAGGACGCGCCCGAGGCGTGCTCGGCCCGGAGTTTTTGTTGCCTGGGGCAGGCCGTGCTGCTATACTGAGAATAGTTCCCAGCCCCGAAGCGTGAGAGCACCGCAAACTGGAGAGAATCGACTATGGCTCTCGTGGGAGTTGCTTGCGGGGACCATGCGCCGCCGACCACTCTCAACCACAACGGACATACCAGGATGAGGCGTGCGGACACCCTCCGGGTGGGGTGCCCGCCTGCGGGCCCGGACGCGGTGAGCAGGTCATACCGTTACCTGGGGCAGAGTTCCGCGGCAGGCGCCAGCAGGTCAGAAGAAACGGAGCTTCCTCGGCCCCGTGCTCTACGCCGCTTCGACAAGGAGTGCGACCGGTGAAGAAGGTCATCTACATCGACGTGGACAAGTGCCTCGCCTGTCGTTCCTGTGAGATCCAATGCGCCGTCGCTCACTCGGCAGCCAAGAACCTGCTGGGAGCCCTGAAAGAGGACCCGCAGCCACAGCCTCGGGTGCAGGTAGAGGCCGCTGAGGACGTGGCCCTCCCGCTCCAGTGCCGGCACTGCGAGGAGGCGCCCTGCGTCACCGTCTGTCCGGGGAAGGGCCTGAAGAAGCTCGGACCGGAGCAGCCCGTCATCTTTGAAGCGGAGCGGTGCATCGGCTGCATGACCTGCGTCCTCGCCTGTCCCTTCGGCCTCATCCGCCCGGACCGGGGCCACGCCGTCGTCAAGTGTGACTTCTGCATCGAGCGCCAGCAGGCGGGCGAGGAACCGGCCTGTGTGGCCGCCTGCCCGACCGGGGCGATACAGGTACGCACCCTGGACGAGGTCGTCCGGGAAAGCCGAAAGCGCGCCGCCGAGAGCGTGCTGGTGGCCTTCAGGGCAGGGGAGAGGGTGCTGAAGGGAAAAGGGCCGACGGGGGGTACGAACGCGTCGACGTAACGGCTGTGGGGCGCGCCCCGGCGGAGGGAGCGACGGGTGCAGAAAGAAGCGTTGGAGACGATTCTGAACCGCTACGACCGTGACCGTACCCAGGTCGTCTCCGTCCTCCAGGACATCCAGGACGAGGAGCGCTACCTGTCCCAGGAAGCCCTGACCTACGTGGCCGAAGCACTCGACATGCCCCGCAGTCAGGTCTACGGCCTGGCCACGTTCTACCGCGCCTTCAGCCTGGAGCCCCGGGGTGACCATACCATCGTCGTCTGCACGGGCACCGCGTGCCACGTGCGCGGGGCACCGAGGTTGGTGGACGAACTCTCCCGACGGCTCGTCGTCGCCCCGGGAGGGACCACGGCCGACCGCAAGTTCACCCTGGAGACGGTGAACTGCCTGGGGGCGTGCGCCCTGGGGCCGCTGGTTGTCGTCGACGGCAACTACCACGGTCAGATGAGTCCGAACAAGGTGGATGCTCTGCTGGCGCAGTATTCCGGCGAGGGGCGGTAGAGATGCCCGGACGGGGGTGCACAGAGCGACTCGATGAACTCCGCCGACAGCGGGCGAAGCGCGGGGGGAACGGTCACTTTGTTTCCGTGTGCGGGGGGACGGGGTGCCTGGCCCTGGGCAGCCGAGCGGTGGCGACGGCCTTCGCGGAGGTCCTGGCGGAAAAGGGTGTGGGGGCTACGGTGGCGCTCCGGACGACGGGCTGCCATGGCTTCTGCGAACGGGGCCCGCTGGTGGTCATCCATCCCGGGGAGGTGTTCTACCAGCAGGTGCGCCCCGAGGACGTGGGTGAGATCGTCGAGGAGACGGTGGTGGGCGGCCGGCTGGTCGAGCGGCTCCTGTACCACGAGGGTGAAAGCCCGGTCGTCAAGGAGTTGGAAGTCCCCTTTTACAAGTACCAGCAGCGGCTGGTCTTCGGCTCCAACGGGCGCCTCGACCCCACCAGCCTGGATGATTACCTGGCCCAGGGCGGGTACTCGGCCCTGGCCAAGGCGCTGGACGAAATGGGGCCGGAGGAGGTTATCGAGGAGGTCAAGAAGTCGGGCCTCCGGGGTCGTGGTGGCGGCGGCTTCCCCACGGGGAGGAAGTGGGAACTGTGTCGGCGCGCCGCTGGCGAGCCCAGGTACCTCATCTGTAACGCCGACGAGGGCGACCCGGGCGCCTACATGGACCGGAGCGTCCTCGAGGGGAATCCCCACCTGGTGCTCGAAGGGATGATCATCGGGGCCTATGCCATCGGTTCGGCCCAGGGGCACGTCTACGTCCGCCATGAGTACCCGCTCGCGGTGAAGCACCTGAGCATCGCCCTGGCGCAGGCCCGGGAGTATGGGCTCCTGGGTGACGACATCCTGGAAAGCGGCTTCGACTTTCAGGTGCAGATCAACCGGGGAGGGGGCGCCTTCGTCTGCGGGGAGGAAACGGCCCTCATCCACAGCGTGGAGGGCCGCCGGGGGGTGCCCCGGTCGCGGCCGCCTTACCCGGCCGTCCGCGGGCTCTTCGGTCAGCCGACCGTCATCAACAACGTGGAAACCTGGGCCAACATCCCTCACATCATCAGCCGGGGGGCCGACTGGTACCGGAGCATCGGCACCGAAGGTTCCAAGGGCACCAAGATCTTCTCCCTCGTGGGCAAGGTCAATAACACCGGGCTGGTCGAAGTGCCCATGGGCATCACGCTGCGGGACATCATCTTCAAGATCGGCGGCGGCATCAAGGGCGGCAAGCGCTTCAAAGCCGTGCAGACGGGTGGCCCGTCCGGGGGCTGCATCCCCGAGAGCCTGCTCGACCTCCGCGTGGACTTCGATAAGCTCACCGAAGCAGGTTCCATGATGGGCTCGGGTGGCATGATCGTCATGGACGAAGACACCTGCATGGTGGACGTCACCCGCTATTTCCTCAACTTCCTGCGGGAGGAGTCCTGTGGGAAGTGCACCCCCTGCCGGGAGGGCATCCAGCACATGCTCGACATCCTGAACCGGATCTGCGCCGGCGAGGGGACCGCGGGCGACATCGACCTCCTGCAGGAGTTGGGTCGGTTGGTGGGGGAAGTGGCACTCTGCGCCCTGGGGGGCACTGCCCCCAACCCCGTCCTCACCAGCATCAAGCACTTCCGGAGCGAGTACGAGGCCCACATCCAGGAAAAGCGCTGCCCCGCCGGCGTCTGTCGGGCGCTCGTCCACTACCACATTGACGAGGAGAAGTGCACCGGCTGCCACGCGTGCGTGCGGCGGTGCCCGGTGGAGGCCATCAGTGGAGAAGCGAGGAAGCCCCACACCCTCGACCAGGCGAAGTGCGTCAAGTGTGCCGCCTGCTACGAGGTCTGTCGGTTCGAGGCGGTGGTGCGCACGTAATCGGAGGAGGCCCCGGTGCCAGGAGTGACGATAGACGGCCGCTCGACCTCGGTCGAACCGGGCGTCACCATCCTCCAGGCCGCCCGGTCGCTGGGCATCGAGGTGCCGACCCTGTGCTACCACCCGGCCGTTGAGCCGACGGGGAGCTGCCGACTGTGCTCGGTGGAACTCACGCAGGGGAGCCGGGTGCGCCTGGTGACGGCCTGCAACTTCCCCATCGAGGAGGACGGCCTGGAGGTCAAGACCGATTCCCCGCGCGTCCGCCATGCGCGCCGGTGGGTGCTGGAACTCCTTCTGGCCCGGGCCCCCGACGTGGAGGTCTTGCAGCGGTATGCGCGGGAGTACGGTCTGGAGCGGTCCCGCTTCCGTCTGGAGACCACGGACGACTGCATCCTGTGCGGGCTCTGCGTCCAGGTGTGCAGCGAACTCGTGGGGGCCCACGCCATCAGCTTTGTCGGCCGGGGGGTCCACCAGCACGTGGAGACGGCGTTTCGTGCGGAAAGTGAAGAATGCATCGGCTGTGGCGCCTGCGCGGTCGTCTGTCCCACCGGCGCCATTGCCGTGGAGGACGTGGAAGAGGTGCGTCGGCTCGCTCGCTGGCACACGACGGTGGAACTTGCCCGTTGCCCGGCGTGTGGGGAGCGCTTCGCCCCCAGCCGACAGCTCGCGGCCCTCACCAAGAAGGACGTGCCCGTCGAAGACTGGCTGTACCTGTGTCCCCGGTGTCGTCGCCGGCTCCTGGGAAGGAACCTCACCCGGGCCAAGGTAGGAAAGGTGAAGCTATGAGCGACAAGAAGCAGTTGAGCAGGGACCCGGCCACCAACGAACTCCTCGCCGCCATCCAGAAGGAGGGCCTCTCGACCGTCTGGGACCGTTACCAGGAGCAGCAGCCTCAGTGTGGCTTCGGCCAGTTGGGCATCTGTTGTCGAACCTGCTTCATGGGCCCCTGCCGCATCGACCCCTTCGGTGAAGGCGCCGACAAAGGCGTCTGCGGCGCCAACGCCGACACCATCGTGGCCAGGAACTTCGTCCGCATGATCGCTGCCGGCGCCTCCGCCCACTCCGACCACGGCCGCGACGTCGCCGCCACCTTCCTGGCTGCGGCCAGGGGTGAGGCCCCGGGCTACCAGATCAAGGATGAGCGCAAACTCCTGCAAGTAGCGGCGAACGTCGGCATCCCCACCGAGGGGCGGGACAAGAAAGACGTGGCCATCGCCCTGGGCGAGATGTGTCTGGCCCAGTTCGGCCAGCAGGAAGGGGAGGTCGTCTTCACCAGGATGGCCCCCGAGAAGGTGCGGGAGCGCTGGCGGCGGGAAGGCATCACCCCGCGGGGCATCGACCGGGAAATCGTCGAGATCATGCACCGGAGCACCATGGGCGTGGACACCGACCCGGAGAACATCCTCCGCCAGGGCTCCCGCGCGGCACTCGCCGACGGCTGGGGCGGCAGCATGATCGCCACCGAACTCCAGGACATCCTCTTCGGGACGCCTCGACCGCTCCTCGCCGAGGTCAACCTCGGCGTCCTCAAGCCCGAGAACGTTAACATCATCGTCCACGGCCACGAGCCGACGCTTTCGGAAATGATTGTGGTGGCGGCGAGCGACCCCGAACTGCTGAAACTGGCCAAGGAACAGGGGGCCAAAGGCATCACCCTGGCCGGCATCTGCTGCACCGCCAACGAGATCCTGATGCGTCACGGCATACCGGTGGCCGGCAACTTCCTGCAGCAGGAACTGGCCCTGGCGACGCGCGTCGTCGAGGCCATGGTGGTGGACGTTCAGTGCATCATGCCGGGCTTGAGCGAGTTCAAGGATTGCGTCCACACCAAGCTCATCACCACCAGCCCGAAGGCCAAGATTCCCGGCGCCACCCACATCCAGTTCAGCGAGCACCGGGCCCTGGAGGCGGCCAAGGAGATCGTCAAGACCGCGGTGCTGAACTACAAGAGCCGCCGGGGGACGCCTCGGGTCCCCCGGGAGAAAGCCGAGCTCATCGCCGGCTTCAGCCATGAGTACATCCAGTACATGCTGGGCGGGACCTTCCGGGGAAGTTACTGGGTGCTCAACGACAACATCATCGGCGGCCGCATCCGCGGCGTCGCTGGGGTGGTGGGCTGCAATAACCCCAAGGTGACCCACGACCAGGTGCACGTGGACCTGGTGAAAGAACTCATCGCCAACGACGTCCTGGTGGTGCAGACAGGCTGTTCGGCCCTCGCCTGCGCCAAGGCCGGCCTGCTCACGCCCGAGGCCGCCGAGTTCGCCGGGCCGGGCCTGCGGGAAGTCTGCGAGACCACGGGCATGCCCCCCGTCCTTCACGCCGGGAGCTGCGTGGACAACTCCCGCATCCTGGTGGCCGTGACGAAGATGGTGGAAGCGGGTGGCCTGGGTACGGACATCGCCGACCTCCCCGTGGTGGGCGCGGCACCGGAGTGGATGAGCGAGAAGGCCGTGGCCATCGGTGAGTACGTGGTCTCCAGCGGCATCTTCACCGTCTTCGGTGTGGGGCTGCCGGTGACGGGAAGCAGGGTGGTGAGCGAACTCCTCTTCGAGCGCTACCCCGAGACCCGCGGCGGCCGCTGGGCGGTGGCCGAGACTCCGGGCACCATGGCCGCCATGATGCTCGACCACATCAACGAGCGTCGGGGAACCCTGGGCATCGACAAGAAGAAGGAACGGGTGCTCTTCGACATGGCGGCCCGGCGGGAGCTCTGACAGGGCTCTCGCTTCGGCTCAACCTGCTTGCGGAGACAGGTCACAACTCCGGGCGGAATCACGCTCAGGTCTGAAGGGCTGCCTTCGTTTCCAGGCGAGGCATCCCCGCCGCCGCGCTCACTTCTCTGTGGCGACCTTCGCCCGCGGCTCCCTCACATCATCCGGGCGGCCTTGAGGAAGGAGTCGGAGTAAATCTGCTTGTTGAGCAGCATCTCCGCGGTGACCCAGGCATCCATGAGGTCGGTGTCCAGGACGTCGACGATGGCTGAATCCAAGCCCACCCCGGCGGCCATCACCAGGAAAATGCGGTTGATGAGGGAGCGCTCAGCCGTCTTCTGGGAGACGTTGGACAGGCCGAGGGTGATGTGCGGGGGTGGGTCGGCCAGCATCCGCACCTGCTGGATGACCTCCAGGAGTCTCGCCGGCTGGTCCTGGGCGACGTTCACGGGGATGATGATGGGGTCGATGTAGAGTTTGCCCATGGCCAGGCCCATCTCCAGGGCCGTGGTGACGATGGTCGCGGCGACTTCCACGCGGGTGTTCACGTCCTGGGGGATGCCCCGCCGATCCATGGTCAGGGCGATGAGGGCTGCGTCCTTTTCCAGGGCATAGCTGATGTACGTCTTCAGTTTCTCCGGGTCGCCGGAGACGGAGTTGATCATCACCGGGGAATCGCAGGCTGCCACGCCGGCCTTGACCACGTCAAAGTTCTGACTGTCCACGGCGATAGGGGTCTTGACGGCGTTCTGAATCTCGGTCACCAGCCAGCGCATGGCCCCCTCGCGGTCGGCGACGGCGGTGCCGACGTTACAGTCCAGGAACTTGGCCCCCGCTTCCGTTTGCCGACGGGCCAGGACGTGAATGACGGACGCATCCTTCTCCAGAATGGCCCGCTTGACGTCGGTGAACATGCCGTTGATGCGCTCACCGATGGGAATCATGGGCAGCCTCCTTCCCTCGAGCCGGCCAGGGCGTTCCCGGCGCTCCTCACCCCTCTACCTTTTCACACAGAGTCCGTCGAGCAGGCGTTTGACGGTGGCGACGGCCTGGGGGTGACGCATGCGGAGGATGTCACAGCCCGCCTCCAGGAGCGTGGTGGCCGTGATGGTTTCCCACATGATGCCCCGTTCCTCCTGGTCGCCCCAGGCCGGGGCTTCCGCGGTGGGGGTCCGCGCCTCCTTCGCCCGCCAGGCCTCATGGCCCACGTCGCAGATGACCGGCATGGACATCATCTTGTCGCCGCCGAGGGCGGCGAGCCGCTCCCGCTCCTGGATGCTGTAGGCGTACTCCAGGCCGTAGCCCAGGGCCCCGGTGGTCGGGAACGTGACCAGGCGCTCCAGCGGGAAGCCCATGTCGGACACAAGGATGTTGACCTGTTTGGCGATGTTGATGTCGAGCGGGGCCAGGGTGATGAGGGCGTGACCGTCGGCGATGCAGACGGCGGTGAGCGTCTTGTAGTAGTTCTGGGTCACCGGGCCGAGGAGCATCCGTTCCCCCTTGAGGGCTTCGGACACCTTGGGCATGACCCGTTCGTCCTTCTCCCAGTCCTCCGACCCCCAGATGATGAGGGGGACGCCCACGGCCTCGAGCACCGACCGGATGAGGGCCACGGTCTCCTCCGACCCCCGGTCGCCCTTGTCCCTGGCCACACCCTCCAGTTTGACGCAGACGAGGTCGGCGCCGAACTCCTCCACGCATTTCCGCGCCCAGGCGGCCGGGTTCTTTACCACGTCGCCATAGGCCCGGAGCAGGGACTCGGGCCAGCCCTCTGGCTCGATGTCCAGGACGTCCAGGGCAATCGCCGGCCGGTGGCCGGCGTTACCGTCCATGGTCATGAACGGGACGGTCCGCTCGCCGCCGATCGTCACGGTGGCGGTGCGCGTGCCACCCTGCGCCGCCGTCGCCCCCAGGGTCAGTTCGTTGACCCCCGCGTTCCACCGCTCGACCACCTCAGGCAGTTCCATGGACTTTCCTTTCCGAAGCGATATCTTGCCGACGGTCGCCGTTCTTCGCTGCTCGCCTGTCGGGTTGCCGGGCCTCATGATGCGGACAGACCTGAAGGTCTGTCCCTGCAGGCCGGCAGGCACGGGGCGTCAGCCCCGTCCGCCTCTATTTCTTCCACTGGGTCTGCAGGTAGTTCGGGATCTGCGAGGCCTCCTTGGGGCCGACGATGATGTTCCAGCCCGTCTCCTCTTCCAGCTTGCCACTGAGGACGGCGACGTGTCCGGGGATGATGAGTTTGCGGTGGGTGACCTTCTCCTCCACCTTGGCCTTGGTCATGGCCGCATGGACCACCTTCTCATTCAACTTGTCTCCGGAGTAGGCGGTGAGCACGGAGAGGCCCTCGGTATCCACGGCCAGGATCCAGGACGGCACCCGGCTCGCTTCGACCTCACCCTCCACGGAGTAGTAGGTGAGGGAGAAGTTGGTGGTGAACATGAGGGGCGAATCGGGCCCCGGTTCACCGACGGCGTAGAGCCCCGGTTGGACCTGCACCGGTTTCTGGGGGTCGGTGTAGATGTTCTGGCGAACGGTCAGGAGCGCCAGCACCTCCGCCTTGTCGGTGCATTGGGTGACGACGATGCCCGCGTACTTGGCCAGGAAGGTGCCCGCCCAGGCGACTTCGCCGTGGGGGTCGCCCGCGGGTGCCCGGGCGATGGTCGGGAAGCCCAGCGGGCGGAAGGTGCGCTTGAGGGCGAGCCGCCGGACACGTGTGAGGTTCTCCAGGGTCTGGCGCGGCTCGGCCGCGGTGACGTCCAGAACCATCTCCGTCACCCCGGCCCCCTTGACCTTCTCGGTGAGGTCCGCGAGGACCTCGAGGCGCTCGGCCCGTACCGTCACCGGACACTTCTTCGCTGCGGCGAGTTGGGCGACCGCCTGCCAGTTGTCCACCGTCGCTTCCCCGAGGAGCGGCCGCCGGGCGGCCACCTCGTCGGTGAGGGCTCCCTTGAGCGAGTCCGGGTTGGTGCTCGTCAGCATGAGGTGGAGGTCAACGTGGGCCGCGGCCTTGGCCACGGCCTGGGCGAAGCGCTGCGGGTCGCCGCTCTCGTTTCGCACCTCGACGAGGTCCACCTGGATGTCGGTGCCCACCCGGCGGAAGCGGAGTCCGTTGGCTGCGGAAAGCCGCTCCGTAAAGGCCGGTTCCTCCATGCTGTCGGACACGGTCACCGCCACCCCGGCCGGATGGTAGAACTTCTCCTCGTGGCGGAAGAGGACGTTCTCCTCGCCGACGGCCAGGGCCTTTGGCGCGACACCGATGGTGACCAATTTCATGGGGGGTGCGGACGCAGCGCCGAGGGCTTCCTTGGCGGCGTCGCTCACGTGCGGACATTCCTCCAGGGAGGCTTTCTTCTGCGCCAAGGCCATGGCAAAGGCGAGACAGGTCGGCCGGCCACAGTCACCACAGTTGGTCTTGGGCAGGAGTTTGAAAATCTCCAAACCGCTCAGCGCCATGCACTCCCTCCCCTTCTTGCAGCTGTTCCCCTCAACCCTCAACAGCTGGGCTGGGCGTGAGCCCCAGCGCCAGGTTCCCCAACGGAGCGAAACCCACGAAAGGGCCCGCTTCCTCCCCGCTGCCGGCGGGCAGGCCTAAAACATCGGAGCCATCTTGAGCGCGGGGTGGTCCTTCGCCGTGATCTGGGCCAGGACCTCCTCCTCGGTGTTGGCGATGGTCTCGTCGGCAATCTTCGTGATGAAGTCCTCACCCAGGCCGAGTTCCTTGGCCCGGACGCTGAGCGCCTGGCGCACCTCCTCCTTCAGGTGCGTCGGCATCCAGACGATGCGGGCGATGCCCCCCTCGGCGCCGGCGTACTTGCGCGAGCCGATGTAGTACTTCGAGTGGCCCATGAAGCCGGGGGTCTGCTGGCCGCCACCCACCTGACCGGCCAGGGTGCTGAACTTCATCCCACAGGGCGTCATCTCGGCGTACTCCCGCGGGACGATCATGACGCCGTTACAGGAAGGCAGCACCGCCGAGATGCACTCGAAGCAGCCACAGGAGGTCATGGGGTCCACGATCATGGAGTACATGCTCACCCGCTCGAGGTTCTTGTTCGAGTGCTCGTAGACGAACTTGTTGACGGCCTCCCACTGGCCGAGCCGCTCGTCCACGGCCCGCCCCTTGGCGATGGGCTGGTTGGCGCCGGCCGGGGTGATCTCGTGTGCCGCGCGGCCGTCCAGCCAGTTGTAGGCGCCGCAGAGGCCGCTCCGCTCCGGGGAGATGACACAGACGTGGTTCGGGGCGAAGCTCTGGCACAGGGTGCAGGAGTAGTAGAGCTCCACCGACTCGTCCGTCATCCCTTTGAGCCGGGCATCGCGCCCGGCGAAGACCCGGCGGGCGGCCGGCACGAACTGCTCCACCTTGTCCAACTCGGTGTAGATGCTCACCTGCACCTTATCCAGGATGGCGTTGTACTCGGTGTGGAGTTGCGCGTGGATGATCTTCCCGAAGTGCTCCAGGCGGAAGCCCGCCTCCTTGGCCTCCTTGGAGATGCGTATCCAGTTGGTGTCCCGCTGGCCCATGTGGAAGATGCCGTGAGCCTCGTTGAGGAAGCGGTGGATCTGACGTTCGAGGATGGGCTCGAAGTCGGCCTGCATCCGCCGACCGGCCACCTCCACGATGAGGGCCATGGGCAGGGCGGAGCCTTCCTCCGCGTCGGCGACGTCGGGGCCGAAGACCTCGATCTTGCCGTCCTCCACTTCGTCCATGTCCCTGCTGGTGAGGAACTCGAAGGAGACCGAAGCCCGGCCCCCCATTTCCACGTGCATCTCCTCCCGGCGGATGCGTTCGCCTCCGAAGGCCGGGCTGTAGGGGACGGGGATGGGCACCTTGGTCACCTTGAGCTTGAGCCCCCGCACCTCCACCGCCCGGTCCACCAGTTCGTCGTGGGTGACGTTGCTGACCACGTGCTCGTAGGTGCAGACGCCCGTGGGCAGTATCTGGGGGATGTCGGTGTCGGCGATGGTGGGGAAGCCGAAGTTGATGACGCCGGCGGCGGTGGCGTACTTTTCCTCGTCCACCTCACCCAGGGCCAGGACGAAGGCGAAGATGCGGTCCTTGTTGTAGCGGAGGAGGCGGTGGAAGTCACCGGGTTG
>Ga0315282_10012766_pt1 | contig 12802 bp, 13 predicted proteins | sample YL17G07_20_MG_FD_203693 | JGI IMG/M metagenome (GOLD analysis project Ga0315282, IMG submission 203693) | Sediment microbial communities from Yellowstone Lake, YNP, Wyoming, USA - YL17G07_20 | ecosystem: Environmental > Aquatic > Freshwater > Lake > Sediment | place: USA: Wyoming | collected... | reverse complement strand
AAAAAGGAAGACATTGAACGCGCATACACCATATCCGCTTCAAAGGGAGTTTTGGTGGGAGAATCGGAGATCGTGGAAGAAGGAGTGGAGAACGGGCCGCCCGAAAAGAACGCCGACATAAAGGCCCATACCGCCAAATACTATTCGCTCCTCTCGCTTGGCCTCTACAACGACGCGCAGGACGAGGCAAGCTATCTCATTTCAAACGTCCCCGATGAAGACAGGAGAAGCGCCTACACGCTTTATTACACGGCAAAACAAAGAAGGGGCGAGATACGCGAGCCCCTGGTCTATGCGGAGAACATGTACCTTGACGCTATCCGCGACGAGGACCTCACCGAGATAGACTACATGGCCTGGCAGCTGGCCTTCCCGCGCGCCTACTGGGGCGAAGTGGTAAGATATTCTACCGAGTTCAACATCGACCCGTATCTCGTGCTCGCCGTCATACGGGAGGAGAGCAGGTTCAATCCCAGCACCCTATCCTGGGCAAGGGCCCACGGCCTCATGCAGATAATACCCCCCACGGGGAAGGGGATCGCAAGGCTCATCGGGATAAGGCCTTACAACAGGTACATGATGTTCAATCCCGAAACGAACATCCGGATGGGATGCTATTATCTTTCTTCCCTTTTAAAGAGGTTCAACGGAAATCCCTATTATGCCCTCGCCGCGTACAACGGCGGCCCGCTGAAAGTTAAGGCGTGGATCGCGAGATGGGATAGAGAGGTGGGCGGCGACGTGGACATAGACGAGTTCGTGGAGAAGATCCCGCTTTATGAGACAAGAAGATACGTGCAGAAAGTGATGAACAGCTACAACGAGTACAGGCTGCTTTATGAAAAGAAGGGCCTTGAGATAACCTTCCCTTCCGAGGGGTGAGAGACTTGGAAGAAGCCGAAAGGATAATAACCGCCGACACCCTCAACGAGGACACCGAGTTCTCGGGGCTTCGCCCGAAAAAGCTTTCAAACTTCATCGGGCAGGAGAAGCTCAAGGAGAACCTGCGCATCCACATGGAGGCGGCGCGCTCGCGCAATGAGGTGCTTGAGCACATACTCTTTTACGGCCCTCCCGGGCTTGGAAAGACCACGCTGGCAAATGTTGTCGCCAACGAAATGGGGGTAGGCATCCGGATAACCTCAGGGCCTGCAATAGAGCGTCCGGGAGACCTTGCCGCAATACTTACAAACCTAAAGTCAAGCGACATCCTTTTTATCGACGAGATCCACAGGCTCAACAGGGTGGTTGAAGAAGTCCTCTACCCGGCGATGGAGGATTTTGCCTTGGACATCGTGATTGGAAAGGGACCAAGTGCCCGCTCCATCCGGCTTGACCTTCCCAAGTTCACGCTTGTGGGAGCGACCACAAGGGTGGGCCTTCTCTCCTCGCCTCTTCGGGACAGGTTCGGCATGATCCACCGCCTTGATTTTTATTCCGTTGAGGACCTTGAAAAGATAATCAACAACTGCTCAACGGTACTTGGAATAAAGGTGGACCCTCCCGCGGCAAGAGAGATTGCCAAGCGGTCGCGGGGCACTCCGCGCATCGCTACCCGTTTGCTAAAGAGGGTCCGTGACTTCGCGCAGGTCAAGGCATCGGGCCAGGTAACGCTTACGGTCTCAAAGCTCGCGCTTGATAACCTGGAGATAGACGAGCTGGGGCTTGATAAGGTGGACAGAAAGATCCTTTCAACGATAATCGACAAGTTCGACGGCGGGCCGGTGGGAATAGAAACGTTGTCGGCGTCAATATCCGAAGAGGACGAGACCATAGAGGATGTCTACGAGCCGTACCTTATGCAGATAGGTTACATCGACAGGACCCAGAGGGGGCGTGTCGCCACCGACGCCGCTTACGCGCATCTTGGAAAAAAGCCGAAGGATTCAAGCCAGTCAAGGCTTTTTAGGTAGAATTTGCGCTGATTTGAATATATAATGGAATATCAAGAACAAGGAGGGAAAAGCATGTTAAAAGGTTGGCTTAATTCTTCGATACTGGGCCTCATATTCGCGATACTCATAGTGGTATTCTCTATACAGAACACCGCCACGACAACGATAAGCTTTCTTTTCTATTCCATTTCCGGCATCTCCGTTGCCCTGGTCATCCTTATATGCGTCCTCGTGGGGGTTATCTGCACGGGGTTTGTGGCTGTTGTCGAGCAGAAGAAGCTTCTTAAGAAAATATCCGAGCTTGAGAAAAAGATAAAAGAGTACGAGCCGGTATACAAACAGTAGGATCAGGATAATTTTGAAGAAACGAACCGCAAAGATATCCAGAAAAACAAAAGAGACCAGCATTGCCGCCGCGCTATGCATTGACGGGACGGGCAAGTCATCAGTTAAGACCGGCGTAGCCTTCTTTGACCACATGCTCACCCTATCTTCAAAGCACGGGCTGTTTGACCTCACGCTTAAGGCCAAAGGCGATATCGATGTTGACTATCACCACACCGTTGAGGACGTGGGCATAGTGCTTGGACAGGCCTTTAACAAGGCACTCGGCAAAAAGGAGAGGATCGAGCGCTACGGCGACGCGAAAGTCCCGATGGATGAGGCCCTTGCCGAGGTCGTCATAGACATAAGCGGAAGGCCCCACCTTGAATATAATGTTGAGATGGCAAAAAAGAAATTCATCGATTTTGACACTGAGGTCGTTAAGGAGTTCTTTGAGGCGTTTGTCCTCCATGCCGGGATGACCATCCACATCAACCTCATCCGCGGCAAGAACATGCACCATATACTTGAATCGATCTTCAAGGCCTTCGGGGTGGCGCTCGGGAAAGCCTGCGCCATTTCTCCCCGCAAGAAGGGCGTTCCGTCAACGAAGGGTATCCTTTAGATGTCTTACGAAGAAAGGACTTACAGAAAAATGGTCAAAGCCGACGATCTCGTCAAGTTCAGCGTGCTGGAAAAGGAAACCGACCTCCTTATCCTTGCCGACAAGAACCTCCACAAAGAAGCCCTGGAGACCGTGATCAAGCTCAGGGCCGTTCTCGAGGCCTACATCATTAAGGACGAGAAGTTCCTAAAGACCCTGCGCCCCTATTGGGTGGGCCTGAGGGCACCGAAGATCGTCAAGGAAATGGCCTGGGCGGGTCGTAGGGCAAGGGTCGGTCCCATGGCAGCGGTCGCGGGCGCCATCGCGGAACACGTCGGGAAGGAATTATTGAGGCACACAAGAGAAGTGATCGTTGAGAACGGCGGAGACATCTTCATGAAGATAAAAAAGCCCCGGAAGATCGCCATCCACGCCGGCTCTTCTCCCTTTTCCGAGAAGATCGCCATCGAAGTTGAGCCCGACCAAACCCCCTTTGGCATCTGCACATCGGCAGGCACCGTCGGGCATTCGCTTTCGCTCGGGAATGCCGACGCGGTGGTCGTAATGTCAAAGTCCACGGCGCTGGCTGACGCCGCCGCCACTGCCATCGGCAATGTCATACAGTCGATCAATGACATCGAGGGCGGATTAAATCTTGCAAAGAGGATAAAGGGCGTCAAATCGGTCCTTATCATCAAGGAAGACCACATCGGCGCCTGGGGCAAGATGAAGATCGTGGCCATCTAGAGAAGACGCGGAGTTATAAGAAAAACTATTTCTGTCTTTGCGCTCTCCTTTACCCTGCTCTGAAAAAGTCCTCCCAATACCGGGATATCGGAAACAAAGGCAATTTTTGAGACATTCTCCCTTTGCGACCTGCTGGTCAGCCCTCCGATGATGATCGTCTCGCCGTCTTTAACAACGACCTCCGTTTTTGCGTTCCTTGTGGTTATCACCGGGAACTCGCCCGCGGAAGTCACCCTCCACTCGGAGACCGAGCTCACCTCAGGCTCAAGTGAGACGGATATTTTTCCGTTATCCCCCACCATGGGGCAGATCTTAAGGCTCACCCCGGCGTCGATGTACTCTACCGTCCATTGCGCCACACCGGAGCTCGTGCTTACCGGCACGGCATAAGGGATGCGGCTTCCGATATTTATGAGCGCCTCGTGCCCGTCGATGGCGACGATGCATGGCTCTGCCAGCACTTCCGCCTTTCCTTCGCTTACAAGCCCGTTGATCGTGACGAGGAGATCCTCAAGCGGGGAGACGCTGCCGTCCTTTGAATTGACGATGAACTTGAACTTCCCAACCTCCCTCCCCCATTTGATGCCTATCTCTTCTATTCCGCTCTCCGAAACCTCAACGACCTTGCCTTCGATGAGGACCTGTACTAGTTCGGCGTCCGGGTCGGGAGCATAGGCGCTGTTGAGGATGTCCTGCGATAGCGCCGAAATAAGGATGGAGTTGCCTTTCTTCTGGTATTTAAGCCCGGCGATCTTTAGCGCCGCGTCAATTGCCTTGAGGCAGGGAACGTTTTTCATGTGCAGGGTTATTCGCCTGCCGTCAAAGACAAGGGGATTTGAGCCGGTCGCGATGTCGTAGCCGCCGCGTTCCGCAATGGCCTGCACAACATCGGCCGCGGAGGCGTCCACAAAATCGATCTGTTTTAAGATAACGTCCTCCGCGGCGGCACCCTTGGCTGTATTAATGACGGCGAACAATATGATCAGGATCCGGATCAGTTTCGAGCGCATTTCATCCCCCTTTCTAGCCTTAAAGATCCTTCCTTTATCTCCGTTACTGCGTAATCCCCTATTGCATCTCCCAAACCCAATACGGCCCCTTTTCCCGCTATTTCTACCACCGCCACCGGCCGCTCCCCCGTTATCGCGCCCTTGAATTTCACGTATCCGCGGCCGGGGATAGAGACCGGCTCGCTTGAATATGTGAGATAGATCTCGGGCACATTGTCGCCGGCTATCTTATTGTCATCGTATGTAAAAACGGGTCCCTCCTCCGCCGCCGCCTCCACCGTAGGAACGCTCACTTCAGCATCATCATCTGCCATTGGCTTTGGATCTTCCGTCCTCACATTACTCGGCGAACACGAGGACAATGCGAACAGAACCGCAAATAGAGCAACCAAAATTGCCGATTTTTTCATTTTCCCCACTCCTTTCACTTCTCTTGCTTCTTTTACCCCTCTAACCTCTAGCCCCTCTAGCTCTTCTTCTCTTTCCTCTGCAACTTCTATGCCACCATTCATGTGCATCCTGCCTCGTGAACGTGTTGCAATGCCTGACATCCCTCGTTTTTTTAAACATCCTAAAAAGTGAAATTTCCCGCTTTTCCAAACGATAATAATATGACATGACAAAAATCCCAAAAGAGGAGCAAGATAAACATGGAATTTAAGATAACTCAAAGATTGGCGACCTTCAGGCCGACCAAATGGGCTGCCAATCTCGTTACCAACCCCAGGCTTACCTGGAAGGCTTCCAGGGGGACCATAAACGGCGAGGAGCTTTTCTCGCTGGCCCAAAAGTTCCACAACAAGGCGATGTTCTCTAGACCCTGGGGAAAAAGCGGCGATACCGGGCGTCCTTCATCTCAATTATTCAGTTTCAAGGGTTTGATAAAGAACGTCGCTCTTCTTGGGGTTAACATATTACCCCAGTCCGTAGCGCTTGCGGCGATCGACAGGTCTGTACGGATTTCCGGGCCCTCCGCTGATCTCGCGAACGCGTCATCCTGGGGAGCGCTGGGCGGGTTTCTAACTTTCTTTGCAGGCCATGGAATGTTCCAGGTGGGGAGGCTCGCCGGCTCCCTTATCGTGATGGAAAGGGCTCAGAGCGAAGACCTGGCCGGCTCGTTTGTTCGTGTAGGAGAAACTTTCGGGGAAAAATACCAGGGGTTCCTTCTTAATGTCCTGCGCTCAAAAAATGCCGAAAAGGCGGATGACCTCGAGAAAGCCGCCGCGTCAAGAAAGAAGCTCAACGCCCTTAAGGCCACGATGAGAGATAAGGCTGCCGAGGAAGCGGCAAATGAATTATACGAAAAGCTCACCGCCGGGAAGCTTGCCGAAGAGGATCTCTCAATCGCGTTAGCGGAGTTTAGCGACAAGGTCTCCTCGCAAAAGGGAGAAGAAATAAGCAACTTGATAGATTCGCTTAAAAAAGAAGCTGAGGCAAAGAAAAAGGAAGCTGAGGCGATAAAAGAGGAGCCGCCCGTTGAGCTCACGAACGCCAACGCGATCATCTCCGGCGCAAATGCTTCAGCAGACGAAGCGCAAAAGATCCTTGACGAAGTATCGACCATGAAAGGGGTCGGCACTCAACGGATGGACGCACGGACCGCAAAGGAAAAGCTCCTCAACGCCGTGAAATCGCTTGAGGATGAGATCGCGTTTGGGGTCTTGGATGAGAACAGGCGGAAGGTGGCCTCATTGACCGAAGAAGTGGACAAGGCACTTATCCCTTTCAACAAGGCGCTCAAAGAATTGAAGAGGGTCGTAGCCGAAGAGAAGGACCCGGTGCTAAAATTAAAAAGCGAGCGGGAAGATTTGAAAAAACAATTCAAGAGCATCGAGAACAATGTCAAACTTTTCTGGAAAGACCTCAAGCCCAGCCAGATCAAATGGCTGCAGCAAGAGCTCGATACAATATATAATCATCTGAGAATTGCAAAAGATGCCCTTGGGGACAATAACGCTAAAACGGCCGGTGCTGAATTGAGCGAGGCAAGGAAGAGATTAAATTCCCTTACTGAATTCACAAGTTCATCCACAAAAGCAAAGGAAAGCATCCCGGAAGCTTCAGCGCCCGCCGCATCGGAAAATATTGTTCTGCCACCGCTGGATCAAACGCCGTCCGGTCCCCAGAGCGCTTTCGCGGACGCAGAGATTTCGGGCGGTGGTGGCGCAGCAGCGTCCTCCCCAAAGATACCCCCCAAAAAAGAAGACCCAACAGAGACGAGGACAGACATGCCGGCGGCAGCAGAAGAACCAAAAAGCAGCCTCCCCTCCGAAGGACCGGCGTCTGAAGATAAAGAAGGGCAAGGAGTCCCTTCCAAAAGAGCTCCTTCTATGGAAGAACCTGAGGTTTCATTTGAAAAACCCGCAACTCCGCCGCCCCCGGCTCCCGCGGCAGAGGCAAAACCGGACACAACGCAAGTTCTTCAGCCAAGGCCTCAAATGAGCAATGTCGAGCGGGCCAAGCAGGCAATGAAAGATATGGATCGTTTGCGGACAGAGTACCAAGAATTATTTAGCGAGTTACAAAACAGATTGGGTGGCGTGCCTGAACTGGCGGATATTATAAAGAAGATGGAGGAGCACAAGAACGGCCTTTCGCTTAAAGAGATGAAGCAACTGATGATCGCCCTGATCAATTTAAGACAGACGGAAAAGCTGACCGCTGTCAGCGACGAAGCATTAAAAATCATCATAGACGTCTTAAAGAAGCCGTCAGACGAGGCTTTCGGGAACGCATCCAAACAAATTGCCGGGCATAAAGACCCCCTGCTAACAGAACTGCTGGCGTTGGCCAAGACGTACTTTGAGAACATAGACAAATTCCCTGCTGCCATCGCAAGGATCGAGGCTGGCAGGGATGCGACCGTTCTTCAAAAAGATTTGAAGATCAGGGAACTGCAAAAAGCCGACGAGGAACAAAAGGCAAAGCTGGAAAGCATAGAAAAATACATCGAATATTACATGGAGGCGGATTTTACTGAGGGTGCTGAAAAGCTCAGCTTTGTTCAGTGGTACCCGTTGTACGTCATTTACAACAAAGAGGTAAGCGCCGACGGCTCCGGCATAACGCCCACCTTTTTGAAATGGTATATTAATAGGCAGGGCGCAGGCGGCCAATCCGTGTAACGGCGATCAAACCAGCCCCTGGTTCCTTTTAAGCCTCTCAACTATCCTCTTCCCAAAGAAGCCGAGGTCGTTTCGGCTGCCGAGGGCTTTTATTATCTCTCCGATAACGAGCTTTGAGCCACGGCCCGGGTCGTTCTTCCACCTGTCCACTTCCTGCCCGAACTTCCACTCGATATCCTCTTCCTGAAGATTAAACCGGCGGAATTTTTCCTCCAGGTCTGCGTTGTCAACCGCGGGGCGGACTTCCGTGACCGTCATCCTTCTGTTGGCCCTGAGGCCCGAGAGGCCGCTCAGGTATTCCCTCACGATGCGCTTTGCCTCGTTGATGTAGTCCCCGTCCTCCCATTTGCCTTCTTCTGCCACGTTCAAACCTCGAGGCGGCCGGCCTTGACGACTATCCTGCCTCCCACTATCGTAACCTCCACGGACCCCTTGAGCTTCCAGCCGGCAAACGGGGTGTTCCTGCTCTTTGAGGCGAACTTTGAGGGGTCGACCGTAAATTCATTTTCCGGATCAACTATCACCACATCGGCGTCGGAGCCCACCTTTAGGGTGCCCTTGTTGATGCCAAGCACCCTGGCGGGGCCTGTCGTGAGCTTTTGTATTGCCTGTTTCATGGTGAGGGCGCCGGTTTCGATAAGCTCGGTCATCACAAGGGGAAGCGCGGTCTCAAGCCCCACCATCCCCGAGGAGGCATGGTCAAACTCCACATTTTTATCTTCCGTCGTGTGCGGCGCGTGGTCGGTGGCGATGGCGTCTATTGTTCCGTCCTTTAATCCTTTAACGACGGCGTCAACATCTTTTGTTGAGCGAAGGGGAGGATTGACCTTTGCGTTGGTGTTGTACCCTTCAACCTCTTCTTCGGTAAGGGCAAAGTAGTGAGGCGCGGTCTCGCAGGTCACGGGGATCCCTTCGGCCTTCGCTTTCCTGATAAGGTCCACGGAGCCGGCAGTGGAGACATGGGCGATATGAAGCCTTGACCCGTTCTTTTTGCAGAATTCCCTCGCAAGCAGGATGTCGCGCTCCACCATCGTCTCTTCGGCAAGGCCGGGAATTCCCCTGAGCCCTATCTTTGTTGATAAAGCGCCCTCGTTCATCGAGCCGCCGCTTGAAAGATCTAAGTCTTCGCAGTGGGAGATTATCGTCGCTTTGAACTGGCCCGCGTATTCAAGGGCTCGCCTCATGATGACCGCGTTCATCACCGGTTTTCCGTCGTCGGAGAACGCGACCGCGCCGTGGGAGAGAAGAATCCCCATTTCGGTTATCTCTTCGCCGCGGCTTCCCTTGGTTATGCAGGCGATGGGAAGGACGTTCACAACGCCTTCAAGCTTTGCTTTGGAAGTTACATATTCAACGACCGCTTCTGTGTCTATCGGGGGATCGGTGTTTGGCATGCAGGCGATCGTGGTAAAGCCGCCCAGCGCGGCCGCCCTTGTGCCTGATGATATCGTCTCTTTGTCGGGCCTTCCGGGATCCCTAAGGTGGACGTGGATGTCCACAAGGCCCGGCAGGACAAGCTTTCCTTTTGCGGGGATCGACACGTCGGCGCGGGAGGAGATTGTTTTTGCTATATTTCTGATCTTGCCGTCTTCAATGAAAATGTCCATCTCCCCGTCAATGTTCTGCGACGGGTCTACCACCCTGCCCGACTTTATCAAGATGGACTTTGGCAATCCCTATCCCTCATCTTTTCTCTGGGACGCCGTGGGAGGAAGGGGCCTCTGGCTTGGCTGACCCTGGCGATGATTCGGCCGCTTCACTACCCTTCTTAAAAAGCTTCCCACTCTTTTTAGCGGCCCTTTTTTCTCCCCTCCGGTAAGGCTTTCATAAGCCACCTTCGCGGCTTCCTGTTCGGCTTCTTTTTTGTTGAGCCCCGACCCCACCCCGTAGCCCTTTCCCCTTATCCTCGCCTCTATCCTGAACAATTTCTTGTGCCTTGGCCCGCTCTCGCTTATAACGTAATACGAAGGAAGCCCCCAACCCCTTTTTTGGACAAGTTCCTGGAAGGCGGATTTGTAATCTCTTATGAACCCTTCGCTGCTTATTTTTTCCAGCTCGCTGCGGAGCATGCTTATCACGAGGTCTCTCGCCCGGCCTATGCCGCCGTCAAGATAAACAGCCGCGATTATCGCCTCAAAGGCGTTGGCGAGGTTTGATTTCCTGTCACGCCCGCCCGAGCGCTTCTCATTCTCCCCAAGCAGCAGATATTTGCCTATCTTGAGGCGAAGGGCGACCATTGCAAGAGTTTCGTCAGACACCGCCGTGGCCCTTATCTTGGTGAGGTCGCCCTCGGAGTGCGACGGGAACTTGTTGTAGAGGTGCTCGCTTACGACGAGCTTGAGCACCGCGTCCCCCAAGAATTCCAATCTCTCGTTGTCAAAGACCCCTTTTTGCCTTTGCTCGTGCGCGTATGATGAATGGGTAAGGGACTGATTTAAGAGGGATTTGTTTAGGAAGGTGACGCCCAGCCTTTTTTCTAACTCCTGAAGTTCTCTTTCTCTCTCTTTGCTTATCATAATTTCATGTTCGGGATATTCTACAATAAAACTTCTGTTGTAGCAAGGGCATGTAAGGGCAATCCATGAATCGCCCCCTACTCGTTTGACAAGGCCTTTCGCTTTACATTATAATCACTTCACGTACTACGCTCTTGAAAGGAGCCGATAATGATAATCTCCCCTGTAATGAAATTCATAGTTGATAAGGAATCGGGCTATCCGTCCCCTTCGGAAAAAGAGAAGCTGGATCGGGCCATCACAAAGTTCCGCAGGATACTCGCGAACCTCACAGGGACCTTTAACATCGCCGAGACAAAGTTCGGGCTTGCCGACATGCTGGTCGGCCGAAACGAGCCGGGCGATTTTGCCGAGGCCATGCGGCTCTACAATTATATACTCGATGTGGCGCCCACGAGCTACCTGAGGGCACGCGCTCTAGTAGGTAAGGCGGAGCTCCTAATAAAGAGCGAGGAGAAGGCAACCCTTAAAGAAGCCGTTGCCCTTTGTGAAAAAGCACGTGATATTTTGAAGGATGACTTAAGCGACTTTTTCACGGCGAAGGCGTTCGTTGTTGAGGCGGAACTTCTGGCAAAACTTGGGATGCAAAACCACAAGAAGGCCCAGTCCCTTCTTGATAAGGTCATCAAGAACAAGCACGCCAATGCCTACTTCAAGGCGCGCTCCATTGTCCAGAGGGTGGAAATGCCCCTCTTCAATCCCAAGTTCAACAAGGTACTACCGCTGATCAAGCTGACCAAAGAAGCGCACAAGCTCCTCGTAGACAGGCCCAACGATTACTTCGCCATCAAGGCCCTCTTGCTTGAAGCTGAAATGCTTACAAGGAAAGGCACAAAGTCTGACCTCTCCGCCGCGCAGGCCATCTGCACAAAGGTCATCGCTAACAAAGCGGCTGAGCGCGGCCTTGCGGCAAGGGCAAAGCTTGACCTCGCCACCATTTCCGGCCACCCGAAGGCGGAGAAGCTTTCGCGCGAAGTCCTTGAGATGGAAGGCCTTGACCCCTATCTCATCGAAAAAGCAAAGCTCATCGAAAGATCCCTGAAGAAAAAATGACCCAAACCGGCACCAAATGCGATATCGCGCAAATAATCGAGGATTTCCCCTCCCCCTCCAACCCCGAGGAAATAGAATATCAGCTTGACTGCGTAAAAGACTTCCTGGGCTCGCCCAAAGAAGGATCCCAAAGGCCCGGGGCGCTCCTTAAAATGGCGGACCTTCTGGTGGGCCGGAACGAAGCCGGGGATTACCTCGAGGCCTCAAAGGTCTACGATGAGGCGCTTTCTTCATCGCTCCCGGCGGATGAATATAATGTAAAGGCGCAGATAGGCAAAGCGGAGCTTGCGCTTCCCCTCTCAACGAACCCCTCGGATGCAAGAAAAGCCATCGAGGTCTGCAAGAAAGCGGCGGCCGCCCTTAAGGGAAAGCCTTCCGACTTTTTCCTGGCCAAGGCTTTGGCCGTGCAGGCCGAGCTCCTCTTGAAGCTTGGCGGAGAAAAGGAACGGCAGGAGGCGTTGGCGCTTTATGAAGAGATGATCTCAAAGCCTACTACCAACATGTACTTCAGGCTCCGCGGCGTGGTGGGGGTGATCGACCTATTGGGGACCTATTATAAGGCGCAGCTTTCGGCAAAATACGACCGCTATATAGTGGCCCTCCAGGAAGCCGTGGAGAGCCTCGGAGAGAACAGGCCGAACGACTACTTCCGCATAAAGGGGCTCATCCTACTCTCCGAGCTGATGCTCATAAAAGACAAGGATGCTTTGGGTGAGAACGCAAAGCGGCTCCTGCTTGAAGTGATCAATAATGAAGCCGCCTCGGATGACCTGAGGGCCCGGGCAAGCCTCTCACTTGCCGAGGTCTCTTCTTCCAGCCTTGCAAAGTCCCTCCTCAAGGGGATAAGGAAAATGGACGGAATAGATCCCTACCTTCTTCGCCGCGCCACAGCGATTGAAACCGCATTAAAAGAATAAGATCCCTCCGCTTAAATCCAATTGACAAACAAAAGTTGACCCCTTATAATGTCCGCTCGTACTTTTTAGTGACGGCGAAAGCCCTGCAAAATGAAGATAGAAGTCGGGGACCTTTTAAAAAAGACAGGAAAAGAGACCTCCATAAAGGGAGAGGTTGACGTCTCTTTCCCCGTTGAAGAGATAAATGTCAGGGGGCCTGTGAGGTACGCCCTTAAGCTCATGAATGTCGGGGACGCGATCCTTGTGACGGGGACCCTAAAGGGCAATGTTCTCCTTACCTGTGTCAGGTGCCTCAAGGAATTCGAGACGCCGCTCACGGTGGAAGTTGAAGAGCAGTACGGCCCTAAAGAGCGCTTCCCGGAAAGAACAGAAGAGGAAGTCGAGCTTAAAGAAAAGGATTTCACCTTCAACATCGACGAGGAGGGGGTCATCGACCTCACGGAGGCGATAAGGCAGAACCTGATCACCGCCCTTCCGATCAAGCCGCTGTGCGATAAGAAATGCAGGGGGATCGGGGGACAGGGATCGGGGATCGGGGAGAGCAAAAAAACGAATATTGACCCGAGGCTCAGCAAGTTAAAGGACTTATTAAAAAAGTAGGTCGAAAGACC
>Ga0315282_10012764_pt1 | contig 12802 bp, 15 predicted proteins | sample YL17G07_20_MG_FD_203693 | JGI IMG/M metagenome (GOLD analysis project Ga0315282, IMG submission 203693) | Sediment microbial communities from Yellowstone Lake, YNP, Wyoming, USA - YL17G07_20 | ecosystem: Environmental > Aquatic > Freshwater > Lake > Sediment | place: USA: Wyoming | collected... | reverse complement strand
TCGTTTCTGAGCTTTGAATCCTCTCTCCGCCAGACGGCAGGCTCGGCGAACAATGCCCATTAGAAGAAGAGTCTCTCTCTTTGATGGGAGTCCCCGAGACAGCAGGTTTCGAAAGGCTCTGATGGCCATTCGTCGCCTGTGCTCCGGTGTCCTAGCAAGATCCGTGAGTCTCTGGAAATGCTCGATCAGTCGGTTCCTCGTTTCAGAGTCCGCTGGCCTGATGGCCCTCTCGACTTGATGAAGATGCTTATGCAGTTCGTAGAGTATGATTGTGCAAGCCATCGCCACGTTAAGAGTCCTGTATTCTGCACATGCCGGAATCGTGATCAATGCGTCACATTTGTCCAGCTCCTCGTTGGATAATCCTAAACTCTCTCTTCCGAACACCAGGCCAATCTGCTCATCAATCGATCCAATCAGGCGTGCATATTCTTCCGGGGAAAGAGTAGTCCTCAGGATGTTGGATGGCCTTGTACCTGAGATGGCAGTGGTTCCTACTACTTGCCCACATCCATCAGTCGCCTCTTCGATAGTCCTGACTGTCCTAGCCTTTTGAAGAACATCTCTTGCATGAGACGCTAATGCGTTGGCCAGTGAACCGATCTCCATCTTGGGATTGACAATCCACAGATCGTTGAATCCGAAGTTCTTCATGGCTCTGGCCACGGAGCCCACGTTTCCTTCATTCTCGGGCTCTACAAGAATGATTCTAAAGTTCATGAGTCTTCATCTATTGGAGAATTTGAATAGCTTGTGTTGTGGAGAGAGGCAGTTCGAAATGTTTTCGAATTCAGACGGCGTCAGCTGGAAAATTCTCTTGTCAAGGAGATCCTCTGGTTTTACGAGGCTGTTAAGGGATTTTCTCGCCGTGGTGCTTGTGGCTCGTTTCAAAACCGCTTTGAGGGTCTTTTTCCTTTGGGAAAAGAGATATCGAATCATCTGGTCTAGGGAGCTTTCGTCGACCGGAGTAACTTGGGATTTCGGAATGATTCTGACGATGCATGAGTCGACTCTAGGTGTTGGGCGAAAAGCCGTTCTCGGCACGAAGTCCATGAGTTGAGTTTTGGCTCTGTGGCTTAGCGCTACGGTGAGTCTTCCGTAGTCAGCTGACCCAGGAGTTGCAATGAGTCTCAAAGCGAACTCTCTCTGGAAGACCATAGTCATCGATTTGAGAGGTTTTCTTAGAAACATGAAGATCAGTTTTGAAGAGATGTTGTAGGGGGGATCTGCAATCACTTTGTCGAAAGATGGCAGTGAGATCTTCAGCACATCGCCCTCGATCACTTCCACATTGTCTTTGTCTTGGAATTTTCGCCGAAGTTGATCCGCAAGTTTAGGGTCTTTCTCTATCGCTACGACTCTGCCTGCAGCTTGTTGAAGCAAAGAAGTGAGGTTGCCCGTTCCAGCGCCGACTTCGAGGATTACCTCTTCCTCTTCTGGAGCAGCATGCTCGACGATCCTCTGAAGCACTGCTGGGTCAATCAAGAAATTCTGGCCCAGGAGCCTAGAGGTACGGATTCGAACAGGCATTTCTTGCCAACAGAGCCACTAGACAGACCTAGTGAAAAGCCTGTACTTTGATTCTTCAGTCAGTTCCTCGATTATTCTTTTTGCGATGGTCTTCACTGTGTCTGAGAGACTGGTTCTCTTCTGGATGTCCGCGAAACTTTCGAAGGGTTTTTTGTCGCGCTGATCTATTATCTGCCACATGGATTTCTTTCCTATGCCGGGAAGGATCTCTAGGGCGTGCATTCTCGGCGTGACTGCTTGAGCCTTGTTGAAGAAGTCGACAAATCTCTTCTCTTGGACCTGTACCATGTTCTCCAGAACCACTGGTAGCTCTGCTTTCGCCGAGGCTGTTAGCTCCTGATAGCTAATCCTGCCCAGTATGCGGTTAACCTTCTCCCTTCGTTCCTTTCCAACATAGATCCTTTCAGAGGGTTCAATAGTGATTCCGGGTTTGAGTTCCGCCTCTAGCATCGTGAAGTACGCCTCACCCAAGACTTGCGCTGTGGGCGCCGCCACGTACCTAGATCTGTCGGGGGACGATCGGCCCGTAGGCATGAAGTCCAGCACATACGCATACTCCTCATACAGCCGCCTCGGCAGCTCAAGCCCCATCCCTCTTTCAGGTGGTCTGTCCGCTTGAGTCAAGAACGAATACTCTCCTAGGCCCTGCTAACTATTCTCGCTCCTCAGTAGCCTGCCATGAACTCGCTAGTAAAGAGATGGGCCTCGCTTGTTTCAAAACTGTTCAGTAAAGGCCTTCGATTTTCGTTTTATAAGTCTTGCCCAAAATTCCCTGCCTTTATGACGGACGATTTTGCCTGATCGTGAACATGTTCACAGCCTACAGAGTCAATATGGTCCCTAGATCTGAGAATGGTTCTGGACACCACTTCATTTTGGAGCTAGTTCGCGGTTTTTGCCCGACAGATAGGCAAATAACTTGCTCATTTTCGTATCAGAAGAGTTGCTTACAGGAAGGATGAACATGGCTTTCGGCTACACAGGAAAGATCCTCCGCGTAAACCTTACGGGTGACAAGATTCAGGTTGAAACACCAGACGAGAAGTTCTACCGGCGATATTTCGGAGGAAGAGCCCTCATAGCGTACTGCCTCCTTAAGGAGACGGAGCCCAAGATCGACGCGCTCAGCTCCGAGAACAAGCTGATCTTTGCAACAGGGGTCTTGACGGGAGCTCCCTTTTCGGGAAGCGGACGTAACAGTGTGGGCGCCAAATCCCCACTCACAGGAGCTTATGGCGACGCTGAAGTTGGCGGCTTCTGGGGAGCTGAACTCAAACATGCAGGCTTCGACGCCGTGATCGTTGAGGGAAAGGCGAAGAATCCCGTTTACCTTTGGGTTCACGACGGAAAAGCTGAGGTCCGAGATGCCAAGGCTCTCTGGGGCAAAGAGATAGGCGAATCCCAGGAATTGATCCGACAAGAACTTGGGGACCAGAGCATTCGTACAGCCCAGATTGGACCGGCCGGAGAGCGGTTAGTCCGATATGCCTGCGTCGTCAACGATCTGAAGCATACTGCAGGCCGAACAGGAATGGGGGCGGTGATGGGCTCAAAAAACCTGAAGGCGATTGCTGCCCGCGGACATGAGAGGGTGAAGGTTTTCGACTCAGCGAGGATTCGAGAGAAGGTGATGTGGTTCAACGAGAACATGCCTAAGCTCGCTTCAAACCTTCACAACTATGGCACGGGCGCCGTTATGGATGCGTTTGCGGCCACAGGAAACCTGCCATACCATAACTTTCGTGACGGAGATTTTCCCAACCCGGAAGCACTTGACGCAAAAACAGTAAGGAAGACTGTCAGCGTCGGGATGGAGACCTGTTTTGCCTGCACCGTCCGCTGCAAGAAAGTAGTCAAGATTGAGGGAGAGCTGAACGTAGATCCGAAATTCGGGGGGCCAGAGTATGAGACATTGGCCTCTTTGGGATCTGATTGCGGAATCGACAACTTGGCCGCGGTGTGTAAAGGCAACGAGCTCTGTCAGCGTTATGGACTAGACACAATCTCTGTCGGAGCGACCATAGCGTTCGCCATGGAATGTTTCGAGAAAGGAATTCTAACGAAAAAGGATACCGGCGGGATGGAGCTGAATTTCGGAGACTCCAATGCGATGCTTCAGACGATAGGAATGATAGCGCGGCGAGAGGGAATCGGAGACTTGCTGGCTGAGGGAGTCAAGAGGGCAGGAGAGAAGCTTGGACCAGATGCTGAGAAGCTGGCTGTGCATGTGAAGGGGCTTGAGGTTCCTATGCATGAACCGCGCTTGAAGCGCGCTCTGGGCTTGGGTTACGCAACATCTCCGACTGGAGCAGATCACGTGCACAACATACACGACACTGCGTTAGATGATAACATGCTGAGAGACATGAAGAGTATGGGTGTCTTGGATCTAGTGCCAGTTGAGGATTTCGGCCCTGCCAAGGTTAGGCTGTTCAGATACTTTTCGACCTTGAGACATCTCTTCAACTGTATGGTTCTGTGCATCTTTCCTCCTTGGAGCTACGAGCAGAAGGTGGAGCTTGTGAATGCGGTTACTGGCTGGAACACCACGGCGTTTGAGTTGTGGAAAGTCGGTGATCGCGCGTTGAACATGACGCGAGCCTACAATTTCAGAGAAGGATTCACTGCCAAAGATGACTGGTTACCGGACCGATTCTTCCATCCGCATAATGTGGGTGCACTCTCAAAGACCGTCGTGGATCCTGAACAGTTTCGCAACGCTAGACGCATCTATTACGTGATGAGCGGATGGGACGAAGAGACTGGTGCGCCCAGTAGAGTGAAGCTTGAGGAACTTGATGTGGGCTGGGTGGCGGACGCAGCTGGGATAGAATAGAGCTACGTGTCGATTCGAACCAGAGAGAAACGAGAAGTCAACATAAATGGACATCCTGTCGATTCTCGCAATGGTGTTTGCAGGAGGGCTTGTCGCTTGGGCCCTTAGAATGATCTGGGACGTTCATCGAGGTAGACAGGAAGGGTGTGCAAGCTGCAGATTGTACGAGACACCTTTGGGCCAAACTCCCAAGAGCCTCGTCTGCAAGACCTGCGGTGGCTTCAAAGCTGACCCGACACGAAAGAAGAGAGATGCAGCTAGCGACTGAGTATGCCGGCTCTATTGGATGGATGGCATCATCGAAGGTGTTGTCGAATGAAAGTGGGGGACTCTCTGCTCGAACTAAGACAGGGTGACATAACTGACACTGACTGTGACGCGATCGTGAATGCTGCGAATGTTGATTTGATAATGGGAGGCGGCGTGGCAGGAGCGATTCGAAGGAAAGGAGGAGAAGTCATCCAAGACGAATGCAGCAGGATAGGTAGGATACGGGTCGGCGAGGCTGTCATGACCAGTGGCGGGAGACTCCGGGCGAGACATGTGATTCACGCTGTTGGACCTAGGTGGGGAGAGGGAGATGAGGATAGAAAGCTGGCTTCGGCAACCCTCAGCAGTCTCAAGTTGGCGGACAGGCATGGATTGAAGTCGCTCGCTTTTCCCGCCATCAGTAGTGGGATCTTTGGGTTCCCGGTTGACAGATGCGCGAGAATCATGCTATCGGAGACGGTTTCCTTCCTCCGAAGGAGATCTGGAATAGAGCGAGTGGTTTTCTATCTCTTTGACTCCTCGATTTTCAACATCTTCAGTGAGAGACTCAGTGAGCTGGCAGGGGAATAATCTTGAGATGGAACAAGCGGCATAAATATGAGACGAACGTAGAAGGTTTGTCTTCTTGCTGGAGGACATGCCTGTGAATACCGTTCAGGTGCCGGGTGAGAAGAAAGATCACAAAGTGTTAGTCTACGCCTTGAGTACTTGTGCTTGGTGTAAGCGCACCAAACAGTTCCTGAAAGACAGAAAGATCCATCATGAGTATGTGGATGTTGATCTGGCAAGCCCAGAGGACAAGAAGAAGATTGAAAGGGATCTTCGGAAATGGAACTGCCGCGCTTATCCTGCGGTGTTGATCGATGACAAGACGCTTGTCGTTGGGTTCAGGGTGGACGAGATGAAGGAGGCGCTTGGGCTTCGATAACCTTGGAGTCCGTGAGGAGAAGGGCTGAGTCAGATGCCCGAAGTCGAGGCTACTATCTGAATCCCGATGAGGGTTTTCTAAAGGACTTGATTGAGGGGCTCAAGAGGAACGAAGAGAGATACGGTTACCCTTCCTGCCCGTGTAGGCTTGCGTCCGGGGTCTTTGATTTTGACAGGGACATAGTCTGCCCTTGCGATTATAGGGATCCGGATGTGGAGGAGTTCGGGGCCTGCTACTGTGCGCTGTTCGTGAATAAGGAGGCGTTTGAGGGCAAGATGCCGATAACCCCGGTTCCGGAGAGAAGGCCGCCGGAGAAGCAGGCTGGGGCGAGTGGAGCAATGGCTGGGCCCTCATCATTGCAGACCGTGGCAGTTCCTAAGCTTGAGGAAGGGCGTTCGGAGATGAAGTTGTGGTACTGCAAGCAGTGTGGTTATGTTGTCTTTCGAGAAGAGCCGCCATATATCTGCCCCATATGCAAGGCCAAGAAGGAGTTCTTCGCGCCGATTTCCATCGGTGCTTACACATCCGGATAGTTCCCGAGAGATCCATTGCTTTCATATGTATGTCTCTGCTAGAGGATACTGAGGATTAGGTATGTTCACTCACACGAGTATCCGAGTAAGCAACATGGAGAGGTCGATCGACTTCTACACCAAGTTCTTCGGATTGAAGCTCTTGAATCGACGTGAGATACCTCAGAACAATGCCGAGATCGCGTTCCTTCAGGATCCTGAAGGAAAAGGAGCCAGACTGGAGCTAACCTTTTTCCGCAACCAGAAGAAGTTCATTCAGGCAGAGTACGAGGATCGATTGTTCGATCACCTTGCATTTGATGTTAAGAACATGGATGAGACCATTTCGCTGATGCGGCGCGAGAAAGTCACGATTACTGATGAGCCCTTCCGACTCAGCGCGACTGGTAATCTGATAGCGTTCGTTGAAGACCCCGATGGAACACTGATCGAACTGATTGAACGGAAGTAAAGAAGACGCTTTGAGTGCTCTGCTTCACATGGCTATCGACGCAGGGCGGCTTACCTGAGGCTGTATAGTGGAGCATTCTGGACTCTGAGTTTTCTTCTCAAAGCGATGGAGGCGACGCCTACAACCACTATTGCGGTCACGAGAACTATGATCACTGTCCAGTTTGGGGCGATGACTGACCGGATTCGCCATTCAGCCGTAACGGTTTTTGGGCCGTCGACAAACACAACGGTTTCCGGTGTCTGGGTGAGCGAGACAGATTCGGGAGACTGGGCTGTCCAATGGTCGAATGTGGCGTATGTCGTCTTTGTGTAGATCAACATCACGCTTGTCTCTCGGGCCACAGCTTCTGGCTCTACAGATATTGTTGCTCTGCTTCCAGTGTCGTACCAACCGGAGCCGCGTGGGTTTCCATATTGTGAGACGACACTGATGTGGTGTTGTGTTGTGTAGAGGAATGTGTGCCATATGGGAGAGGAGAATTGAATGGTGTTCTGCGAGTTCATGTATCGTGTCTTGTCGGATGCGTTGACTGTTTTATCCGTGACTAGGGTGTGGGTGATCTGGCCTTCGAATTCGAAGACTGTCGATGTTTCTCCAGCAATCGATCCCCTTTCAGCGCCGTCGATCAGAATCTTGGTGGAGGATGAGGGTGGTATTCCCTTGACGGAGACTCGGATTGCGTACATTCCTGAGGATAGTCGTACTGCTGGTTTGGCGTTGACTTTTCCGTAGCCCCAGACGGTGGATCCTTTCGCCGGGTCTATTTCTCCGGTTCGTTCGTCTTGTTTGCTTGTTGATCGAATGATTGACTTTGTTTGGTTCGGACTTAGATAGAAGTTGTATTGGAGAAGCAATGCTACGACTCCGGCGATGTGTGGGGCGGCCATGCTGGTTCCCGCCTTGATTGTGTAGAAATCATCTGGATCAGATTCTGCGGTTCTTGTGTCGGAGGATCTGGGAGCCACTATGCCTTTTCCTGGCGCAGAGATCTCGGGTTTCAGTCTGCCGTCTCTCGTTGGCCCTATGGAGCTGAAAACCGCGATGTCGCCCTCATTCTCAGAGCTCGTGTACCGCTTTGGTTCTCCGGTTCTGTTCGTCCACCGCATTTTCGTTACATATGCTCCGACGGTGATGATGTTCTGCGCGGTTCCTGGAATGATGATAGTTTTCCTGCTGGTTACTTCGTATCCTGAACCGTCAATGATCTGTCCGTATGTGGCGATCCATGCGTCCCAAGCTCCATCGTTAACGATCGATCTTCCTGTCAGCGTGACGGTCCAGTTTTCGCGAGGTAGATCCTTGGATGACGAAACGCAGAACGTCCAAGCTTTTCCTTTCTCCGTGGAGTCCTCTGAGATGTAGACCTTGCCGTCTGAGGTGGAAACTCCTTCTCGTGAGGTTGGGCCGTCTATCTCTTGCCCGCTGGGGGTTTTCAGTGATGCTGCAAAAGCGTCTGATCGAGAGAACCACGTTTCAAAGTATAGCTCGGTTTCATTTGCGTCAAGTTTGAGGCCGATGCTGGTGGACTCTCCTTGACCCAGCTTCCCTTCTGCGTGGACTCTACTGGTGGCGCTGTTTCCTGCTGCGTTTATGATGATGGCTCCCTCCGAGATGAGTCTGTCAAAGCTTTTCTCGATTGACGCTGTTCCGTCGTGGCCTCCGGAGTGGCCGCCCAAGCTGAGGCTTATGACGGCCCGTTTGCCTAGGGCGAGTGCTTTTTGCCAAATGTAGGTGACCCCGTCAAGGACCTCTGAGAATCTGAAGCCCCAGCCTTTCCTCGTGAGTCCTCCGCTTTTGACAAAGATCAGTACAGCGCCCGGCGCAACTCCTACATACTTTTCTTCTCTGGCCAATCCGGTTCCGGCGGCTATGCCGGAGACATGTGTTCCGTGGCCGCTGGTGTCTTTTTCGGTGCAGGCGCCTGCTTCGATCTGGGTTCGTGTCCATTCAATGCCGTAGCTGTATCCAGCAGGAGCCGGTCCTTTCTCTGTCTGATCCCAGAGGAACAGGATCTTAGAGGACCCGTTCTCGAATTTGAAATCGGGATGTTTCCAGTCTATGCCCGTGTCCACGATTCCGACTATGACTCCGGATCCGTCTACGCGTCTTCCTTGAGAGTCCTTGATTGTTTCCCAGACGAGGTTTGCGCTGATTGATGGGACGCTGACATCCAGCGTGGGCCTCGCTTGGCCATCGTCAACTCTGGCGAGGAACTCGAAGTGGGTGAGGTCTGATATCTTGTTGCGTGGAAGCCGGACAGTGGCTATGTTGCTCGTCACTAGATTGACTGGGCCGAGGCCGAGCAGTTGCCTCGTCTGGGCGTCAGAGAAATCGGAGAATCCCGTTACAATCACTGATGTTAGCTCATCGTCGTTGACGTATTCGGATCGGTCCATTTCCTCAATGAGCGTCGCGCTGATTCGGGGAGAGATATGGATTGAAGCTGTTTCATGAGTCCAACAAGCAAGAAAGAGCATTACGACTACGAGAATGATGCAGGTCGAGCGCATGATGCGGCATGCCTTTCTGGACATAGGTCTCGGTGGTCGTTTGTAAGATGAAGCAAATATGGCTTTTCCGGACTGCAGCGTCTGAGCTTCGAAGCTAGCCAAACGCGATCGTTAACGTTTTCATGAGGTTAGGCTCTATGAGTTCACTGGAAGAGAGTTGTATGAGCTTCGATTTCACGAGGCGACTGGTTGGGCTTCAAGAGAGAATGGAGAAACTTGACCTTGATTTGGTGGTGTATGGCTCTTGTCAGAACTTCCAGTATCTGACTGGGGTTCTTGCTGATTGGAGGCGGGGAGTGGATCTTGGAAGTGGGGCGAACAATGTCTTTGTGCCGCGGGAAGGAGAGCCGGTTCTGACTGTGGATGAGGGGTTGGTTGAGAAGGCTCAGGGTTCTTGGATCAATGATGTCAGAGTTTCGAAGAAGGAAGAAGGCTACAGGGAGCTTGTCGGTGAAGTACTGTCAAGTTTGGGTATAGATGGTGGCAGAATAGGTATTGGTGATCATGTCTGGGGCTCGACGATAGTTGAACTCCCAAGCCTAGTCAAGGAGGCGGAGTTCTTCAAGGCTGAGAGTCTAATGGACCATGTTAGAATGATCAAGGATCTGGGGGAGATTGAGAGACTTAGGAAGGTTGTCGAGCTTACTGACCGAGTGATGGAGACGCTTGCGCCGAAGATCAGAGAGGGAGTGACTCAGCGAGAACTAGAGCGTGAAGTTGAGTTTCAGGGCAGAGCGTTGGGAGCGTCAGACGTATCGTTCCATCCGACAGCGGGATTTGTCAAATCTGGTTCTGAGATCTCGCCGAATCCGTTCATCTATCCCAAGGAGAAGGGCCTTGTGCCTGGCACGTCGATTGCTTTTGACATGGGCTTCGTTATGGACGGGTATTGCTCGGACTTTGGCAGAAGCTTCTACTTTGGGCCAGCCAATGCGGAGGTCCGGAGGGGGTATGAGGCGTTGCATCAGGGAATTCTTGAGACAGTTGACAAGATGCATAGCGAGAGTATGCGGGTCTGTGATCTGTTTCCGGCTTTGGAGAGGACTCTGGATGGGCTTGGATACGGTGGGTATTTGCGTGCTCGTCTTTCGAATAGGAACTTGGGGCATAACATAGGCGTGGAGGTTCATGAGCCTCCCTGGCTTAGCCCCGCCTACAGCGAGCCACTACAAAAGAACATGGTCATGGCTTTGGAGCCCAAGGTCTGGCACGCCGGCGAATACTACCTGCGAGTTGAGGATCTGGTTCTGGTGGGGCCAAGGAAGACAGAGATCCTCACAAAGTTCGACAGAGACCTCTTTCAGATGTAGCTCGCGCCGGCTCGTGTGGCTGTGAGAGGGCGTTTTGAGAGGGGGTCGGAGCGGTTTGGTGAGGTGTGAAGCGGACTGTTTCTCGGGTGAAGATGGTTTTTGTTGTGAGGCTGGGGGTTCTTGGGCTGTTCTGTATGTACAGGTTGTCCCCCTCCCCCCGGGTCTCGTCTGCGGAAGGGTACTGGTTTTGTCTATACATTTTGATAGACGCCCCCCTCTTCTTCTAGGGCGTGGATTTTGTGGCCGCAGGTGTGGCCAGGTTCTGTTAACTTGGACAGGTGGTATATGTGGCGATGTTTGCTTGTTAACCGCGTGGGGGACAACTGACGGGAATGGAAGCCCCTTAAATAGGTAAACCCAGAATTACACCTCTGAGTTCTATGTCACTTCATGATGATATTGTGAAATCGGCCGTTGAGTATTGTAAGAAGGAAGGCTTCACGAACATCAAGGCAACTTTGCCAGACTCAGGATTTGACTATCCTGACGAATACAGCGGCAAGATTCCTGACATAGAAGCGGATAAGGATGGAGTCAAGCACCTTATTGAAATCGAGACTTGTGACAACATCTCAAACACAGAAACCATTGATCAATTGAGAAAGCTACACAAAGCATGTGTTGATTCAGGTTACCGATTCATCGTTGAAGTTCCAGCACACTGTCCAGAGGAAGCAAAAGACATTCTATCGAAGAACGGTATTTCCTGTGAGTTTTGGAGATACAGAAAAGTCTAAGCCGCATATGTTTTTCCGTCAATCAGGCCGAGTTGCCGCATTACCTTCAAGACTACTGCAGTAACCCGATCCTCCAAACTCTCGCATCTCGCCATAACTCATTCCACCAAACAAGAAAAGTCGCGCTCAACTCACGGCACATGCAGAGTCAAAACGCCTTCGCAAGAGCAAATAGTAGTGCGATAAAGGCAACCAAAGCGAAGTGAGCAACAATCGGATTGAACGCTTCCACGGAACCGTGAGAGAACGAAACAAGGTAGTGCGAACCATCAAGAAGCCCAATTCCCCGATCATCGAAGGGCAACGCATCTACTACAACCACATACGACCACATGAAGCACTTAACGGCAAGACACCAGCAGAAGCATGCGACATCAAAGTCGAGGGAAAGAACAAGTGGATAACCTTGATACAAAACGCGACGATAGCCACATGATCATATAAATATCGGGTTTGGTGGCAGATGGGCCGAGCCCATCAGAGTGTCTCACGACACCGAGGCACTGACGCCTGCCACCAAACTTTCACCATAGTATTGCGCTACGTCACCTAAAAATCTTTTTCCGGATTTATATGATCTTCTTAATGTCATAAGTAAGGTCCCTCACACGAGTCGCGCTGCTCTTTAGTGACCATGCGAACTGACTTCCACTCCGATCATCGAATGAAGCCACTTCCACTTCCTTTTTCATTGAAACTAGCTTTCTAACCGTAGGAGCCATATCCCCATCTCCTGAACCGAGCACTGCAATATCAAATCTATTCTCGTAGGCCCCGCTCACCATGTCTACTGCGATCTGAACATCGATTTCTTTCTGCTTCCCATGACGAACCTCTGGGCCTAGAACCACATTGAATCCTGCCTTTCTCACATCTCCATAGAAGGCCTTCTTGCCGAGATGGGAGGTCTTGCTATCATAGTAATTCGCTAGAATCACGGTGCGTGTACCGGCCAAATAGGTATAAAATCGAACGTAGTTAATGCGGATTGAGGCTTGTCTTGCGGGCGTATCGATGTTCGCACCATCAACGAATATCCCTATTCGAGGTGCCATCATAGACCGCACTTATGACTGCGGTATAACTAAGTTGTTATTAACCCCCCCGCATGGTTAACAAGGGATTTGGGCATGCCCGACACCCTGCTCAAGTTAACAGAACCTGTGATCACATACCCCCGTTTTTCTCTAATTCCGACTTGGTTCAGTTGTCCGCCTTCAGAGGGGATTCTTTCATTCTTGATTTCTCGGCGCTTTTGTGTGTCAACAGGTGATGCACAGTCACGCGGTTTTGTAACGAAACGAATCATGACCCACATCTTCTACTGTATGCCCTGCCTACTCTACATCACTGAAGCCTCACGGCCTTAATCGAGCAGCCAAACCAAGATGCACAGCTTGCCGTGCCAACTAGAACAAACAGCTGATAGCGGGACAGAACTGCGCGCTTGCTACTGATGTCTGTTTCTTTTTTTCTTGTTCTTCGGCTTCTTCTGCTGCTGTCGCTTTTTGTCCCTTAGAAGATATCGCTCTATGAACATCTTTGGGTCAGGGTTTTTTCCAGTCGACTTCTCTTTGACCCATGACGCTGTGCCGATTTTCCTTCGATAGACGAGTTGTCCTGCCTTGTAGAAGACTCGCCATGGCCCTAGGACTCGGCTGTACTGACTGAGGAAACGGGCGCATGGGAATTCG
>Ga0315282_10012763_pt1 | contig 12804 bp, 10 predicted proteins | sample YL17G07_20_MG_FD_203693 | JGI IMG/M metagenome (GOLD analysis project Ga0315282, IMG submission 203693) | Sediment microbial communities from Yellowstone Lake, YNP, Wyoming, USA - YL17G07_20 | ecosystem: Environmental > Aquatic > Freshwater > Lake > Sediment | place: USA: Wyoming | collected... | reverse complement strand
CCACCTGTCCGAATGTGGGGAGCTGTTTCAAGCGGGGGACAGCCACATTCATGATCCTGGGTGATACCTGTACCAGAAATTGTGGTTTCTGCAGTGTGAAACATGGAACCCCGGCTCCGCCTGATCCTGATGAGCCGCGAAGAGTAGCTGAGGCAGCAAGAGAACTGAATTTGCACCATGTGGTTATCACCTCGGTTACCAGGGATGACTTGAAGGATGGCGGTGCATCTGCCTTTGCAGATACCGTCAGGTGGATTAACCAGTTGCTCCCGGATGCCACGACCGACCTCCTCATACCGGACCTCCACGGGTTAAAAAAGAATGTAGCAACTGTGGCGGATGCCCATCCTGATATTATTGCCCATAACCTCGAGACCGTTTCCAGACTCTATCCACTGGCGAGAAGGCAGGCAGATTACCGGAAATCCCTTTCTGTGCTGAAGATGGTAAAGGAGATCAATCCGGAGATGCACACCAAGTCGGGAATCATGGTTGGTCTGGGAGAGAAATTTAATGAAGTTCTTGAGGTGTTGGAAGACCTCAGGAGCGTGGATTGCGACTTCCTGACTATCGGTCAGTACTTGAAACCTGCTGCTGAAAACATAGCTGTCCACGAGTTTATCCACCCCGAGATGTTTGAACGGTTCAAGGACGTGGGTGAAGAGATGGGTTTTCGCTATGTTGCCTCAGCACCTTTTGTCCGTAGTTCATTCCACGCAGAAGAAGCGCTTCAGCATATAAAGAGTTAAAGAGTTGCAGAGTTCAGGAGTTTAAGAGTTTACGGTTCGTAGGTGAGCCGGGTCACCTACTCAATATCCTTCCAGATATTTCTGAAATCTAAGTACAGATTTTTGTATTCCCACGTTATAACGTTTAAGAACTTTCTTTTCATAGATAACCGCACTCAGCTTATTTTATAAATAACCATCCGGGGATATGTTTCCTGCCGGTAGATGAGATGGAAGGATGGGGGCGCTTTTGATGGATCATAGAGATCCCGCAGCCCCGGGTAATTCGGGTATCCGTCCCGTTCCTCGAAGATAACAAATTTTATCCCTGTGGATTTGATTGAGTTCTTAAGCGTCTCAATGCTTGAGAAATTTTCAGGTGTTCCGTAATTCGCGAGTGTGGAAAAACGCCTTTTTTTCGGTGAGAGAGAATTGTAGAAGTACGTACTGGATGAAAAGACTTCACTTTCTTTCATCATGCCGTTTTCATTGAGTACTTTCGTGACAGCTGCATTTGCCTGGAAGTAAGGGTTATGCACGTATGATGGTACATACTGGAGCCAGGTTATGAATGCCATGTAACTGAGAGCGGCAATAAAAAAAAGAAGTTTCATGGGGATCTGGAAATGTCTGCCCAGGTTACATTTCTCGGGGATTATCTTGTCGATGAACCTCAAAACAAAGATGATCATAAAGGGATAGGCAAAGATGAGAAACCTGTCTACAACAAATGCAACTGAAGTGAAAACAAGAATCCCCGTGATGACAATAGCAGTGTAGACGATATTTTTTCTACTGCCATGCTCTTCTTTGAAGAGCGAGAGAAACAGGCCTGCGATGGCGAAGAAGTTCAGGGGGAACATGGGTTGGATGAGTTCCAAACCATGCCGGAATTGTCTGAACCAGTTGAGGAGGAATTTCGCAGGGGAAAGCATAATCACGCTAAAGATTGAAATATCATAGGGCACCCTTTGCCAGTTGCTCACCCAGTTTTGATCCCCGTATATCCCGAACCAGATATTTTTACCCTGCGACATCCAGAACGGATTTCGGGTAGCGCTCAAGCTCGTGTAAAGGTGGGGAAATGAGGTAATAAGAAAAAAGATGAGATATACGCTCGCTTTTTTAAAAGATGAGCCTTCTTTTCCCTTATGGGTATAGAGTAACCAGAAGAACGTTATGACAACCAGGACGAGCGACTGATACCGGACCATGTAGGCGAGCCCGACAAAAACGCCAGCCATGATAAAATCAGAATTCTTTTGCTGTTCTTTCATGATGTAATAGACGGAGATGAGCTGAAGGGATAGGGCAAGGGTATCATTCCCTTCCAGAAAGAACCACTGGAGGAACAGGGAAGAGAAGAGAAAAAGCTGGGAAAGAAAGGCAAGCCGTCTGTCTTTGAAGAGGGTCAGGACTATCCGGTAGGTAAAGAGAAGACAAATCACACCCCCTGTCAGGGAGATAATCCTCGCAGCGATGAGATAATCGTTGGAGATGAAGAAGAGCGTCTTAAGTAACAGGGGATAACCAAGGGGAAATACACCGTTGATCCAGTTGGGATAGTCATGTAATGTGACGTAGTAGTCTGCCCACCATACATAGGTAAAAAAATCTTCCCAGTGGACGATGAGGTTACTGAAACTGATATATCCTGCAATGACGAGAGATATTAAGGGAATAAGATAGGGCATATTCGTCACCATTTCTTCACCCAAACCGCTTTTTTGTCAAGATATTTTGTTGAGATCTCTGAAAAAGTCGTAAAAAGGGTTCTGAGTGCGAATTCAAGATTTTTTCGGTAACAATTCTTATCGAAGCGTAACGATTGCAAATTCGGCTGTTTGAGCGCAAGCGAGTTTCGAATTTGCAGTGAAGCGAGATGCAGAATTGTCGAAAAAATGTTGTTAAGCAACGAGGAACCCTGTATTTTTCAGAGCTCTCTTGTTTGCTCTGATGTTTTGTTTGCTCCTCGAAAAGGGAAAGTCCCGCAATGAATTCTTTCTCTCCTTGCCCTGAGCATGGAAGTATCATATTATTTAAGTAGCTATGAGAACTGATTGAGGAGTCTTATCATGGGCATTGCTTCCATTAATCCCGCAACCGGAGAAGTCATAAAAATATTTACCCATCTGACAAATAGGGAAGTTGAGCATAAACTTGCACTGGCGCAGAAGGCTTTTGAGCAATACAAAAACATACCCATTTCCCAAAGGGCGGAGTGGATGAACGAGGCTGCTCAGATCCTTGAGAGCAACAGTAGGCAGTTCGGGAAACTGATCACCCTCGAAATGGGTAAGACATTTGTTTCTGCTGCAGGTGAGGTGGAAAAGTGTGCTCTTAACTGCCGGTTTTATGCTGAACGTGCTGCAGAATTCCTTGGAGATGTCCCTGTTGCAACTGATGCCGGGAGGAGTTTTATCCGTTTTCAGCCTCTCGGCGCTGTCCTTGCTGTCATGCCCTGGAATTTCCCCTTCTGGCAGGTGTTTCGCTTTGCCGCACCAGCTCTCATGGCTGGAAATGTTATTCTCCTCAAGCATGCCTCAAACGTGCCGCAGTGCGCCCTCGCAATAGAAGAAATATTTTTGCAGGCAGGTTTTCCTGTGGGTGTATTTCAAACCTTACTTATCGGAGCAGAAAAGGTTTCCGCTGTCATTGAAGACGAGAGGGTCAGAGCTGCGGCACTTACCGGCAGTGAACCAGCAGGTGCAAGTCTGGCCTCGATTGCCGGGAAGAACATCAAAAAGACCGTCCTGGAACTGGGCGGAAGTGATCCATTTATCGTGTTTGAAACCGCAGACCTGGATGAAGCAGTTTCTACTGCTGTTACTGCCCGGATCATGAATAATGGTCAGTCCTGCATTGCCGCCAAGCGGTTGATTGCAGTGGGGGCAATCGGTGAAAAATTCGAGCAGAGGCTGGTTGAGAAATTTAAAACCTTAAAAATCGGTAACCCCATGGAGGCGGATACTGACCTCGGACCGCTGGCAACGCCGGATATTCTGAAAACATTAGATCTTCAGGTGCAGGCATGTGTCAAAAAGGGGGCAAAGGTATTGACCGGTGGTCAATCCATGTCTGATTGTCCAGGGAATTTCTACCTGCCGACCATTTTAACTGATATTCCCCCTGGTACACCGGCTGACCATGAGGAGTTCTTTGGTCCTGTGGCACTGCTCTACCGGGCAAAGGATATTGACGAGGCGATCAGCTTGGCCAACAGGACACCCTTCGGTCTGGCCGCAAGTGCCTGGACAAAAGATGCTGTAGAAATTGAGCGGCTCGTTCAGGAACTGGAAGCCGGTGCTGTCTTTATCAACGGCATGGTCAGGTCAGACCCGCGCCTGCCTTTTGGAGGCATCAAGCACTCTGGATATGGAAGAGAACTGGGTATCCAGGGGATTCATGAGTTTGTGAATATCAAGACGGTGTGGGTAAAGTAATAATAGGTCCTGCAAATGGTGCAAATACGGTTTTTGTCTATTGTTTGAAATGAGGATACAAGAGAGAATTGACATCCAACTCTCGAGTAAAGAAAAAAGTAAAAGATTAAACCTGCCTTTATAAGTGTACTTGCAATCACAGGTACATTGAGATATTGTTCAAAGTATAATAATCCAGGAAAATTAATATATTCGCCAAGAGGTCATTCTGTGCTTTATAAGAAGAGAATACCGCAAGGAAATAAAAAGATTATGAGCAGATATAGCGCGTTCATGGTAACGCTCATATTTCTTTTTGTATTTGCCGCCACGGCAGATGCGGCAATTATCGTGGCCGGTAATCCACAGATAACTATTGCCAACAGAGCTACAACCTCGCTGGAAGGAACGATCTCCAACATCACGGTAACCCAGCCTTCGACCACACCGGCAAGGTTAGCCAATGGCAACTCGTTGACCGTACAAGTGGCTGCACAAAGCGGTTCTACCGTCCAGGTGCACCTTGCCAATTCTACGGTTGCCTCGACCACAACCAGTTACCTGGATAGTGGAGCGGTGACCTTGACTGAAATAAGCGGTGGACTTTACAGGGGCAATATCTCGATGAGCAACGGGCCTGCATCCGGCAATGCTGTGGTAGTTGCCACGACCGATAACTGGGCAACCAGGACCGTTGATGATGAGACAGTGACCCTGGACAATACCGGGCCATCCGTTCTGACTGCAACTGCAATTGGCAATAGAAAGGTGCTGGTGAACTTCAATGAGACGCTTTCCACCGCGACAGTTGGTACTACGGGCAGTACCTTCAGCATCGGTCCAACAACAGGTGTTGTAGGTATAGATTCTGCAGAGGCAAGGCCGAGTAAAACGGAGGTACTCCTTTCCTTCACTGGAACCGCCTCAACCGGCATCACCTATACGGTTACGGCAAGCTCCAGTGTGAAGGATGAGACCACCGTCAACGGCGTGGGCGCAGCCAACTATGCCACCTTCACCACAAGTGGTCCTGACACCACAGCCCCGACCATCAACAGTATAGAAGGAGATGCGGATGACTGTAGGATTACGGTATGTTTTACGGATGACTCTGGTAGTGCTGCGGTGGATACCAATTGTACCAGGATCACTTCGGTGACCAAAGGTGGAAACCCAGTGCCTGGAATAATCACATGCGATCCTACCAATGCTTGTTGTACCTTCACCCCAACCCATTGCCCACTGGAACCCGGTACTTATGTGGTCAATCTGACGGTATGCGACCTTGCCGGGAACACAGCACTGTTGAGCATCTCTTTCACGGTCTATGGTTCCCCGACCTGTTCAGCCGATCCATCAATTGTAACCTGCATCGGTGGTACTTCAACCATTACAGCATCTGGCGGACTGGCACCCTACACAGTGGCAATCACCAGCGATACCACTGGCGGGGCAATGCTCACCGGTTCCGGTCCATGGACATTGACGCCTGGCTCACTTGGCGGCAGTGTGACGGTTACATTCAGCGATTCGCAGACACCTGCAAGAACCTGCACGTCAACCGTAATATGGACACCGTGCGTCCTGACAATTGCTGCCACCAAGTCTGCTGCTAACGGTGAGAAGATCTCCGTTGGCGCAACCGGCGGTGTGCTACCATATTTCTACGAGCTTATGACAGCTACTCCAACCGGCGCAGCAATTGATCCGCTGTCCGGTGACTACCTGGCACCTTCGGCAAGTGGTTCAACTGTAGAGACCGAGACCATTCGGGCTACTGATACCAATGGCATGACAGGCACAACCACGGTCAAAATCTCTGCAGCAGCCGTTGCTGTAACCACCTATGGTTCAGGTACTGCTTCTTGTACCATCAGCGGTCCGCCCGTCTCAGTCTACGCCATTGATAACGGTGATTGTAGCGTAACCTCCGGTGGTGTTCTTACCTCGGCTGAAGACGGTATTTGCGTGGTGAAGGTGAGTAAAGGCGGTGAATGGGCTAAGGTGGTTATCAAGGTCGAAGGCGGCATCTGTACCGTTGAAGCTCCGGTCATGGTGCAGGATGTCAACATGGATGGCGCGGTTGATGTTAACGACCTGACACCGGTTATTGACTGGATCCTCGCGTACTAATTGCATTAGGTGCAGAGGACAGCATGAAAATCAAAAAAGGCTTTTTGATATGGTTAAAACTTTTATTTGGTAGTATCTTGGTTGGCATTAGTGCTTCCCTCTGTTATTCGCCTCTTGTTTATCTTGTAGGAGATAGAGCCTATAAAAGTCGAAATCAGGACGCACTTGAAGGTCTTACCGCTCAGATAGGGTTTGGTATATTTTTGCTTATAGTCGGATCAACCCTTTTAAGAAAAAGCTTAAAAGAATATTTTGCTTATGGGGGTAAATAAAATTATTGCAATAGCATAAAAATAATGTTGACCATAACCATAAGAGGCAACGAGAATGGCAATTATTATAAAAAATGGAATTAAAGGGAAAGAATGTTCAATATGTCATATATGGAAACCATTAGAGGAATTTCCGACTGATCCCACACATGGTCCATCGCAAGGAGGCCGCCACTGTAGGTGTAAAGAATGTCACCGATCCAAGGAGAAATTAAAGAAGCAACAAAAGTCATGAAAATATCTGACTTCCCAAAAATAAATGCGAACCCGTCCCCAATTCCACCCGTCCCCAATTCCACAATTCTTTAATGCGTCCCCAATTCTTCCATTTATCTGCCTGAGCATTTCCATCCTTATAAGAACCTCTGATTAAATAGATTGCTTCGCTCCGCTCGCAATGACAAAATATTTGTAAAACGATGAGAAAATATCTGATAAAATAAACCCATGGAACAGGCACTTTTTGTCTCCAAGGTTGATAACCTGAAATATTTTGAAGATACAGACGAATTTGCCCGACTTTATTTCGGAATGGAGTTCTGTGAAAGGCTTATTCCTTCGGTTGATGAACTGCAGGAGGTGGTGAAGTTCGTCAATGAAAAGAAGATAGACTTCACGCTGGTCACTCCCTATGTAACGGAAGACGGTCAGGAGAGGGTTGTAAGGTTACTCAGGAAGTTAAACGATATTAAACCAAGCAGCGAAGTGGTCTTCAACGACTGGGGTGTGTTCCAGGTGATGGATGAAAAATATCCAGACCTGATTCCCGTGCTGGGCAGACTGTTGAACAAGATGAAACGGGGACCGAGGCTCTTGAATGTGCTGGACAAGATCCCTGAGGAAAGCGTGAGATATTACAGGAGCCCGGGCATTACTGTTCCGAAGGTAAGGGAATTTCTGCTTAAAAATCGGATAAACCGAGTGGAGTTTGACAACCTCCTCCAGGGGATTGACTTGGAGAGGACAGGAGATGAGATCAGGAAATCCCTCTACCTGCCATTTGCCTATATCACCACTACCCGCCTCTGCCTGACTGCCTTATGTGACCAGCCGGACAGGGTGAAAGAAGTGGGGATTCTTCCCTGCGGTCATGAATGCCAGAGATACACCTTCTACCTTAAGAACTCCATAATGACTACCAACCTTATCCGAAAGGGAAATACCATCTTTTTCTGCAATGAAGAGATTCCGGATAATCTTAACATGTTTGACCGGGTAGTGATTGAGCCTGAAATACCAATCTGATAAAGGAAACCATGAAAATCCTATCCCCCTTGGATAGCAAGGAAGAAGTAGAAGAATTAATACAGGCCGGAGCCGATGAGTTTTTCTGCGGCCTCCTCGAGGAGAAGTGGCATGAGAAGTACCCGGTCATCTCAATCAACAGGAGACCTGCGGGAAAGGGGCATTTCCGGAGCTTTGCCGACCTGAAAGAAGCGGTCATGATGGCACAAGATCACCATGTACCTGTTTATTTCACGGTGAATGAACACTCCTATATTGATGAGCAGTATGACCTGGTTATTGATTATGTAAAAAAGGCTGTAGACGCAGGTGTTGCAGGAATTATCCTCGCGGATTACGGCCTCCTCACCATTTTGAGCGATTTGAACCTGCCGGTTAATCTCCTGATCGGTACCGGAGGAACGGTCTTCAATTCCCAGACGGCAAAATTCTACCAGAAGATGGGTGCATCAGGCATAACCCTTCCACGGCATCTGACCATTGAAGAAATCAGGCGGATTGTAGAGAGGGGTCCGGGCATTGAATTCAGCGTGTTCATTATCAATTCCCGGTGTGTCAACGTAGACGGATTCTGTACCTTTGAGCACGGCCTTTCGGATCAATCGTGTTTCCCCCTTTACCGGAATGCCTGTATGCTTCCCTATCATATTTCACTCTATCCACAGGTCAGCGCTGAGGAGCGGGATATGGGGGATATCATCAGGGAGCACCGCTTTCTGGAGCGGCAGCACATATGGGAGACAGTGCACGTAGATGACCACCCCTGTGGCGCATGTGCTCTGTATGAATTCAGAGAGATCAGAATTCACGGCGTGAAAATTGTGGGGCGAGGGAATACCTTGGAGAGAAAGGTAAAGGATATACAATTCCTGAGAACGCTTATAGACAGGCTTGAGAGAGATAACCTGTCCTTGATTGATTTCAGAAAGTCTGCACGGGAACTGTATCAGAATACCTACTCCCGACCCTGTCGAATGCACATGTGTTACTACCCTGAAGTGATGGGAATGCCAGTCTAAAATTTGCTTGCCGCCTGTTTCCGTTCATGGTAAAATTGATTCGATTTTCTAATAATTACTTGATAATTATTTAGGAATCTAAATATATTCCCTGTAGGAGTTTTCGTTGAAAGAGGGAATGAAGTACCGTTTAACAGAACTGTGCGGAAGAAGGCTTGGGATCTATACAGGTGCCGGCACCTCACATTCCTGGCTGTGGTTTGTGGATGTCCTTGAGAGGATGGGGCTTGATAATCTCGTCTGTATAGATGAAGGTGACCTCAAAAAAGGGGATGAACTGAAGAAAGTGAACGCACTCCTCATATCAGGGGGGGATACCTTTGCCATTGCAGATGGTCTGGGCAGGGAAGGCGCAAAAAGCATAGAACAGTTTATTTCTGAAGGCGGCGTTTATTTTGGCTCCTGCGCTGGTGCCTATCTGCCTTTGAAATCTTCAAAGTATCCCTTAAACCTCCTGAATCTTGCCGGAGTAAAGATCAGCAATCTTTCAAAAGGTCGCCCCTCTTCACTGACACAGTCAGAAAAGTTCTGCACGCCCTACGGGTGCCACTATGTGTTCCATCCCGTCCGGGACGAAGTAAAGATAAGATTCACGAATGGATACTCCTCAGGGGTAAAGGAGGAGATTACCGCACCGCTCTATGGCGGACCCTGCATGGAACCATCAGAGGATGTGACGCCGATAGCCTTTTATCACGGTTTCACTGAAAAGACCCTTTTTCTCGTAGATAAAAATATTGCAGAAGAAACGGTGCTGGGCAAGACGGCGGTGTGCAGCAAAGCAGTGGGAAGAGGCACAGTATATCTTTCCGGCCCTCACCTTGAACATCCCTTCTATCCTGAGGCCAACGAGTTGCTCCTGGAGATGCTCTGTGAGGGCTTCAAGGAGGTAGAGGCTTGTTCAGGTGCTGATCAAGAGATTGAATCAGGGGTTAGGGTATGCCCTGAGCTTTTGAAAGAACTGAGAAGAGAGCTGAGCAATGCACGGATTATCGCCCTCGCTCTGGAACGGGAGTCCATGTCATGGCTCATCGGGAACAAGGTCTATGAGCCGGAGAAGTTCCGGGTATTCATTGAAGCGCTCTGGAGCCGCCTCGGTCTTTTTGAAAAGTTTTCAGACAAGGGTGTACCAGGCGAAGACGTTCAGGGTCTTACAGCCTGCGCATGTAAGGTGAGAGAGAAATTAAAGGTGCTCAAGACTGAGATACACCATTCATCAGATACGAAAGAACTGGTGGAGGATATTTTGTCCGGGTTACGAACCCTGGCATCTTCATTTATGAATCTGTATTTCAGGTTGAAAAGAAGAGAACACAGGCAGGAGGAAAAGAGAAATGTACATGTACTATGAAGCCCAATGGAGCCTTTATGTTTTAACCGTGATTACCGTGGTGATATTCCTGATCGGCGTTTACGCTAACGTCTACCTCATGTTAAAGGGAAAGGCAAGAAGCCTTACGTATAAATTTAATCCTGGTGCCATGCTGAAGGCGCTCATCGTTAACGTGATTTTCCAGAGGAAACTCTTGGAACAGAGTTCTCTCCGCTGGTTCATGCACATATCGATCTTCTGGGGATTCATGGGTCTGCTTGCCCATACCACCTTGCTTGCATACTTTGCTCACTTTGCATCACCTGATTCCCCTGCTGCCAAATTCTTTTTCACCCCCGGTTCAGGAGGCAGACTCTTCCTCGATTTCTGGGGTGACTTCTGGGGGATGTTCATCCTGGTGGGGTGCTCTATCGCCATTTACCGGAGATACGTCTCCAAGACCCAGCAGCTGGATACCATCCTTGCAGATACCTTAGCTGTCTGGCTCCTCTTCTCCATAACAGCTACCGGGTTCTTCTGCGAAGCGGTGAGGTTTGTGCATGTACCACCTTCACCTGAATATGCATACTCATTCCTGGGTTATCCTCTGAGCAAGCTCCTCTTGGCATTTATCCCGCCAAACTCTCTCAAGGCGCTCAAGTATACTGAGCAGGTGCGCACTCATCTCATCCTTGGAATCTTTTTAATTCTCTATATACCGTTCAGCAAGATGTGGCATATCTTTGTAAGTCCCATTGAAGTGCTTTTGGATGAATCAGAAGAACATGCGAGGAGAGTAGCATATGAGCAATAGCGCGAGCGATAAAGAAAAAACAGAGGTACCTATGGTGAAAATTGATAACCTCAGCCCGCGGCAGATCATGGAACTGGATGTCTGCACCCGCTGCGGAGAATGCAGCGTGTGGTGCCCGGTCTATGATCAGGATAAGAGAGAGACCGTTAATCCACGAGGCAGGGCGCGACAGTTCAAACAGATTATCAAATCTCAATACGGCCTCTTCCGTCCCGGAACTGTGTGGGGCAAAATGCTGAAACGAAAGCCGGTCACAGAAGAGGAGATCAGGACGTTCACGAACGACCTCTATGAGTGCAGTACCTGCAGGCAGTGTTATGTAGCATGTCCTGTTCAGATCGATACCGTTGAGCTGTGGGAGAGCATGAGGAGATCGATGGTTGACTCAGGATACGGACCGCTCGAACAGCAGAAGGCACTGGCTATCAGTGTAAAATCCTACGATAACCCGTGGCAGCAGCCGCGCTCATCCAGGGCGCGGTGGACCAAGCTGGCTCTCAAGGATAGGAAGGTGGCGAAAGAGCCAAAAGATATTACAAAGACAAAGGCTGATGTTCTCTACTACGTAGGGTGTACTGCCTCCTACGATGTGAACGTGAAAGAGGTGGCAATCTCTGATGCCCACATCCTTGAGAGGGTAAATATTGATTACGGAATACTCGGCCCTAAGGAGAAGTGCTGTGGCAGCGTCCTCCTCCGCATGGGAGACCATGAGTATGAGAGGATCGCTCAGGAGAACATCAAGATGTTCAACGATCTCGGGATTAAAACCCTTATCAGCTCATGTGCCGGATGTTTTAAGACTATCAAACAGGACTATGCCAGGGTTGGAACTCTCAATTTTGAAGTAAAGCACATGGCCGAGTTTCTCCTCGATCTTATACAGGAGGAAAGGCTCCAGTTCAAAAAGGAACTCAAGATGAAGGTAACCTATCATGATCCATGCCATCTCGGAAGGCACAGCGGGGTGTACGATGCCCCACGCGAGATCCTCAAAGCCATACCGGGAATTGAACTGGTAGAAATGGATCGTTCAAGGGAAAATTCACGGTGCTGCGGGGCAGGGGGTGGCCTGAAGGCGGGATTTCCAGATATCCAGAATCAGATGGCACAGAAGAGGGTCCAGGAGGCAGAAGCAGTGGGTGCAAGTGTGATTGTTTCGGCCTGTCCATTCTGCTACCAGGGACTGCAGATCGGCATCCAGGCGTTAAATTCACCATTGAAAATGATGGATATCACCGAGATCGTCACCATGGCGCTGGACAAGGCTGAAGAAGGGCAGTGAACAGTCGTTAGTGAATAGTATATTGAGAATTCAGTATACAGAAGTCAGAATTCAGAAGAAAAATTATTTTGAGTACTGACTCCTGAATTCTTTCTTCTTTACTCTTGAACGTTTGAGCCCTACACATGAAAAAGTTACTCATCGCCCTTCTTTTTCTTTCAACCCTTCCGTTTTTCCTTTCCTGTGCTGAGAAACAGGCTCCAGGGAAAAAGGTACGGCTTGCCTACATCCAGAATGACCTCCATCACCTTCCAGCTTTTGTTGCCCTCGATAAAGGATACTACCGGGAAGAAGGGCTGGACGTCGAGATAACCGGAGCCTTCAAGGCAGGACCGGAAGAGATGAGTGCCTTCTCTTCCCACAGCCTTGATGCCGGGTATGTAGGTGAAGCACCTATCATTACTGCTCAGGCGAACAAGGTCGCTGATGTCAGGATTGTCGCGCAGGCAAATAAAGAAGGTTCGGCCCTGGTGGCGGCAAGGAATTCGCCCATCAAGAATATCGGTGATCTGAGAGGGAAGGTTGTGGCAATCCCGGGCCATGCTACGATACAGGACGTACTCCTGAGGATGGC
>Ga0315282_10012762_pt1 | contig 12804 bp, 8 predicted proteins | sample YL17G07_20_MG_FD_203693 | JGI IMG/M metagenome (GOLD analysis project Ga0315282, IMG submission 203693) | Sediment microbial communities from Yellowstone Lake, YNP, Wyoming, USA - YL17G07_20 | ecosystem: Environmental > Aquatic > Freshwater > Lake > Sediment | place: USA: Wyoming | collected... | reverse complement strand
CTGTTCGAGTTGGTCCGGGTCAGCCTGGAGGACCAAATCCGGCCCCGGAATCAGGGTCACGGGCAGTCGCCTCTCGAGGCTCGCCACGCGTCGCGCAAGGACTCCGATATCCGCCGGCTGAAGTCGAGGGGAGGGCAGGCGCGCCAGGCGCGAATAGCCTTCCATGAATCGGCTCAGCGATTCCGCGCGCCCTTCGATAACGCTCAAGCCCCGACGCGCATCCTCCTCCCAGTCCGCCGGGCGCGGCTGGCGGGTCAACAGGCTGGCCAGCGTACCCGCCATGGACTTGATAGGGGCCAGAGAATTATTGAGCTCGTGCCCCAAAACCCGGATGAGACGCTGCCAGGCTTGCCGCTCCTCTTCACGCAGGGCCTGGCTGAGATTAGCAAGCACCATCATTTGGTGCGGCTGGCCCTGCTCGCGGAAGGTGCTGCGACGCACTCCCCATCGCCCGGCCTCCCCCGGGAAGGACATCGTCATCGTCCGCACCGATTCTCCCTCGAGGCACGCGGCCAACCCTAGTTCCGAGGCCGTCCGCCCCAGAATACGTTCCGCAGGCTGTGCCAGCAGCCGTTCGCCAGCCCGATTCAAAAGCCGCAGCCGTTGCTCGCCGTCGAAAGTGAAAATGGCCACGTCAATCTCTTCCATCACTTTGCGCAGCAACGCCGTGGCTTCGAGGGAAGAGAGCCGCTGACCTCTCAACATCTCGCTCAGCGCATTCACCTCCGTGAAGACCTCGCCCAGGGCAGAGCGGGCGCGAGTCTTCCGGGCGCGAACCGAGTAGTCCTCCTCCCTCAGTGCCGAAAGCAGGTTGGAAAGAGTCTGGAGGGGGTGAGCCACTTTACTGCGCAGCGCGAAAGAAAACCCAAGCCAGACAGCTACCAGAAGGACCGTCAGAGTCCAGCGTGTTTGGGAGGAGTAGCTCCCCCTCCACAACAGGATCAGGGCCACGAGTATGGCAGGCAAGCCTGCGGCCAGGGCCATGTACACCACGCGGTTTTCGAGCGCCGCACCACGGCGCCACACCGGCGCTGGCCGCTTAGTCTGCCTTTTCGGGGCTTCAGAGTCCGGAGCCATCCTTGTTCCCGATTGCTGAATGCCGATTGTCGATTGCCGGTTCAAAGACTGCTGTGGGGCGTTGTCGGACTGTTAATCGGCAATCGACAATCGTCCATCGGCAATCGTATCCACTACAACCCGTATTTCCTCAAGCGGCGGTAAAGGCCGCTACGGCTCAAGCCCAGCGCCGAGGCAGCATGGCTCACGTTCCCCCCATAGCGCGCCACGGCCTTCTTGATGAGAAGGCACTCCACTTCCTCCAGGCTCAGCTCTTCCAGGCGCGAGGCGCCTTCCCGCTCCGTCCGCAAACCAAAGTCGCTGGGCCGCACCACATCGCCTTGCGCCATCAGGACAGCCCGCTCCACCGCATGCTCGAGCTCGCGCACGTTCCCGGGCCAGGCATGATCCAGAAGGAATTGAATGGCGGCGGGGTCGAAGGCAGTCGGGGATTTCCGGTAACGGTCGGCGCAACGCCGCAGGAAGTAATTGGCCAGCAGCAGGATGTCCTCGCGGCGCTCGCGCAGCGGAGGAATGCGAATTTCGATAGTATTGAGGCGGAACAGAAGATCTTCGCGAAAGCGTCCGGCTTGCACTTCCTGGGCGACGTCCGCATTGGTTGCCGAGAGCACACGCGCATCCACGCGCCGCGTCTTGGAGGAACCTACCCGCTCCATCTGCCCCGTCTCGAGCACCCGCAAGAGCTTGGCCTGCAAGTTGATTGGGACATTGGCTATTTCATCCAGGAACAATGTTCCGCCATCAGCAAGCTCGAAACGGCCGACGCGGTCCATCTTGGCATCGGTGAAAGCTCCCTTGACGTGGCCAAAGAGTTCACTCTCAAACACGCCTTCGGAAAGCCCCCCGGCATTCACGGTCACCATCGGCTTTGCTGCCCGACCGGACAGGGCGTGGAGTGTCTGGGCAACCACCTCCTTCCCTGTGCCGTGCTCGCCGGTAATCAGAACATTGGCATCCGAAGGGCCCACGCGGGACATCAGCTCCAGCACCGGGCGCATGGCAGGCGATTCCGCGATCATCGTGGGACGCCCTTCGGCGCGGAGCAGCCGGTTCTCCGCCTCCAGGCGGAGGCCCTGCCGTAGCGCCCGGCTGAGCTCGATCTGGGTGCGAAGAATGGCCAGCAGGCGAGCGTTATCCCAAGGCTTTTGGACAAAATCCCGCGCCCCCCGCCGCATGGCCTCGACCGCCAGATTCACGCTGCCCCAGGCGGTCATCACCACCACAGGCAAAGTGCTGTCCATCACCTGGATCCGCTTCAGCAGGTCCAGCCCTTCCTGGCCGGAAGTGGTATCGCGGGCGAAGTTCAGGTCCATCAGCACCAAGTCGAAATCCTGGACCTCGAGCGCCGCCAGGATCCCGGCTGGGGAGGTCGCAGACTCGGTTGCGTAGCCCTCGCCCTTGAGCAGCAAGCGAAGCGCTTCCAGCACATCGGGCAGGTCGTCAGCGATGAGAATTCGGGTCATGGCATAATTGCCGATTGTCGATTGTCGATTGCCGATTGACGATTGACAGCGACGGGTGGATCGGCAGGATTAACGATCAATTGCCGATTGCTCCGCAAGTTCCCATTTTCGATCTCCAAATTCCGTTCTTCTATCAATCGACAATCGGCCATCGAAAATCGACCATCACATGGCTTGTTTCGCTGTCTTACGCGCGGCAACACTAATTGCCACCAGCTCGTTCGCCTCTTTCAATAAATCAGTCAATCGCACGGGTTTAATCAGGCTCGACTCTTGTAGCAATTCGAGCCAATAAAGGCTCTCGTCCGCCTCCTCAACCACCACCGAGAGCTTCGCCGCGAGCTCCGCGCGCGATTGCGCCCGGCAGGCAGGCCTGTAGTTGGCTCCTACCGAGGTCGCTGACCGCAGAAGTTGCCGGCCAATAACTTGGCCAGTCGTACCATGGGGCAGAGTATCAACAAGCTTGATCACGCGCAATGCAAATGCCTTCGTCCGAGTTTGCAATTCTCTTGGGGTCACAGGCTTTCCAATCGACAATCGTCAATCAAGAATCGACAATCACACGATCCAGCCGTCCACCAGCCGGACGATGCGATGGCTGTAGGCTGCGTTCGCCTCCGAGTGCGTCACCTGGATGATGGTCGTTCCCTCGTTGTTAAGCTTCCTGAAAAGCTCCATGATTTCCCGGCCCTGGTCGGAATGCAAGTTGCCCGTCGGCTCGTCGGCCAGGATCAGTTTCGGGCTCGCAATCACCGCCCGCGCCACGGCCACCAATTGCTGCTGGCCGCCTGAAAGCTGGCTGGGGAAGAGGTCCTTCTTCCCCACAATATGAAACCGGTCGAGGGCGTCGGCAACGAGGGCCTGGCGCTCCGAAGCCTTGATATTCCTGTAAGAAAGGGGAATGTCGAGGTTCTCGGCAACCGTAAGGCCATCCAGAAGATGGTACTGCTGAAAAACGAAGCCAACGGTTTGCTTGCCGATTTCCGCTCGCTGTTTCAAATTCATTTTGTGGACCGGGCGCTCCATCAGGTAATACTCGCCTTCCCAGTCGCCATCCAGCATTCCCAGAATGCTCAGGAGCGTGGTCTTCCCTGCTCCGGACGGACCCATGATGGTCACGAATTCTCCTTCCTTCACATCCATCGTGATGCGCCGCAAGACATAATATCTTCCCGGCCCTACAGGATAGAACTTGTCGAGATTCCTCAAAGTTATCATTGCGTTTTCCTCATCGTTGTGAGTAGTCAGTGGTCAGTGGCTATCAGCCGTCAGCCCTCAGCTATCAGAAATTGGTTCTTCAATCGACAATCGGCAATCGCAAATCGGCAATCATTCATACCTCAGCGCCACCAGGGGATCGATCTTCGTCGCGCGGCGGGCTGGGATGAAGCTAGCCAGAAGCGCAACGCCAGCGAGGAGGACCGAGGCTCCCACAAAGGTGCCTGGGTCTGTGGGCTGAACGCCGTAGAGAAGGCTCGCAAGGAAGCGCGTGAGGGCGAAAGCCCCAGCGAGTCCCGCCGCGATTCCAGTGAGGGCCAGGACCAAGCCTTGTCCCACCACCAGCCTGACGACATCCGCGCGCTCTGCACCCAGCGCCATGCGGATTCCTATTTCGCGTGTACGTTGGGCAACGGAGTAGGACATGACCCCGTAAATGCCAATGGTCGCGAGCAGCAGCGCCAAGCCGGCGAAGGCGCCCAGAAGGTAGGCGCTAAAACGCGTGCGCGAGGTCGAGCCGGAAATCCGCTGCTCCATAGTGGCCACGTCATAAACAGGCAGGTCTCGGTCCAACGCCAGGACTTCCCTTCGTATTGCCGGCACCAGCGCTGCCACCTGAGGCGAGCGGGCCACCAGGAAATATCCAGGGTAGCTCGACTGCACGTAGGAGAGATACGCGTCCGCGCCCACCTCCGCGTCGACGCTATCGTATTTCGCGTCGCCAACCACACCCACGATTTCGGCCGTGGTCCCTTGCGGCCCCGAACCGATACCGAGGTTAATGCGTTGGCCCAGGGGGTCAGTTCCCGCCCAGTACTTGCGCGCCGCAGTTTCATTGATGACTACAACCACCTTGGCGCCCTGGCGGTCCCCGTCGGAGAGCCATCGGCCTTTCAGGAGCGGAATGCGCAGGGTCTTCAGGAGACCCGGGCTAACCAGGTGAACCCCCACGAGGATGGGTGAGCGTTCGGCGGGTGCTCCCCCGGACTCTATGGCCATCACGGTACGATCGTATGAACCGGTGAGTGGGACGGCGTTGGTGAGGCAGGCGGCTTCCACTCCCGGCAAGCTCCCTGCTCGAGTCTCTAGCTGCTCGAAGAATGCTGCGCCCGCTTTCTCCGAGTAGCTGCTCGGAACATCGATTTTGAGCGTAATGAGGTTCTCTGGCGAGAAGCCGAGGCGGGTGGAGAGAAGGCGCAGCAGGCTCCGGAGCATCAGGCCTGCACCCGTCAGCAGCATAAGCGCCAAGCCCACTTCCGCCACCACCAGCGTCTTGCGGCCGCCCAGAGGGCCCAAACCCCGCCTCTCTCCCGAGAGAGAGGGCGAGCCCTCTTTGAGCGAGACGTTCAGTTCAACTCGTGAGGCTCTTCGCGCAGGAAGCAACCCGAACAGCATACCCGCGAGCAAGGAGAAGAGAACGCTAAAAATCAGCACTGGCGCGTCCAGATGGATAGCGCTGAAGTCGGGCAGCCGCGCATATTGGGCGAAGATAGTGTGTACGGCAGAGGGCTGGAGCGCCGCCACGAGATCAATCCCCCACGCGGCGATCAGCAGCGCCAGCGCTCCTGCCAACAGGGCAAACAGCAGACTCTCGGTAAGGAGTTGGCGCACCACGCGTCGGCGCCGGGCGCCCATAGCCAGACGAATCGCCATTTCGCGCTGCCGGGTTGTGGCGCGGGCCAGCAACAGGTTCGCCACATTCACGCAGGCAATCAGCATTACAAAGACCACGGCGGCGAACAGAACCCATAGCGACTTCCGAATCGCCGGGTCGGTCTGAGCCTCCTTGAGGGGCAACACTCGGGTGGCCCACTTGGCGGAGGGATCGGGAGGCGGGATGACAGCTTGGAGCTGAGGCTCGAGAGCCCCGAGTTGCTCCTGGGCTTGCTGCGGACTGACTCCCGGCTTCAGACGCGCGATCACTTCGTGCCAAAAGGCTCCCGTCTGCTGAAGACGCGTGGGGCTATCTTGGAGCTGCGGCGCCATCATCATCGGAGCCCACACCTCCGCCGAGCCGGACTGGCCGGCGAAACCTTTCGGCAATACGCCGACCACAGTGAGTGCGACCTTGTTCACATGGATGGCTTGACCCAAGATTTTGGGATCGGCGGCGAAGCGTCGCCGCCACAATCGCTCTCCGATCAGCGCCACAGGATGTCCACCAGGGATCTTATCCTCGTCCGGCAAGAAAACGCGCCCCAAGGCCGCCTTGACCCCAAGAATTCGGAAGTAGTCCGGCGAGACAACCTCGACTTCGACGCGCTCAGGATTGGCGGAATCGGTGAGGCTGAACTCCTGGTCGCTGAAGGCCGCCATTCCCTCGAACGCCTCGTTGTGTTCACGAACAAATTGAAAGCGCGGATAAGACCAGAAGGGAAAGACTTCGAGGGGCTTGCCCGGCTGGGCGATGGTGGTCTCGAGAATCGTCAGCCGGCCCGAATCAGGATAAGGCAGGGGACGCAACAAAACCGCATAGAGGATGCTGAAGATAGCCGTGTTGGCCCCGATGCCCAGCGCCAGCGTCAGCACTGCCACCGCGGTGAAGCCGGGATTCTTAGCCAGCATGCGCAAACCGAAACGCAAGTCTTGCAGCAGAGTGTTCATCGTTGTTCTCCTACCGTGCAAGTGGCTAGTAGTTAGTGGCTAGTGGCTAGACGCGCCGCGGGCTTCCCGCGCAAAGAGGCTATCGTCTTTTGCCGCCCCTAACCACTAGCCACTGCGTTATTCGTGACGTAGCGCGCAAGCCTGTCATGCTGAGCGCAGCGAAGCATCTCTGCAGTTCGCCGTAAGGTGCTGAACCGAAAAACAACTGCGGAGATCCTTCGCTCCGCTCAGGATGACAGCCAGCGGGCCTTTGACACCTACTCATACCTCAACGCTACCATCGGATCGACCTTCGTCGCCCGGCGCGCTATCCGGCCGTGGTGCTTGCAGGAAGCTGCCACTTTGCCTTATTCTAATATCGCTATGAAGGTCCAGCAAAAGTTGAGCCTCCATGAGATCATCCGGGTGAGCCCGGACATTATGCACGGCACCCCTTGCTTCGCCGGAACCCGCGTGCCGGTTCAAACCCTCCTCGACTACGTTGCGGAAGGCGACACCATTGATGCCTTCCTGGCTGACTTCCCCAGTGTGAGGCGCGAACAGGCGACGGGGGTTCTTGCTCTGGCCCAAGAGCGTTTGGTTGAATCGCTCTCCTCCCGGTAACCGCGTGCGCGTCGTACTCGATGAGTGTGTAAACCCCCGCGTTAAACGTCTTCTGGAAACAGAGCACGCTGTTTCCACAGTCTTGGAATTGGGATGGACAGGCCTTCCCGACCGTATCCTGGTGGAGCACTTGCAAGGACCCTGCGAAGTGTTCTTGACCATCGACCACGGCTTCGAACATGAGCACAACCTTTCGCTGCTTACATTTGGAATCGTGATCGTGCAAGTTGCCAGGAACCGCCTCGCTCACTACGAAGCGATTCGCGAAGAAATCAGTCAGGCCATGTCCTCCGTCAAGCCAGGGGAAGTGGTCCATGTCGGTTGACTTTGCCGCTCCAGTTCGCAAGCTGTCAGCCGTCGGCTTTAAGCTATCAGCAGCCAACGCCTTCTCCCATAGCTGACTGCTGACGGCTGGTAGCTGACAGCTTCATTCATAGCGCAGCGCCACCATGGGATCGACCTTGGTGGCCCGGCGCGCAGGGATGTAGCCAGCGACCAGGGCCACAACAAGCAGAATCAGGCACGTCAGAGCGAAGGTGGACGGATCGAAGGCGCTCACCTCGAACAGTTGGCTGCGAAGGACCTGCGCCAAGACAGCAGCCGCCACCGCTCCGGCCAGAATACCGGCCGACGCCAGCCGCAGTCCCTGGCGGATCACCATACCCCACACCTGCCGGCGCTGCGCGCCCAGCGCCATGCGGATGCCGATTTCCTGCGTGCGCTGAGCGGCGCTGTAGCTGATGACGCCGTAAAGGCCGATGGCTGCCAGGAACAGCGCCAAGGCGGAGAAAATCTCGAGCAGCGAGGCAGCCATCCGCTGCGGGCCGAGCGAACCGACAACATATTCCTCCATTGTCTTGAAATCCGCCGCGGGCTGCGCCGAATCCACCGAAGCAACGGCCGCCTGAATCGCAGAGGCCAGTGTTGCCGGCTCGGCCTTGGTCTTGAGGATGAGGAACGCCTGCGGCAGTGGCTGCTGGAGCATAGGATAGTAGCACACCCCTTTGCCTGAGTCGCCCACCAGCGACGACTGCATCACATGGGCGACCACACCCACAATCGTGGCCCAAGGTGAGTTTGAGCCCTGCCGGAGATGTTGTCCAACTGGATCCTGGTCGGGCCAGTATTGCCGAGCAAGATTCTCATCGATAACGACCACCGGTTGTGTGCCCAGCCGGTCCTGCTCGGTGAAATACCGCCCTTTCAGCAGAGGGATGTGCAAGGCCTCGAAGTACCCGGGCGTAATCCAGTTCAGTCCACTATGCGGCCCCGGATCACCGGGGCCGAGCGGGCGGCCTTCGATGGAAAAAGAGGAAGAGGGAGTGAATCCGGTAAACGGCAGTGCCTCCACCACGGCCGCGGACGAAATTCCGGGAAGGGCTGCCAGCTTCTCATTGACAGCGTGGTAGAAGGCCACCTGCTTCTCTTGAGTGTTGTACTGGTTTTCCGGGAGCTGCACGGTGGCGGTCATCACTCCGCTGGGGTCGAGTCCCGTGTCGACTCTTCCCATGCGGGTGAGGCTCTTGAGCAGCAATCCGGCGCCTACCAGCAGGACCAAGGCCATGGCCACTTGGCCTACCACCAACAACTCGCGGAGGCGTAGGTGGCCGCGGCTGGAGGTGGCTGATCTTCCTTCCTCTTTGAGCACTCCGTACTGCGGATGGCTGAAAACCTCACCGATGGGCACAACTCCAAGAAACAGTCCGGTCAGGACCATCAGCAGTGTCGCGAACAGAAGTACATACCCATCCACGCGCACCGCCAGCCGAGAGGCGAGGCTTCCCGGCGCCAGCCGGGTCAACAGTCCAGTGCCGTCGTAAGCCCCTACGACACCAGCGATGGCGCCGCAGGCCGTAAGGAAGAAGCTCTCCACTAGCGCCTGCCGGAGCAGGTGTCCCTTTTGTGCGCCCAAGGCGACGCGAATGGCAAATTCCTTGGAGCGAGCCGAGGCCCTGGCGAGAAGCAGGCCTCCGATGTTCGAGCAGGCGATCAGAAGCACGAACCCCACGGCGCCCAGAAGGATGAGCATTGGCGTCCGCAAGTTGCCGGCGCTGTACTCGGTGAACGGAAGCACGAACATTCCCCAGCCTGAGTCCTTGGCATAGGTGTTCTGCGGGCAAGCTCGGATCAGTCGGTCGGTCAGCATCCGGACGTAGGCTTCCGCCTGGGCGCGTGAGACCTCCGGCCGCGTCCGGGCTACCACGAAAAAGGACTCGTTGAAATAATTATCAGGCGAGAACTCGCTTGCGGCAAGGCCCAGGGGGATCCAAAGCGCAGTCCGGCGAGGCCAGTTAAACTCCGGCCCCATCACGCCGACCACGCGGTAGTCCTCGCGATTCAACTGAATGCTTCTGCCGACAATCGCCGGATTGCCGCCGAAGAGATGCTGCCAGGTGTCGTAGGCGAGCACGGCGATTTGGTTGGCGTGAGGTTGGTCTTCCTCTGGCCGGAAGGTCCGTCCAAGGAAGGGCCGCGCGCCGAAAGTGTCAAACCACTGCCAGGAAGCCTTAGCCACCGTCAGCCGCTGCGGACCCTCCGGGGCGAGGTAATTGAAACTCTCTTCGTACTCGGCAGCGGCGGAAGTGAATACCTGTTTGCTGTCCTGGATATCCTTGAAATCGGGGGCCGAGATCACGATGCTCTTGAGATTCAGTTTGTCGTACTTCGCTCGGACGGCAAACAGGTGCTCGGGATCGCTGATCCCCGACGGGTGCAGGAACAGCTTGTTGATCGTGCTGAAGATAATCGTGTTGGCGCCGATGCCGAGCGCCAGCGAGAGGATCGCCACGGTCGTGAACCCGGGCTTCTTCGCCAACATGCGCATGCCGTAACGCAAGTCCTGTATGAGACTTCTCATAGCACTCACCTCCCGAACCAGACAATTGTCGATGGACGATTGTCGATTGCCGATTGAAAGCAAAGGATGATCTCTCTGCTTCAAGCAGCCTGTTTCGCCGTCTTCCGCGCTGCAACACTAATTGCGACTAACTCAATGGCTTCTCTCAAAAGCTCGGTTAATTTTTCCGGCTTGATCACTCGCGACTCTTGTAGCAGTTCCAGCCAGTAAAGGCTTTCGTCTGCCTCCTCAACAACAATGGAAAGTTTTGCCGCGAACTCGGCGTGCGACTGCGCCCGGCAGGCAGCCCTGTAGTTGGCGCCAATTGAAGTCGCAGCCCGCAACGGTTGGCGACCGATGACCTGGTTGGCTGTGCTCCGCGGCAGCGCATCAACTAGCCTGATGACGCGCAAGGCGAATGACTTCGTTCGTGCCTGCATTTCCTTTGGAGTCATACGCTCCCCAATCGGCGGCCATCACTCGAAGGAAAAACCACTAGGTGCTGTCTCGGGTGTTGCACTCGACCAGCGTCAATTGACAATCGGCAATTAAGTGCCGTCCGAGCTCTTGCAATCGACCATCGGCCATCGACAATCGGCAATTAAGTGCCGTCCGAGCTCTTGCAATCGACCATCGGCCATCGACAATCGGCAATCACTGGGTTTCTTCCACGATCTGTCCATCGAACAGGTGGATGGTCCGGTCGGCGAACTTGGCGTAACGCGGATCGTGCGTGACCATGCAGATGGTGGCGCCTTCGCGGTGCAGTTCCCGCAGCAGGTCCATCACCGCCTCGCCGTTCTTCGAGTCCAGGTTCCCGGTCGGCTCATCCGCCAGCAGGATGGACGGCTTCCCCGCCAGCGCCCGAGCCACCGCCACACGCTGCTGCTGGCCGCCGGAGAGCTGCGATGGATAGTGCTTCATGCGGTGCGACATCCCCACCCTCTCCAGCGCCTCTTGCACGCGTTGCTTGCGTTCGGCGGAAGGCATGCCGCGGTAAGTCAACGGCAACTCCACGTTCTCATAAACGTTCAGATCGCCGATGAGGTTGAAGGCCTGGAAAATGAAACCAATCTCGCGGTTGCGAATCCGCGTGCGCTGCGAGAGCGAGAGGTCTTCAACCCCCGTGCCGTTCAGCGTGTACTTGCCCTCGGTGGGTGAATCGAGCAGCCCCAGGATGGAAAGCAGGGTGGATTTCCCGCAGCCCGAGGGACCCGCGACGGAAAGATATTCGCCCTTCTTAATCTCCAGGTGGATACCCGATAGGGCGTGGGTTTCCACTTCTTCGGTGTAAAAAACTTTGATTACACCTGCCAGTTGAATCAGGATTTGATCGGAGCCGTTGGGCTTGCCTCGCTCCGAGTTCCGAGAAGTAGTTTCAACTTCCAAACTTGTATCCATTTAAGTCTCCTTTGCGTAAGAGAAAAGCCATCAGCCATCAGCCTTCAGCTATCAGCAGGCAGCGACTGTCATGCTGAGCAGAGCGAAGCATCTCTACAGTTCGTTGCGGGCCACTGAACAAAAAGCCACTGCAGAGATCCTTCGTCCGTCGGTTGACGGACTCAGGATGACAGCGAAGGGGCCTGACACCTGGCGCCTGCCTGCGGGCCGAAGCCCTTCGGCAGGCGTAGGCCCGACACCTGAGCTATTCATACCTCAGCGCCTCCATGGGATCGACCTTGGTCGCCCGGCGGGCGGGGACGTAGCAGGCGACGAGCGACACCAGGCACAGCAGAAATGTCACCGCAGCATAAGTCCACAGGTCGCTCGTGGTGACGCCGTAGAGGACGCTTTTGAGGTAGCGTGTAAGCGCGAGTGATATCCCGATACCCACCGCCAAGCCTGCCAGCGTCAGCAGCAGCCCTTGGCCCAGCACCAGCCGGAGGACCTCCGCGCGCTGTGCTCCAAGCGCCATGCGGATGGCAATCTCATGCGTGCGCTGGCGCGTGGTGTAGCCGATCACCCCGTAGATGCCCACGGCGGCAAGCGCTAGCGCCAGTAATCCAAAGGCCCCCGCAAAGGTTCCCGCCAGCCGTTCAAAAATGCTCCCAAGCTGCATGCTGGACTCGAGAGTGGTCACCCCGAAGACGGGCAAATCGGCATTGAGTTGGTGGACGGTTTTTTCCACCGCCGCGGCATAACTCTGCGGATCACCGGACACCCGCGCGTGAATCATCACCAGATCGCGGTAACGCTGGTAAAGAGGCTGGAAAAAAACGGGCTCCGGGGGATAAACCAGGCGGCGATACTTGCCATTTCGAACCACGCCCACAACGTTAAACCACTGCCCGTAGACGCTAATCCGCTTGCCAATCGCGTCCTGCCCCGGCCAGTATCGCTTGACAAACTCCTCGTTGACCAGGGCCACCCGCTGTGACTTTTCTGCGTCCTGCTCGGTGAAGTCGCGCCCCGCAATGATGGGAATGCGCATTGTCCGAAGATAATTCGGACCCACGATGGCGCGGCTGACTTCCATAGATTCGCCGGGCTTTGGGACGTAGCCATCGGGGAGGACGTCATCGGAGTGGAGCGAAAAACTGAGAGGCGAGAAGTCCGCCAAGGTCGCCGATTCAACCCCGGGAAGGGCCGAGAGCTTCGCGAGCAGTTGGCGGTGGAACGCGATGCCCTCGGCTTCCGAATAGCCCAGGGGCCCGAGCTCGTAGGAAGCCAGCAGCACGTGGTTGGGGTCAAAACCGGGATCCAATCTCTGTGCGTTTTGCAAACTACGGGCGAACAGACCGGCGCATATCAGCAAAAGCAGTGAGAGGGCGATCTGCGCCACAACCAAGGCGCGGGAAAGCCGCGACTTGTGAATTCCGCCCGACATGCTTCCCGCCTCTTCTTTCAGCACCGCGATGGGCGCCAGGCTGGAAGCGCGTAGGGCTGGCAGAATGCCGAAGATCATGGCGGTAAGAATTGAGATGAGGATCGTCACAGCGAGAACGGTGCGGTCGGCGTGCCCATTGATTGTGAGCGGCAAGTTGGCAGTGGGCGGAAAAAAAG
>Ga0315282_10012761_pt1 | contig 12804 bp, 10 predicted proteins | sample YL17G07_20_MG_FD_203693 | JGI IMG/M metagenome (GOLD analysis project Ga0315282, IMG submission 203693) | Sediment microbial communities from Yellowstone Lake, YNP, Wyoming, USA - YL17G07_20 | ecosystem: Environmental > Aquatic > Freshwater > Lake > Sediment | place: USA: Wyoming | collected... | reverse complement strand
TCCGCTTTGAAGTTAGGGCCAATGATTTTTCCTCGATCGCCTTCTTGTCCTCCCGATTCACCATAAAATGGTGTTTTATTGGTTATAAGCTCTATTTCCATGTCATGGTCAACGGTTATTCTAGCGACTTCCTTGCCATCTGTTATTATTCCGCTAATTTCTGTTCCGCCAGCATTTAATTTCTGATAGCCGATAAACTCGGTTTTCCGGTTTTTTCTTATAGCTTTATATGCCGCATCAATCTCTTCCGCTCCGGAGCCTTTCCAAGCCGCCCTCGCGCGTTTTCTCTGCTTTTCCATCTCGCGCTCGAATCCCCGGGTGTCAACCGTGAAGCCTTCATCGCGGCCAATGGCCTGGGTGAGGTCCAGGGGGAACCCGTAGGTGTCATAGAGTCTGAAGGCGACTTCTCCGGGGAGCGACCACGGGGTCTGGTTCTTTTTGTGGGCATCAATTTCTTCGCGGATGAGTCGGAGGCCGTTATCCAGGGTTTGGAGGAACCGCTCTTCCTCGTTGAGGATGACTTCCGCGCTGTAATTTTTGCGCTCCATCAGTTCGGGATATGCTGCTCCCATAAGCTCGGCCACGCGTTCGCCAATTTTATACAGGACCGGCTTTTCAAACCCGAGCAGCCTCGCATGTCTGGCTGCGCGGCGCATGATGCGGCGGAGCACATAGCCGCGGCCCTCGTTGCCGGGGAGTATGCCGTCCGCGATGAGGAACGCGATGGCTCGCGCATGGTCGGCGATGACGCGCAGGGAGGCGTCGGCGCGCTCGTTTTCGCGGTAGTTGATTTTGGCGAGCGTGGCGATGGTTTGGATGATGGCTTGGAAATGGTCGGTGTCATAATTGGACATCACGGCCTGCATGACGGCGGCGATTCTTTCCAGGCCCATGCCGGTGTCAATGCTGGGTCTGGGCAGGGGAGACATTTTTCCGGCTTGGTCCCGGTTGTATTGCATGAAGACCAGGTTCCAGAGCTCGAGATACCGGTCGCAGTCGCAGCCGACCTTGCAATCCGGCCGGCCGCACCCGACTTTTTCTCCCTGGTCAAAAACTATCTCCGAGCACGGACCGCACGGCCCGGTCTCGCCCATGCTCCAGAAATTGTCCTTTTCCCCCAGCCGGACAATTCTTGCCGAGGGCGCTCCGGCCACTTTCCGCCAAAGCTCAAACGCCTCGTCGTCATTCTTATAGACTGTGAACCAGAGCCGGCTCTTGTCCAGGCCCAGCTCTTTGACCAGAAGCTCCCAGGCGAAGGCAACCGCCTCCTTCTTGAAATAATCGCCAAAACTGAAATTGCCGAGCATCTCGAAAAAGGTGTGGTGGCGAGCCGTGTGCCCGACATTCTCCAGGTCGTTGTGCTTGCCGGAGACGCGGAAGCATTTCTGGGAGGAGGTTGCGCGGGAGTAAGGTCTTTTTTCCATTCCCAGGAACAGGTCCTTGAACTGGTTCATTCCGGCATTGGTGAAAAGGAGGGTGGGGTCGTTTTGGGGCACCAGGCTGGAGCTTTTAACGACCTGGTGGCCGCGGCACTGGAAATAATCGAGAAACCTGGTTCTAAGCTCATCGAGCTTCATTTCTATCTGGTTCCGGTTCGGACTGGAATCTGGCGAACAACGAAATTTTCAAAAGTGCTCGATCTGGAAATCTCCTCCGGCGCCGCCCTTGCCTTTATCCTTGTCCCCTTCTCCGCCCTCGCGGCCGGCGCTCTGGTCAAAGTGGTCCCACTGCTCGGCGTCCTTGATGGAGGAGATGCCGGAGATTTTGAGCTTGAAGTCGTCGGGGTTGGAGCATTGTTTTAACGCCTCTTCCAGCGTGATCAGGTTTTTGCGGTAAAGCTGCATCAGAGACTGGTCAAAGGTCTGCATGCCGTAGGCGATGAAGCCGCTGGCAATGGCGTCTCTAATTTCCTTGGTGCGGTCCTTGTCCTCAATGCACTCCCGCACCCGGGCGTTGGCGACCAGGACTTCAACCGCGGGCACTCGTCCTTTGCCGTCGGCGCGCGGCATCAGCCTCTGGCTGATGGCGCCCTTGAGCACCGAGGCGAGCTGGAGTCTGACCTGCTTCTGCTGGTAGGGCGGGAACACGGCCACGATGCGGTTGACGGTTTCAGTGGCGTCCAGGGTGTGAAGGGTTGAGAGCACGAGGTGTCCGGTTTCCGCGGCGAGCAGCGCGGTTTCAATGGTTTCAAAGTCGCGCATTTCTCCGACCAGGATGACATCGGGGTCCTGGCGGAGCGCGGCGCGGAGCGCGATGGAGAAGCCCTTGGTATCGAACCCGATTTCGCGCTGGTTGATGATGCTGCGTTTGTCGCGGTGGAGGAACTCGATGGGGTCTTCAACCGTGACGATGTGGCAGGTTCGGGAGGAGTTAATCAGGTCAATCATGGCCGCGAGGGTGGTGCTTTTGCCGCTGCCGGTGGTGCCGGTGACCAGGATGAGTCCGCGGTTCTCCATCGCCAGCTTGGCGATGACCGGAGGCAGGTTCAGGTCCTCAATGGTTTTGACTCCAAAGGGAATGACCCGCAGCACCACGCCGATGGTTCCCCTCTGCTGGAAGATGTTGACGCGGAACCTTCCCAGCCCGGGCACGCCGTAAGCGAGGTCGCATTCGCCGGCATCCTTGAACTTGTCCTGCTGGCCCTTGGTCATGATTCCAAAAGCTATCTTATTGACCACATCCGGGCTTAAGCGCGGGGCTTCCTTGTAAGGATACAGCTCTCCATCAATTCTGAAGATGGGCGGCAGGCCGGCCTTGATGTGGATGTCGCTGGCTCCGGCCTTGATGGCGATGCCCAGGACTTCATTGAGGTCCGCGGCCTTGCCCGCAGGTTGAGCCGGCTGGCTGGCTGCCGGACCCGTCTGTCCGTGTTTGCTGGGGCCTCCTGGTCCGGGCATTTGGTTAATCATGGGATTCCTCCTTGTTCATTCACTCGGTTTCCGGTTCGGGTGCGATGGCTGCGACAATTCCCTCGCGGTATTTTTCCTTGATCTGCGCTTCAATTTCGCTGCCTATTTCGGGGTGGGCTTTGAGGAAAGCCTTGGAGTTTTCGCGTCCCTGTCCGAGCCTTTCGCCCTTGTAGGAATACCACGCGCCGATTTTTTCCACCACGGCGAGGGCCTGTCCGAGGTCGATTATTTCCCCGTCGCGGCTGATTCCCTCTCCGTACATTATATCGAACTCGGCCTGGCGGAAGGGCGCGGCCAGCTTGTTCTTGACCACTTTCACTCTCACCCTTGTGCCAATCACATCCACTCCCTGCTTGAGCTGGCCGATTCTGCGGATGTCCAGCCGGACCGAGGCGTAGAACTTGAGCGCGGTTCCTCCGGTGGTGGTTTCCGGGTTGCCGTAGGTGATGCCGATCCTCTGCCGGGTCTGGTTGATGAACGCGACCATGGTCTTGGAGCGGCTGATGGAGGAGGTGAGCTTGCGCATGGCCTGGCTCATAAGCCTGGCCTGGAGGGCCATGTGCGAGTCGCCCATTTCTCCGTCCAGCTCGGCCTTGGGAGTGAGGGCCGCCACCGAGTCAATGACCACCACATCCACGGCCGCGGCTTTCACCAGATAGTCGCAAATTTCCAGGGCCTGCTCGCCGAAGTCAGGCTGGCTGATGAGGAGGTCTTCGACCTTCACGCCCAGCTTCTTGGCGTAATTGATATCCAGCGCGTGCTCCGCGTCCACGAACGCGCAGATGCCTCCGCGCTTCTGCGCCTCGGCCACCAGGTGGAGCGCGAGCGTGGTCTTGCCGCTTGATTCCGGGCCGAAAATTTCAACCACTCTCCCGCGCGGCATGCCGGCCACGCCCAGCGCGAGGTCCAGGCCGATGGACCCGGTGGGGATGGTCTCCACTCCCGGTATTTTCATGCCGGCGTCCAGGCGCATGATTGACCCCTTGCCGAACTGCTTTTCAATCAGGTCAATCGCCTGCTTGATCGATTTTTCCTTGACTTCCCTGACTTTGTCCTTCGGCTCTTCCTGCTTTTCCTTTGCCATCTATCGCCCTCCCGCGCCCTGAAAAAGTTGTTCCTGCAAAACCGTGTAAATCGCGCCCTCTGGATGGAGCTGACTTTTGAAAAGGCAAATACCTTGAGCCTCAAAGGCCCCCAAAGATTTGCCGCTTTCCTTTCCCAGATATTCTACCAGCTTATCGATATTTTTGCCAGTTTTGACCCTGCCGAGCGTGAGATGTCCCCTGAAAGGCTTGTCAGCCTCGCCCAGTCCCCTTGCGATAAGCTCCTGCTCGAGCCGGGCAAAGACCGCTTGCAGCTCCTTTTCGCCCTGGCTCATCCCTGCCCAGATGACCCTGGGACGGCCGCGCTCCGGGAAGGTTCCCGCGCCTTTGATTTCCACGGTGAAGGCTGAAAATTCCCTGCCCACCGCGGCCATGGCGGCTTTGACTTTGGCGATGGACTCATCGGTGAGGTATCCGAGGAACCGGAGGGTGATATGGATTCCCCCGGGCCGGGTCCACTTGACCTCCGCGGCTGCGCGTTTGAGCCGGGACTGGATTCCCGCCAGTTGATTTTTTATTCCCTCCGGAATCGCCACTGCGATGAAGGACCGGGTCAGGGATTCGTGCTCGCTATTTTTTTCTTCGCTCATGATTTTTCTCCGGGCATTCTCAAGCCGAGGATTCTTCTTCGAATTATTTCCAGCGCGGTTTCCGCGGCCAGTTCGCGCACCGCGGCTCTGGACCAGGGAAGGAATTGGAAGCGCTGGGACCAGGCGCCTTTTTTGTCCGCGAGCGCGATATAGACCAGTCCGACCGGCTTATCCCTGGTGCCGCCGGACGGGCCGGCAATGCCGGTGATAGCGATGGCAATGTCCGCGGAGCTGCGGTCCCTCGCGGCCTCGGCCATGGCTCTTGCCGCCTCATCGCTGACCGCGCCCCTGGCCTCAAGCAGTTCCGCGCTCACCCCCAGCTCCTTGGTCTTGAGCTGGTTGGAGTAGGTGATGAATCCACCGAGGAAATAATCCGAGCTGCCGGCGATGTCGGTGAGCTTTTTGGCCAGGAGTCCTCCGGTGCAGGATTCCGCGGTGGCAAGCGTCAGGCCGCGATTTTTGAGGAGCTTGCCGACCGCGAGTTCCATCGGCTCGTCATCCTCGGAAAAGACATATTCCTTCAGCTCGGCCTTGATTTGCTCCGCGCCGGTTTTCACGATTTGCAGAGCCTCGGTTTGGTCCTTGAGGAGCGCGCTAAGCCGGAGGTAGATTTCCGGAAGCTCGGGCAGGTATGCGATTTTGAGCCTGGAGTCAAAATGAATTTTGGACATCCGGTCCGCGATGCCGCTTTCCGGAAGGCCGTAGGTCCTCAAAGTTTTGACTGCGAGGGATTTTTTGTCAGAAGCCAGCTCGCGCAGCCGGGGGATGACAAAATCATCAACCATTTTTTTGAACTCCCCCGGCACTCCCGGGAGAAAGAGAAAGAAATGATTTTGGAACTTGGCTTCGATTCCAGGCGCGGTGCCGAGCGGGTTGGGGATGATTTTCGCGCCTTTTGGAATCAGGGCCTGCTTTTTATTGGCCGCGGGCGTGGCGAGGTTTCGGAGCTTGAACCGCAGGTCAATTTTTTCCATGATTTCAGGAGCGAATTCAAGCTCCAGGCCCGCATATTTGGCAAAGACTTCAATGGTGAGGTCATCCGGAGTGGGGCCGAGACCGCCGCTAACAATAATGGTTTCCGAGTCTTGTTGCAGGAAATTGAACGCCGTGATTATTTCCTGCGCGTCATCCCCGGCCAGGAGCATGAATTTCATTTCCAGGCCCGAGAGCGAGAGCTGGTCCGCAAGATATTTGCCGTTGGCTTCAGCCACTCTGCCGGAGAGCAGCTCGTCGCCGATGGCGAGGAAGGATATTTTCATTTCAGCTCCAGGGAGTGAGCAGCCGGATTAGCTGCATGATGATATTGGCAAAAACCCCGGCCGCAACATCATCCATCACCACGGCCCAGCCGCGCCTTGCGGCGCGGTCAAAATAACTCGCCGGCCAGATTTTCACGATGTCGAAAAAGCGGAAGAGCACAAAGCCCAGGAGCAGATATTTCCAACTCGAAGAAAAGCTGACCATGGTGACAAGGTATCCCGCCACCTCGTCAATCACCACCACCTGCGGGTCGCGCGTGAGCAAAATCTGCTCCGCCTGGTCCGCGAGCCAGAAGGAAACCAGGGTGAGCGCGACCAGAATGGGGATGAATATCCAGAGGCTTATCCGCCCCAGAAAAAAATAAAGCGCAACTCCAAGCAAAGTTCCAAAAGTGCCGGGCACCAAAGGCGCATACCCCAGCCCCAGCCCAGTCGCGAAAAACAAAATTATTTTATTCCGCATCGCTTTCCTAATTTATCATTGAGCTGATGCATGTCAAGAATATTGGAGATTTTGTCATTGAAGGGCGAGCCGCCGGCTCGCCCGTACACTGGCTATTGTCTGTAGTCATCAACTACATTTCGCAAATGCTTGGCATCGATGACAGTTCATTCATGCTCACTATCTTTCCAAGTCATTGATGACATGCACGGGCACGGACCCGGCCTCCAGGCACCAGACATCGAGGGTGGGGTCGTCGTCCAGTTGTCCGACCGCGCAGAAGTTGTACCCGCTTTCAGAAATGTAAGGCTCGACATTTTTGGGCAGCTTGAAGGTCTTGTCCTTGGGCTGATAGGATTTTTCCGGGCTGATGAAATAGGCATAGTATTTCTGGTTTCGAAGCTCGTATCCCATATCTTCAAACGAGGTTGCGAACACGCGGTTGTGCGCGTAATAGATGGTCTGGGCCCGGCTGAAGGTGACCAGGTTCCAGCGGGCTTCTTCAGAAGAGGGTTTTTGGAGAAAGAAGCCGGCAATCTTTTCCACGAAAAATCCGAACACGATGAGGAATCCGAAGGCGCTGACCACCACGATGGACAGCGCGGTGGTTCTGCCGAACTTATGCTGGAGGAGTATAAACAGGCCTAGGAGTCCGGCCACGGTTCCGGCCAGGATGAAAAGGATAAGCCCGGCCAGGGCCGAGAGCAGGGATATAATGGCAAGGACAATTGCAAAAGCGGAGATGAGCTTTATTCTGCCCGGGCCGTGCAACTGGTTCTTGACCAGGGCGAACGCGGAAAGCCCGAGCGCGACCAGCGCGGGTATGGCCGCAATCCAGACTTTGTGCGAGGCCAGATTGAACACCATGGTGAGCACTGCCACAATGAGCGCTCCGAGAGAGATGCCGAGAATTTGAGGGTCAAGCGGGACCACCTCGGGCGACTCGGTTTCTTCAGGCGCTGCGGCTGCGGCTGCCGCGGGCTTGCGCAAGAGCCGGGTCCCGCAAAAGGCGCAAAAAGATTTTCCCGCAGGAACTTCCTTGCCGCAGTTCGGGCAATGCTTGTCATCAATTGGCGGCGCCGCAGCTCGAGCAGGCGCCGGCGGCGCTTTTTGCTCCGGCTGGCCAGGCCCTGGCGGTTCCGAAATTTTATCCGCAGGCTTCACGGAAGGCTCTTGAAGATGCGTGATGGAGATGGTCTTGCCGCAGTTCGGGCACTTGCTCGCGCCCTTGAGTATTTCCTTGCCGCAATGCGGGCAGCTCGATTTGGGCTTGGCCGCGGCTGCCGCAGGAGACGCTAATGGAGAAATCACGGTTCCGCAGGCCGCGCATTTGTAAGCGCCTTTCCTGACCTGCAGGCCGCACTTGGGGCACTTGACGGTCCCGGCCTGGGAATCAGACGGCGCGGGCTTGATTCCTGCGAGCGGCTTTCCGCACTTGCCGCACTTGTATGCGCCCTTGAGCACCTCCTGGCCGCAGTGCGGGCATTTAACTTTTTCCAGCGGAGGCAGACCCATAAGTATATTTTTGCATATCGGCCTTGGCCGGTCAATATTGGATAGAGCCTTTTTCCCGGGCGCCATAAATTCTCCAAATCCCGGATTGGACATCACGGCTTTTGCCGCGCTTAACCGCGATTGTTCAGGTGCTGCAAATTCGGTAAAATCTCTGGAGATGGACGATTTCAGCTATTGCCAGCCGGCCTGCCCAAGCTCCTCTTGCGGGGCGTGCTGCGGGATGTATAACTGGCGCGGCCATTCGCGGGCCTTGGTGGAGGAGGTGCTCTGGCTCCAGACCAATGCTTTCCTCAACTCGGGCCGGAGCCAGGCTGACTTGGCGCGGCTGAAAGAGGAGATTTCGAAAAAGAGGCCTGCGGCCAGGTACCCCGTGATTCACAACTGCGAGTTTGTGGGATTCATCAACGCCGGGCAAAGGGTTGGATGCCTTTTGCATCCCGGGCTGAACCGCGGCCAGAACCTGCGCGGCATTTCGCATCACGGCCGCGAGAGCTGCGACGAGGCGCGATGCACGGCCTATTCTTATTTGAGCGAGGCCGAGGCCAGGCTCGTGGCCCGGGCCGCGGAGGACTGGTATCTTTACGGCTTGTGCATCACGGACCTGGACCTGGTGAGGGAATTTTTCGAGCTGGCGAGCGGAAAACTTTTTGAGGAATTCAAGCCCGAGAAGATTCTGCAGAGCGCGGAGCTGCTGGGGATTTTTCAAGGCTATTTGCGTTTGAAGGAAAGCTGGCCCTATGCTCGGAACCCCAACCGGTTCGGCAAATACTATTTCGTGGGCAGCGATTACCCGATTTATAAAATCGATTATGCGGCGCTGGGCAGGGAGGAGAGCGGGTATGACCGGATTTTGAATTCGCTCGGCTCGGAGTTCAGGACCCGGGGCGAGCTTTTGGCCGCAGAGGAATCGCTGGAGGCAATTTTTGAAAAATTGGCCGGGGCCTATCCTCATGCGGCATAGAATTTACTGGCTGGCCTTTCTCGCGCTCTATTTCCTGGCCTATGCCTCGATTTTTCCGGGCAGGTTCCATTACGATGATTTCCATTCCATCCGCGACAACTCCTGGCTGACCAGCGTTTCCAACATCCCGAAATTTTTCGCGAACCCCGTCTATTTTTCCAAGACCCCGCGCGCGGCCATGTATCGTCCGGTGTTGCTTTTGAGCTACGCCCTTGACTACCAGGTTTTCGGATGGCGCGCCTGGGGCTGGCATCTCACCAATTTGCTCTTGCACCTGGTTAATGCGCTTCTGGTCTATGCCCTGGTCAGAAAGACTTTGGGCCGGAGACGGCTCGCCTGGATTGCGAGCCTGCTTTTCGCGCTCCAGCCGATTGCCGGCGAGAACATAAATTACATCAACTGCCGGTCATCCATCCTGCTCACGACTTTTTTGCTCGCGGGTCTGCTCTGCGTCTGGAGGCTGATGCAGGAAAAGGCCGCTGGGGTTTGGTGGATGGTCCTCGCCTGCCTGTTTTATGCGCTGGCGCTTTTGACCAAGGACAGCGGCGCGGTTTTTCCGGGAATGGCTTTGCTTTATTTCTGGATTTTTTCCAGGGAGCAGACCCGGCAGAAATTTTTGCGGTCCGCGGCCTTGCTTCTGCCCATGGCCGTCATCCTTGCCGGCTATTTGTTTTTGCGGAACGAATTTTTCGAAAGTGTTTTCACCGGCGCAAGTTTGCCGAGGTCCCGGCTGGACAATTTGTTCACGGAGCTTAAGTCCTATTTCTGGTATTTCGGTCTTTATTTATGGCCAAGCGGTTTGAGCCTTGAGCACGGCTTCCGGGTTGAACGCGAATTTTCCGGCGCGCTCGTGCTCTTGAGCGCGGCCGGCCTGGCCGCGCTCGCGGCCATGGCCGGGTATGCTCTTTTCCGTCCCCGGAGCAGAATGGCAGTGCCGGGATTTTTCATTGGATGCTATATCCTGGCGCTCTTGCCGACCGCAAGCATCATCCCGCTCAATGTGCTGGTGAGCGAGCGGGCGCTTTACCCTGCGCTGTTCGCGCTCGCTTCCCTCGGCGCGCTTTTTATCGGTTATGTGATGGGGAAGAATCGCAGCGCGGGGATTTTTGCGCTCGCGCTCATCCTGGTTTTTTATGGCGCTATTATTTTTTCACGGAGCAGGGCCTGGCAGAGCGAATCGGAGATATGGAAAGGCGCTTATGAGAATGCGCCGGACAATGCGCGCGTGCTGGCCGAGCTGGGCAGGCAGTATTTTGCCCGGGGCGACTTGGACAAGGCCCTGCGCTACAGCTTGAAGTCGGATGAGCTGGCCTCGGGCCAGGCGCCCACCCTGTTCAACCTCGCAACCATTTACATGGATTTCGGCGAGCTGGCAAGGGCGGAGAAATATTTCAAGCAGGGTCTGGAAGAGGATGCGGGAGATGTGGAGGCGCGGGTGAATTTGGCCGCGGTCTACAAGGCCGAGGGCAAGATGGAGGCTGCGGTTCACGAGCTTAAGCAGGCGCTGGCGCTGGACCCGGAAAACAGCCTGGCGCACAGCAACCTCGGAGATGTCTGTTTCAACCTGGGCAAGATGGCCGAGGCTGAAGCCGAGTTGCGCAAGGCTTTGGCCATAAATCCCAAGCTGGAGCTGGCCAATTTCAATTTCGGAATTCTCTTGGCCGGCCGCGGAGATGACAGTCAGGCTTTGGGTTATTTTGAGAAAGCCTATGAGCAGAACGCGGGCAATGCGGATTATGCGCTCTGGGCCGCAATCATGGAGATAAGATTGAACAAGCCGCAAGACGCGGAAAAATGGGCGGGCAAGGCCCTGTCCCTCGACCCCGGCTATGACCGCGCCTGGTATTACCTGGGCATTGCCCAGAAGCAGCAGGGCCGATACCCGGAGGCGCGGCGGTCCCTTGCCAACGCGGAAAAATTCGACCGCCAGTCCGACCCCAAACTAACCGCAGCCATCAAAAATCTGCTGAAAGAGCTTAAGAAAAAATAATTGAGCGCGCCCAATAATTGTGTTAAGCTTTAAAACTGAAAATGAAATACGGGATGATTTACTCGCACGATTTCAACAAATTCAGCTACGGCCATACCCATCCCTTCAACCTGGCCCGGGGCGAGCGCTTCTACCAGCTTCTGGAGCGGAACCAGCTTTTGTCCAATCCGGAGATTGATTTGCTCAAGCCGGCGCCGATTCCGGAGGAGCTGCTGCTGGTGGCGCACAGCCCATCGTATCTGCGGGCCTTGAAGGATGCGGACAACGGCGAGTTCAAAGTGGAGATGCTTAAATACGGATTGGGCAGCCAGGACTGCCCGGTTTTTTCAGGCGTGTATCAATTTTGCCGGCTGGCCGCAGGCGCGACTTTTGAGGCTGCGTTCCAGGCCCTGGAGGGCGGGTATAATTTTATTTTCAATCCGGTGGGAGGGTTTCATCATTGCAAGCGGTCGTTTGCCGAGGGCTTCTGCTATGTGAACGACATCAACTTGGCGGCAAGGCTGATTCTGCTCCAGGGATACAAGGTCGCGTACATTGACTTTGACGCTCACCACGGGAACGGTGTGCAGGACGAGTTTTACGAGGACAAGAACCTGCTTTTCATTTCCTTCCACGAAAACGGCAAATACCTTTATCCCGGCACCGGGTTTGAAAACGAGCTGGGTCAGGGGCCGGGCGCGGGCAAAAAGGTCAATATTCCGATGGAACCGTCCGCGGATGACGAGGTGTTCCTTTATTTATACCAGGAACTGGTGCCGCCTCTGCTGGACGCTTTCCAGCCCGATTTCGGAATTGTGCTCTTCGGCGTGGATTCGGTCATCTCCGACCCGCTCACTCATCTTCATTTGACCAACAACTCTCTCGCGGAAGCGGCCGCGGATTTGAAAAAGCGCTTCAAGCACTGGATAGGCCTGGGCGCAGGCGGCTACAACCTTGAGGCCACGGCTCGCACCTGGGCGCTTATCTGGGCGGTGCTCACGGACCAGGACGCGGAAACGGATTTGTCCATGCTGGGCGGGGTGTTCCTGGCCAGCGCGGAAATGGGCGTGGGCGGCTTCCGGGACCTGCGCAGCTTCAGCAGCGGCCCGGAAAAAGAAAGCGCCATGGCCGAGGCGCGAAGGGTTGTGAGATATATCAAGCATGAGGCTCTGCCCAAGGTGGGTGCGAAATGACAAAATGGCGCGAGGCGTATAAATCCAAGGTTATGAGTCCGGAGCAAGCCATCAACCAGATTCGACCGGGTTCGCATATTTTCGTGGGCACGGCCTGCGGGGAGCCGCAGGCGCTCACGCGCGCGCTGGGCGAGAAGGGGGAGCGGATTGAGGATGCGGAGCTGTTTCATTTTGTGACCTTGAGCCAGGCGCCGTATGCGCAGGCGCAGTTTGCTTACCGGTTCCGGCCCAACACCTTTTTCATCGGCCCGGGTGTGCGCGATGCCGTGGCCGAGGGCAGGGCGGATTACATCCCGATGATGTTGAGCGAGATACCGGCTCTGATCAAGTCCGGCAGGATTGAGGTTGATGTGGTGCTGCTCCAGGTCTCTCCGCCGGACGACCACGGATACTGCTCGCTGGGGGTGAGCGTGGACATCACCAAGGCGTCAGCCGAGGCCGCGAGCCTGGTGATTGCCCAGGTCAATTCGCGCATGCCGCGCACCCTGGGCGACAGCTTCATCCACATCGATGACATTGACCTGGTGGTGGAGGCGGAGGAGCAGGTGCTGGAATACTCCTACCCGGAGCCGGACCAGGTTCATCTCAAGCTCGCGGAGAATGTGGCCAAGCTGGTGGAGAACGAGTCAACCATTGAAATGGGCATCGGCATCATCCCCAGCCTGGTGCCGCGGTTTCTCGAAGACCGCAAGGACCTGGGCATTCACACCGAGACTTTTTCCGAGGGATTGATCGACCTGGTCGCGAAGGGGGTAATCACCGGCAGGAAGAAGGCCATCCATGAAGGAAAGATTATCGCCAGTTTTGCCATGGGCACGCAAAGACTCTATGACCTGATTAACAACAATCCTATGTTCGAGTTC
>Ga0315282_10012760_pt1 | contig 12805 bp, 11 predicted proteins | sample YL17G07_20_MG_FD_203693 | JGI IMG/M metagenome (GOLD analysis project Ga0315282, IMG submission 203693) | Sediment microbial communities from Yellowstone Lake, YNP, Wyoming, USA - YL17G07_20 | ecosystem: Environmental > Aquatic > Freshwater > Lake > Sediment | place: USA: Wyoming | collected... | reverse complement strand
CGAAGGTTTCGGCCGGGATCAGCACCTGCTTGAGCTGATCGCGAAATCCCTCGATCGTCGCCCGGTGATAAATGTTGTCCAGAACCCGCTTCTCGAATCCCGAGTAGGTCTGAACTGCATACCATTTTGCTGCCATGATTGCTCACTTCCATCCGAAGTTCATGGGTGTCGTCTCGAACCTACGACTAACTCGCGGTGAGCCGTAAGATTGAGTCGAGAATCACGGAAAGAATACGATCCTCGATTCCGATGGCGATGGTCAGAATGATGATGCTGACCATGACGACGAATGTTGCTCCGTAAACTTCTTGTTTGCTCGGCCAGACGACCTTCTGCATTTCGACGCGGACTTCTTTGAGGAAAATAACCGTCTTTTCCCAGCCCCGCATCAGGGCCTCGCGGGAATGATAAGCCAAGGCGGCCAGACCGCCCAGGATCAGGACTGTAACCACCAGCTGGATCATTCCTCGTGTCACCCGATGCGCCCCCTGTATGCTAAGAATGAGGTCTGGCAGACCAGGAGGGACTCGAACCCCCAACCCTCGGTTTTGGAGACCGATGCTCTACCACTTGAGCTACTGGTCTGCATTCACGACGATTGGACAAAGGGAAAAGCTCCGGGAGTATCGTTGGCTCCCAGATTGACGAAGAAAAACACTCAACTCCACGCGTTCGCACGTGTCTAGAAAGGAACATTTATCCTTTACACCGAGGAATTGTCAAGGGCTAATTTGGCGTAGGATGGAGCTTTTTGGCACAAAAATAGCTTGCCATGCCAAGCGGTAAGTGGCGTATCCTCAACCTTCTGTGTGGCGTGGAGCCCACGACCAGAATCGAACTGGTGACCTCATGCTTACCATGCATGTGCTCTACCGAACTGAGCTACGTGGGCTTTTGCCGGGCCTTCCCGCTCGCATTCGACCGTCTTTCTTCCTTTCCCCTTTCCCGTCTGTCAAGGGCAAACTCGCCTCCTCCCCCAAGAGGAACGCTGGCGGGCCGCTGGCGTTCCTTTTGGGGAAATCTGCTTGACCGTCCCATTTCCACCAGCCCACTATCCACGGTGATGAGTCAAATGGTTTTGTACGGCGATTCTCGGTACACGACGCGACCTCCCGCGACGGCGGCCGCGCCGGCCAGGAGGCAGAAGCGATGAAGACCTTTCCCACGGCACCACTGAGCCGTCGAGCGGCAACGGCCCTGTTCTGTGCAATGCTCCTACTCAGCGGCCCCGCCTGGGCACAGTTCCCGGGTGACTTCTCGAAGTTTGGAAGAGGGGGCGGAGGATTCGAAGGCTTCGAGAATACCGCCATCGAGTACATCCAATCCTTTGATGGCGACGGCGACGGCCTGATCAGCCAGGCCGAATTCCTCAAGGCCTTCGAGACGATGTTTCGGATCATGGACGTGTCGGGCGATGGCAAGCTCGATGCTGAGGAGCTGCGGCGCGATCCGGCCCGGGTCTATGGCGAGCGGTCACGCTGGGCGGCGCAGATCATCGAGCGCTATGACGTTGACGGAGATGGGAAACTCTCGGCCTCCGAAGCGCCGTTTGGGCCGCTGGCCTTCGAGCGTGCCGACGCCAACAAGGATAAGTTTGTGGATCGGCACGAGCTGACGCAGTTCTCCTTCGATCTGGCGCTGCTTTCCGATGCCCTGAGAGTGGCGGACAATCCGGCCCGGGTGGCCCAGGCTTTTCTGAAAAAGTACGACAAGAACAACGACGGCAAAATCGCTCCGGATGAATTCGAGTGGGGACCTGACTTTTTCGCCCAGTTCGACCGGAACGGCAACGGCTCCCTCGACGCTGAAGAGCTGGGGCGCATGCCCGGCCTGCCGCCCAGCCCCAAGACCCAGGCCCGAGACCTGATCCGCCAGCGCGACAAGGACAATGACGGGAAGCTCTCCCCGGCAGAGTTTGCCGATGCGCCCGAGCGTTTCCATGCCGCCGACCTGAACGCCGATGGCTTTCTTTCGCTTGAGGAACTCACGGCGATGATTCAGCAATCGTTCGGCAAAGGTGCCAAGGAGGGTCGGGGAAGGCGTCTCGATGTTCCCCCGCCGCCGGGTCAGCCAATGCCCAATCCGGGCGTCGGCAAGCCTGGCGCGGTGGCCCCAATGCCCGTGCCGCTGGTGCCAAAACCTGGGGCACCGATTCCTCTTCCGATGGGCGCTCCTGCACCTGGGAAGCAGCCGGTCCCGCCACCTATGCCTCCCACAACGGTGGCCCCGTGAGCGAGGGTTGAGCAGGCTGAAGGAGTCGCGGCAACACGACCGTCCACAGGCAAAAAGGATTGATAAGTAATGACTCGTCGAGTTTTAGAAGTAAGCAGATGGCGTGGCGCGATGTTGGCCGGCGCGGCACTCCTCTGCCTGACTCTTGGTACATTTTCCTGCCGCGTCGCCCCCCCTGTCAGCCCCAAGGCTTCGGGTGCAGGTGCGGTCGTTTCCGACAAGATTCTTCCACGCCAGGTTCCGGGCGGCATTTCACTCCTTGGGAAAGTTGAGCAGTATGGGCCCAAGGACCTTTGGCAAAAGATTGACGGGGCGGCCGACCTGTTTATTTCTTATGGGTTCAAACGGCTTTTGACCGCAACCTTCGCTCGTTCGGGATCGCCCCAACTCGAGGTCTCGCTTTATGACATGGGAAGCGACCTGAACGCCATGGGTGTCTATCTCCAGGAACGCTCGGAAGGCGAGAAGGCAGCCATCGGTTGGGAGGGCTATAAGAGCGGCGACGGCCTGTTCTTTCACAAGGGCCCATACTACGTGAAGATCATTGATGTGACAAAAGATGGCACGGCCGGTGCGGCTGCGACTGATCTTGCTCGAGAGATTGACAAGGCCATCAATGTCAAGCGCCAGACCCTCGCCGAAATGGAGGTTTTCCCCACCGAGGGGTTGGTGCCCGATTCGATTCTCTACGAGCACCGCGATGCGATGGGGCACGGTTTTCTCCAGCGCGTGTTCAGGGCGAACTACACGATCGGCGGCAAGACGGCGACCTTGTTCTACTGCCGGCAGGCGGGTGCGGACCAGTTGCTCGCCAAGTATCGCGACTATGCCAAGGAGTTCGGCAAGATCGAGCGCGAATGGCAGGACGGCGACCTGCGGTTCTTGTCGCTGACGGCGTTCAATAACCCGGAGCTAATCTTCACCCGGGGCAACGTATTCGGCGGCGTGGTAGGCTGTCCTGACCAGGCGGCGACGCTGCGCTTGATTCGGGCTTTGCTCAAGAATGTTGATCGTCAGCTTTCACGGTAGGACAGGTCGGCAGCCTGTCCGATTCGGTTCAACAGTTGTCTGGATCCATTCCGAGAGGTTGCCAACCTGTCCTACTCGATCCGCCGCTTCAAAGCACTGGCGAGGCCGCCGGCGTTCCTTCACTCGAAAAGATCGAGTTGCTCGGCGTCGTCGCGGGTGACGAGCTCGCTGACACCGACGCCGACCAGGCGAATGGGTCGGCGGCCGGCTTGGGTTCGTTCGAGTAACGCAACTGCCGTGTTAAAGATTGTTTCGGCGTTGCTGAAGGCGTTGTCGAGATGGCGGCTGCGCGTGACGGTCGTGAAGTCATCGTACTTGACCTTGAGCCCGACCGACCAGGCGCGCATGCCCCGCGCCGTCAGACGCCGCGCCACCGATTCACTGTGCTCGCGCATCGTGCGCTCAATCTGCTCGAGGTCGGTTGTGTCGCGCCCGAAGGTGCTCTCGCGGCTGAACGACTTGGGCGCGCGATAGGTGACCACCGGCCGCTTGTCTGCCCCGCGGGCAAACTCGTAGAGCCGTCCGCCCGGCTTGCCGAACAGCCGTTCGAGCTCTTCGCGCGACAGACGCCGCAACTCCGCAATCTTTCGAATTCCCAGTGGGTGGAGTTTGTGCTGTGTGACCGGCCCGAGGCCCGGGATCTTCTCGACGGGCAGATCGGCCAGGAAACCTTCGACCTGTTCGGGCTCGATCACCACCAGGCCGTCGGGTTTCTGGAGGTCCGAGGCGATCTTGGCGAGGAACTTGTTGGGTGCAATCCCGACCGACGCCGTCAGGCCCACCTCGTCGCGGATGCGCTGTTTGAGGCGGCGCGCCAATTCGACCGGCGAAGAGATGCCGAGCTTGTTCTCGGTCACGTCGAGATAGCATTCATCCACCGAAACCGGTTCAACGAGGTCGGTGAACTCCTGGATCAGACCGAAGATGCAGCGCGAGACCTGGTGATAGCGGTCCATGCGCGGGCGGAGAAAAACCCCCTTTTTGCAGAGCACGTGCGCCTGCTGCGTCGGCATGGCCGCATGGACGCGAAACCGGCGGGCTTCGTAGCTGGCCGAGCACACCACGCCGCGCGCCGTCAGTCCGGCCACGATCACCGGCTGACCGCGCAGCGAGGGATTGTCGAGCACTTCGACCGATGCATAGAAGGCGTCCATGTCGAGGTGCATGATCGAGCGGCCCGTGTCGTCCATGGTGCGTCACTTTGGGATGTGGCAGTTCGACGCCGCGCAGGTTTTTTCTGCGAGCGATATTCTTGGGAAAAAGGCGGGACGGTGTCAAGCGGCGGCAAGCGGTTTGTGGTTCCTGTTTTGGCGGGGTTTTTCGCCGCCTGAAAGGCAGAACTCCGAACGGAAGTTGCCTGAAAGGCGGGACTCCAAACGATCAGTCGTTGGTTTGCACTCTGTCGAGAATCGCTTTCAGCCGCTCCACGAAGCGATCCTCGCCAAATTCGCGGGCGCGCTCCTTCTGCTTGCCGATCACGCGGGTGCGCAAGTCTTCGTCGCTCACCAGCAAATGCGCCATCTCGGCAACCTCATCGAACCGTTTCTGCCGAACGAGGACACCGGCATCGCCCATCGTCTCGGCGACGGCGGCGCACTTGTAGGCGATGACCGGCACGCCGAGATACATGCTCTCCAGCAGCGGGAGGCAAAAGCCTTCATGCTCGCTCATGCAAAGGTAGACGTCGGCGATCCGATAGTGGCCGAGCAACTCGCGGAAGCGTACCTTGCCCGTGAAGAGAACGTTGGGGAGGTTGACGAGGCGGCAGAACTGAAGGAGTTGCTCCTGGTAGCGTTCCGTTCCCTTGGGGTCGCCGACGACGAACAGGCGCGACCGGGGATTGATATACTCGTGGTAGTGGCGGAAGACCTTGATCACGTCCTCGATTTTTTTGTGGGGAGAAATCCGGCTCACCGTCAGGAAGTTCACCGCGCCGTCGCGATACTTCTTCACGACCCCGCGCCTGGGCGGCTTGTCGAAACTGGCGAAGTCGAGCGTGAGCGGCAGGACGTCGGTTTTGCGAAAGCCCAGTTCGACCAGTTGCGCGCGGTTGAATTCCGAGTCTCCGACGGCGAGGCGCGGCAGATCGGCCAGCGACTTGAGATCTTCGAGCGCGGCGAAGGATTGGGCGGCGAGGCGAGCGTCGGTCTCAGCGGTCAGAGCGGGCGGCGTGACGTTGTGATAGATCAGCAGGAGGCGGCCGGCCAGATCGCGCACCGTCCGCGTGAGCTCCGACGCGGCCGAATAGTGGTAGATCCAGATCGCATCCGGATCACCGCCACGTCGGTGGATTGCGGAGAGAGACTCGGCGTGGGAGCGCAGTTTGGGATGGACGAACCGGGCGAAGATCAGCGAGTCGTGGCCCAGGCTGGACAGAATGCGGCGCAGGAGGATGGCGTAGTTGCTGATGGCGTCGCCGTACTCGAGATTCGGCAGGATTTGATGGACGACGGCCACGGATGGATTCACCTCGACCCGCAAAAGGGAAGAATTGCGGATTTCGGATTGCGGAATGAACAGACCGTGAGCGATTTTGGATTTTGGATTGTGAATGGTGGGATGGAGAGACCGTGAACGCACTGGACGGTTGCGAATGCGAACTCGGTTTCTCCGCCGTCAGGGTCTGCGATCAAAGTCTCGGGCCTGAAATCCAGAATGGTCCACGCTCACGCGCGCGGAAGCGCTGACGAGCTTTTCATTCTGCAATCCGCAATTCATCTCTTCAGCAGCGATTCCACTTTTTTTCGCAGCTCTTCGTTTTCGGCTTTCAGTTGCGCGATTTTCTGGTTCAGCTCCGTAAGCACGGCCAGCGTTTCGGCGTTGAAATGATTTTGCCGGGCGAAAAGGCCGTCGGTGTACTTCCGGACACAGAACCGGCTCAGGCGTTTGACCAGCTTGATGGCGAACCCCATGAACGTTCGATGGGAACTGATCGGCTCGCCCTCCAGGTCAATCCGCGCCACGTACTGCAACAGCGCGAGATGGTCGGGGATGTTTTTGCTCGACTCGTCCAGCCCGAGGAGATTCACGCCCTGAGCCAGGAGCACGTCTTCGCGATAGCTGCGCGACCGTTTTTTCTCGGCGATGTTCTGCCGGATGCGCGTCATGATCTCTTCGATGTTGATTGCCGGGTCGCGGATTTCGAGGGAGTGGCCGGAGAACGGGCCTCGGGAGGTACCTAGAACCGCAGCAGGAGCAGCAACGTCAGCCATGGGCATCACCTCATCAACAGGATCGTCGGCATCGCTTGCCGCCATGAGCTCATCGCGCTTTGACCCCTATCCATTTGGGGGTCGGCTGTCAACCAGATGTTTCACGCTTTGGCGCCTGGCGGAGGGGTAGGACAGGTTGGCAACCGGTCCCACGCACAGTCGTGTAGCGTGCGTTAAGACGCGCTTGTTTGGTCAGTCTCGGCGGTTGCGGCGGTTTTTGTATCTTGAGGCTGAGCGGCAAGGGTGTGATGCTGAGGCCGCAGGTGGGCCAGGAGAACGATGGCGATGCCGATGCAGATACACGAATCGGCCACGTTGAACGTCGGCCAGTGAATCCGGTAATACCAATGGGCGTCAATGAAGTCCACGACGTAGGTGTGGAGGACAAAACCGCCCCGGAACAGCCGATCGAGGAGGTTGCCCATCGCACCGCCCAGGATCAGGCCGAACCCAAAGCGGGCGAGTTTTTCGCCGAGGGGAACGGTGTGGGCCCACCACAGGATAATGCCCAAAGCGGCAAGGGACAGGAGCGTCAGCAATTGTGGGTGGTGGTGGAGCAGCCCGGCCGCCCCGCCCTGGTTTGTCGCCCAGGCCAATTGCAGGAAGTTCGGGATAATGGTAATCGCGCGGTTGGGATCGGGGCTTAAAGCTCGCACCGCCCACAGTTTGGTCAGCTGATCGAGGACGATTACAACTGCGGCAATCCACCAAATCATATAGGCCCTTTAGATTCTTTCGTCCAGGAATCTAGCCATTTTGCGAAGATCTTCTCCCGTGGACGAAGTGGACGACATGGACGAAGTGGACGACATGGACGATGTGGACGAAGTGGACGACATGGACGACATGGACGACATGGACGGGATGGACTTTTTCCGGTGCATGAGCGGATGTCCACGACTCTCACGCCTCTTTGGGTTGCGGCCAGAGGCCGCCTTAGATTTTTCCCTGCTCCTTGAGCTGTGAGCAGGGAACGCAGAACTTCGCGGATGGCTTGACTTTGAGCCGTTTCAGGCTGATCGGCCCCTCACAGTGTCGGCAGTTCCCAAAGCCGGGGCGGTTGATCCGTTGAAGCGCCTCTTCGATCTCGGCGAGCCGTTCGGCCTGAAGCTGACGCTGGGCCAACGTGGTTTCGACCACCTGGTTTTCCGAGGCATATTCGGCCAGGTGGATCGAGTAGCCGGGAACGGGCTCGTTGGCGTCGGTTGGGCCGGTCAGCGAGGCGGTTTCATCGAGCGCCGCCAGCTGGGCGATCAAGCGCTGGCGCTCTTCCTCGAGAGCCCGCCGCAGCTCGTCAACGTCCTTTTTCCGCAGAACGATTTTCTTGGGCGGGCCGACGGGCTTCTCCGGCGTCAGGCTCGCGGGTTGTGCCGCCGGCCGTCGGACGAAGCGAGGCGCTGTGACGAGGTTTTCCTGCTTGGCTTTCTTGGGCGCTTTGATCAGGAAACCCTCTTTGCGCGGAGCGGGTTCTTCTTTCTTCGCCTTTAACGCGAGGAGTTTTTCGACCGCCCGCGAACGCTTTTCCATCACCTGGGCTACCGGCGGTGAGACCTGGCCTTTGGCGGCCGCTTTCTTCCGACGGGGTGCGGCCGCAGGGGCAGCCCGACGCGGGCGACGTTCCGCCGTCTTCGGCTTGCGGGCCGCCGGTTTGCGGGGCGACGTCGCCTTCACTGCCGCCTTCTTGGGACGGCGCAGCGGCAGTTTCGACGCCTTTGGTTTTGAAGCTTGCGGTTTCTTCGTCCGCGCGGATTTCGTTCTGGATTTGGCGGCTTTCTTGCCCATTAGCCAATCCTCCCAATGACATTGGAACAACGCGCGCAAAGGCTTGTTCCTTCGGAGTTCTTCCCAACCGACTCGCGGTGTTGCCAGCAACGCGCGCACTTGGGATAAGGCGAGCGGAGGACCTGGACGGTGACCTGGTCGCCGCACAGGGTGCCTTCGCCCTCGGCCGGCGGTTCGGCAACGAGCTCGCTGCCCGAGGTGATGAGCCATTCATTCAGTGTTGCCCGGTAATGTTCGAGCAGCCGGCGAATCTCGTTGTTGTGCGGGTAGAGCCGCACGTGTGCGTCGAGCGAATGACCGATCTCTTTCGTCCGACGCGCCGCTTCGAGTCCCCGCGAAACCTCGGAGCGGATTTCGAGCAGTTGATGCCATCGAGCCGCCCGCTCGGGCACGCTCCACTCGGGCCGTGCTGGTGGAAAGTCGGTCAGATGAACACTGGGTATTCCCCTGTTGAAGTACTGCCAGGCCTCGTCGGTGGTGTACACCAGGATCGGCGCCAGCATTCGCAGGAGCGAATCGAGGACGTGCGAGAGCACGGTCTGAACCGACCGCCGTTCGCGATCTCCCGGCGCCTGACAATACAGCCGGTCTTTGACGATGTCGAGATAGATCGCGCTCATCTCGACTGCGCAAAAGCCGTGCACGAGATGGAAAATCTTATGGAACTCGAATTCATCATAGGCCTGCCGGACGCGCTCGATCAAGCCGGCCAGCTCGTGGAGCGCCCAGCGATCCATCTGCTCGAGTTCCTCGCAGGCCAGCGCATCCTGGGTGGGATCGAAGTCCCACAGGTTGCCCAGGAGGAACTTGAACGTGTTGCGGACTCGGCGGTAAGCATCCGCCATGCGTTCCAGGATCTGGAAGGAAAACTTGATGTCGTTGCGATAGTCTTCGGAGATGACCCACAGTCGCAGGACGTCGGCGCCGAGCTGCTTGATCACGTCGCGCGGATCCACGACGTTGCCGCGCGATTTGTGCATCGCCTCGCCCTTCTCGTCCACCGTGAAGCCGTGGGTCAGGACCGTCTTGAAGGGCGCGCGGTTGCGTGTCCCCACGCCGATCAGGAGCGAGGCCTGGAACCAGCCCCGATGCTGGTCGCTGCCTTCGAGATAGAGATTGGCGGGGGAACCGAGCCGCGGGTCTTTTTCCAGGAAGGCGATGTGGCTGGCGCCCGAATCGAACCAGACGTCGAGGATGTCGCGCCCGGGTTCGAGGTCGCGGCCGCCGCACTTGGGGCACTTCCATCCCTCGGGCAGGAAATCCCCGATCGGCCGCTCAAACCAGGCGTTGGTCCCTTCTTTGGCCACGATTTCGATCAGGCGGCCGATCACGGCGACGTCGAGGGTCGCTTCGCCGCACGGCCGACAATGCACCGCCGGGATCGGCACGCCCCACGATCTCTGGCGCGACAGGCACCATTCGGGCCGCAGCTGCACCATGTTGTAAATCCGGTCGCGGCCCCACGCCGGAACCCACTTGACCTCGCGATCAATGATCTCCAGCGCCCGCTCGCGTACGCCTTTGGACAAATCCATGAACCACTGAGACGTGGCGCGATAGATGATCGGTTTGTGCGATCGCCAACTGTGTGGATACTGGTGGCGCAACGGCGAATGGCCAACCAGCAGCCCCTTTTCCTTCAGGTGGCGAATGATCGGCACGTTGGCGTCCCAGACGAACATTCCCTCCATCAGCGGGAACTCGTGGGTGAAACAACCGTTTTCGTCCACGGGAACGAAAATCGGCAGGCCGTATTCCTTGGCCACCAGGTAGTCTTCCATGCCGTGGCCCGGCGCCGTGTGGACGCAGCCCGTTCCCTGTTCGAGCGTCACGTGGGGGCCGAGGACGACGAGCGATTGTTTGCCTTCGATCAGCGGGTGAGCGCAGTGCAGTCCCTCGAACTCGGCGCCCTTGTGGTTGCTGATGATTTGCGGCGTGGGCAGTCCGCAGGCCTCGCAAAAGCCCGTCAGCAGGTAGGAGGCGACAATGACGTGCTCGTTGCCGATTCGGGCCACCACATACTCATAGTCGGGGTGGAGGCAGACGGCGAGGTTGGCCGGCAGGGTCCAGGGGGTTGTCGTCCAGATGGCGATCGAGAGGTTTTCCAGTCCCTTGAGGAAATCGCGCTTGTCGGCGTCGAGCAGCGGGAACCGCACGTAGATCGAAGGCGAGGTGATTTCGTTGTATTCGACCTCGGCTTCGGCCAGGGCGGTCTTCCATTCGGGGTCCCAATAGACCGGCTTATGGCCGCGATAGACATAACCCTTTCCGACGATTTCGCGGAACGCCTCGAGGATGCCCACCTCGTACTCGTGGGACATCGTGAGGTAAGGGTGATCCCAGGTCCCGGTCGCCCCCAGTCGTTTGAATTGCTCGCGCTGGACGTTGACGTACTTCAGGGCGTGCTTCTCGCAGAGGCGGCGGATTTCGAGCGGCGACTTGTTGAGAATCTCCGGCCCCAGGTCGGTCTGGACGCGCTGCTCAATCGGCAACCCGTGGCAGTCCCAACCAGGGACATAATGGGTGTCGAACCCGGCCATGGTCTTGTAGCGAACGATGACGTCCTTGAGGATCTTGTTGAGCGCCGTACCGAGGTGAATGTCGCCGTTGGCGTAAGGCGGGCCGTCGTGGAGAATATAGCGCTCCCGTCCCTCGTTGCGCCGGTCAATCTGGCCATAAAGGTCCAGCTCCTGCCAGCGGGCCAGGATTTCGGGTTCGCGCTGATTCAACTGCGCGCGCATGGGAAAGTCCGTGCGCGGCAAATTCAGCGTATCCCGATAATCATTTACCGACTTTTCCGTTCCCACTTTCCGTCCACTTCCTGTCGGTCCAGCCTCAGTCTTGCCCTTACTCAACATTCAAAGCTCAACACTCAACATTATGCTCTTGATTTGCGCGGCTCCCGTTTTCCGTTCTGCCAACTCAAAATTCACAATTCAACATTACGCTCTTAATCTCGCCAGCACCCCCGACACCAGCGCCGTCAGCCTCGGTTCGGCGGCCTGCGCCGTTGCAATAATCTCGCCGATATCGGCCGGCTTGAGCGCGTCGGGCAGGCACTCGTCGGTCACCACCGAAATCCCCAGCACCTTCATCCCGGCGTGGGTGGCCACGATCACCTCGGGCACCGTGCTCATCGTCACGAAGTCGGCGCCCACCCGCCGGAAGAAGCGATACTCGGCCGCCGTCTCCAGGCAGGGCCCCGTCACGGCGATCATGATCCCCTTGTGGACGCGAATGCCCAGATCGAGCGCCACCTCTTCGGCCAGGCCGATCAATTCGCGCGAATAGGGCTCGGACATGTCGGGAAAGCGCGGCCCCAGCTCCTCGTCGTTGGGGCCGATCAGCGGATTGTCGCCCATCAGGTTGAGGTGGTCGGCCACCAGCACGATCGAACCGCGCGGAATCAGCGGGTTCATGCTTCCCGTGGCGTTCATGACGATCATCATCGAGCAGCCCAGCGCCTTCATGATCCGCACCGGGAAGGTGATCTGCTTCATCGAATAGCCTTCATAGAAGTGGAACCGGCCCTGCATCATCATGACCGGCACGCCCTCGAGCATTCCCAGGTGCAGATTGCCCGCGTGCGATTCCACGGTGGAAAGTGGAAAGTGGGGGAGCTCCTTGTAGGAGATGACCACCGACTTGGTCACGGCGTTGGCCAGCGCGCCCATGCCGGTGCCTAGAATGATCCCCACCTTGGGCGGCAAGTCGGTTTTCGAGCGAATGACGGCGACGGTTTCGGCGATTTGTTTGGTCAGTTCAGACATGGTTGTGGTTCCCTGTTTTTTTGGACTGTCCAATCAGCTCTTCGAGAGTCTGTCGCAGAGCCACTTCGGTCAGGTCGCTCAACTCGACCGTTTTGATCCTGGACTTCACGCCGCGGACCAGTCGAACCCGCGACGGGCTAGTATGAAAAGACCGTGCCAGGAAACGGACCAACGCACGGTTTGCCGCCCCTTCGACCGGGGGTGCCTGGACAGCCACCCGCAGCAGCTCGCCGCTGAACCCCAGGACCTGCTCCTTGCGGGCGCCAGCCTGAACTCGGATGTTCAACCTTGCGATCGGTCGCGTCTCCTCGCGATCTTACGGTACTTTGGCGCCCCCTTGTGGCCGCGCCGCCGGGGTCGGGGAAAATCAGTATAGAGCATTGGAATAACTCAAATTCCACGCCTCTCCCCACCCCACAGCCACGTGGAGAATGAAAGAAACTACGCCTGCTATTGGCTGCCAGTCAAGCAAAAATGGCCCCCAGAACAAGCCGAACAGGCTGTGAGGCCTTGAGACGGTGAGGCTATCAGGGGCTGAGGGTGGGCCTTCGGGTATCGGGCCTGGAGCTCTGTTGGCTATTCCGCTTTCGCTTTCCCTGAAGGTTTCAACAGCTCGATCCCTCCCAGCCCCCAGCCACATAGCGTCCCAGCCTCGGGTGCGTCTCCCGAATTTGTAATGATGAAAGTGGGCTGTCCTCCAAGGACGGTTTGTGGTAAAGCCGTCGAAAGAAGGTGGTCGCGTAATGCCCCACAAGAGACGAAGCGAGGAGGTACAGCCCA